>OOCB01002545.1_pt1 | contig 20364 bp, 20 predicted proteins | sample 1671351 | NCBI WGS metagenome assembly OOCB01 (sample SAMN06348148, study PRJEB24527) | human gut metagenome | biome: human gut; feature: ankylosing spondylitis patient; material: feces | host: Homo sapiens | place: China | collected 2015-10
CCCTCTCCCTGTCCCTTAGGTTTTCTCCCTCTTGGCTCCCTCTTTCCTTACCCATACCCACACCCCGTCGGGGTGTTGGCTGAACTCGAATAACCACTGGAACATTGTATATCTTGTCAATGCAGGGACGCTTAACGCTACACGTCCGCAGGTTAGTACATATATCTCAGGTTAGTGGCGTTTTTTGAAAGGTTAATGTCTGTGCAGTTGTACAGATACACTCACGAAATTATTAATTCCCTGTCGGTATAGGAAATGCTTTCAGTGGTGTTGGCGATATATCTCACTGTGTGGCTTTAATAACAATCAGTTTATCGACCGTCTACGACCGCCGTGCAGAGATGTACGGCGGTTTTTATTTACAGCCGGCTACTACTTGCAAATTTCCGACGGATATAGTATAATAATGTATTGACATTTGCAATACAAAACAGCATAATATGGGTAGTAAACAACAGAAATGTTTCGACTTATTTATACAGAACGACAAGAAAGGACAGACTAATATGAAAAATCAACACATAACTATGCCGGCACTCGCACTGCGTGGACTTGTAATATTTCCGGGTATGATACTGCACTTTGATATAGCGAGGGATCGGTCGATAAATGCGGTCGAAGAAGCGATAGAACACAACGACAGAAGAATATTCCTTGTGACACAGATAGACGAGGACGTTGAAGAGGTTGCGGCGGAAAATCTTTACAAAACAGGTGTGGTTGCCGAAATAAGACAGACGCTGAACACGCCCGACGGCGCAAGACGTGTGCTTGTGCAGGGTCTTTATACGGCGAAGCTGTGCGGCATATCTCAGGATGATCCGTTTCTTGTTTCGGACATCGTTCCTATGCCTGCGCTCAGCGACACACTGAGTGCCGCCGAAAAAACGGCTTTTATCCGCACTATCCACACAGAATTCAAGCAGTACAGCGAAATGTCGCCCAGAATGCCCATTGAGCTTTACAGAGGCATACTCGCTGAAAAGGATCTTTCAAAACTTATCGACCTGATAGTTTTCAACGTATATTTAAGAGTTGAGGATAAGCAGGCGCTTTTATCCTGCCTTTCACTGCGTAAACGTGCGGAGCTGCTTGTGAAGTTCCTTGCAAAAGAGGTTGACATTGTACGTCTTGAACAGGATATCAACGAGGAAGTCAAGGAAGCACTTGACAAGAACCAGCGTGAATTCTATCTGCGTGAACAGATGAGAGCTATTTCCCGTCAGCTCGGTGAATTTGACGATCCGCAGTCTGAAGCGTTTGAATATATGGACAAGATCGAAGAGTGCGGTTTTGACGAGGATACCGAAGAAAAGCTGATAAAAGAGTGCGAAAAGCTGATGCACCTTTCTCCCGGCTCACAGGAGGCGGCTGTTGTCAGAACATATCTCGACACAGTGCTTGATATGCCGTGGAATATTTACACACACGGTAAGACGGATATTGCGAAAGCCGAAAAACAGCTTGATCACGACCATTACGGCATGAAAAAGGTAAAGGAACGTATACTTGAAATAGTTGCGCTCAATCAGTGGAAGGACGCAGACAAGAAGGGTCAGATAATCTGCCTTGTCGGTCCTCCCGGAGTAGGTAAGACTTCTGTCGCTAAATCAATTGCAACGGCTCTCGGCAGAAAATATGCAAGAGTTTCGCTCGGCGGTGTGCGTGACGAGGCTGATATAAGAGGTCACAGAAAAACATACATAGGTGCGATGCCCGGCAGAATTGTCAATGCGTTGAAGCAGGCAAAGTCAATGAACCCCGTTATCCTGTTTGATGAGATAGACAAGATGGGTACCGACTATAAGGGCGACCCTGCAAGTGCTATGCTTGAGGTTCTTGACAGCGAGCAGAATGTAGCGTTCAGGGATCACTATCTTGAAATACCGATAGATTTAAGCAATGTGCTTTTCATCACGACCGCAAACACGCTTGATACTATTCCCGCTCCCCTGCTCGACAGAATGGACGTTATCGAGCTTGGCAGCTATACAAGAGAAGAAAAGTTCCATATCGCAAAGGAGCATCTTGTTCCGAAACAGCTTAAAAAGCACGGCATAAAGCCGCAGGTTCGTTTTGCAAATGATGCGATATACTCGATAATCGACTTTTACACCAAAGAGGCAGGCGTAAGAAAGCTGGAAAGAAACATAGCTAAAATCTGCCGTATGACGCTTAAAAAGCTCGCATCGGGCGAGGCCGAGAAAATCAACATCAAGGCTAAGGATATTGAAGGCTATCTCGGTGCAAGAAAATATACGGGTGAAACGATTTCAAAGCAGGATGAAATCGGCGCTGTGAACGGTCTTGCGTGGACTTCTGTCGGCGGTACTCTTTTACCGCTTGAGGTACTTGTAATGGAGGGTACGGGCAAGATTGAGCTTACAGGCTCACTTGGCGATGTAATGAAGGAATCCGCTAAAATTGCAGTCAGCCTTACACGCTCGCTATCACGCAAGTATGAAATTGACCCCGATTTCTATAAGAACAAGGACATTCATATTCACGCTCCCGAGGGTGCTGTTCCAAAGGACGGACCTTCTGCGGGTGTTACTATGACAACCGCTCTTGTATCCGCTCTGTCGGGTATCCCTGTACGCAGAGATGTTGCGATGACAGGCGAAATAACGCTTCGTGGCAAGGTGCTTCCGATAGGCGGTCTGCGTGAAAAGACTATGGCGGCATATTCAGCCGGTATCAAGACAGTAGTCATACCCGATGAGAACAAGGCCGATATGAAGGAGCTTGATGACGTTATACTGAGCAATATGAGCTTTGTGCTTGCGGAAAACATTGACACGGTGCTTAACACAGCGCTTGTAAAGCCGAATGTTACCGCCGCAAAGAAAAGCAACGAAAAGCTCCCGTCAGCAAAGCCCCGTGCTTCAAGAAAGCCGGGCAAGAATGCCGTAAAGGAAATATAACATGAATTTTAACAAGGCAGAATTTTATACGTCCTACGGACTTTTCAGCCAGATTCCGAAATCGGAAAAAGCCGAGATCGCCTTTTCGGGCAGGAGCAACGTAGGAAAATCCTCCCTTATAAACAAGATACTGAACAGGAAGTCGCTTGCCCGTGTAAGTTCAATGCCGGGCAAGACGGTGACTATCAACTTCTATTCGGTTGGCAATATCTATTTTGCGGATCTGCCGGGCTATGGCTACGCTAAGGTATCAAAATCCGAGAAACAGCGTTGGGCAGGGCTTGTCGAGGGCTACCTTGCCGATGACAGAAACCTGACGCTCGTGTTCCAGCTTGTCGATTTCAGGCATTCTCCCACAGCGGACGATGTAATGATGATAAACTTCCTTATCGACAACGGGATACCGTTTGTTGTTGTGCTGACGAAAGCCGATAAGCTGTCAAAGAAGGAACGTGCCGCACGCAGAGAATCGCTTATGAACGAGATACCCTGTGCCGAGGACATTCATATGATAGAATTTTCCGCTATGAACGGCGAAGGCGTAGAAGAAATCCGTGAAATAATTGAGGACATCGAGCAGGAATCGCTTGCGGAAGAAGCCGATACAGGCGACAGCCAATGACGGACATATATTCGCTGACCTATGAACAAGCGGAGAAGCTGCTGACCGAAAACGGCTTCAGAGCTACTCAGTGCGTCAACATTTTCCGTGACATATATAAACGCAGAGCGGCAGATTTCGATGAAATGACGCTTACATCAGCCGATATAAAAGCATTTTTATTCGACAAATATTTCTTCGGAAAGTTGAAAATCGACGAAATATTACAGTCTGTAGATACTTCTAAGTATCTTTTTGAGTTATCAGACGGATGCAGGGTCGAAACAGTGCTGATGCGACAGAAGTTCGGCAACAGTATCTGTATCTCAACGCAGAGCGGATGCAATATGGGCTGCAAATTCTGTTGCAGCGGAAGGCTCAGAAAACAGCGTGACCTTACCGCCGGCGAAATGGTAAGTCAGATACTCGCTGTCGAAAAACATCAGAATATAACGATTAGTAATATAACCGTGATGGGTATAGGCGAGCCGTTTGACAACTATGACGCACTTTGCGATTTTCTCGATATAGTAACTGTTCCGGGTGGAATCGAAACAGGAACAAAGCATATTACCGTATCGACCTGCGGGCTGTGCGACAAGACGAAATTATTTGCAGAGCGTAAAGAGCCGTGCAATCTTGCGGTAAGCCTGCACGCCCCGGATGACGAGATAAGAAACAGGCTTATGCCGGTAAACCGCAGATATAGTATCTCACAAGTTGTAGAATCGGCTAAATACTATGTTGAACATACAAACCGCAAGGTTCTGCTTGAATATATACTGCTTGACGGAATAAACGACAGCAGAGAGAACGCACGTCAGTTAGCGGCACTTATAGGAAATGCACGGCTGTTTGTAAATCTTATACCGTACAATCCGTCCCCCGACAGCGAGTTTAAAAGGAGCAGTGAGGAAAACATCACGGCATTTTATGACGAGCTTAAAAAGAACAGGATAAACGTTACCCGAAGGAAAGAATTCGGCACAGAGCTATCCGCCGCCTGCGGACAGCTCAGAAGTGACAGAATATCAGGCGAACACAAGGTACCTTGAGGAATAACAATGAAATTTTTCTGTGAACTTAAAAAGATAGTAGACGATTCATACGATATAGAAATCGGCAGAAGTCTTTCAGACACGCTGATAAGCGATATTAACAACGGGCTTTGCGGCAGGATAAAGAAGTTTGCCGTTGTAACCGACAGCATTGTTGAGCCGCTTTATGCGAAAGGGATATACGAGAAACTCATTTCGGCGGGCTACAGTGCAGATATGTTTGTTATACCCGAAGGAGAAAAGTCGAAAACCAGAGCAATGAAAGAGTTTGTCGAGGACGCTATGCTTGAAAAGGGCTATCGCCGTGACTGCTGTGTAATTGCGGTCGGAGGCGGTGTTGTGAGCGACCTTGCAGGCTTTGTTGCCGGTACATTCGGCAGAGGCGTACCTTTTATCAATTACGCCACTACTCTGCTTGCCGCCGCAGACGCATCGGTCGGAGGAAAGACAGCGGTCGATACTCCTCTGGCTACTAACCTGATAGGTCTGTTCAACCAGCCCGAAAAGGTATATCTTGATATTGAAACGTGGAAAACACTGCCCGAAAGACAACTTTCAAGCGGACTTGCCGAAACAATAAAACACGCCTGCCTTGCAGATGGCGAAATGTTCGATTATCTTGAAAAGAACATCGAAAAGATACTTGTGAACGATAAGGACGCCTGCGAATATATAGCGGAGCATAACTGCGCTGTGAAGTATAAGGTCGTAATGAAGGACGAGCGTGAATCAGGACTGCGTGAGGTGCTTAACCTCGGTCACACTGTCGGCAGAGCGATAGAAACAGTCAGCGACTACAAGCTGCTGCACGGCGAGGCTGTATCAATAGGGCTTATCGCACAGGCGAAACTCGGTGAGAAGTACGGTTATATTTCTCCCGAAAATGTCAGCCGTGTAATAAAGCTGTGTGAACGTGCAAAGCTCCCCATTGCGATTCCCGATTACATCGACAAAACCGCACTGGTCAGAAAGCTGTATACGGATAAGAAGGTTCGTGACGGCAAGCTCAGAATGGTATTCCAAAAGGAAATCGGCGATGTTATGTGCTTTGGCGATAATGATTACGCTAAGCAGATCACCGAGCCGGAGATTGCGGAAGTTATAGACGAAATGTGAAAAAAAGCCTGCACAGATTGAAATGTGCAGGCTTTGATTTTAACTTTTGGTACTAATTTTTAATATATAATTTTATATTATTTTGATAATTAACGTTGACTTTTTAATTTTTTATGTTACAATTTAGAAGACCGTGCAGAACGACATATCCCAGTGACGATGGAAGATTGGAGCAAACGCCCGGATTTATTCCTGATGGCGGATGACAGAGAAGTTTTGCAGGATGCCGGAAAAATCACAGCGGAGATTGCCAAGTCCAAAGCTGAAACAGAATTTGAGAAGTATCGTGTTATTCAAGACAGATTGTTCATGGCGGACTATGACAGGTATCTGCTTGAATTAGAGGAAAAGGCGAAGAAGTAATAAAAAAGCAAATGTAAAAGCATTTTGACACGTATTTTCTGCGATGTCAAAGCCGTTTGGTAGACTACAAGCGGTGGTTATCCTATAATAAAAGTGCAAGGGAGGTGTCATGGCATGGAGCATGATATTGGAAGTAAAATCAAGGCAGCCAGACTTGAAAAGAAGCTGACACAGGAACAGGTTGCCGAAATATTGGGAGTGAGTCGTCAGACCATCTCAAATTGGGAAAATGAAAAATCCTATCCGGATATCATAAGTGTCATTAAAATGAGCGATTGCTACGAAGTCTCTCTTGACTATTTATTGAAGGGAGAGCAAAAAATGAAGACCTATTATGATTATCTCGAAGAAAGTACAAATGTTGTAAAAAGCAACGCTAACAGAAACAAAATTATTACCATCCTATCTTATATGCTTGTATGGGCGATTGCCATGATTGTGTTCTGGTTCTTTACAAGCGGAAGTGATGCTATGGGTTATAGTTTGATGTTCCTTTGGATTATTCTTCCTGTAACTACATTCGTTGTGTCCATTGTTATCGGCAAAAATGACTTTTGGAAAAAAGGAAAATGGGCATTCACCCTTTTCTTCGGAGTGATGTATATGCTGGCTGAATACGGAACATTTAAAATGGCAAACAACATTGCTTTTGACAAGCTGAATGCACCGGATTGGGGAATGATTGTAGCCGGTGCAATAATTTCTGCAATCGGTATGCTCTTAGGTTCGTTGTGTAACAAGAAGCGTAACAAGCAGAAGAATCAGGATATTTAATGTAGGGCGAACATGAACAAGTTTAGAACAGTTGTATCTATTTTGTGTGGAGTTGCAGGATTGTTCCTTGGAGCCTCGCTTAACAATGCTATTGGTGGATGTATCCTTGGCGTTTTGATTTCTGCGTTACCCCAAGATCAAAAAAGGAAATTGCCGAATATCTCAGAATGGCATCTGTATCATACTGTATAAAACGTTATGTAGACCCTCTGGTCGAAGACGGTATACTCGCCCTGACAGAACCGAAATCCAAACGGAGCCACACGCAGAAATATTTTACCGTGAAATAAATCGTATAAAACACAAGCCTGCACGGACAACAGTCATTCCGTGCAGGCTTTAATATTCGTTTCAATACGGCTTTTTAAGCAATGTTTCTTTAAGCGAGCAATACTTATCCGCCCAGCATACCAGCCACGCTTCCTTGCTTCTCGGAAGTCTGGTCAATGTCAGCGGCCACATATGATTTATTATTATCCCACGCTCTTTAACCGTCAGAGAAAACGTGTTCCTTGCATTACGTTCGGCGGTCACGGGATGTGAAAATCCGTGCAGGCCGTCCCTTGTGAATGCGCCCTTGTGCCAGTCATAAAGGAAAAAATCGTGCAGAAGCGCACCTTTTACAAGCGCCTCGATATTTATCTTCAGCTTAAGCCTCTTTGCATACATATAAGCATACAGGCAGACCATAAGGCAATGCTCATAGGTGGAAACATCGCCGTGCTGAACATACTGCTTCATCTGCTGTACCTTTTCGTTTGCAAGTATCTTTCTTGCTGTTTTTATAAATCTGCGGTCATCGTCTGTAAGCACAAACGTATTCTTATCTGTCATCATTCTCATCATCGCCGTTATACTCGGCAGAATCCTCTTCTTTTTTTTCACCGGTTCTTGCTTTAAAGCCCGGAATGCGTGACGCAATCACATCAAAGCGCATAATATGAGTGCTTATGTTGCTTATGCTGAATGTGCTTCTCAGCTTATCGACATCAATCTGCTTTCTTGCCGTGCTGAGAAAATCAATCGCCATAACCAGCGATATGACCGTACCTGCAATACATATAAACCGATACGGCAGATTGTTAAGCACATACAATGTAATGTCCGAAACAACATACGTCACGAACAATCCCATTACTCCCCAGAAAAGCGAGGACACCAGCGATATTCTGTTTTTATAGGTTATCCTGAACATACTGTAATCCCAGAACTGCTTACCAAACATAGTTTCCATAAGCCAGCCCGTGAAGTATTCAAGCGCCGTGCAGGCAATAAGAGCCACAAAGAAAACCTGAAATCCGTTATCTCTGAACGGATGACAGATAAACAGAAGGAGCAGTCCGCCGACACCGTATATAGGAATATAGGGGCCTCTGAGAAAGCCTCTGTTTATCGGCCGTCTGTGATACAGCGACTCGATAGTCGATTCCTGCACCCAGCCTGCCATACAATACATACAGAACGTAAATAGCCAATATTCAATTCCGAAATGTTCCATATTATTCTCCGATTTATAATCAATATTATGATGCTGTTCTGTTTAAAATTCTGTCTTTGGATATTGCATTTTCCGCCACAATATCCTATACTCCGATTTTATTATATAATATCTGTTAATTAAAGTCAATTAAATAAATCGCCGTTTGCCGATATGAAATGATTTTTTGTGAAAACTGTCGAATGCGGATAACCCTCAGGAACAAAAATCAGTAAAGTTAACATTCAGTTAATAAACAAAACCCCGACCTTTCAAAAGTCGGGGTTTTACGTTCAATTCAGATGTGCGTCAGTCGATCTCAACCATAACCTTCTGGTTGTATCTTACTGCTCCTGCACGCATAATGGTACGGATAGCCTTAGCTATTCTTCCCTGCTTGCCTATTACACGTCCCATATCATCGGGTGCAACGTGCAGATGATAAACAACAGTTCCGTCCTCTTTAGGCTCGTCAACTGTTACCCGGATGGCGGACTTGTCATCTACAAGGTCTTCCACCATAGCGATAAGCAATTTTTCCATTTTATTTTCCTTTCAGAAACAGCGATTACTTTTCAGCAGCAATCTTAAGGAGCTTCTTAACTGTATCTGTGGGCTGAGCGCCGTTAGCGAGCCACTTGTCAGCCTTTTCCTTGTCGATAGATACAACAGAGGGTTCCTTTGTAGGATCGTAGTAACCGATTTCTTCAATGAAACGTCCGTCTCTGGGGTAGCGTGAATCTGCAACCACAACTCTGTAGAAAGGAGCCTTCTTAGCGCCCATACGTCTTAATCTGATCTTTACCATTTTGTTCACCTCATAAAAAATTTAAGTTTTAGTTTTTATAATCAAAGTGTATTGTCAAGCATTAATTGTCAACCACTATGAATTACCTGTAATCCTGAACGGCTTACATCGGGAATCCGCCCATGCCGTTCATTCCACCCATTCCGCCCATAGGGAACTTCGGGAACTTGCGTTTTTTGCCGCCCTTAAATCCCATCTGCTTCATCATCTTCTGCATACCGTCAAACTGCTTGAGAAGCTGATTTACATCTTCGACCTTTGTGCCGCTGCCCGCCGCAATTCTGCGCTTACGCTTTGCGTCAATGATAGAGGGCTTTTCACGCTCTTTTTTCGTCATTGATGAGATAATAGCCTTAGTGCGATACATTCTGCGCTCGTCTATATCTTCTTCCTTGACCTTTCCCGCAACACCGGGAATCATCTTTATAAGAGATGAGATGCTGCCCATCTTCTCAATCTGTTCAAACTGTGCGTACAGGTCGTTCATATCGAACTTGTTTTCCTGCAGACGCTTTGCCAGCTTTTCCTGCTCCTTCTCATCAACATTTATCTTTGCCTTTTCGATGAGTGAAAGCACATCGCCCATACCGAGTATTCTGTCAGCCATACGGTTGGGGTGGAACTGCTCAAGGTCGTCTGTCTTCTCACCGACACCTGCAAACTTTATCGGCTTGCCTGTAACCGAAAGAACCGACAGAGCCGCACCGCCTCGTGTATCGCCGTCCAGCTTTGTAAGGATAACGCCTGTAATGTCAAGCATATCGTTGAACGATTTTGCAACGTTTACAGCATCCTGACCGGTCATAGAGTCAACAACGAGCAATATCTCATTCGGCTGAACCTCAGCCTTTATGTCCTTAAGCTCGTTCATCAGGTCTTCATCTATATGCAGACGGCCTGCGGTATCAAGGATAACAACGTCAAAACCGTTGTCCTTTGCGTATTTTATCGACTCTTTCGCTATCTTCACGGGATTTGTCTGTCCCATCTCAAATACATGAGCGTCAACCGAAGCACCGACTACCTTCAACTGATCGATAGCGGCAGGACGGTAAATATCGCAGGCAACTAAAAGCGGTCTTCTGTTCTGCTTTTTAAGATACTTTGCGAGCTTTGCGGTATGAGTAGTTTTACCTGCACCCTGCAAACCGCACATCATAATAACGCACGGAGGCTTCGAAGGGAAATCAATCCTTGCCGTATCCGTACCCATAAGCTGTATCAGCTCATCATGTACTATATCTATTACCTGCTGTGCGGGAGTAAGGCTGTTCATTACCTCACTGCCTACAGCACGTTCACTTACCTTTGCGACGAAGTCCTTTACTACAGGGAAGCTGACATCCGCTTCAAGCAATGCCATCTTGACCTCACGCATAGCTTCCTTTACATCTTTTTCATTCAGCTTACCGTGATTTTTCAGCTTGCTGAATACTTTTCCGAGCTTGTCCGAAAGTCCTTCAAATGCCATCAGCCAACCTCCTCTTTATATCGCATTCTTTATATCTTCTATAATAGATTTCATTTTCTCTTTTTCATCGGCACTGCCGACATTCTCATCTGTAAGAGCTGTCAGCTTATCGCATAAATCGCAGACATTGCGGTACTTTTGCGCAAATCCGAGTGTTTCCTCAAGCTGAGCGAGATATTCCTCCGCTGTGCGTATGCACTTGTGAACGCCCTGTCTTGTGATACCCATATTCTCGGCAATCTCGGAAAGCGACAGATCCTCGTCATAGTAAAGGCTGAGCGTATCATATTGCTTTTCGGTAAGCATACTGCCGTAGGTATCGAGCAGTATTGCGTTTTCGATATTCTTTGACATTTTGCCGCTCCTTTGTCCGTCCGTATTTTCCTTAACAGTCATACAGACTTACCCACGCTCCGATTTTATTGCGTCCTTTGTATGCTCCTTTGTCCGTCCGTATTCACGGTAACAGTCATACTGACTTAAGCGATTCACTGCCGGCTTACAAGCCGTAAATCGTGCAAACCTTTTTGTTGTGCCGTTTTAAGCGGTGTAATGCTGTTTTGGTTTACAGCCACCTGATATATTATACACAAAGAGAGCCGCTTTGTCAAGTAAAATCTGAAAATTTCTTATAAATACTTGACTGCAAACCGATTTAGCGGTATTATATACTCATAACCGACAAGGAGCAATCATTATGATAATAACAACTCTTACCTGTATGTGCGTCGACATATTCGACAATACGATAATGCCCGGAGGCGAATCGCTTAATTTCGCCGCAACAATATCACGGCTTACAGATGCGAAGGTCTATATAATCGGCGCTGTTGGAAATGACAGCTACGGTAAAACCGTCCTTGACAGCATAAAAGATTTCAACATTGACAAAACCCATATCAGAACGGAAAACGGAGATACCGCCTCGAACCGCACCTACCTTACCCCCGACGGCGACCGTTATTATAAAGACGATTCGTGGAACGGCGGAGTGTTCTCAAGCTTTGCCCTGTCTGCGTCTGACAGGGAATTATTGCATTCGTCGGATATGGTGCATACCACCTTTTCAGGACCGAATTTCAACGATGTAATAGACTGCTGCCGTGAAAAGCGTTTTCCGCTGAGCGTTGATTTTGATATTTGCAGGGATTTTGACACGATAGAAAAATACCTTGACTGCATATCGCTTTTGTTTATAAGCGGAGATGAACCTACGCTTGAAAAAGCAAAACAGCTTTCCTCAAAATATCCCGACACGGTCTTTATCGTAACGCTCGGAGAAAACGGAAGCACCGCCTTTTCAAAAGGCACGGCTTATCATTGTGCCGCCGCTGAGGTATCCGAAGTAACAGATACCACCGGTTGCGGCGACAGCTATCAGGCAGGCTTTATAGCAAGCTATCTTGCTGACGGGAACATAGAAACGGCTATGAGTAAAGGCTCACAGACAGCCGCACAAACGCTTTCGTTCATCGGAGGATTCAGATATTGAAATACGGCGGAAAAGCAAAAGCTTTTCCGCCGTCATTATTTTATATACTTACTTCGACCGATACGCACCTTCCGCCGTACAGCTTTTCGCTGAGTTCGGTAGGCTGTGTGAAGCCTGCATACAGCGTATATCTGCCGCTTATTACCGCTCTTACGCCGTTATCGTCAACCGTTTCAAATGCACCTTCGGGAATATTGATGCTTATCGTCCTGCTTTCCCCGTCAAACAGAGAAACACGCTCAAATGCGCAAAGGCTGTGATTTTTCACCCCGTTTTCGCTCTTTATATAGACCTGCAGAACGTCCTCCGCACTTCTGCTTCCCGTATTGGTAACATTAACGGCAAGCGTATTGTCCTTGTACGAAATATCGCCGCATTCAAAGTGCGAATAGGTAAGTCCGTAGCCGAAAGGATAAAGCACGTTGCTTTCATCGTCACAGAAGCGATATGTCCTGTTCTTCATTGAATAGTCGGTGAAATCGGGTAACATATCCGCCGATTTGTAGAAAGTGACCGGAAGCTTGCCGGACGGTGAAACCTCCCCGAAAAGTATCTCCGCAAGCGCCTTTCCGCCGTACTGACCGGGATACCACGCATTTATAAGGGCGTTTCCCTCGCATTCGGTATTCACACTGCTTCCTGCTGCAAGAACTATTATAAGCGGCTTTCCCGTGTCTTTCAGCTTCTGCAGAAGAACACGCTGAACCTCAGGCAATCTGAGATCCGGCTTATCCCCCGATGCAAACTCATTTCCTGTGTCGCCCTCCTCGCCCTCAAGAGTAGCGTCAAGTCCCACGCATACAACAGTGACATCCGCCGCCTCGCACGCCGCAACCGCCTCGGCATATCTGTCGCCGGGCAGTGCAAGACCCTGCGTTCTGTCACGGAAAAGCTGGCAGCCCTCCGCATAATATACCCTGCCGTCAAATGCGTCCTGTATTCCCTCAAGGAATGTAACGCTTCTGTCGGGCGTACCGTTATAATTTCCGAGCAGTGCCGCACGGCTGTCCGCATTAGGTCCTATTACGGCTATCGAGCTTATCCTGCTTTTGTCAAGCGGAAGTATGCCGTCATTATGCAAAAGCACCATTGATTTCTCCGCCGCTTCAAGCGATAACGCTTTATTGCCGTCACAGGCAATAATATCAAACGGCAGGTCGTCAAACTCGTTATCGTCAAGCTGTCCGAGCCTTATTCTTGTCCGTAATGCGTGAATGCAGGCAGTGCGTATATCCTGCTTTGTTATAAGCCCTTCTTCAAGCGCCGCCAGAATATGCAGATATGTGTTTCCGCAGTTAACGTCACAACCTGCCTTCAGTGCCATTGCCGCAGACTGTGGTGCTGTGTCGGTGATTTTGTGGGTAGTATGAAAATCCCTTATAGCCCAGCAATCCGACACAAAATAACCGTCGAAGCCCCATTCACGCAGTTTTCCCATCAGCTTTTCAGACGCACACGAAGGCTCGCCGTTCACCCTGTTATATGCGCCCATAACACCTTCGACCCTGCCCTCTTTTACAAGCGCCTTGAATGCAGGCAGATAGGTTTCTTCCATATCCTTCTCGCTTACCCTTGCGTCAAACTCGTGGCGGAGCGACTCGGGACCGCTGTGTACAGCAAAATGCTTTGCGCAGGCGGCGGCTCTGAGGTATTCTTCTTCTCCCTGTATGCCCTTTACGAAGTTCACACCGAGCCTTGAAGTCAGGTACGGATCCTCGCCGTAGGTTTCATGCCCTCTGCCCCAGCGTGGGTCACGGAATATATTTATATTCGGCGCCCATAATGTAAGGCCTTTATATATGTCGGTATCGCCGTGTTTTGCGGCGCTGTTGTACATTGCCCTCGCTTCTGTGGAAATCACCTCACCGACACGATACATCATATCCTTGTCGAAAGCCGCCGCAAGTGCAATAGCCTGCGGAAAAACCGTAGCCGTTCCTGCTCTTGCCACGCCGTGAAGCCCCTCGTTCCACCAGTTATAAGACGGAAGCCCTGCCTTTTCTATGGCAGGTGCGTCATATTTCAGCTGCTGTGCCTGTTCCTCCGTACTCAGCGTATCGGCAAGTGCCGCCGCTCTCTCGTAAGCCGATAATTGTTTATCCTTATATCTTTCCATAAATTACTCCTTGAAATTCGGTTTGCCGTACTGTTAAGTTGATTTTATCATATCTTACGGCAAGTTTCAAGATGATTTCAATGCAAAATGCACGGTTAAAAAAATAATAGCCCCGCCGTAAAGGCGGAGCTTCATTTCCGGCAGCATCGCAACTGCTCCGATTTGTTATAAGTTTGTTATAAGCTGTAAGAAAAATATCTTCTTCCGTGCTCCTCTTCTGCACCGATCTTATTATAAAAATTGATTGCAGGCTCGTTCCAGTCAAGGCAGCTCCACTCTATATATGAAAATCCGTCCTGCTTTACAAATTTCTCTACTTCGGAAAAGAACTTTGTTCCGAGTCCGCTCCTGCGTTTTTCAGGCTTTAAAAATAAATCGCAAGATGCACTCCTGCCTTTGCCGCAAACGAGGCGAATACGGGGTAATAAATAGCATATCCGACCGGCTCGCCGCTTAATTCTGCAATAAGCGCAGCAGCTATGTTCTTTTCAAAGAGAAGATAACGCAAATCCTCCTGCGTGGCGGTCATATCCTGCGGTCTTTTTTCGTATTCGGCAAGACCTTTTATCAGATTTTCTATAAGGCTTATGTCGTTTTCGGTTGCTTTTCTGACAGTAAAATTTTCGTTCATTGGAAGTCCTCCTGCTTGTATAGATTTATTATAGCGGGTTTTTGAGGGGAAGTCAATCGGATGTCGCAGGATAAACATAAAGCAACGAAACAGAACAATCGGGAAAATGTACTCGACAAACGGTAAGATTGCGCTATAAAGCTGAATTTTACAGGTAAAATTCTTTCAGGTCATCAAGTCGCAAAAGGCATGGATCATTTCCATAAGGCACACCTACATCAACATCTATCCAGGTATCTGTTTTAAGGATTTTGCCATTGTATTTTTTACCGTAGCTTTTTGTCGGTGTATGACCGAAAACGGTAATACAATCATCAAAATAGCGGTCGGTCAGTTCAGGCCAAGCCCAGATAAGTTCATCAGCGGTATAGTCCGCCGGGCTTCTTTCGGACGAAAAATTATCGAGTCCGGAATGGCAAAGCAGAAAATTCTTTCCTCCGGCGGTCACGATTTCGTAAAGCGGCGCTTCTTTCAGATAACCGATAATATTGCAAAGCGTTTAGCGAAATACTTTTTGCAGTTTCCATTTTTATCTCCGTTTAACATTCTTCATTTTATCATCCAAACGGCTTTTCTACATGATGAAGGAAAAGATCCTTGGTTAATACCAAATTTCTATCACTATCCGAACAAGTGCTACATAAATCAATATTTGTGACGCTGCCATCAATTTCTACTAAATTCCAATAATGTATCCCTCTCATTCCAGCGTATTTACCCTTATTTAAAAGGCACGAACCAATAGCAATACTATTTGTAATATTATTCATGCAAAGGCAAGCAGAGAGAAACGCCGAAAAATGACAACAAGAACCTGTTTTGCGTTTTAAAGTCTCATAAGCTATCTTTGACCAGCTTAATCGAGGCATAGTTTCAATTATCTCGTCAATGTTCATTGAAAAAGCATTTTTTTTATAATACAACATATCCTCTTCTTCAATCCATTCAGGTTTCAAAATAGTATGACATTGTTGCACTATTTCATGAAAATCCAAAATACAAGATGGTTGTATGATTCGATAATCATGTTTAAAAAGTTCAAAGTAATTCATATCTCATATCATTGGATAGGGCTGAATAACAACTCTGTTTTTTTCTAATAATTTGAGATTTCCTATAATATCGTTGTTATAAAACACAGTATTTCCAGCTCTAAATAAGAATAAATCTTGTGTAGTGAATGAACTTGACAGTGTGAATTTTTTATTCATCGTTTGATGAAATTTTTTACATGACTGTCCGCATTTTATGGAGTCTAAATTAAATTTCTTCTTAGAAGGAAGAGTTAGATTACGAAATAAGCACAAACTTCCAGTTGTATAAAATCCAAACGGCAAGTAAATTGTAAATGGGTAATTGACAGACATTTCATATGGCAATTCGTCACAGTAAGTGTCAATTTCAATTCTACATATATTCATTCTTCGAATCAAACTAGCCTCATAAGACGATAAAGAGGACGCCTCAAACACTAATTTACTAGTATCAGTTAGTTGTTGGAAGTATGCTTTTTTGTCTACCCGAGGATCAAAAATGCGTTTTTGTAATACTCGGCCTCTATTAATTCTTAAGTCTTTATATTTTTGATATAGATAGAACATTGTTCCATAATCATTACAGGATACCTCAAAGTCGAGCTGACTTTTATGTTCCATAAAAATCAATAATAATTCCATAGCGGTAGTAAAGAATTTTTCCGAGAGCGGAGGGAGAAGTAGTGTAAGTTTAAGAGTATGATTTTTGCAATACCGTATTATGCGTTGTATATCATTGCGTTTTGGAAGAGCATATTCGCAAAATTCACTCCCGAAATAAATTCTGGTTATTTCAATGTCATTAGCTTCTTGTAATGTTTGAGACAATGTTTTAGTGAATGTCCTTGTAAAGTTATTATATGTATACTCCCAGTGAGGAAAAGATTCATAATAAGATAAATCGGAATAATTGTTAATTTTTAAAGCCAGGTCTTCCATTTTAATCAATCCTCACCTTACGATACAATAATGATAATCAGAACACATATCTTCATTATTAAATTCATTTCGAGCAAAATCACAAAGTAAAGCAGTATCTCCATTTTGTGCTATTTGAATAGCTTTGTTTACAATTTCAATCATTTGCTTTAATCCTTCTGTTCCGAATCCCCGTCCAACTATTTTTAAGGAACTAATATTTGGAATAGATATGGTAGTTGCTAGTGAACAAAGTGAGCAGCCAATTGAACGCCAGCGAAACTTATTTTTGTCAACTGCACATCTATTAGTAGACCAGCGCTTAAACAAATACTCGTTATTTTGAAGTTCAATTTCTTGCGATTCATCCAATTCCCTTACAGATAAAGGATAGTATTCTGTATTCCACATTTCATTACAAAAAGCCCCGATGTTATGATTACAATGACAATTCCCATCGTTATAAATGCACTTATCGCTTAAAATAAAATATTCAAATTCAATATCCGGATGTTGTTGACATATTTGAACTAATGTTTCTTTGGAAATATGACGTGGGAAAACAACACGGGTAATACGGAACTGCTTCAAAAAATTGACTTGAGCAGTATTGGTTACATTGCATAGACAACTAGCAGTAATATCGAGATTGGTGTTTTTTGTAATATAATCCATGAGTGCATAATCGGTTACTATGCAATTCTCTATACCAAGGAGTTGTATATCATTAAGATACTGCTTTAAATAGTTCCACATTGGATCAGGAAAGTAAAGTGCATTAATTGTTAAAAAAAGCTTAACATTGTTTTGTTTAGCTATATTAATAGCGGTACGCAATTCTTGTTCTGATGTTATATTGGCCTTAATGTTAGCTCTTTTATTTAAAGGAACGGATAAGAAAGGAAGCTGTTTGTCTATATTGAAAGCATTAATCCATGAGGCTGGAATATACCCACAAAACAATTCCTTTACTCCTAAGTTGATGAATGCTTTCATCTGTTCTACGCTAGAAAACGGTGTTAAAATATTCATTGTATATCATCCTTTATTAGAAGAACTGGATACTCTCAAAATTTCTAACACTGTCAAAACTCTCAACAAGTATCAAATGCTCTTTCCACTCTGGTTTTTTTATAATTATTTCGTTGATAATAGATTTAAGTTGTTGAGAAGTTAAAGGCTGTAAGCCAGGAGTACGGTGGTGGTCACCATATAGGTTATTTATTTTAAAATAGCATGATTCGTTTAAAGAGTGCAAGAAATCAAGAAAGTCTAGTATTTTTTTTATATCTAATCCATCGTATACTACAAAAGTAACTATCAGCCTTACGTTCTTTTCTCTTGTTGCTCTTATTGAATTAATCACATTATCCCAGCATAAATCCCTTTTCACACCAGATGTTAAAGATGCGGTTTCAGGCGATAGTCCCTTTATTGATAAGCCCAGAACATCAATTAGATTTTCTTTAATCAAACTTGCTATTACGTCATTTTTAGATCCATTAGAATCTAAAAAAACAGTGCCATTATGTTTTTTTACGATTTTTATCATCTGTGATAATTCTGGAAGTAGGGTTGGCTCTCCGCCTGTAAACTTAAACATCGTACTAGATTCCATAAGATAGATTATGGTGCTTTCAAATTCTTCCAACGATAAGTTAATGTTAGCTGTTTCTGAAATGACTCCATTTTTGCAAAAGCCACACCTAAAATTACATGGGATCGAATAGATTGCATGAGAATTACGAGTATCAAAGTTTTGATTTCTGTCTAAACATTTAGGAGCAAAATAATTCGGATAAATCTTGATACGCATATAAACCTCATTTTTCTATAGCGAATGAAATCTTATTCAAAAAAGAATCGACATCTTTTTTTAGCACTTCAACAGAGACGTTATATTTTGAACTTAGTTGTTCAATTATATCTTCGTAAGAGTGATCAGTTCGAAGAATGTTCCAAATTTCCAATCCAACATTATTCAGTATTATTATTCCATTAAATTCTATACTGGTAGTATCTGTTACAGAAATCACACTTTTTCCTTCTATAGTTGTAATACTAAATCCTGACCTAATCTTCATAATATACCTCCGCGAATTAGGTTCTACAGCCAAAACATGTTGCATTGCATGTATGGTTTAAATAGTACGAACAGCTTCTACATGAATCTGGCAGTTGAGCATCCTTCATTTTTTCTGTATTAAGTAAAAATCGTTCAATTTTTTCGGAGGATACGACTTTTGTATCCTCGATTATAGAGAGACTTTCACGAGAAAAATTATTGCAAAACCTTAATTTCAAGTTGGAATCAATTAGACCAGCTCTATGATGATCACACCAGTATAACCCTCTTTTTTCAGAAATGTCTTCTACTCTGTTTTTATATATTTCTATCATAAGACATTGGTGTCTTTCTTTTAAACACAAAGGAAAACCGTGATCTATTTTTAGATTCCATCTATTGATTATGCATATAGCGACAATCTGATTCCATTTTTTTGCTAGAATCTCAGAATTTTGAAAAATATCCACTGTGCAATCAAGAGTAAGAATTAGAGAAAATTCTTCCTTTTGTAAATATGCAGCAAAACTTTTAATCCGACTTATGAGGTCGTCAACATTTGTGTATGTGGAAACCTGAATCATGAAAGAACGTTTTCCAGGCATGTTCTTAAGTAGTTTTGCATCATCAAATTCATCATTCAAGAAATTAAAATTATATACAATTCCATCTGATATTCTCGGAGAAAAGCTAAGCAACTCAGAGGATAATGCATTTGTAAATAGCACCACTTTAGAAAAATGCAACTGAAGAAATTTCATTATTTCTTGGAAACAAGAGTGAATTGTAGGTTCACCACCTTCTACAAATATTGTTTCTACACCTGACTTCGAAAGTAACATCGCTACACATTCAACATTTGACATTGATAATTCTCGGTCACATCTATAATTTGCATTAAAGCAATTATCACATGATGCATTGCATTTTTCTGTGATAAGTAATCTAACGTTTTTCATTAGCGCATCCCTCATGAAAGAAATTAAAGCCTGACTTGCTTTGCTCTATCATTTCGGCTCGCAAAGCAAATCAGGCTTTCATAGGCGAAACATTAATCGCCAGGGCATTCGCCACAGTTATTGTTAGAAGCCGTAGAGAATTCAATAACTGTTGCTTCCGGAGAAGTGTAATCCATCATAGCGTTCACCTCCTCAATAATTTATACAGGAATATTATATAGTGATTTAAAGTACTTTGGGGCATAAAATTTTAGTTTATCCCTAAAAACCTATGTTCAATTTCTAAAAGTATGTGGCATAAAGTATAGTATGAATTTAATTTTATTATAGCGCATTTCGCAAAAAAAATCAAGTACCAGGAAGAAAAATGTTGAAAAAACTTTTATACGTAAATTTCCAAAGTAAGTTCCACAGTGGAAATTCGAGTGGAACTTACTTTGGGAATTTACGGTTAGAGAAAAGAAAAGCGATAGTCCCGAAGGCACGGGAGAATCGCAGATGCCAACATTATAGAATATAATATGAGAAAGTAGTATCAAGAAAAAGAAATCAAAAAA
>OOCB01002569.1_pt1 | contig 20251 bp, 14 predicted proteins | sample 1671351 | NCBI WGS metagenome assembly OOCB01 (sample SAMN06348148, study PRJEB24527) | human gut metagenome | biome: human gut; feature: ankylosing spondylitis patient; material: feces | host: Homo sapiens | place: China | collected 2015-10
ATAGATTTTTTTGTCAAGAATCATGCCTATGCCCAAGCCCCAACTTACATTTACAAATATGACATTGCTTTCGCCGTTGCAATTGCCGTACATGTATTCTCCGAGTGTCATGGCCCGGGTGTCGTTTTCAATGCAGGTTCGGATGCCTGTCTTTTGAGATATGACGTCGGCCAATGAGCGTTCTTCGAAATTAAAGCGGCTATAGCTGTAGCCTGATTTTGGATTGACGCGTCCAGAAATGTTCAGGTTCATATTGAATACTTTCTGTGCGTCGATATTATGCGTGGAGATAAAATCGGTGATGATGTGGCAGAGGCGGTCAAGTCCTTCCGGTGTGTTTTCGAAATCGTAGGGAATGTCGGTCTGCTTGTCAATGAGCTCGCCGCAGAAGTTGATGACTCCTATGCTTATGGCGTTGTTCTTGATGTCGACTCCAATGAATGTGCATGCATTGGGGTTCAGGCCTGTTACTGTCGGGTGTCGGCCTCCGTTGGTTTCAAGTTTCCCTTTCTTTTGTATGATGCCGTCGGCAGTCAGCTCCTTAACGAATTTGGACACAGTCGGGATGCTCAGGTTGAGAGCCCGGGCTAAATCCGTATCGGTCGAGTGGCCATTTTTCATATATAAGGAAATAATGCGTCGTTTGATGTTGGCGCTTTTGGTTCCTTTTTCGATTTCTGCCAGTAGTGATGCTATCATAGTGTTCGAGAATGATTTGCAACAAAGTTAGAAAAAGAATTTTATAAATCGCAAATTTTTAATAAAAACTTTTGAATTAATAAATTATTTTCAAAACGTTGGCTGTTTGAAATTTTATTTTTAATTTTACGCTGTTTTTACATCCTAATAATTATAATGCTATGACAAACAGACGCGATTTCTTAAAAAAGACAGCCTTAATGAGCGTTGCAGGAGCTGCAATGTTTGACCTCGCGGCATCGGAGGCTGCCGATAACTCTAAGCTGGCCGAAAATAAGTTGATTGTGCCGAAGAACAATGCTTTGAAAATTACAGGGACATTCCTCGATGAAATATCACACGACATTCCTCATCAAAATTGGGGCGAGCGGGAATGGGATGCTGATTTCCGCTATATGAAATCGATAGGAATCGACACCGTCATTATGATTCGTTGCGGATATCGTAAGTTTATCACATATCCTTCAGAATATTTGATGAAGAATGGCTGTTATAAGCCTTCAGTTGATTTGCTGGATATGTTCCTCCGTCTTGCCGAACGTTATGGAATGAAGTTTTATTTCGGGCTGTATGATTCCGGTAAGTATTGGGATACGGGAGACATGACTTGGGAGATTGAACATAATCGGTTTGTCGTAGATGAAGTATGGAAGAACTATGGCTCCAGATATAAGAGTTTCGGAGGCTGGTATATAAGTACGGAAATATCAAGAAAAACGAAGGGCGCCATTGACGCTTTCCATACACTTGGAAAACAATGCAAGGACGTATCCGGTGGACTCCCGACCTTTATTTCACCTTGGATAGACGGCAAGAAGGCTGTCATGGCTGCAAGCGCTGAGATTTCAAAAGCGAATGCGGTGACAGTACAGGAACATGAGCGCGAATGGAATGAAATTTTTTCAGGAATTCATGATGTGGTAGATGCATGTGCTTTCCAGGATGGGCATATTGATTACGACGAACTGGATGCGTTTTTTGAGGTAAACAAGCGTCTGGCCGACCGCTATGGGATGAAGTGCTGGACGAATGCGGAAACTTTCGACCGTGACATGCCTATCAAATTTTTCCCTATAAAGTTTGACAAACTGCGGCTGAAACTTGAAGCAGCCAAAAGGGCGGGTTATGACAAGGCCATTACTTTTGAGTTCTCTCATTTTATGAGTCCGCAGTCTGCCTATTTACAGGCTGGGCATTTGTTTGACCGTTACAAGGAATATTTTAACATGAAATAAATATGAAAACTGCTTGTAATTTCAGTTATCTGCTGATTCTCTCTGTGATCGCCGCTTTGGGTGGTTTTCTGTTTGGCTATGACGAGGCGGTGATTTCCGGAACGATTAGTGACGTTTCTACCCAGTTCCGTCTGGATGACTTTATGGTCGGATGGTTTGTCGGTAGTGCATTGCTGGGAGCGATAGTAGGCGTGTTGTGTGCCGGTAAATTGAGCGACGGCTTGGGGCGGAAACGGGCAATGTTGATTTCGGCCGTGCTGTTTTGCATCTCGATGGTAGGCTGCGCTTTTAGCGGTGGCTTTTTTGAACTTGTCGTATACCGTATTCTTGGTGGTATGGGAATTGGTGTGGCGTCTATTGTATGTCCTCTTTATATTTCTGAAATATCAGTACCTCAGCATCGGGGGCTGCTTGTATCCTTTTATCAGTTGGCTATTACGGTCGGCATCGTTGCGGCTTATTTGGTGAATGACCGTTTGTTGGCTTATTCTCATAGCGGTGATGAACTATCGGGATGGCTTGGACTGATTTTCGTATCAGAAGTTTGGCGCGGTATGCTTGGGATGGGAATTGTGCCGTCGCTGCTGTTTCTTGGTTTGGTTATATTTATTCCGGAAAGTCCGCGGTGGCTGGTCTCTAAAGGACGGGAAAATCAGGCTTTGTCCATTTTCCGGAAAATTTATAATTCTGATGAACAGGCGGAAAGTCAGGTAAAGGCTACGCATGCCGTTTGTTTGAATGAAAAGCGGTCGGATTTTTCGTCACTTTTCCAACCGGGCATTTTCAAGGCACTGATGATAGGCGTGTCTATCGCTATGTTGGGACAGTTTATGGGTGTGAATGCAGTGTTGTACTATGGACCGGAAATATTTAAGGATGCCGGATTGGATAGTGGTGATGCGCTGTTTTATCAAGTGCTTGTTGGACTGGCCAACATGTTGACAACGGTAGCGGCCATGTTCATTATTGACAGGGTAGGACGTAAGAAACTGATATATTGGGGCGTCAGCGGAATGATAGTTTCGTTGTTGCTGATTGCCTTCTATTTCGTTTATGGTGCAGAACTGGAAATTTCTCCGGTGTTCCTGTTGGTGTTCTTTATGGCATATATCATTTGCTGTGCAGGTTCGATCTGTGCGGTAGTTTGGGTATTGTTGAGCGAAATATATCCGACAAGGGTGCGGGGATTGGCTATGTCGGTGGCCGGATTTGCTTTGTGGGTCGGCACATTCCTTGTAGGGCAGTTGACCCCTGTCTTGTTGGCATCGATTACACCGGCCGGCACATTCCTGCTGTTTGCCGTAATGTGTGTACCGTATATGTTGATAATGCGGTTCCTTGTTCCTGAAACTACAGGATTGAGTTTGGAAGAAATTGAAACCTTATAGATAAAAAAGAAAAATAAATAATTATATAGCAATGGAAGATATAGCAAAAAAACTTGCCGGACAATATCGTGATGAGTTGATGAACCACATATTGCCATTTTGGTTGGAAAAATCTCAGGATAAAGAGTACGGAGGTTATTTCACATGTCTGGACCGTTATGGGGAGGTGTACGACACGGATAAGTTCGTTTGGCTGCAAGGCCGTCAGGTTTGGCTGTTTTCAATGCTTTACAATAAAGTTGAACAGCGTCAGGAATGGCTGGACTGCGCAAAACAAGGTGGTGAATTCCTGAAAAAATACGGTCATGACGGGAATTATAACTGGTATTTTTCGCTGACCCGCGATGGTAGGCCGTTGATCGACCCTTACAATATTTTCTCATACACGTTTGCAACGATTGCATTTGGACAGTTGAGTTTGGCAACCGGAAGTCAGGAGTATGCCGATATTGCCAAAAAGACGTTTGACATTGTTTTGTCAAAAGTGGACAATCCGAAAGGACGCTGGACAAAAGAGCATCCGGGTACGCGCGATTTGAAGAATTTTGCACTGCCAATGATTCTTTGCAACGTAGCACTGGAGATAGAGCATTTGATAGAACCTGACTATTTGAAAAAAACAATTGATACCTGTCTGCATGAAGTTCTGGACGTGTTCTATCGTCCGGAGTTGGGTATTGTTGTAGAAAATGTAACAACGGATAATCGGTTGTCCGATACATTTGCAGGCCGTCATCTGAACCCGGGGCATGCAATTGAGGCGATGTGGTTCTGTATGGATCTTGGCGAGCGTCTTGGCAGAAAAGATATTATTGAAAAGTCGGTCGATATTACACTCAAAATGCTCAACTACGGTTGGGACAAAGAATTCGGAGGAATATTCTATTTCATGGATCGTCTTGGGTGTCCCCCGTTGGAATTGGAATGGGACCAGAAACTGTGGTGGGTACATATTGAAACCCTCATATCATTGTTGAAGGGGTACCGATTGACCGGAAATAAGGAGTGTGCGGAATGGTTTGAAAAAGTGCATGACTACGTTTGGACGCATTTCAAGGATCCCGAAGCCGACGAATGGTTCGGATATCTCAACCGTCGAGGCGAAGTGTTGATACCGTTGAAAGGCGGCAAGTGGAAAGGTTGTTTCCACGTTCCCCGCGGATTGTACCAATGCTGGCAGACACTCGAATCCATCTCCGCCGGAAAATAGGGATTAATTCTCGTTAGGAATACATATCAAACAAGGCTGACTTCAAAATTGAAGCCGGCCTTGTTTTTTGTGTTGTTTTAATCGCGTTCATTAGGTTTTATGAATTTCGTGTTACCTTATTTAACGTGGTGATAATCCTGCGTTTCGTGTCTTTTGTATAATTTTGCACATCGTTGAATAAAGGATAACGAGAAAAGCGATATGGCACAGTTGCGAGAGATGACATCAGGGCCGAGTCTGCCGTTGATTTTGAATTTTACATTTCCTTTGCTGCTTGGAAACTTGCTTCAGCAAACGTATTCGTTGGTGGATGCTGCCATTGTGGGACGGTTTCTTGGCATTGATGCGTTGGCATCGGTAGGTGCCAGCACGTCTGTGGTATTCCTTATATTGGGGTTCTGCAACGGATGTTGCGGTGGTTTCAGTATTCCGGTGGCACAGAAATTCGGTGCGCGCGACTATGTGACGATGCGGCGTTATGTGTCGGTTAGCCTAAAGTTGGCGGCGATGATGTCGATAGTGGTGGCCGTCGTCACCAGTCTGCTTTGCGGATTCATTCTGCGGACTATGCAGACGCCTGAGAATATCTTTGAAGGTGCCTATATTTATTTGCTCATCACGTTTATAGGTGTGCCTTGTACGTTCTTCTACAATCTGCTTTCCTGCATTATCCGGGCGCTGGGCGACAGCAAGACGCCTTTCTGGTTCCTGTTGCTTTCTACGGTGCTGAACATCGTTCTTGACCTGTTTTTTATTCTTTCGTTGGGATGGGGCGTTGCCGGTGCCGGCATTGCCACGGTGTTCTCTCAAGGATTTTCGGCCGTCTTGTGCTACGTCTATATGTGCCGTAAGTTCGACATATTGAAAACTGAGCCGTCCGACCGTATTTTTCGGAAAAATTTGGCCCGTCAGCTTTTGTCCATTGGAGTGCCAATGGGCTTGCAGTTCTCCATCACAGCCATCGGAAGCATCATGTTGCAGAGTGCGAATAATGCTTTGGGCACTGCCTGTGTCGCCGCCTTCACGGCAGCCATGCGTATCAAGATGTTCGTGATGTGTCCGCTCGATGCCTTGGGAATGGCCATGGCCACGTATTCCGGACAGAACTACGGAGCCGGAAAGCCCGAACGCATTTGGATGGGGATCAAGTCGGCTTCGTTGATGATGGTGGTCTATTCCGTTGCGATTGCCATTGTCATGTGGGGTCTGGCCGACAAGTTTGCCTTGCTGTTTATTTCGCCCGACGAGACAGAAATTATGAAAGACACAGTGCTGTTCCTTCACTTCAATACGTCATTCTTTATATTGTTGGGACTGCTGAGCATTCTCCGCTACAGCATTCAAGGAGTAGGCTACACGCGGTTGTCCATGTTCTCGGGAGTGGCCGAAATGGTAGCCCGCGTGCTCGTCAGTCTCATTCTCGTGCCCGCCTTGGGTTTCCTTGGCGTCTGCTTGGGCGACCCCACGGCATGGCTGTTTGCCAACCTCTTCCTCATCCCCGCCTTCATCTACGTGTACCGCCAGTTGAAAGAAATGATGAGCGAAAAAACCGTAACGGTAAACTCATAAACAGCAGCTTGCCAAAAGAAATTTGTTTACTTTCCGATGCAGAAGCGGGAGAAGATGGAGCCGAGGAGTTCGTGGGTGGTGATTTCTCCGGTGATTTCTCCGAGGTAGTGCATGCATTCGCGGATGTCCTGAGAGACGAAGTCGCCTGAGAGGCCGCTGCGGAGGCCGTCGAGGGAACGGATGATGGCTTCGCGGGCTTTACAGAGGGCGTCGTAGTGGCGTGCGTTGGTGACGACTACGGCGTTCGGGTCGTTTTCAGGCAGGTTGGCGGCGGCAATGAGGCGTTGCTCGAGTTCGTTGACGGCAATGTCCTGTTTTGCCGATATTTCGGCAATGTCGGCCTGCGGTGCCACTTCTGCGATTACCTGATGAAGGTCGGCACGCTGGCTGTCGGTGAGACAGTCTATTTTGTTCAGTACGGCAATGAGATGTTTGCCGTCGGTGCGTTCCACAATCTCCGGTGCGAGTGCTCGGATGTTGTCCGCCGGCTGTGTGCCGTCAATCATCCAAAGTACGATGGTTGCCTCGTCGAGCTTCTTGAACGTGCGTTCGATGCCCATCGATTCAATGGTGTCCGTGGTTTCGCGTATGCCTGCCGTGTCGATGAAGCGGAAGGTGAGTCCGCCGAGGTTGATGGTGTCCTCAATCACGTCGCGCGTTGTACCGCGGATGTCGCTCACGAGTGCCTTGTCGTCATGGAGTAGGCGGTTGAGCAGGGTGGATTTTCCGGCGTTGGTTTCGCCTACGATGGCTACGGGAAAACCGTTCTTGATGGCGTTTCCGACGGCGAACGATTCGGCAAGGCTGCCGATGACGGCTTCAATATGTTCCGCCAGTTCGATGAGGCGCGTACGGTCGGCAAATTCCACGTCTTCTTCGCTGAAGTCGAGTTCCAGTTCCATAAGGGAAACAAATTCAAGCAACTGTTCGCGCAGCGATGCGAGCATGCGGCTGAATCCGCCGCGCATCTGGCTCACGGCTATGCGGTGGGAGGCGCGTGAACTGCTGGCAATGACATCGGCTACGGCTTCCGCCTGCGACAGGTCCATGCGTCCGTTCATAAAGGCGCGTCGCGTAAACTCTCCGCCTTCTGCCGCACGGCATCCGTTGTCGATGAGCAGGGCAACGAGCTGCTGCTGAATCCATAGCGAACCGTGGCAGGAAAGTTCCACAACGTCCTCGCCCGTAAACGAGTTCGGGCCGCGGAAAATCGCCGCTACCACTTCGTCGAGGATTTCGCCGTTTGCATCAACGATGCGTCCCAGGTGCAGCGTGTGGCTTGCCACTTTCGTCAGATCGGCACCTTTCCATGATTTCATGACCATTTCAACGGCCTGTTCGCCGCTTACACGGATTACGGCAATTCCGCCCACGCCAGCCGGAGTGGAGATGGCACAGATGGTGTCGTCGCTATGTTTGATGTTCAGTTGTTCCATAATTGATAGTTGCTTGATTTTTCTATTTCATTTTCCACATCGTCGGGCAGGTTGTAGAAGAAGTCAAATCCAGTGACTGATTCCACGCTGTCCACGCTGACGACCTGGCGTTCCACCACCTTTTGTCCGCCTTCGTTCTTATACAGGAAGCCGATGGCGCGCATAGGCTTTGCATTCGGTGCCAGTACCACTTTGAAGAAGCCCGGCGGTACGGCCACACCTTCGCCGATAGTCGGCATCGAATCGCCCATCACTGGACCCGTGACGATGACGAGCGCACCGTCGCGCATCGCCCAGTCGCGCAGTTTCTCTTCCAACCGTTTCCATCCACCGCCGTTCAGCGCATGCTTTTGTGGACAGATGTTGGTCATATAGAACGATTCGCGCATGGCTTCATTGTTCCATTTCATGTCGGCGGCCGGAGCCATGTGCCCGCGATCATATCCCGAGCGTGTATAGTCGTACGGTTCGGGGCAGTTGTCCACATTCTCGTCACGCCGGAACGATTTGGCGCGTGCTTCCTCGCCTTTCACTTCGATGTTGGTCAGTTCGTAGACAACGTAATTGGGTATGCGGTGCTTGGTGTTGAACGACACGTTGAAGCCCTTGTAGATGACAAACTGTTCGTCAATCGATTCCGGAGCCTTAACGTCAAGCAGGCCGTTGCCGTCGAAGTCGGCCGGCAGTGTCTGTTCCTCCTGGGTCGTGAACAGTTCGGGCATCGAGATGTCCTTCGCGTTCCATGCGCCCAGGGCACGGAAAATGCCGAACGCCACGGCAAAGATGATGACGACTGTGCCTAACAGTTTGACAAACAGCCAATCGCCCTTCTTTTTCTTCGTCGTTCTCCGTCGTCCGCCTTGCGGTTTATGTCTTTTGTTTTGAACCATTCTCCAGCTTTTTCTGCAAAGTTACAATGTTGCCTCGAAAAAACAAAGCCATTCTTCCTAAGCAAAATTATCCGAAACCGACGGGAAAAGTGTCGGCTTCGGATAATGTATCGGGTTGAAATTTTTATTACAGTTCCTGCGGCAGGCGGGATGCAGCCCGGCGATAGCCTTCCACGAGGTCGTTCATGATGTCGGCCACCGGCTCTTCCTTGCGGAACATCGATGCAATCTGTCCGATTTCGAGTTCGCCTTCTTCCAGATTACCTTCGAATATGCCTTTTTTCGCGCGGCCCTTGCCGAGAAGTGCTCTCAGTTCGTCGACGCTTGCTCCGCGGAGTTCGGCTTCCTGCACGGCGTTGAGGAATGCTCCTTTCACCAGTCGTGTCGGTGCCAGCTGTTTCAGCAGCAGACGGGTGTCGCCTTCTTCCAGGTTCAGGCAGAGCGACTTGAAGTTTTCGTGTGCCGAGCTTTCAGCTGAAAGGGCAAAGCGTGTACCAATCTGCACTCCTTCCGCACCCAGCGACATGGCAGCGGCTATCGATTCACCCGTACCGATACCTCCGGCGGCAATCAGCGGCAGGGTAGTGGCACGGCGTACGGCCGGGATAAGGCACATTGTGGTCGTTTCTTCGCGTCCGTTGTGTCCGCCTGCTTCAAAGCCCTCTGCTACGACGGCATCGACTCCGGCTTCCTCACATTTGCGTGCGAATTTTGAACTGCTGACAACGTGCGCTACCTTGATGCCGTTTTCCTTCAGCTTGGCAGTCCATGTTTTCGGATTGCCTGCCGAAGTGAACACTACCGGCACTTTTTCTTCGATAATAATCTGCACAATGGTATCCATTTCCGGGTAGAGCAGCGGCACATTCACGCCAAAAGGCTTGTCGGTAGCTGCCTTGCACTTTTGGATATGTTCGCGCAGCACTTCCGGATGCATCGAACCCGCTCCGAGCAGGCCCAATCCTCCTGCATTGCTCACTGCGGCAGCCAGTCGCCAGCCGCTGCACCACACCATACCCCCGGAAATAATCGGGTAGCGGATGCCAAACAATTCACATATTCTGTTCATAGGATTCAAAGTTAATTTCAATATATGCAAAACTAACAAAAAACGGGCAGAAAACCAAGGCTTTCTATTTTCTGCCGGGATAGGCTTCCAACGCCTTTTCGAGCACGAACAGTGCACGCACAAGGTCCTCTTTTTTCAGCACATAGGCAATGCGCACTTCGTCGCGGCCAAGTCCGGGTGTGGTGTAGAAGCCCGAAGCCGGAGCCATGAACACAGTTTCGCCTTCGTATTCAAATTCACTCAGGCACCATGCGCAGAACTTGTCGGCATCGTCCACCGGCAGGCGTGCCACCGTGTAGAACGCACCCATCGGAATTGGCGAATATACGCCCGGTATACGGTTCAGCCCGTCGATGAGACATTTACGTCGTTCCACGTATTCGTCGTAGTTGTCGCGCAAATAATCGTCGTCCACGTCGAGCGACGCTTCGGCGGCAATCTGTCCGATAAGTGGCGGACTGAGGCGTGCCTGGCAGAATTTCATTACGGCCTTGCGCACCTCCTCGTTTTTCGTAATCAGTGCCCCGACGCGGATGCCGCATTCGGAGTAGCGTTTCGACACGGAATCAATCAGCACCACATTGTTCTCGATGCCTTCCAGGTGGCAAGCGGAGATATAGGGCGAACCTGTGTAGATGAATTCGCGGTACACCTCGTCGGAAAAGAGGAAGAGGTCGTATTTCTTCACCAAATCGCGAATCTGGTTCATTTCGCGGCGTGTATACAGATAGCCTGTCGGATTGTTGGGGTTGCAGATGAGGATGGCTTTTGTGCGCTCGTTGATGAGTTCCTCAAACTTCTCCACTTTCGGCAGCGAGAAGCCCTCCTCGATGGTGGTCGTCACTGTGCGGATAACGGCTCCGGCTGAAATGGCAAATGCCATATAGTTGGCATAGGCCGGCTCCGGCACGATGATTTCATCGCCGGGATTCAGACACGACATAAAGGCAAACAGCACGGCCTCGGAGCCGCCCGAGGTAATGATAATGTCGTCGGCGGTCAGATGGATGTTAAACTTTTCGTAGTAGCGGGTCAGCTTCTCGCGATAGCTTCGGAAGCCTGCGCTTGGACTGTATTCCAGCACCCGGCGGTCGATATTGCGGATGGCGTCGATGGCTGCCTGAGGTGTGGGCAGGTCGGGCTGTCCGATGTTGAGGTGGTACACCTTGATGCCACGGGCTTTGGCGGCATCGGAAAGCGGTGCCAGTTTGCGGATTGGCGAAGCCGGCATTTCATTTCCGCGAACAGATATTTTGGGCATATATATTCCTTGTTATATAGTGGCAAACGGCCGGCACGGCAAAACCGCATCCGACAAATCGAGCAACAATCCCGCTTGCCACAGTTGATTAAACAATCTTTTTTACAAACACATGAATTACAAAGTTAAGCAATAAAACGAGAAAACCAAAAATGTCGTTCTTTTCTGTTTTTTTGATGCGGGTACCGGCTGTGAAGGGGCGTATTTTGAGGAGAAAAGGAAAATGTGAACATCGTTGGGGTGGATGTGAATAGACAGTATCGGATATAAGTGTCTAATTTTGTGACGGATAAAAAACAACAAGTATGATTAAGAAACTGTCTATATTTACGTTTTTAGGTTTGCTTTTCATGAATGGAAACGCACAAACGGTTCTGTCGCTGAGCGATTGCATCAAGATAGGGATAGAAAACAACCTCACGCTGCAGAGCAAGAAAAATGAAATTGAGAAGAACCGGCTTACCATTTCGGAAAACCGCTCGAAACTGATTCCGCAAATCAACGCCTTTGCGAATTTCAACGATAATTTTGAACCGCCCGTATCGGTGACCGACGGTTCTGCCTACGGAAATCCATACAACGTGACAAAGACACTGCAATACGGTGCCAACGCCGGATTCCAGTTGCAGATGCCGCTTTACAATCAGACCGTCTATACGTCTGTTTCGATAGCCCGCACTATGGAGGAAATCAGCCGCCTGGGTTATGAAAAGGCAAAAGAGGACCTGACGATGGAAATCAGCAAGATGTATTATCTGGGTCAGGCTTCCGCCGAGCAAATCAGTCTGATAAAGGCCAACATCGCCCGTCTGGAAGAGTTGAAGGGCATCACGGAAGCTTTCTACGACAACGGTATGGCGATGGAAGTGGACGTAAAGCGGGTGAGCATCAATCTGGAAAACATGCAGGTGCAGTACGACAATGCCTGCGCTATGCTCACACAGCAGCTCAACTTGCTGAAATATGTTATCGACTATCCGGCAGATGCGGAAATCGCTCTTGAACCGGTCGACACAGAAAGTATTCTTGAGGTGGAACTTACCGGACTTTCCGACAATCTGTATGAATTCCGCCTGCTCGAATCCCAACTGGAAATGGCCGAACAGCAGAAACGCATGATTCGCGACGGCTATCTGCCCTCGTTAGCCCTTACGGGAAATTTTTCTGTCAGTGCCTATACCGACAAGGCCCGCTACTGGTTCCAGTCGCATCCGTCGGCCAAGTGGTACGACTCCTACGGACTTGGCATTTCGTTGCGGATTCCAATATTCGACGGACTCGACAAACGGTATAAAAAGCAGAAAGCAAAAGTGGATATCCTGAACTTGCAACTGGCACAGGAAAATACCCGCAAGAATATGGAAACCCAATATGCCAACGCTACCAACGACCTTCGCAACAATCAGCGGAACTTCAAGAAACAGAAGGACAACTACCTGCTTGCCGAAGATGTCTACACCGTCACGACCGACCGCTACAAGGAAGGCATCGCCTCAATGACCGAAGTGCTTCAGGACGAAATGCGGATGAGCGAAGCGCAGAACAACTATATCAGCGCCCACTACAACTATCGCCTGACCAACCTTTCGCTCCTGAAACTGACGGGCAAACTCGACATATTAAGCAAATAAATCAAACATCCGAAACAACATAAAAACAGAAAACAATGGAAACTTCAAACAATACAGCAAACAACAGCAATACAACTAACTCTCGCGAAGAAAAGACCCGGAAACTCAAGAAACTGCGCCGCTGGCAAATCGTGGTCAGTCTGTGCGGTGTGGCTATCATCGTGGCAGGACTGATTGAAGTGGCGCTGCTTTTCTTCGACTACAAAAGCACGGAAGTGAGCAACGACGCTCAAATCGAGCAGTATATCTCACCGGTTAATCTGCGTGCCTCGGGCTACATCAAGAAAATCTGCTTCACCGAGCACCAGGAAGTGCACAAGGGCGACACGCTGCTCATTCTCGACGACCGCGAATACCGCATCCGTGTCATGGAAGCTGAAGCCGCTTTGAAAGATGCTATCGCAGGTGCCAATGTCGTCGACGCCACTTTGCAGACAACACAGAACAGTGCAGCTGTCTACGACGCTTCCATCGCTGAAATCGAAATCCGCCTGTCGAAGTTGGAAAAGGACCGTCAGCGTTATCAGAACCTCGTGGAGCGCAAGGCTGCCACCCCGATTCAGCTCGAACAGATAGAAACGGAATATGAAGCTACAAAAAAGAAACTCGATGCCGTAAAACGCCAGAAAACGGCAGCTCGTTCAGGCGTGAACGAGGTGGAAACCCGCCGCAAGAGCACGGAAGCCGCCATACAGCGTGCCGAAGCCGCTTTGGAAATGGCAAAACTCAATCTTTCCTACACCGTAGTTACCGCTCCTTGCGACGGTAAGCTCGGACGTCGCGCTCTGGAAGAAGGCCAGTTCATCAATGCCGGACAGACCATCACCTATATCATCCCCGACACTCAGAAATGGATTGTGGCCAACTATAAGGAAACGCAAATCGAAAACCTTTCAATAGGACAAGAGGTGAAAATTACGGTCGATGCTGTCAGCGACAGGGAATTTACAGGCAAAATTACGGCTATTTCCGGTGCTACAGGTTCGAAATACTCCCTTGTCCCGACCGACAACTCTGCCGGAAACTTCGTGAAAATCCAACAGCGTATTCCGGTAAGAATCGATTTTACCGACCTTTCCAAAGAAGATAACGAAAAACTGGCTGCCGGCATGATGGTAGTCGTCAAAGCTAAATTGTAGAAAAAAAGACTATGGCTTCATATCCTAAAAACTATCCGTTCTATAATTGGGTGCCGAAACCGCTCGGCATTCTGATTCTTCTCTTTCTGTTTCTTCCGATACTGACAGTGGGCGGAGTCTATTCCTCCAATGTCGGAGAAATGGTGGGCGGATTGGGCATCATTTCCGAACATATCCAGTTCGCCACATTTGCCACCTCTATCGGGATGGCTGCATTCGCACCGTTCTTCTATCGGCTGGTGTGCATCCGCCGCGAAAAGATGATGTGTCTGGCAGGATTTGTGATTCTTTATCTGCTGAGCTATGTCTGCGCAAAGACCGACAGCATTTTCCTGTTGGCTCTCAGCAGCCTTGTGATGGGATTTGTGCGTATGGTGTTGATGATGACCAATCTGTTTACGCTTATCAAGTACGCTTTCAACATGGAAGCTACCCGCAACATCACTCCTGGACTGGAGCCGAAAGATGAAGAAGGCTGGGACAAGCTCGATGTGGAAAAGAGCAGCAGTCAGCCGATGATTTATCTGTTTTTCATGATTCTCGGTCAGATGGGAACGTGGTTGACCGCATGGTTGGCTTATGAATACGAATGGCAGTACGTGTACTACTACATGATGGGAATGGTGCTTGTTTCGATATTGCTTGTGTTTTTTACAATGCCTTACCACAATTATATCGGACAGCGTTTCCCGATTAATTTCCGCAAGTTTGCCAACGTGGTGGTGTTCAGTGTGTTTTTCCTGTGCATCGTCTATGTGCTGATTTATGGAAAAGTGCTCGACTGGTACAGCGATTCTTCCATCCGTTGGGCCACTGTCATTGCAGTTGTAACCGGCTTGTTGGGAATTTATCTGGAACGGATGCGCGGATCTCATTTCTTCCTGTTTGACATTTTCAAGTTGCGTACAGTGCGGATGGGAATGGTGTTGTTTCTGTTGCTGATGATTCTCAATTCCAGTTCCATGCTGGTGAATGTATTTACGGGTGTCGGCATGAAAATCGACAACTGGCAGAATGCCACGCTCGGCAACTGGTGTCTGGCCGGCTATGCCATTGGTGTCATTCTGGTGATACTGCTTCGCAATAAGGGCGTGCATTTCAAGTATCTGTTCGCTTTGGGATTCCTGTTTATCGGATTTTCAGCCCTGTTCATGTATTTTGAAGTGCAGACCGACGGACTGTTTGAACGGATGAAATATCCTATCATTATCCGTTCGGTGGGAATGGTGATTCTGTATGCTCTGACAGCCGTTTATGCCAACCAGCGCATGCCGTATAAATATCTTTCTACGTGGATTTGCATCATGCTGACGGTGCGAATGGTGCTCGGCCCGGCTATCGGAACGTCGCTCTATTCCAACGGTCTTCAGGAACGCCAGCAGCATTATGTCACCCGCTATGCCCATGAAATTGATATGCTGAATCCCGATGCTTCTGCCTCGTTCATGCAGACCGTACAGGGAATGCAGTATCAGGGAAAGAGCAAAACGGAAGCCGTCAATATGGCTGCCATGTCGGCAAAAGGCCGCGTACAGGTTCAGGCCACGCTTTCCGGTGTGAAGGATTTGGCCGGATGGACATTCTATGCTTGTCTTGCTTGCACGATATTTGTGCTGGTAATACCGTATCCTAAACGAAAATTACTAACTTAGCGGAAGTTTGGGAAACATCCCCCGGACTTTCGCTTATGGAAAACCACGACGAAAGATTGAAACAACTGAATGATGCCCTTGAGGCAAAGACTTATATATGCAGTTCCGGCGGCACTTTGCACACATTCCCGCCGGTGCTGAAGGACGCCGCCTATAAGGTGAACGGTATCGGACTGATTATATGCAGGTCGGGCGGCTTTGATTTTCGTCTCGACGGAAATGACTACAAGGCAAAGCCGGGCGACACGCTTTTTGTGCCTGAATATTCGTCGTTGGAAGTGACGAAGGAAGAAGAGGGGCTGGAAGTCTGTGTCTTGATTTATCAGGTTGAACCGATTCGCGACATTATGGGCAATCTTGTTCTGTCGATGTATCCCTACTCGCAGTTGTCGGCTGAGCCCTGCTATGTATGGAAAACGGGCGAAGAACAGGAGGTGGTCCACTATATGCGGTTGCTGGAAAGTACGCTCCCTTTGGAGGACAGCCTTTTCAACCAACATGAACGGAAGTTGCTCTTGCTTGCGTTGACCCATCGGCTTTGTTCCATCTATAGCCGGAAAGTGGCAGCGCAGCAGAATGGCGTGGGGCATAAGCATGAAGTGTTCATGAAACTTATTGAGCTGATTGACCTCTATTTCATGCAGGAGCGGGGCGTGGAATTCTATGCCGACAAACTCTGCTTGTCGCCGAAATATCTGTCGGCGCTTTCAAAGTCGGTCAGCGGCTATACGGTGCAGGAACTGGTGTTCAAGGCCATCATGCGCAAGAGCATGTCGCTGCTCAACAATACGCAGATGACCGTGCAGGAAATTTCCGATATGCTGAATTTCCCGAATGCCTCCTATTTCGGCACGTTCTTCCGCAAGCAGATGGGCATGTCGCCCCAGCAGTACCGCAACAATCTTAAAACTCAACCGTGATGCCTACCGTCGGCAGGATGGTGCCGCCGAGGTCATGGCTGATGCGTTCCATGACGTAGTGTCCCGGACGTTCGGGGTCGGTGAGTTTGTTGCCGTTTTCGTCGGTGGCCGGAGTCAGCAGGTCCTGTCCTTTCACACTGAAATCGTACACGTTCTGCACGTCGATGTAGCCTCCGATTCTCCAGTTTTTGAAATACCACGTTTTGTCGATACGCAAGTCGAGCTGATGATAGGCCGGGTTGCGTTTTTCATTAAATCGGGTGTTGTTGGTGTAGGGGCGGTGGCGTTTTTCCCACTCGTCGATACGCGATGAGCGTTCTTCGTCGTAAGGCGTGTAGGGGAGTCCTCCCGAGAATTGCCATTTTGCGCCGAGTGTCCAGTTGCGCTTGAAGCGGTGGATGGCCGTGAGCGTGATGATGTGGCGTACGTCCCATGGCGAACTCCAGTAGCCTCCGGTCGGGTTCAGTTGCGCATCGGTGCGTTGCAGGAAGGAACGCACGAAGGTGTAGGCTGTGTTGATGGTCGTGTTCCAGAGATTCATATGGCGCCATGAGAGTTCCACTCCGTAGCTATGGCCTTTTCCGGCAGAGCGTGCCGGCACGTCGCCGATGATGTAGTCGGTGAAGTCGGAGGTGGTAACGGGCATTCCGTCAAGCAGCGACAGGGGTAGCTGGGAATAGTCCTTGAAGAATCCTTCGGCGTTGATGACAGTCATGCTGGAAGGTGTGAACGACACTCCGGCTACGTAATGGTTGACAGCCGAATAGCGTAGTCCGTCGGTCTGTCGGTAGCCTTCGATATCATTACCGCTGTAGTCGAGAAGCGTCATGGTCGGTTCCTGGTAATAGCGCGCTACGCTGGCCGAAACCGTCAGCTTGTCCGTTGCTCTTGCTGAAAGGTTGAGTCGCGGCGACAGTTGGCGCAGCGGATTGCTTGTTTGCGACGAATAGGTCATGCCGTCGGCGCGAAGGGAGAAACTGGCAGAAAGCCGTTCGTCGAAAAAGCGTCGGTTGATGCCTCCGTAGATGGCATATCGTCCGAAATGCACGTTTGAACTGAAAGCAGCTCCGCCCGATACGCCGGCAATGATTTTGAACCCTTTCACGTCAAACCATTCCATATTGAGATTCGTGCGGAGATTCGTTTCTCTGTCCTTGATGTCGAAAAGAAGGGGCAGTTGGTCGTTATTGTCGGCATATTTGTACAGGCGGTTGTAAAGATAGTCGCCGCTGGCAGTGGCACGCAGACGACCGAAAGAGAAAAGATGTTCATATCCGATGCCCCCTACGAAACTTGTCTGGTCGTTGTTGGGCAGATAGCCGAGTATGTATTCGCGTGATGCAGGCAGGTCCTGTTCCTTTGTATTGAGTCGGTTATTGTCGAGAGATCCCAGCCCGAGAACGAAGATTTTGTCTTTGTCGGTGAGGTCGGTGGTCACCTTGAACTGGTAGTCGTTGTAGGTAGGCAGGAACGGGAGTTTGAGTAAAGAAAACAGCATGCTCAGATAGCTGGTCCGCCACGATGCCGTCATGCGTGTCTTGCCTTCTTTTGTCAGCGGTGTGTTGATGTGCAGTCCGGCGTCGGTAAAGCCCACAATCAGTTTGCCGTGGAAGCGTTCGCGGTTGCCTTCCTGCATTTCCATAGACATGACGGAGCTAAGTCCGGGAGCATAGCTGACCGGAAAGGCGGAAGTGAAGAAATTGGTGGATTGCAGCAGTTCGGTGTTGACCAGCGAGGCATTTCCGCCGGAACCGCCCTGTACGGCAAAGTGGTTGAGCACCGGGATTTCGATGCCGTCAATATAGTAGCGGTTTTCGTTGGCGCTACCGCCGCGCACCAGCAGGTCGTTGCGGTTGGAATTGCTGACGGAGAGCACGCCCGGCATTGATTGCAGCACTTTCGAAATGTCGCGGTTGGCTCCCGGAGTCAGGTCGATTTCCTGAGTGCCGATGCGGAGCATGGATACGGGAGCGTCGAGCGATATGCGGTAGGGAGAAGCCGTGACGGTCACTTCTTCCAGATTCTTTGTAGTCGGTTGCAGTTGGATGTCGATAATGGCCGGAGCGGCTGTGGATACCGGAAACGATTCCGTTATGCGCGGAACATATCCCGAAGCCTCGGCCTGCATGATATTGTAGCCCACGGCAACACCGGTAAATTCGTATCTTCCGAGCGAGTCGGTTCGGGTCGTCAGGTTATAGCCCAGCAGCGTGAGTTCGGCATTGGCGACAGGTGTGTTGGAACCCAGCTCCATGACTTGGCCTTTTACGGTACCGGTTGTTTGTGCATGAGCGTAAAGAACAGGAATGAGCAACAATAGTAAAGTGAATAGTTTCTTCATTTTCAAAATTTTGGATTTTCAAAGGTACGGATAATAATTGGCATAGCAGGTGAAAACGTGCCCCGTATCAATAAAAAATGCCGTATAGTCGAAACTATACAGCATTTATGGGATATTTGTGTTGCTCAGTCCTATTTCTTTTGCGGACGGAGGATAGCCTTGTAGCGTTCCGGGTCGGCAATGAGGGTTCTTACTGTGTCCATTGCCGGGTCGTGCTTCAGTGTTTCGATGATGCGTCCTTTTTGATAATAATAACGGCTGAGAATTTCAGTGGCGATGATTTCCTCGATGTCCTTGCGGTTGTTGTTGAGGTCCTGTTCAAGGTTGTGCTTGAGCAGTTTTTCCAGTGCGTCGAATGCCGCTTGGGTCGAGTCGTTCATGTAGCCTTCTGTCTTGGCCGTTTCACGCAACTTTTTGAGGCCGTCTTCGCATACCTTGTCGTATTCGAATTTTTCCGGATTGATGAATTTCTTGAATTCATTGAACAGGCTGTCGCTGACGGTGAATTCCTCTGCCGGAACACATGTCGGATGTTCGGCTGCATATTTGTTGGCGAAGTTGAACGCCCAGTTGTCACGCACGATGTTGTAGGTAAGACGGTTGATTTCGCCGTATTCCACTTTGACATCCGGAGTGATACCGCCGCCGTCGCGCACTTCACGGCCATGTGCTGTATGGAACACGTTGGTCAGGCTGTCGGGCGTACGTGCAACGCTTCCGTCTGGATTGCGGTGCGAATAGTCGATGGCCTGGATAAGACGGCCGCTCGGGATATAGTATTTGGCAATGGTCAGTTTCAGCAGATTGTCGTAAGGCAGAGTGCGTGTCGACTGTACCAGACCTTTACCGTAGGAACGTGAACCGATAATTACGGCACGGTCGAGATCCTGAAGTGAACCGGCAACGATTTCAGAAGCGGAAGCCGAGGCTCCGTCGATGAGCACGACGAGAGGAATGTTTTCGTCGACAGGTTTCTGTGTTGTCTTATATACTTTTTCGCTTTGTTTCAGGCGGCCTTTCGTGCGGAGCACTTCCGTGTTTTTCGGCACGAACAGGTTGACAATTTTAACGGCACTTTCCAGCACACCGCCGCCATTGCTGCGAAGGTCGAGCACGATGGTGTGGACTTTCGGATTCTTTTTCAGTTCAAGAAGGGCGGTTTTCACTTCTTCCGGAGAATTGTCGTTGAACGTGGTGAGCTGTATATAGCCGATACCTCCGTCGAGAGCCTTATAGTAGGACACGGACGGCACCTGTATTTTCTTACGGGTGATTTCAAAAGTGAGGATGCTGTCGCTCACATAAGGACGGTCCACAACGACACGAACCGTAGTGTTGGCCATACCTTTCAGCTTTTCGCTGACTTGCGAACTGCGCCAGTTGGTAGTTGTGTCATCATTGATTTTCAGAATGCGGTCGCCGGGGCGAAGTCCTGCCAAGGCTGCCGGGCTTCCCTCGAACGGTTCGGAAATCAGCACACCGTCATTTTTTGTTTCCATAATATAGGAGCCGATTCCACCATATTCGCCCGTAGAAATCTTCATGAAGTCCTCGCTGTCCTCCGCTTTGATGTATTCAGTGTAGGGGTCAAGTTCTTGGAGCATGTAGTTGATGGCAGTCGTGATGTTTTTGTCCGGATTGATGGTGTCGACATACGACATGGCCAGCTCTTTGTAGAGCGAGTTGAATATGAGTAGGTTGCGTGCGATGGACGATTTGTTGTCTTTGCTGTTTCCTGTCGCAGCACCAATCAGGCAGGGGGCAACAATGGCAACAATTGCCACTGCTATCCACATTTTTGAATTCTTGTT
>OOCB01002579.1_pt1 | contig 20176 bp, 16 predicted proteins | sample 1671351 | NCBI WGS metagenome assembly OOCB01 (sample SAMN06348148, study PRJEB24527) | human gut metagenome | biome: human gut; feature: ankylosing spondylitis patient; material: feces | host: Homo sapiens | place: China | collected 2015-10
GGCGTTTAGCTCAGCTGGTTCAGAGCATCTGCCTTACAAGCAGAGGGTCGGCGGTTCGAATCCGTCAACGCCCACGATACAGACACCTTATGGGTGTCTTTTGTTTTTTTAACCACTTTCTTGATTTTACTTATAAAGTTTTTATCAAATCAGATATATAAATCAATAAAATACATTACTTTTGTAGCCTAATAATACGTATTACTTTATGGAATTGGATTTATTGACGGCTATTTCTCCAATAGATGGCCGATATAGAGGTAAAACAGAAGCTTTGGCTTCTTATTTTTCTGAATATGCACTGATTCGTTATCGTGTGCGTGTGGAAATAGAGTATTTCATTACCTTGTGTGAATTACCATTGCCGCAATTGGCTGGATTTAATGCTGATCTGTATGAGAGATTGCGTGATATTTACCGTAATTTTTCAGAAACGGATGCTCAAAGGGTAAAGGATATAGAGAAGGTGACCAATCATGATGTTAAGGCTGTAGAATATTTTATCAAAGAAGAATTTGATAAGATTGGTGGGCTTGATGCTTATAAGGAGTTCATTCATTTCGGTCTGACATCCCAGGATATAAATAATACATCTGTTCCATTGTCTATTAAAGAAGCCTTGGAAGAGTGTTATTATCCTCAACTTGAAGAATTGATCGCACAATTGGAGGCTTATGCTGAAGAGTGGAAAGAAGTGCCTATGCTGGCAAAGACACATGGACAGCCCGCATCTCCAACTCGTTTGGGAAAGGAAATTATGGTCTTTGCATACCGTTTGCGTCGTCAGTATGCCATGTTGAAAGCTTGCCCTATTACAGCTAAGTTTGGAGGGGCTACCGGAAATTACAACGCACATCATGTGGCTTACCCTGAATATGACTGGAAAGCATTTGGAAACCGTTTCGTGTCTGAAAAATTAGGACTTGAGCGTGAGGAATATACTACTCAGATATCCAATTATGATAATTTGGGGGCTCTTTTTGATGCCATGAAACGCATTAATACCATTATCATAGATTTGGATCGTGATTTCTGGCAGTACGTTTCTATGGAATATTTCAAGCAAAAAATCAAAGCAGGAGAAGTTGGATCCAGTGCGATGCCGCATAAGGTTAATCCTATTGATTTTGAAAATTCAGAAGGTAACCTTGGTGTCGCTAATGCAATTCTGGCTCATTTGGCCATGAAGCTTCCTGTTTCCCGTTTGCAGCGAGATTTGACGGATTCAACAGTTCTGCGTAATGTCGGTGTGCCAATGGGACATATGGTTATAGCTATTCAAAGTACACTGAAAGGCTTGCGGAAATTGTTGCTTAACCAAAGCGCAATCAATGCGGATTTGGATAATTGCTGGGCTGTAGTAGCAGAAGCCATCCAGACAATCTTGCGACGTGAAGCTTATCCTCATCCGTATGAAGCACTAAAGGCTCTGACCCGAACCAATCAGGCTATAACGGAGGATTCTATTAAGCAGTTCATTGATGCGCTTGAGGTTAGTGATGAAATTAAAAATGAATTGCGGCAGATTACCCCGCATTCTTACACGGGTATTTAATCTATAAGTCGAATACAGACAGACCGCGAGGGCCTGTTAAAAAATAAAGAAGAATTAATATATAATCAAAATGAGTATGGAAGACGAAAAATGGCGTGAAAATTTCGCAGAAGGCGAAAAAAACCGTAACCGTGATGGTTATAAGCCATATAACCGGGAAGGAAACAAAAATTTTAATTACAACGGAAATCGCGAGGGGAGAACCTATCGTCCGCGTGTGCAACGTGCTGAGCGTGCTTATTCTTCAGATAACGCTCATGGTGAACGTTACAGTCGTTCGTACAATCGCGAAAATGTAAATTCGTTTGGCGAACAGCGAACTTATCGCAGTTATTCTCCAAGACCTTCCTATAATCGTAATGAAGGAGGTTATCGCAATAACGCTCCTAGAGATTATTCAGAAGCACGTCGTGATTCTGGTTTTAACCGTGAAGGTCAGGGCAGTTATAATCGTGAAGGCGGTTATACTCGTAGCAACAGTTACGGAGGTGGATACAGAAAACCGCAGGGTGGTGGTTATGGTAAGCCGCGCTTTGGCGGTCAGCGTCCTCAGCAGCGACGTACTTCGGATTATAATCCCAATGCAAAATACAGTCATAAAAAACAGATTGAATATAAGGAGCTGAATGTTGATCCGGATGCTCCGATACGTCTGAATAAATTCTTGGCTAATGCAGGTGTGTGCTCTCGTCGTGAGGCCGATGAGTTTATTACGGCTGGTGTAGTATCAGTGAACGGTGTTGTTGTAACCGAATTGGGGACAAAGGTGAAACGTTCGGATGAAGTGAAATTCCATGACCAGCCTGTGAATATAGAACGGAAAGTCTATGTACTTTTGAATAAACCGAAAGATTATGTGACGACGAGTGATGATCCGCAGAATCGTAAGACTGTAATGGATCTGGTAAAAAATGCTTGTCCTGAAAGAATATATCCAGTAGGACGTCTGGATAGAAATACCACTGGCGTGTTGCTTTTCACTAATGATGGTGATCTGGCGTCTAAATTGACGCATCCCAAATTCTTGAAAAAGAAAATATATCATGTCTATACAGACAAGAATGTGACTGCTGCAGATTTGCGTCAGATAGCAGAAGGTATAACTTTGGATGACGGCGAAATCAAGGCTGATGCTGTAGATTATGCAAGTCCGACAGACAAAAAACAGGTCGGTATAGAGATTCATTCAGGTAAGAACCGTATTGTTCGTCGTATTTTCGAATCCCTTGGATATCGGGTAGTCAAGTTGGATCGAGTTCTTTTTGCCGGTCTGACCAAGAAAAATCTGCGTCGTGGCGATTGGCGATTCCTGACAGAGCAAGAAGTGAATATGCTTCGTATGGGAGCTTTTGAATAAAATAAGATAAAATAGAGGAAAAACGATGGAAACTATTCGTAGAACAAAGGTTGTAGATGTTCTGAAAAGAGATGATTTTGGCGCAATGGTCACAGTCAAGGGTTGGGTGCGTACCCATCGTGCCAGTAAGTCAGTTCATTTTATCGCATTGAATGACGGTTCGACAATCAATAATGTACAGATTGTTGCAGATACAGAGAAGTTTGAGGATGAGTTGTTCAAACAGATAACTACAGGAGCTTGTCTAAGTGTATCCGGAGAGTTGGTGCAAAGTGTAGGTTCTGGACAGAATGTCGAGATTCAGGCACGTGAAATTACAGTATTAGGCTTGTGCGGATCAGATTATCCGATGCAGAAGAAGGGGCAGACAATGGAGTATATGCGTACTTATGCTCATTTGCGTTTGCGAACCAATACTTTCGGGGCCGTTTTCCGTATCCGTCATAATATGGCCATGGCTATCCATGACTATTTCCATAAGCATGGCTTTTTCTATTTTCATACTCCGATTATTACAGCCAGCGACTGCGAGGGAGCCGGACAGATGTTCCAGGTAACAACCAAGAACCTCTATGATTTGAAAAAGGACGAGGAAGGTAAGATCGATTATTCAGACGACTTCTTTGGTAAGACGACTTCTTTGACCGTATCAGGACAGTTGGAGGGAGAATTAGGGGCTACGGCTTTAGGTTCAATATATACATTTGGTCCTACTTTCCGTGCTGAAAATTCTAATACTCCTCGTCATTTGGCAGAGTTTTGGATGATTGAACCAGAGGTGGCATTCAATGACATCAATGATAATATGGATCTGGCAGAAGATTTCATCAAATATTGTGTACGTTGGGCGCTCGAACATTGCAAGGATGATCTGGCTTTCCTTAATAAAATGATTGACAAAACATTGCTCGATCGTTTGAATTTTGTGGTTAACAATGATTTTGTTCGTCTGCCTTATACAAAGGGAATCGAGATACTTGAGGAGGCTGTAAAGAACGGACGGAAATTTGAGTTCCCGATTTATTGGGGGGCTGATTTGGCCAGTGAACATGAACGTTATTTGGTTGAAGAACATTTCAAACGTCCAGTTATTCTGACTGATTATCCGAAGGAAATCAAAGCCTTCTATATGAAGATGAATGATGACGGCAAGACAGTGCGTGCCATGGATGTGCTCTTCCCGCAAATTGGCGAAATTATTGGAGGTTCAGAACGCGAGGAGAATTATGACAAGCTGATGTCACGCATTAAAGAGTTGAATATACCGATGAAAGATATGTGGTGGTATCTGGATACACGTAAGTTCGGAACTTGTCCGCATAGTGGATTCGGATTGGGTTTCGAGCGTTTGATTCTGTTTGTTACTGGTATGCAGAATATCAGAGACGTGATTCCATTCCCGCGTACACCTAAAAATGCTGAATTCTAATTGGGGTATATAAAAAGAATCTAAATAATTCCGATGCTGAAGAGAAACTGTGGTAATTTCTTTCAGCATCGGATTTTTTTTGTAATTTGGTAGTCAAAAAACAACGTAATATGCAAACAGTAAGAGCCGCAGATACAAAAGATTGCGAATTGATAAACCGGATGGCACAAGAAGCTTTCCCTTTTACATACCGGCATATCCTGGAACCGGATCAGATAGAGTATATGATGTATTGGATGTATGATCCTCAGAATATATATACTCAAATGACCGAAGAGGGGCATGTCTATTTCGTAGCATATCAGGATGATGAACCTGCAGGTTATGTTTCTGTCAGGCCGGACGGGGAAAGTCTTTATCATTTGGAAAAGATTTATGTATTACCCCGTTTTCAGAAAATGCATTTTGGGCAGCTTCTTTTTATGACAGTGGAAAAATATGTCAGGAAGCAAGCCTCGCTTCCCTGTGCGATTGAACTTAATGTTAACAGACAAAATCCGGCTGTTGATTTTTATTTGCACATGGGGATGCATATTGACCGTCAGGGGGATTTTCCAATTGGGAACGGATATTTTATGAATGATTATATCATGAAAAAAGAACTATAATACTGATAAAAAAGTTCTTTTTTTGTTGGCTGTTTGGTAATAAAATAGTAATTTTGCAAGCCGATTATTATCAAAAAGACTGTAAGAGTCTTAAAATCTGTGTGTTAATAGCATTTTCATTGGCCTGGAATGCGGTTAGTGAATCACAGAAGCAAGAAATTAAAGTTTTTTTAGTAGTAACAATTATTATTTTAAAATTTAGAATGGATACTTTAAGTTACAAGACCATTTCAGCCAACAAAGAGACCGTTAAGAAAGAATGGATCGTTGTAGACGCTACAGATCAGATCCTGGGTCGTTTGGGTTCTAAAGTGGCAAAACTTTTAAGGGGTAAGTATAAACCTAATTATACTCCTCACGTAGATTGTGGTGATAATGTAATCATTATCAATGCAGACAAAGTAAAGTTGACCGGAAAGAAGTGGACGGATCGCGTTTATTTGCGTTATACCGGTTATCCCGGCGGTCAGCGTGAAATGACTCCTGCTCGTTTGATGGCACGTCCTAACGGTGCAGACAAATTGATGAGAAAAGTAGTGAAGGGTATGCTTCCTAAAAACCGTTTGGCTTCTCGTTTGATGGATAATCTTTATGTTTATGCCGGAAACGAGCACAAGCACGAAGCACAGAATCCTAAAATGATTGATATTAACCTGTATAAATAATAAGTATGGAAGTAATTAATGCATTAGGCCGTCGTAAAAGCGCCGTAGCCCGCGTTTATGTGAGCGAAGGTACAGGAAAGATTACTATTAACAAGAGAGAGCTTGCACAGTACTTTCCATCTTCAATTCTTCAGTATGTAGTTAAGCAGCCTTTGACCACTCTTGGCGTTGAAGAAAAGTATGATATTAAGGTTAATTTGTATGGCGGTGGTTTTACCGGACAGTCTCAGGCTTTGCGTTTGGCAATCGCCCGTGCGTTGGTGAAGATCAATGCTGAGGATAAGAAGGCTCTCCGTGGACAAGGCTTCCTGACTCGTGATGCCCGTGAGGTTGAGCGTAAGAAACCGGGACGTCCAAAAGCACGTCGCAGATTCCAGTTCAGTAAACGTTAATATTCGGCCGTTTATCGAGCTGCGTAATATACGTTTAGTATCTAAACTGTTGAGATTCGTAAAGAGACTACTCGATAGTTGGTTGAGAAAACAAAAAAGAAAGTAAACGATTAAACAAAAGAAAAATGTCTAGAACAAATTTTGATACATTATTGGAAGCAGGTTGCCACTTTGGTCACCTTAAGAGAAAGTGGAATCCTGCAATGGCTCCTTATATCTTTATGGAGCGCAATGGTATTCATATCATTGACCTTCATAAAACTGTTGCAAAGATCGACGAAGCAGCCGAGGCTTTGAAACAGATCGCAAAATCTGGAAAGAAGATTTTGTTCGTTGCTACTAAAAAACAGGCTAAGCAGGTCGTAGCTGAAAAAGCAGCTTCAGTAAACATGCCTTACGTTATTGAGCGTTGGCCGGGTGGTATGTTGACTAACTTCCCGACAATCCGCAAGGCTGTCAAGAAAATGGCTAATATCGACAAGTTGACTGCTGATGGTACTTATGCCAACCTTTCAAAGCGCGAAATTCTTCAGATTTCACGTCAGCGCGCTAAATTGGAAAAGAACTTGGGTTCTATTTCTGATTTGACTCGTCTGCCTTCTGCTTTGTTCGTAGTTGACGTTTTGAAAGAGCAGATTGCAGTGCGTGAAGCTAATCGTTTGGGTATACCTGTATTCGCTATCGTGGATACAAACTCAAATCCAGACAATGTAGATTACGTAATTCCGGCTAACGATGACGCTAACAAGAGTGTAGAGGTTATTCTTGAAGCTTGTTGTGCAGCAATCGCTGAAGGTTTGGAAGAGCGTAAGGCTGAGAAGGTAGATATGGAAGCAGCTGGTGAAGGCGAAGGCAAGGGCCGCAAGCGTGGTGGTAAAGCCCGCGTAGAAAAGGCTGAGGAAGAAGCTGAAGCTCCTGCTGCAGAGTCTACTGAAGAAGAAGCTTAATTGATTATTAATCACTCCTAATACAGATATAGATTATGGCAGTAACAATGGCAGATATCACCAAGCTCCGCAAATTGTCTGGTGCTGGTATGATGGATTGCAAAAAAGCTTTGGAAGAAGCAAACAATGATATCGAAGCCGCAATGGAGATCATTCGCAAGAAGGGTCAGGCTGTGGCAGCAAAGCGTTCAGACCGTGAAGCAGCTGAAGGTTGTGTTGTTGTAAAGGCTCAGGATGGTTTCGGAGCAATTATTGCTTTGAAATGCGAAACTGACTTTGTGGCAAAGAATGAAGATTTCGTAAAATTGGCTAATGATATCCTTGATTTGGCTATTGCAAACAAGTGTGCTACTTTGGATGAAGTAAAAGCTCTTCCTATGGGTAACGCAACTGTAGCTGATGCAGTAGTTGATCGCAGTGGTATTACTGGTGAGAAGATGGAACTTGATGGTTATATGACAGTAGAAGGTGAATGTATCTCTGTTTACAACCACCAGAACAAGAACCAGCTTTGCACAATGGTTGCTCTGAATAAGAAGGTAGATGATCAGTATGGTCATGCTGTCGCTATGCAGGTAGCCGCAATGAATCCTCGTTCAATCGATGAGAATGATTATCCTGCTGATGTGTTGGCTAAGGAGAAAGAAATCGCAGCAGATAAGGCTCGTGAAGAAGGTAAACCTGAAAACATGATCGAGCGTATCGCAATGGGTCGTCTTTCAAAGCTCTTCAAAGAAGAGTGTTTGCTTAAGCAGGCATTTATCCAGAATGATAAGCAGTCTGTTGCTGATTATCTGAAGGAAGCTGATAAGGATTGCACTGTAACAGCTTTCAAACGTTACACTTTGCGTGCTGAATAATTCTTAGAACATAATAATGAAAGGGAGGTAATCAATCTACGATTATCTCCTTTTTTTGTTGATATTCCTAGTTGGAAAATGGTCAGGAGGATTCTAATGGCAGATATGATTTTCCAGCTACGAACAAGAAACTCATCTTTTGACTCTTTATTATGAAGGATGATCAGAATAAGATCATAGGAATTTTTGGATTGATGAACATTTCCAGTCGAGTGTATTTTATTTCATCAAAAGTAAGACAGTTACACAAATCTAATCTTGATTTATTTAGTAAATTCAAAAAATCCTGTTTCTGTATAGACATTTATCTAATGATTTTATTTCACATCTTGATGTTTTATAGAAGATTTCCTTTATTTTTGCATAGATATTAATTTGATAAAAAACTAAAATGAAAATTCTGGCAGTTGGCATGAACTATGCCGAACACAATAAAGAGCTTGACGGTACGTTATATAAACCAGAAGAGCCTGTCATCTTTACGAAAGCTGACTCAGCTCTGTTGAAAGACGGAAAACCTTTTTTCATCCCGGATTTTACGACGCAGTGCGATTATGAAACTGAATTAGTAGTACGTATATGTCGTTTGGGAAAAAACATTTCCACACGTTTCGCTCATCGCTATTATGACGCAGTGACAGTGGGTATTGATTTTACAGCGAGGGATCTTCAGCGTAAATTACGGGCAGAAGGAAAACCTTGGGAACTGTGTAAAGGTTTTGATAATTCGGCCGTCATAGGTGATTTTATACTAAAGGAAGATTTGCCAGACATTCAGCAGATACCTTTCCATCTGGATATAGACGGTCATACGGTACAAAGCGGGTATTCTGGAGACATGATTTTTGCTGTTGATGAAATAATCGCCTATATCAGTCGATTTTTTACCTTGAAAATAGGTGATCTGATTTTTACGGGAACTCCTCCAGGAGTAGGTCCTGTGCAAATTGGACAGCATCTGGAAGGCTATATACAGGACCGTAGAGTGTTGGCCTTTAATGTTAGATAAAAAAAGAGAATGAGAATCTGTAAAGTTATAGTTTTAGTTGGTTTTTTATTGGGCCTTGAGTCTGTTTCAGGACAGACGTTTACATATGTTGATTGGGATGTATTGAAGATTGACAGTGTGCTTGAACCTTATCATGAGGTCGTACCACTTTCAGATGATTATGCAGCCTATGATTATTCTGTAAAATTGGAATATCCGGAATATGTCAGGTTGACCATGGATGAAATATGCCGTATTGCAAAGCTGACAGATTCTTTGCCTTCTGAGCCACAGGTAGCTGCTGAAGTTGGTGTGTCACGTAAAAAAGGCTATCTTGACGTGTCTTTTCTTCCTGTGGTTTATCGTGATGGGACTTATCAGAAAATGCTCAGTTTTAAAATGAATATTGTCCGGACACCCAAAACTGTTCTGCGAAAAGCCGTACAACCTTTTTCGTCAACCGGACGTTATGCAGCGCATTCAGTTTTGGCACAAGGGCGATGGGTTAAAATCGGTGTGACGACAGACGGAGTGTATCGTATGTCTGCAGACTTTCTGAGAAAAATGGGATTCAATGACCCTTCACGTGTAAAATTATATGGATATGGAGGGCATGTACAGGATGAAAAAATAGATGCAGATACTGATTTTGATGATTTGGAAGAAGTTCCGCTTTATCGTGACGGAAAAGGACTGCTTTTTTATGCAAATGGATTAACCAGTTTGACTTCATTGACATATAGCAGTCAGGCTTCCGGGTACATAATGGGGCATAGAATCAATAACTATGCCCGCAAGGCTTGTTATTTTCTGACAGAGGGAGATGCCCCGTCTGCTATTTCGCAAACAGACCATACAGGATTGACTCCTACCTATAATATAGATGATTGTTATGACGTTTCATTATATAAGAAAGAAGAGTTTGCGTGGTATCAGAGTGGGCGTAATCTGTATGAGAACTATAACTATGCGAATGGGAATCAGCGCACTTATACGTTGCCGGTATATAATCCGGTCAATCCGGTGCTTACAGTTTCTTTTACAGCCAATTCTTCATCGTCCAGCAGGGTAACCCCTTCTGTAGGAGGTCAATCCTTGTCATCTATCAGTATAAGTCCGGTTCCGGATAAATATACGGCAGCCGTGACCGGATCCAGATCTTATGGATTGGATGATTTTTCAGGCCATTCATTGGATGTGACGTTGACTTCCACTTCCGGTGTGGACGCCCGTTTGGATTATCTTAAACTGACTTATGAGCGTCCTCTTAGTATGGATGCTGCTTTTTTGCCGGTTTGGGACGAACATAATAGTGTGGTTCGCTTTACGGTAGATGTGAAAGGGCGTAGTAATGTCGTTTTTTGGCGATTGGGAAAACGTGGCAGACCATTGGAGGAAATCAAACTAGAGAAAAAAGAGGGTGATTTGTGGAGTTATATTGTCAGCAATCAGGAAGATGACCGTTATGTGGCTGTAGATGTGGATGCGGAGTTTCCGGCTCCTGAATTTATGGAAGAAGTGGCTAATCAGGATCTTCATGCAACTCCTCCGGTGGATCTGGTTATAATAATACCCAAGAGCGGTAAACTACTGACGCAGGCGCAGCGGCTGGCGGAAGCCCATGAACGTATTGATGGTTTAAAGACAGTAGTAGTCAGGGCTGATCAGATTTATAATGAGTTTTCTTCTGGTACGCCTGATGCTACCGCTTATCGTCGTTTTATGAAGATGCTTTATGACCGGGCAGAAACCGAGGAGGATATGCCACGTTATTTGCTCCTTTTTGGTGATGGAGTGTGGGATAACCGAATGTACACGTCTGCTTTGTCAGGAAAGTCAATGGATGATTATCTGCTTTGCTATGAGTCTGAAAATTCTTTAAGTCATACGAATAGTTATGTTATGGAAGATTATTTCGGCTTACTTGATGATGGCGAAGGCGGATCATTGCTGACTAATAAGGTTGATATTGGAGTGGGGCGTTTTCCTGTAACAACGGAGGCAGATGCCAAGGTTATGGTGGATAAGACCATTGATTATATGGAAAATAAATATGCCGGATCCTGGCGGAATATAATTTGTGTGCTAGGAGATGACGGAATAGAAGAAGATGGAGATTATAATGAGCATGTAAAAAAAGCTAATGAACTTGCCAAACAAATAGAGTCAGATTATCCTGAAATGGAAGTCAAACGGATATTTTGGGATGCTTACAAGAGGGAAACCAGTACGACCAGTAATACATATCCTGGGGTGGAGACAGACATTACGCGTCAGATGGAAGAGGGATGCCTGATGATGAATTATACCGGACATGGCAATCCGTTGGCTTTGTCGCATGAATACGTTTTGGAAAATGAAGACTTTTCCAATTACAATTCACCAAAAGTACCTTTATGGGTGACGGCAGCTTGCGATGTAACTCCCTTTGATATGGAAAAAGAGAATATTGGTGAGACTGCCGTACTCCATCCTGTAGGTTCAGCTTTGGCATTTTATGGAACTACCCGAACGGTATATACCACTCCCAATAGTGTCATGAACAAATATTTTACCCGTTTTGTTTTGGGTGAAAACGAAAACGGGCGTCAGAATACGATTGGCGATGCGGTTCGTTTAGCTAAGGCTAATCTAGTGACTTCCGGTGGATCGACGGACTATACAGCCAATAAATTACATTATGTGCTTTTGGGAGATCCGGCATTGAGGCTGGGAAAACCGACCTTGAAAATTATTGTAGACAGCATTAATGGACAAAAAATCAGTGAGGAATCTGATTTTGCCCAATTTACTGCGGGTAGCCTGGCGCGGGTTTCAGGTCATGTGGAAACACAAGATGGTGTGAAACTACCCGATTTTAACGGTGCCCTGACATCTACCGTATATGACAGTAAAAGTACAGTGGTTTGTCTTAATAATGCCGGATGGGCGAGTGAGGCATTCCAGTTTCAGACCCGCGATAAGATTCTTTATAGCGGGCGTGATTCGGTATTGGGAGGTTCTTTTACCATGACATTTCCGGTACCTATGGATATTAAATATTCCGGTGAGGCCGGACGTATTGCATTTTATGCAGTGAGCAACGATCTGACCCAGGAAGCAAACGGTTATACAGAACATGTTCTGGTCGGAGGAACAGGCGATACCTTTTCTGGCGATACGATAGGTCCCGTTATCAAGGCTTATCTTAACCGGGAAACTTTCCAGTCTGGACAAACCGTTAATGCTACGCCGTTTTTTATTGCCCGGTTGGAAGATGAAAGCGGTATTAATACTACAGATAATGGAGTCGGTCATAATCTGGAATTGGTGATTGATGACGATCCCAATCAGACTTATTCCCTGAACAGTTATTATAATAATGACTTTGGAGAATATAACAAGGGAACTGTAGCTTTTTCCATTCCGGAACTTACAGACGGATATCATACGCTCAAGTTCAGGGCATGGGATGTGATGAATAATTCTTCTACAGTCTCTTTTGACTTTAATGTCAGTCACAATGTGGCTCCGGGATATCTGGAGGTGACCTGTACGGATAATCCGGCACGTACGCAGACGACCTTTATCGTATGCCATGATCGTCCTGGAACTCAGGCCGAGGTGAAGCTAGAGATCTTCGACTTTACGGGCCGGGCTTTATGGACTCATCAGGAAACGTCAACTACTTCGGAAGGTATTACGCGTATTACATGGGATTTGAATTCCAATTCCGGAATGCCTCTGCAGACAGGAGTCTATCTCTATCGTGCCAGCGTTTCCACACCGGAAAGCAAGGTGACTTCAAAAGCGAATAAAATTGTAGTATTACGCAATAAATAATTCTGCTTGCCGTTTTATAATCATGTGTAAGATGAAAAGAATGAAAAGATATTTTTTATTATGTATGATAGGTCTTTGCGCGGTTTGTTCTTCCTTGAATGCGCAGGACAAGAAGAATATGTTTAATCCCGAGCAGTATAGTGTGCCGGCTTTGATTATCGCTCCGGATGCTCGTGGTGGATCTATGGGTGATATTGGAGCAGCGACAGAAGCAGATGCCAATTCACAGTATTGGAATCCGGCCAAATATCCCTTTTGTATAGGGCGTGCCGGTGTGGCGGTCAACTATACTCCATGGTTACGTCAATTGGTCAATGATATCAATCTGGCTTATGTCAGCGGTTTTTACCGTATTGGCGATTATCAGGCGGTCAGTGCTTCTCTTAATTACTTCTCAATGGGTGAAGTTTCAACCGGTTCTTCTGTAGATGGAACTGCTGATATGACGATTTCTCCTTATGAGATGTCTATCGATGTGGCTTACTCACGCATGCTGAGCGAAAGTTTTTCGGCAGCCGTAGCCTTACGTTTTATCTATTCGGATATTACCTATGACTATTCTGATGATACGTCTCCCGGAAAGGCCTTTGCCGCCGATATTGCATTATACTGGAACCGTTACTTTATTGCGGGTAGTCGGGAATGTAATTTCGGATTGGGATTGAATATCAGTAATATCGGTAGTAAGATTTCTTACGGAGGAGATGATAATTCAGAATTTATCCCTACCAATATGCGTTTGGGTATGAATCTTCTGATACCTTTTAATGAATACAACAAGCTTTCGATAGCAGCTGATGCCAACAAACTTCTTTTGCCGACTTATCCCAAGCAGCAGGAAGGAGAGTCTGATGTGGACTATACCGATCGTGTACAGCGTGAGTACTATGATATCTCTCCTATTTCGGGTATATTCAAAAGTTTTGGTGATGCACCGAACGGCTTTAAGGAAGAATTACAGGAAATCCGTTGGAGTTTCGGATTGGAATATACTTATAACGACCGTTTTATGTTGCGTGGTGGTTATCATCATGAAAGTGAGAACAAAGGTAACCGTAAATATTTTACGGTAGGTGCAGGTTTTCGAATGAGTGTATTCTCACTTGATTGTGGCTATTTGTTCTCTACATCACAGAACAATCCGTTAGACCAGACCATGCGGTTTACTTTAGGATTTGATCTGGATGGTATGAAAGATCTGTTTGGCCGTCGCCGTCGTTAAAAATAATGTGAGTTTATGGGAAAAATAAGAGTTGGCTTTGGATATGATGTTCATCAGTTGGTTGACAATCGTGAACTGTGGCTGGGAGGAATCAGAATAGAACATCAGAAAGGTCTGCTGGGACATAGTGATGCAGACGTGTTGATACATGCCATTTGTGATGCGCTTTTAGGAGCTGCCAATATGCGTGATATCGGCTATCATTTTCCGGATACTTCAGAAGAGTTTCATCTTATAGACAGTAAAATCCTGCTTAAAAAGACAATTGAACTTATTGCGCAAAAAGGATATCACGTGGGTAATGTCGATGCTACGGTTTGCGCTGAACGTCCTAAGCTTAAAGCCCATATACCTGCCATGCAGACATGTTTGGCTGAAGTAATGGGGATAGAACCGGACGATGTATCCATAAAAGCTACTACGACGGAAAAACTTGGTTTTACAGGCCGGGAGGAAGGTATCTCTGCGTATGCCGCAGTCCTGATAGAGCGGTAAAGAGATAGTTGTTGTAGAAGAATTGATATACTTGTATTTTAAAGATATTTTTTATAAGTCCTATTATATTCTTTCCAGTCTCATGTGGATGATGATAACATGTGACAGGAAAGAATTTTTTTATCATGCGATTCTTGTAACGGATGGTTATATGAGGAAAACGTATTTTTAGGTGCGAGTCACGATTATTGTGAATAAAAAAGGATTGCATACTGTTTTCGACCTAAAATATGCTAGAATATCGATAAAGTCCTATAGTTTGTCTAGAAAGTCCTATAAAAGACTCCTGTGTATCATTTATCTTTGCATCATTAAACTTTCCTAATTATTATATTATGAAGAAGAATGTTAATTTTAAATTTTTGCTTTGTGCTGTAGCTTTGTGTTATGGGAATGCTTATGCGCAAACATCCTCAGGATCAGTCGAGGAACCTATGGAAACAGGCATCTATGAGGCGAATTGGGAATCTTTAAGTCAGTATGAGGTTCCCGAATGGTTCAGGGATGCCAAGTTTGGAATATGGGCACATTGGGGACCGCAATGTGAGCCGGAGTCAGGTGACTGGTATGCCCGTCACATGTATTTTCCGGGGCATTGGCAGTATAATGCTCATGTGAACAAATATGGCAATCCGGCTGAGTTCGGTTTCAAGGATGTGATCAATATTTGGAAAGCTGCCAGTTGGGATCCCGAATATTTGATCAGTTTTTATAAGAGTGTAGGTGCACGTTATTTTATGGCATTGGCCAATCATCATGATAACTTCGATTTATGGGACAGCAAGTATCAGCCTTGGAACTCGGTCAATATGGGACCGAAACAGGATATTGTAGGCAAGTGGGCAGAACAATGTAAGAAATACGGTCTTCCTTTGGGAGTGAGTATTCATGCTTCACATGCTTGGACATGGATGGAAGGTTCACAGGATTTTGATGGTAAACTGACTAAAGAAGACGGTGTCGGAAAATGGTGGGAAGGATATGACCCGCAGGATTTGTATGCACAGAATCATCCGCGCAGTGAGAACAGTCATGATGTTGGTGCCATTCATTCACAGTGGGAATGGGGTAATGGAGCTGCAGAGATGACTGAAGAATACAAGACGAAGTTCTATAACCGTACCTTAGATGTTATCAATAAGTATAATCCGGACATGGTCTATTTTGACGACTCAACATTACCTTTTTATCCGGTTAGCGATGAAGGACTTAAGATAGCTGCTCACATGTATAATAAGAGTCTGAAGGATCATGATAATCAGATGAGGGCCGTCATTATGGGAAAGAAACTGACCGAAGAGCAGAAAGACGCCATGATATGGGATGTGGAGCGAGGAATTCCCGACAGGTGTCAGGAAAAGGCCTGGCAGACATGTACCTGTTTGGGACAGTGGCACTATGACCGTGGGGTGTACGACCGTAATGAGTATAAGTCTGCAGCTACTGTTGTTAAGATGTTGATTGATATCGTGAGCAAAAACGGTAACCTTCTGCTGAGTGTACCGGTGCGTGGCAATGGTACGATTGATGAAAAAGAAGTGGCTATTCTTAATGGTATAAAGGGATGGATGGATGTTAATCATGAGAGTATTTATGGTACACGTCCATGGACCATCTTCGGTGAAGGACCGACTGCGGAGGCTTCAAATCCGATCAACAATCAGGGATTTAATGAAGGAACGAATTATACATCTGATGATATCCGTTTTGTTGAACGTCATGATACAGTGTATGTGACAGCTATGGGGTGGCCTGAAACGAATCAGATGGTAGTAAAGAGTCTGGCATCAACATCTCCCTATTATAATAACAAAATAAAGGAAGTCAAACTGTTGGGATATGAAGGAGATGTAGAATACACTTGTGATAAGACAGCTTTGACTGTAGAACTTCCGGCTGAGATGTCTTCAACCATAGCGCCGGTTCTGATGGTTCGTTTTACAGACGAGGTAAATTATGCTGATTTGGAAAGTCTGCGTCAGGAAGTTGCAGGTAAGTTAGACGAAGTGGCTGCTTATGTCGGCAATAATTCAGGTCAGTATGCAGAGGCTTACGTTAATCTTTTAAGGGCTTCTTATGAAGAGGCTATGAAGGTGGATGAAAATGCGCAGTCCGATGTGATTTCTGAAACTTATGTGAATTTACGTCAGACTTATGGTGACTTTACCCTTAATGCACAGATAAAGGGAGGCTTGGCTCAGAATGAAGAACTGACACAGAATGTAACAGTGAAGTATCTTGAAGAAGTCCGTCATTTCTCACGTTCTGATGAAGGAGTTCTTGCTACCAGCCGTTTTGGTATATTGGATGATCCTTGGGTTGTAACCCCCAATATTATGAATCAGGAGAATTTTACCCGTGGTGGATTTGACGGTTATGTGGCTTGGAATGATTTTACCGGAAAAGCCATTGGTATTCAGAAGTGGGAAGCTTCTCTTCCGGGAATAGAAAATGGAAAAATTTATCAGACTGTCACTTTGCCGGCTGGCAAATATAGCCTGAAAATGGCAGTTCACGAACAAGTGAATTATAAAAAAGGAGAACTTTATGCAGTTGTAGCCAATGGTGAAGAAATGCTGAATACTTCAGAAGTTGAGGACAAGGCTTTGGCTTATTATGATATGTCAGTAACAAAGACCGGTCAGACGTATGATTGCTGTGAGTTTACATTGGATAAGGAAACAGAGGTTTCAATAGGATGGAGTGTGACAATCGGTGCAGATGCGACCGAACGGAGTATGCGTGTTTCTGCCCTTCATTTATATAAGGATGGTGTCAATGTCTCTGCTGATTATTTGGGTAATTATGAGAACATCAAGCGTAAGGATAAATCATACAAACGTTTTGGTGTACCTGCATACTGGAGTACCAAGAATTTCGAAATACCCCAAAACAATACAGATGGAACGAAGCAAGGTATAGATAAATATCCCGGATATAACACCTTGATGATGGGAATATGGAAAGACACGAATAAGGCTGTCGGTGATTTGGGAAATGCGACACTCTACCGCCAGGTAACTCTTCCTGCCGGAAAATATTTCTTCGGTGCATCTTATGAAGCTTTATATCAGATACAGGAAGGTTATCTGTTTGCATCAAAGGAATTGCCTGCAATAAATGAAATGGGTAAGTGTCTGGCTTATTCTTCAGCAAAATACTCTGCTACAGGTTCTGACTGCTATGGTATCACATTTACATTAGATGAAGAAACAACCTTATATTTGGGATGGATCAATAATTTTACGGAAGGTTCCGAAACTCAGGAGTTCAGAGTCAAGGATGTCACTTTGCTTCGATATCTTGATGGAGAAGGAATGTGGGAAGATGATGAGGCATTGAAATTGAACGACGGAAAGTTGGATATGACGCCTAGAGAGTGGGCTAAGATTCTGAATGGTACATATAATCAGGATGGAAACAATGATCCTTATTTGCCTGCTACACCAGATATGGAGATTCAGTTGGGACAGATTGATCTGACTGATGTAAATGAGATCAGTGTTCGTATGATTTGCAGTGAGGACTTGGGCGAGGATGCCGAATATCGTTTCTACCTGGATAATGAAACGACACCATGGGTTGTGATGAAACCAGAAAAGACAGAAAGTACATTAGCAACCGAAACCGTGAAAGCAGAATGTCCGGAGACGGCTGGCGTGCATGCAGTACGTATGGTACTTTTCGGTCACCAGTCCAGTGTTTATGCCATTTCATTTAAGGATAGTGAAAATGCCGGTGGTGGAGAAGATGCTATTCAGGAAGTAAATGGAACAGATGCTGATTCAGAGTTTGTTAATGTTTATAATCTGAATGGTATCATGCTTAAGCATCAGGTGAAAGTTTCTGAAGCTTTGAACGATTTGCCAAAGGGCATCTATTTGCTAAATGGTAAAAAGATTATAAAGTAATTGTTTTTTATGGCAGGCACGAGTGAGAATCCTGCTCGTGTCTGTCTTTTTTGTTTATTCCAAAAGACTTAAAAGCAGATATGTTTTTTGTTGGTTATGACCAATAAAGGGTTTTTTGTATCTTGTTTTAACCTTAAAACATTTATATAACGTGAGTTCGAAATAAGGATAAATATATTTTGCTGATAATTAGGAACATAGTGATAAAAGTATTAAATTTATAGTACCCAATTATAACATTTAAACGATTACCACTATGTTTCCAGAGTCTAAAGTTACGGAGATTTATTGTATGGCTGATGATTTTTGCAAGGAATTTGCGTTGCAGCAGGAAAAATATATGATCGAGGACAAGAAGACCAGGCATCGTAACAAACCTAACCGTATGAGTGATGCGGAGATTATGGTTATTCTAATCCTGTTTCACTCCGGTGGTTTCCGCTGTTTCAAGCATTACTACAAGGAATATGTCTGTAAACATCTGAAACACCTTTTTCCGCGTCAGGTTTCCTATAACCGTTTTGTAGAACTGGAGAAGGAAGTATTACTTCCCATGGCTACAGTCAAGTTAGAAGTGCAACTTCTCCACCTCCCTCCTCCGTCCTTGGAGCGTAGCGGAAAGGGCGGAGGAGGGAGGTGCAAGCCCGGCTTCGGGTCATCCGGCAATACAAGATAAATAAAAAAGGGAGACCGCCGTCTCCCACGGATTAATTACTTTTGTGTTGCATATGTACAAGTACTTAACCCGTGATCAAAGGTATGCAATTTACCTGGGAAGACAAAAGGGTGAGACTCTGGAAATGATTGCTCGTTCCATAGGAGTCCACAAATCGACGGTAATCCGCGAGATCAGGCGTAACTCCACGCTCAACGTCAAGTATGTATGGAACAAGGCACATGACATGTCGGAATCCCGCAAGCGTCATACGCCCGGCAACAGGAGGCTGTCTGCCGTGCTGAAATGGCGCATTGCAGAACTGATCCGTGAGGAGCAGTGGTCTCCCCGACAGATATCCGGACGCCTCAGGCATGACGGTATAAATGTCTCTCATGAGGCCATCTACGCCATCATCCGCAGTGATGAAAGCGTGGAGCTCGTCTCGTACTGCCGCCATAGGATGAAGTATAAGCGCAAGGCCTCCCGCCGGCATGAGACCAAGGCCTCGAACATCCGCAACCGTGTGAGCATACACCAGCGTCCGGCTGAGGCCGACGGCAGGCGTTTCGGTGACTGGGAGATGGACCTCATCGTTGACAGGGACAGCAACGCCGTCCTCACACTCACGGAAAGGAGTACGAACTTCCTGCTCATGGAAAAGCTCAAGCACGGGAAAAAGGCCGGAGCGGTGGCCAAAGCAGTGTGGAGGATGCTCCTGCCTTACAAGGGGGATGCTCTGAAGTCCATCACCACGGATAACGGCAGCGAGTTCGCTGAACACGAATGGATAACCCGAAAGCTCAACGTGCCCGTGTATTTCGCCGATTCATACTGCGCATGGCAGAAGGGGGCCATAGAGAACGCCAACAAGCTGGTCTGGCAGTATATACCCAAAGGGACGGACATCAGCACCGTCACGGAGGGGAAAATCGCCAGGGTAAGGAAGAAAATCAACGCCAGACCGAGGGAAAAACTCAATTTCTTGACACCGGCTGAGGTCTTTCTCAAAAAGATTTCGTAATGTTGCACTTGCTGGTTGACTCTGCCCTATAAATTTAATACTTTTACTGCTATGTTACTATTCTTCAATATATTATATTTATTCTTATATCGAACTCACGTTATTTAATAATCTAAGACATGAAATACAAGAAGTTTTTTCCGTCTCCGTACTGTTTGCTATATTGATTATGGGCTGCAGTACTACGGAGATTGATGATTTTGAAGACACAGTCCTTTCAAAATCAATCCCGAGTGATGCCGTTAC
>OOCB01002594.1_pt1 | contig 20065 bp, 17 predicted proteins | sample 1671351 | NCBI WGS metagenome assembly OOCB01 (sample SAMN06348148, study PRJEB24527) | human gut metagenome | biome: human gut; feature: ankylosing spondylitis patient; material: feces | host: Homo sapiens | place: China | collected 2015-10
TGCATGATCCCGGAACGGTCACGAAGATCCACAAATACAAGACCTCCTTTATTTCTGGCTTTTGCCACCCATCCCATTAATGTTACTTCTTTTCCGACCATCTCTGTGGTCACTTCTGCACATCGGCAAGTTCTGTGCAGTCCCTGCATGCTTTCAGCCATCTCTTTATCCTCCTCTGACTATTTTTTTCATAGTCATTTTAATTTACTCTGCTATCTCCGTTTTCAGACGGGCAGTTTCAGTCTCTGTTGAAAAATTCTACATACTCTGTATAACCATCTGCTGCCAGCTGGTCTTTCTGGAATTTTTTGTTCTTTTTCATGATAGAGATATTGATCTGTGTACCTGCACTTCTTTCCTCAGTTGCCTGTTTCAGGATGTTCAGAAGCTTGTCTGCCGGCATGTTCTTCTCGATCAGATATGCTTTCTTAGCTGCATTTGTCGGGATTTCATACCCTCTCTCCAGAAGCAGCATAACGATTCTCTCAAATCCAATGGAAAATCCGCATGCAGATGTATTCTGTCCGGTGAATTTACCGATCATCTCATCATAACGTCCGCCGCCACCAACAGAACCGCCAAACTCATCCATTGCGATCTCAAAGATCGGACCTGTGTAGTAAGACATTCCACGAACCAGAGTCGGATCAAAGGAAATCTTAAAGTCTGCATTTTTCACAGAATCAACTGCTGTGATGATGGTCTCAAGATCTTCTGCTACTTTCGGATCCAGAACATCACTCAGTTTTTCTTTGCAGTAACGTACGCCTTCAATATCAGTTGTAATTTCTTTGAACATACCAAGATAGATATCAATACTGTCTTTGCTGAAACCTTCTTTTTCCAGTTCTTCAGCTACACCTTCCAGACCAATCTTGTCCATCTTGTCCAGAATGATGAAAACTGTATCAAAGCTACCTTCCGGAAATCCACTGTACTGTGCCATAGCTTTCAGGATTTTTCGGTCATTGATACGGATCGTGAAATTATGGAAATCCAGTTTGCCAAGCAATGTCGTTGTTGCCATGACAAGTTCAATTTCTGCAAGATAAGTAGGCTCACCAAGAATATCAATATCACACTGCATAAACTGGCGGAAACGGCCTCTCTGCGGACGGTCCGCTCTCCAGACATTGCCCATCTGAAGTGCCTTAAACGGAGTCGGAAGCTGTCCTGCATTGTTGGAATAATATCTGGAAAGCGGTACAGTCAGATCATAACGAAGGCCTGAATCAACCAGATCAGCCTCACACTCTGCTGTATCCAGTTTCAGTTTTTCTCCTCGTTTCAGAATCTTGAAGATCAGTTTCTCATTCTCTCCACCCTGTTTGCTGCTGAGATTTTCGATATGTTCCACACATGGTGTCTCAATTGCAGAAAATCCAAATTTTCCATATGTTTCACGAATCATGTTCATCACATAATTACGAATTTCCATCTCTTTTGGTAAAATGTCTTTCATACCGGTAACCGGTTTCTTCTTTAACGCCATACTGTCCTCCTGTTATTTGTTATTGTGTACAACTCTCTGAAATGCAAGAAAAACTTCCATATCAAAATTTTTGATCTCATCGATCATAAGCTCTATCACTGTACTGACATCAAACGCTCTTCTGTAAGGTCTGTCTGAGCTCAGTGCCGCATAAACATCGCAGACACGCAAAATTCTGGCCCCAAGCGGAATGCTGTCCCCTCTGAGATTCGACGGATAGCCGCTGCCATCATAATTTTCATGATGATACAAAACACTCTGAAGTACCAGCTCTGAATACCCCTGATCCTTCAGTTCTTCATATCCCAGCGAAGAATGCATACGGACATACTTCAGTTCTTCTATCAGAAGGGGATCATTTTCCTGTCCGTTGATATAGCCGGTAAGCTTCAGCTTCCCAATATCATGGAGCATTCCGGCAATCGCCATCTGATAACAGAACTCCTCGTCCTGCCCCAGTTCGGCAGCTACAGCATACGCAAGATTACTGACAGCAATTCCATGATTCAGTTCCTCAGAAAGATCAAAATCCAGCAATCTGTCACCAGACTTGAATATTTCCGCCTGTCCCGGCTCTTTCTCTGCTGTCTGCAATACGTCCACCTCCTGCTGTCATAACCAGGTATTGATTCCTTTGCGTTTTCGTTCTATCATTTCATCAATACGGTCAATGTAATTTGTAACATCTTTGACATTTTCCACACGTTCAATACGTTTGCCCTGATCAAAGACAAGCTTGGAAGAACCGCCGGCCCCCAAAGCGATGATCGGCTGTTTTTCCTCCATAATTAGTATATTGTAAATCCCGGCTTTGTCAACCTTTGCATAGCCAACATTCTCAAAATTTCCCTTCATATTTTTCTGTCTGTACAGATAATAAGGGCCCATTTCCATTTCGTAGGCTGCTTTCATGGTCATGTCCATGATCTCCTGGTTGTTCTCAAAAGTCATTTCCTGATATTTATCTTTAAAAATATTCAGTCGTGCTGCCCTCTTAACAGCAAGGGAATGTACGGTTATGCTGTCTGGTGCAAGTGCTTTCACTTCATTCAATGTGTTTTCTACCATTATCTTATCTTCTCCAGGCAGACCAACGATCAGATCCATATTGATGTTGTCAAAACCACACTCTCTTGCAAGCATAAATGCCTGCTTTGTTTCCTCTACTGTATGACGTCTTCCAATAATATCCAGCGTTTCCTGATTCATCGTCTGTGGATTTACAGAAATCCTTGTAATCGGATAATTGCGGATCATCATCAGCTTTTCTCTGGTAATACTGTCCGGTCTTCCTGCTTCAATCGTAAATTCTGCAAGATTCTCGCAGCAAAAATTCTCCATCAGTGCATCCAGAAGGACTTTCAGCTGCTCCGGTTCCAGCGTTGTCGGTGTACCTCCTCCAATATAAACCGTATCCAGTTTTCTGCCTTTTGCTTTCATGATTGCAGCAACTTCTTTTATCTCTTTGCAAAGTGCTTCCAGATACTGGTTCACACGGTTCTTCCACTGTTTCAATGGATAGGAACTGAAAGAACAGTAAAGACATATACTCGGGCAGAACGGGATTCCCACATACAGACTGTAACCATTTTCATAATCAATATCTTTGAGAATCTCTCTTTCTCTGTTCGCTATTGTGATCGCAAGTGCTGTTTTCTGCGGACTCACCATATAGCGCTCTCTCATTTCCTGTGCCGCTTCCGTATTCTTCATACCAGATTCAATCAGTCCCATTGCAAGTTTCGCCGGCCGGATACCTGTCAGGTTTCCCCACGGAAGTGTTTTCCCCGTCAGCTTTACTAATAACTTGTACAGTGCAATCTTAACAATATCCTTACGCTCCTTACGAATCGCATGTGCACGTTCTTTTGCCTCACTGTCATCAGCATCCACACAAGAAATAAGGGCATCCGAAGACTGCCCTTCTATAAACTCTGCACTTGTCACGCCTTTATTCTCATGGTCCTCATACCGGATCACACAGGAATCACCCTGCTTTTCAATCCGAAAATAAAGATCACAGCCCGCTTCCTCTTCTTCATAGAAAGAACAGATCTCACTTCCCGGATAAAACGCACGGATCAGTTCATATATATCGTGTTCAAACTCTCTGTCCTGAAACAGAATACCAATCTTATACAAATGGATTATACCTCTTTTCATAACCAATCGTTGTTGACGTATCATGTCCCGGATAAACTTCCGTATCATCCGGAAGTGCTTCCAGCAGTCTGTGCAGACTGTTTACAATTGCCGCGGTGCTTCCCTCCGGAAAATCAGTTCTTCCCACCGACCCACAGAAAACAGTATCTCCGCTGAACAAAACTCCTTCATCTTTCAAATAATAGCAACAGCTTCCTAACGTATGTCCGGGAGTCTCGATCATCTGAATCGAAAAACCTGCCAGTTCCACAACCTGAAGATCCTTAAGATAGACATCCGCCTTCAATGTATAGCTGCTCATGTGAAATGCTGTCAGATTGATTCTTGGATCCTGCAGCGTCTTTTCTTCTTTGGCACATGCATAAATTGGAATATTATATTTCTTTTTGATTTCTTCTGCTGCAAGAATATGGTCAAAATGACCATGTGTCAGAAGAATTGCAACCGGTCTGCCCTGCATTTCAAGAACCTTCTGTTCGATTCTGTCGGCATTATCGCCCGGATCAACGATCAGCATTTCTTCTGTTTCTTTATTTTTCAGGAAGTAACAGTTCGTAAACACACTTCCAACAATACATTTCTGTAAATCCAGTCTTTTCATACTATTATCCTCATCTAAATCAACCGGTTGTACGTTCTACGTCGATCACACTTTCTACCTGACGTATCTTGGCAACAAGTGATGAAAGCTCTTCTTTGCTTCCAATCTCAAAGCTGATTGAAATCGTCGCCTTTTCCTGCTTGCTTGTACGGCTGTTAATGCTTCTCATATCAATCTTTCTCTCTGTAAAGATTTTGGAAAGATCCACCAGAAGACCAGTACGGTTATTTGCATAGACCTGAATCTCAGCCATATATTTCTCAGAACCTTTATTGTCCGTTGGCTGCCATTCAGCTTCGATCAGACGGGATCGATCCATTTCCGACATATTCAGCACATTCACACAATCTGTACGATGAATGGTAATTCCCCGTCCCCTTGTAACAAATCCAACGATTTCGTCTCCAGGGATCGGACTGCAGCACTTTGAAAAACGAACTGCAACATCATGGATACCTTTTACAACGATACCACCTTTGTTTTTGGTAACATGCAGTTTCTCCTGTGCTTCCCCAGTAGCCTCCAATACCTGCTCGTCTGTAAGATTCTTCTGATTTTCTTTATCATAAGCTTCCATCAGCTTATTGAAGACCTGTCCTTCTTTCAGACCACCATGGCCGATTGCAGCCAGTACAGAATCCCAGTCACGGAATCCATATTTACGCATAACGGATTCCAGGAACTGCGGTTTTGTATAGATTCCAAGTTTATATCCTTTGGACTTGGCATACTGTGTCAGCATGTCTTTGCCTTTCAGGATGTTATCTTCTTTCAGTTCTTTCTTGAACCACTGATTGATCTTATTCTTTGCCTGTGTGCTCTTGACAAGATTCAGCCAGTCACGGCTCGGTCCCTGTGAATTCTGTGAAGTAATGATCTCAATACGGTCCCCATTTTTGATCTGATACTCAATTGGAACCAGTTTACCATTGACACGCGCCCCAACCATACGGTTACCAACAGCACTGTGTACACTGTAGGCAAAATCAATCGGTGTAGATCCATTTGGCAGGTTCTTGACATCTCCCTGCGGTGTGAAACAATAAACACTGTCTGCAAAAAGATCTAAGTCATTCTTAAGAAGACTCATAAATTCTCTGTTGTCAGACATATCTTTCTGCCATTCCAGAATCTGACGCAGCCAGTTCAGTTTCTCTTCTTCTCTCTTATCAACAGGTACTTTACCATCGGATGATTCTTTGTATTTCCAGTGTGCAGCAATACCATATTCCGCAGTCTTGTGCATCTCAAATGTGCGGATCTGAATTTCAAATGGCTGTCCGTTCGGGCCGATCAGCGTCGTATGCAGAGACTGATACATATTTGGCTTCGGCATGGCAATATAGTCCTTGAACCTGCCCGGAATCGGTTTATACATCTCATGGATGACGCCAAGTGCCGCATAGCAGTCTTTGACAGTATCTACCAGGATACGTACTGCAAACAGATCATAAATCTGATCGATCGTCTTGTCCTGGTTGACCATCTTTTTATAGATACTGAAGAAATGTTTGATTCTTCCGTCAACCTGCGCTTTAATGGATGCCTCATCCATATGCTGCTTGACCTGTTTGACGATATTGTTTACAAACTCCTGTCGTTCACTTTTACGAAGAGCAACTTTATCCACCAGATCATAGTATACATCTGGTTTCAGATATTTCAGCGAAAGGTCATCCAGCTCTACTTTGATTTTGGAGATACCAAGTCTCATAGCGATCGGTGCATAAATATCCATCGTTTCACGGGCTTTTTCCTGCTGTTTCTCCGGTCTCATATACTGCAGGGTGCGCATATTATGCAGGCGGTCTGCAAGCTTGATCAGAATAACACGGATATCCTTTGCCATGGCAAGAAACATCTTTCGAAGGTTTTCTGCCTGAAGTTCTACTTTATCAGCTGAATAGCTTAACTGTCCCAGTTTGGTAACGCCATCCACCAGAAGTGCAACTTCTGCACTGAACTCCTTCTCTACTTCTTCTATTGTCATCCAGGTATCTTCAACTGCATCATGAAGAAGACCTGCAACGATCGTTTCTTTGTCCAGCTCAAGATCTGCAAGTATGATTGCCACACAAAGAGGATGTATGATATACGGCTCTCCTGATTTTCGCTTCTGATCTTTGTGGGCTTCCCTGGCCACTTCGTAGGCTTTCTGTATCATGGAAATATCCGTAGAAGGGTGATATTTCTTCACACTGGCTATCAGCTCCTCATACAAAACCTCTGGGCTGGTAAAATCCTGCATGGTTTTGACCGCTGCATCTGCTTTTTTTACGGATTCAAGCTTTTCCTGTTCTGCCTTGTCCATTGTTTTTTCAAGCTGTACATTCTCTTTCTTATCTGCCATTATCTCCCACCTGCCTGCCGTTATTTATTACTGTTCACGCTGTTGCCGCCGCAGAATCATTTACCTTCGTATCTGATCACAGAAGCCACATCATAACCAGCGAGTCTTTCGCGTCCTTTTAATCCTGCAAGCTCCATAAGGAAAACAACTTTGACTACTTCACCGCCAAGTTCTTCTACCAGCTTAATTGCAGCTTCCACCGTACCACCGGTAGCGATCAGGTCATCAATGATTGCTACTTTCTGTCCTGGTTTGATAGAGTCTTTGTGCATCTCTATAGTTGCACTTCCATATTCCAGATCATAGCTTCTGGAAACAGTCTCACATGGAAGTTTGCCTTTTTTGCGAACCGGTACAAATGGTTTATGAAGATTATATGCAATCGGCACACCAAAGATAAAGCCTCTGGATTCAGTTCCTACGATTACATCTACATCCGTATCCTTGAGACAATCCTGCATGGAATCAATTGCAAGCTGAAGTCCATCTGCATCCTGCAGAACACTTGTAATGTCTCTGAAAATAATACCCGGTTCCGGAAAATCCGGGATACTTCTTACGTAATCTTCTATTTTTTTCATTTTTGCGTACCTCGCTTTTCTTTACATATAAATCTGGTTTATAATTATATCACTTTTTTATGGCAGAATCAATGACTAACCCATTTTGTCGACTGTTCAGACCATTCTGTGTAAATTATGAAGTAATTTTCTGCAACATAAAAAAGCCACCTGCTCACAGGCAGGCAGCCTTTCTAATTCTTAATTGTTTTTTTATTAGTTCCAGATTGAAGAGTAAGCTTTCAGTATTGCATCTGCTCTGGCAGTTGTTACTGTATTCAATGCTGACTGGATCGCCTTATATGTATTCGGGCGCTGGCTGCTCAGTGCAGCTCCATTCAGCATATAATCCTTCACAGATTCAGCAAAATATTCCGCAGCATTCTGTGTTGCATATGCTTTGTTATATCCAGTGAATTTTGCTTTTTCACTGTTATATACAGATGCGAATGCACTGCTCTGATCTACGTTGCCTGCAATAAATGCAAGGAAATGTCCAAGCTCATGATAAATTGTCTCATCTGCTTCCTGGATCGTGATGCTTCGTGATCTTGCATCAAAATGTCCTGCATAAGCGGCATTCGGATCAACCGTTACCGTAAATCCCATTCTTGCATACGCATTCAGTACTCTGCTGTCCATCTTCGGTGCAATAGAAGCAACATTACTGATCGTATGCTTGGATGCCTTCTGACTGGAGGTCTTTGCTGAACCGGAGTTCTGAGTTCCGGAACTCTGGAATGAAACTTCCTGCGTCTGCGCATTCTGCTGTGAAGCTGCAACTGTTGTTGTAGTCTTGACTGTTGTTACTATTTTCTGTGTGACAACTTTCTGTTTGGATTTCTTTGTGTACTTCTCAGTCGTTGCTGTCTGTACAGTTGTCTGTGTCTTCACAGTCTTCTTACCACTCTTCCTGGTTTTGGTAGTTGTTTTTTTCTTTTTTGGAAGTTTTTTGGTGTATGATTTCTTTGATGCTTTTTTCAGTTTTACTTTCTTTCTCGTTGTCTTCGTCTTTCTTTTTGTCTTCGTTGTTACCTTTGGCTTGGATGCCAGCGGCGTATCATCACCGGTAATTGTCGTTTCGATCACCGGATCCGTATAACTGGAAAGCTCTGGTATGTCAGAAGACTGCATCACCATCGAAAAACTTCCTGCGGCAATCACCGCGGCTGCTGCAACACATCCTGCTGCAACTTTTTTCCTCGTAAGGAATTCTTTGATTTTCATTTTTCTTTTCATATTATCACACCTTTCAGATATCGACGTATGAAATACAATATTGTTCACAGCAATCCAGTCGCCGGAACATCAGAGTTATTTATATTTTAACACACAAAAAAACCGTTTAATTAAATTAAACGGCCGCATATGTTAATTCGGCTTCTCTCTTCTGTAGTCCATAATACGTCACTAAATCGGATTTTAATGCGGCAACCGGCTGCCTTAGTCTCACGACCTTAGACCCATGGCTTTGCGTCCCTGCCTTTCAGCAGGTTTGCCTTTATGCTGTAAGTATAGTTTTTTTTTCAGTGAATGTCAACATTTTTTCCTGTATATTTCACATTTCTGTAATAATTCAAAAAATCAAAAACCTCTTAAGGAATATTGCCTGTAAACATCTACTCTGCTATACTTAATTCAAAACAAACACAAGTAAATATTTCATATTATCAAGGAGCAGTCACATGAACCGATTCATTCGCTTACGACTCCTTGCCATGCTATTGTGTCTGCCTTTTCTGTTAATATTTATTTCAGGCTGCGGATCTTCTTCGCAAAAAAAAGATGAACCCCCTGTCTATTCCCCGCTCCAGGTTCTTGTTCCTGAAGCCACCGGAAAAGAAACTATTGGCTCATCGCCTATGATACTGGATGTATCCAATATCAGCCAGGGCTACTTTATTGCCCAGTCCGATTCTTCTGACCAGACATGCAGTTTGCAGATCATTTCTCCTTCTGGTGCACTTTATTCTTATTTTATTGCACCCGGAGAATCCGCAACCGTCACTTTTACAGAAGGCAGCGGTGATTACACAATTACCGGTTACCAACAGGTACAGGGTGACCAGTATGCAGCTCTTTACAGCGAAACAGTTACCGTACAGCTTGAAAATGATTTTCTGCCCTTTCTCTATCCAAATCAATATGTAAACTTTACACCGGACAGCAAAGCCAGCCAGCTTGCGCTCTCCCTGATCGATGAGGACACCGTTGATGTAGATGCATTGCAGCAGATTTACGATTATGTTGTGTCAAATCTGACTTATGATTATGAAAAAGCAGATACTGTGACCACCGGATATCTTCCCGATGTCGATGAAACCCTGAAAACAGGCACCGGCATCTGTTTTGATTATGCCGCGCTCACCACGGCCATGCTCCGAAGCTGTGATATTCCATGCAAACTTCAGATTGGTTATGCCGGAGATATCAAGCATGCCTGGATCGATGTATATATACGCTCCAAAGGCTGGGTCAATCAGGCAGTATCCTTTAAAGGAGATACCTGGACACTTATGGATCCTACCTTTGATTCCAACAGCGATGACAAAGAAGCTATTCAGGATTACATTGGAGATGAAAGCAATTACACTGTACAATTCACACGTTAATGGCAAAGGAGATTTTTTATGAAATACACATTAACAGCCCGGGAGCTCAGTAACTTTTTCGGACAGCTTGGAATGCTGATTCATTCAGGCATTTCTGTAACAGAAGGCTTGGCGATTCTTCAAGATGAAAGTCAGACGGATACAGACCGTGAAATCATCACCGCGCTGCTCACTTCCATGGAAGAAACCGGAAGTCTTACACAGGCAATGGAAACTTCCGGAAGATTTCCCCATTCTTCTGTTTCTTATATAAAGACCGGTGAAGAAACAGGATGCCTGGACGAAATTCTGAACAGCCTGACTCTGCACTATGAACAGGAACAGGAAGTTTCCGAACAGATTCGAAGTGCAGTTACCTATCCCCTGATCATGCTTGGAATGATGGGAATCGTTATTGTCGTTCTTCTTGTAAAGGTACTTCCTGTATTTCAGCAGGTCTTTCAGCAGATGGGTATGGAAATGAATACGCTTTCTCTTGGATTACTGAAAGCCGGGAGTATTCTCAGCAATTATTCCGGTATTTTCCTGATATTGGTAGTTCTCTTGTTTGGTCTGATTCTTTTTCTCAGTCTGAGCGAAAAAGGACACATTTATCTGAGAAACGCAGCTTACCACTTACCAGTCTTTCGCGATATCCCACTGGCTGCCGATTACGGGCGTCTTGCACAGGGACTTTCTCTCGGGCTGAAAAGCGGTCTCACTCCAGATACAAGTCTTGAGCTGTCTGCTGAAATGGTTTCACATCCTCTGATTTTGAAGCGACTGGAAGAAACAGGTCATTTACTGGAAGAAGGCACTCCGTTTTATCAGGCACTGACAGATTCCAAACTTTTTACCGGTATGGAGGGAAGACTGATTTCTGTTGGTTTTCAATCTGGTTCGGCAGATGAGGCACTTAATCAGCTTTCCGTAAAATATCGTGAAAAAGCAGTTGATCTGATTTCGGAAGCAATCTCCATCGTTGAGCCAACGATTGTCATCATCCTGTCCCTGCTTGTCGGTCTCGTTCTGCTTTCTGTAATGATGCCGCTTCTGGGTATTCTCTCTGATATTGCATTGTGAGGTGAGCTATAAATGGAACTCTTTGACAGCCACAGGAAAAAATTTTTACGCAGATTCAGTCTGTTACTACCTTTATGCTTTCTCATTCTGATCAGCAGCATTTTTTTCATCAGTGTCAGCTTTGCATCCGATGAAACCCTTCACAAAGAACAACAGGCACTGGAACAGGCACTTGAAAATGGTGCAATCCGGTCATATGCCATGAATGGTCAATATCCAGAAAGTCTGGACCAGATTCTGAATGATTACCACATAACTTATGACCGCTCTCGTTTTGTTGTCGAATATACCCCAAACGGTTCCAACCTACTTCCTTATATAAGTGTAATTCTGCTGTCCGATACTGCCGGACATGGAAAGGGGGCTGCCAAATGAAAAAAAGGCTTATCACCAGACATCCAGTTGCTGAACTGGCTTCTCTTCTGCTTTTTGGCATTTTTGTTCTTTTTCTTCTGCTCATGCTGCTTTTTTCAGCACGCATTTATCAGCAGACTGTAAAAAATACAAATGCAGAAAATACTCTCGGTACTGCTGTTTCCTATCTTACAACCAAGTTCAGACAGCATGACACAGTAAATGGAATTTTCACCGGCAAACTGGATAATTTTTCTGCCCTTTGTTTTCGTGATACACTGAATGATCAGGATTACATCACTTATATTTATCTTGATCAGGGTAATCTGAAAGAACTCTTTACTTCAGACAGTTCTTCTGCCAATGCATCTGCCGGAACAACGATTGCTCAACTTTCTGACTTTCAGATCTCTGAAAGCAGACCTGGTTTTTATTCTTTTGAATTAAAAGATTCTGAAGGAAACAAAGAAACTTTTTATCTCCATCAGAATTCCGTTTCCAAGGAGGCATCATGAAAAAAATATCCGCACATTCAAAAACAAGTCTCTTTTTAATGGAAATGATCTTTGTTCTGCTTTTTCTGGCACTTTCCAGTGCTGCCTGTATCCGTATCTTTGCTGCTGCAAAAAACAATCATATACAGGCTCAGGAATGGCGTCATATACAAACGCTCACAACTTCCGTCGGTGAAATTCTGGAAGACAGTGACGGAACCGCAAAAAGCTTTGTCTCACTGTTTCCTGATGGACAGATTCAGGACAATCTCATCGAATGGTACTATGACAGTTCCTGGCAACTCTGTTCCGATTCACAGGCTTCCTATAAAATGGAACTTACATTACACGAAACAGCGAACCCCAGACAGGGAACCCTTACTTTCTATCACGCCACAAATGATATACAGATTTACACGATTGATCTGGTTTTTCCCATTATTGAAAATTCAGACAAGGAGGCCAGCTCATGAAAGACCATAACAGCTTTTTTACTGCCACGGGAATTCCCTCTCTGTTTCTGATCTTTTCCGTGCTTTGTCTTGCAGTGCTTTCTTTGCTGACACTCGGAAATTCCCGTTCAGAATTAAGCACCGCCCGTAATTCCATGCAACAGACAGAAGATTATTATAATGCCTGCAGTCAGGCTTCCACAGTTATCAATAAGATTCAGACAGAACTCACAGATGCCTACCGGCAGGCCACCGATCAGAAGAATTATCTTGCCCTTGTCGGACAATTCTGCAAGGATCATTCTGAGCTTACTTTTGACGAGGAAAAGCAGACATTGCTTTTCGCCGAATCACTCTCTGACACTCAGCAGCTCACTGTCTGCCTGAAGGTTTTATACCCGGAGAAATCCGGGGATTCTCTGATACAAATATTACAATGGAAAACAGACACCACGGCTTCCTGGACTCCGGACACCAGTCAGTCTGTTTATAAAGGAGGCACTCATGAATAAAGAACAAACTCTGGAATTTCTCTCTAAGGCAGCAGATCTGCACGCTTCAGATATTTTTATTATTGCAGGACGTCCACTTTCTATAAAAACCGATGGACGTCTTTCCACCTATGGTGACCGTCTGATGCCGGAACAGACCAGTGAAATTCTCGAAGCAATTTATCAGATGGCGAATAACCGTGATATCTCACGACTGCACAATACCGGTGACGATGACTTTTCCTTTTCTATTCCAGGTCTGTCACGTTTTCGTATCAATGCTTACAAACAGCGTGGTTCTCTGGCAGCAGTCATACGTGTTATCGCTTTCCAGCTGCCGGATCCCGCCGAGCTTTCTATTCCCGAGGATGTCATGAGTATTGCTGATCTGACAAAAGGCATGGTTCTTGTAACCGGATCTGCCGGAAGCGGAAAATCCACAACCATGGCCTGCCTTATAGATCGAATCAACCATTCTCGCGAAGGGCATATCATTACGCTGGAAGATCCTCTGGAATACCTGCATCGACACGATCGTTGTATCGTAAGCCAGCGTGAGATATGCACTGATACGGAAAATTATATTACTTCCCTGCGTGCTACCCTTCGCCAGAGCCCGGATGTCATTCTTCTTGGCGAAATGCGTGATCACGAGACCATTCAGACTGCCATGACAGCTGCCGAAACCGGTCATCTCATCCTTTCCAGTCTGCACACACTCGGAGCCGCAAATTCGCTCAACCGTATCATAGATGTTTTTGAACCATCCCAGCAGCATCAAATCATCATGCAGCTTTCCATGGTACTTCAGGCTGTCATTTCTCAACAACTGGTTCCGGATGTCAACGGCAAAAATATTCCGGTTTTTGAGATCATGCGTCTTACTCCTGCTATCCGGAATATGATCCGTGATAATAAAATTCATCAGATCGACGGTGTCATTTCTTCCAGTCCCGGACAGATGCGCTCCATGGATCAAAGCCTTTTTGAATTGTACAAAAATGGACGCATCACAAAAGAAACTGCCATCAACTACGCAATGAATCCGGAAATGCTCCGCAGAAGACTTGGATGATTTTTTCTTTTGGAATCTTCCTCACAGAACAAAGCGGACAAGTCCGCTTCAAACTCCCTGAATCCCTCAATCTTTGAGGGACTTGTTACGCTTTGCGCGCCAGATGCAGTCTGCTTCAGCAGACATATTCCTCATGCATCTGGTCGCATCCTCGCGGAGCGTTTTTATGTAATAGGAACATTACGGAGTAATTTCCTATTACATAAAAAATCCGTCTCAGGCTTATCACCTGAAACGGATTTTTTTATTGCTTATTTTTTTTCTGATCAAATATCAGTTCTTTTTGCTTCCGAAACGTTTTTTTACAAAAACTACAATTGCTACGATTGCTGCCAGAAGAATAATCACGAATGGAAGAATCGGTGTATTATCTCCTGTCTTAACTGCAGTCTTAGCTGTAGAATTTGACGAACCAGATGTTTAATTTTATGCTAAAATATCATATTTGTCGAAATTATGTGCAATTTTGTGTGCAATTTACATTATCATACAGTGTATTTACGAAAACTTTACGAAACTCCATACTTTTCCCTTATTTCAGTGCCAAAATCAACAATAATTCTTTATGACCACCTGTAGGTTTTCTCTTCCCTGAAAAACATTAATTTCAGGATAATATGTAACAGATATGGTATCATGCGCCTGTACAAAATCCACGAATTCCTGTGCTTCTCCAAAATATACTGCATCCATCTTTATTCCATTTTCATCTATAAGAAGCATCTTTGCCACATTCCTGTTTCTGCCAAAAACACGAATCCCCACTGCCCGAAGATTTTTCTGTGCAAACAAAGGTTTCGAGTTTCCTTTACCAAATGGTTCCAGCACCTTTAACTGTTCTGTCAGTTTTTTGGAAAGATAGGAAATCGGCATTGGCACATCGACCATAATTTTTGGAATCAGATCCTGTTCTGTAAGGGTACAGTTATCATTCAGACGTCTGCGGAAAAGTTCTACATTTTTTTCCTCCATTGAAAGTCCGGCTGCCATCGGATGACCGCCAAACTGCGTGAGCAGATCACTGCATTTCACCAGTTCCTCATACATAGAATATGCCTCGATTGACCGCCCGCTTCCCTTTACTCCGTCAGCTCCTTTCGTCAGTACGAACACCGGCTTATTATATGCTTCACGGATCCGTCCTGCAATAATACCAGCAAGGCTCTCATGACAGTCTGGAAGATACACTACCAACACTAGGTCCTTACCGAGATTATTTTCCTCAATGCTCTGAATCGCCTGTTCTTTTCCTTGCTCTGTCATGGCTTTTCTGCTCTGATTCAGATCATACAGATCATCCGCAAGCTTCATTGCATCTTCCATATTATCCGCAAGAAGCAGTTCCAGAGATCTTGCTGCTGTATCAAGCCGTCCGCTTGCATTGATACATGGGCCAATAACAAACCCTACATGATATGCCGTAATCTCTGCACCTTCAAGATTATTCACACAAATCAGTGCTTTCAGCCCTTCAAAAGAAGTAGAAGAAAGTTTTTTCAGTCCTTCCTTTACAATGATCCTGTTCTCTCCCTGCAGATCCATGACATCACCTACTGTTGCAATTGCTGCCAATTCAAGAAAATCCCATATCTCATCACTGTCAATCCCCAATCTTTCATATAACGCCCAGATCAGTTTCCACGCAACCACCGCCCCGCAGATATTTTTATTCGGATACAGACAGTCATTCTGTTTCGGATTCACCACTGCATCTGCTTTCGGAATGATCCAGATTCTTCCATCCTCTGTATCGCGGAAAGGAATATCATGATGATCCGTAACAATCACAGTGAGTCCTTCTTTTTTTGCGTATTCTATTTCAGCCGCAGCTGCAATCCCATTATCACAGGTAAGGATCGTATCAATTCCATCTTCCAGTGTTTTATCGATCAGCTGCTCATGCATTCCATATCCGTATTTTAATCTGTGCGGAATGTAAGTATCCACATTTGCATTAAGTCGTTTCAGACCTTTCAACAAAATGCAGGTAGCTGTCACGCCATCTATATCATAATCTCCGATGATTCGGATCTTTTTTTTCTGCGTAATTTTTTTCTGAAGGATCTGCACTGCACGTTCCATATCCTTCATCTTCCATGGGGATGGAATTTCCGCAAGTGTTCCATATAAATAGGAACGAATCTCTTTCATATCCTGTATATCACGGTTTCGTATCAATCTCGCTATCACAGGATCAATTCCAAATTCACTGCCTATTTTTTGAAAATCTGCTTTCTTATTATATACCATCCACTTTTCCATAATGATCCTCTCTGTTTATCAACCTATCCATTATTAAAACACAAATCCCGGGGCAGCAGTCTGTCCCGGGATCTGAGATGTGTTACTGTTCACTCCGTTCACAGCAACTTAATTGTTACTTTTTATGTTTCGGATTATGCATCCTTATTTTCATCTTTGGAAGCATTTTCTTTTGCCGCTGCTTCCTGTGCCGCCAGACGTTCTGCTACTCTCTTGCGGTTTTTCTTTTTCGGCTGATCTGAATTTTTCTTTCCGGATTTTGTATCCTGGCTGTTATTATTCTGTTTTGCAGGAGCTGCAGTATTCTTTGCTGCTACAGCCTGTGCAACAGGTTTCTTATAATAGCGTTTCATTACCAGCCACAGAGCACCTGTGATGCATACAGAAGAGTAAGCTCCACAGATAACACCTACCATCAGAGGAGCTGCGAACTCACGTATAGAAGATACACCCATGATGTACAAAACAGCTACCATTACAAAAGTTGTGAAAGAAGTGTACATACTTCTTGTAAGTGTCTGTGTGATACTTTCATTAACGATCTCTTCAAGGTTTGATCTGCTTCCCTTCGTATTCTCACGAATACGGTCGAAGATAACGATCGTTGCGTTGATAGAATAACCTACGATGGTAAGCATGCAGGCAATGAAGGTATTACCTACGGAAATTCTGGAAATTCCATAGAATGCAAATACAACCAGTACGTCATGCAGCAGGGCAAGTACTGCACTGCTTGCGAAACGGATATCTTTGAAACGGAACCAGATGTAAGCAAGCATGCAGAGTGTAGCCACAATCACGGCAACAACTGCATCTCTTCTCATCTCGGAACTTACTGTAGAAGAAATACTTTCTGTTGTGATCAGAGAATCATCTACATTAAATTTCTCAACAAGTGCATTATCCAGTTTCTCACGTTCTTCCTGAGAAAGCGTACGCGTCTTGATAACTACCTGATTTGTTCCTACAACTTTAGTCGGCTGTACATTCTTATCACCTGTAACTTCTTCAACGACAGGAGTTACTTCAGAGTCAATCTGCTTGATATCCATGTCTTCGTTGAATGTTACAGTTGTTGCAGTACCACCTGAGAAGTCAAGTGCATAGTTCAAAGCTGTTCCATCTACGTTGTGATGGATTGCCATTGCAACCGGACCACTTAAGATCAGAATGATGGAAATAATGAAAAATACTTTTCGTTTTCCAACAACATTGAATACTTTACGCTGTTTTGCACGACCGTAGAATTTCTCATCATGGAATCCTACTGCATAAAGAGCATTCATAACAAAACGTGATACAACCAGAGCTGTAAACATGGAAACTACGATACCAAGAGCCAGTGTATAAGCAAAGCCCTTAACAGTACCGGAACCAAGCCACATCAGCACGAGAGATGCGATCAGGGTTGTGATGTTTCCATCGAAGATTGCGCTGAACGCTTTTGAGAAACCGGATTTAATAGAAGCTCTTACAGAGTTTCCGGCTGCGATTTCTTCCTGAATACGTGCGTAAATGATAACGTTCGCATCAACCGCCATACCAATACCAAGAATGATACCTGCAATACCCGGAAGAGTCAGTGTGATGTCAAATGCATTCAATGTAATAAGTACGATCGCTGTATACAGGATCAGTGCCACACCGGCAACAACACCCGGCAGACGATACATAATAATCATGAAGATGATTACAATAACAAGACCGATCAGACCAGCCATAACACTGGTGGAGATTGCTTCTTCACCAAGCTGTGCAGCAACTACGCTGGAACGAAGTTCTTCCAGTTCGATGCTCAGAGAACCGATACGGATATAGGAAGCAAGATTCTGTGCTTCTTCCACACTGGACATACCAGTGATCTGTGCCTGTCCACCTGTGATTGCTTCGTTTACCTTCGGTGCGCTTAAGATCTGATTGTCATAAACGATCGCAATCTGTTTTCCTACGTTTGCTTCTGTAGCATCTGCAAATTTTGTCTTACCTTCATCTGTAAGTGTCAGGCTGACTGCATACTCTCTGGAGCTGTTTTTGTCAGACTGGAATGCACCACCCTGGGCATCTTTTACATCTGTACCTTCCAAAACGACGGATCCGGATTCACGAATCTCGTCCAGACTTCTTGCCAGTACATAACCGCTTCCTGTACTGGAGAAGTTTGCATTACCGTCATCATCTGTCATTGTGATAAAACACAGAGAACCCGGTTTTCCAAGGTCATTCAGAATCGCATCTGCATCTGTAACACCAGGAATCTCTACAGCGATACGGTCGCTTCCTTCTTTGTACACCTGTGCTTCTGTACTGTACTGTTCAACACGCTTCTGGAGTTTATAAACAGTATCTGACATGTCTTCTGCACTTGGGTTGCTGTCTTTTGCCTGATAGGTGATACTTACACCACCAGACAGGTCCAGGCCGGTCTTAATGTTTTTTGCAGAACCGGTACCTGTTGGTCCGAGGCCAATCCCGGCCGTGTAACACAGAAAGACTGTGATAATGGCGGTCAGAAGCAGCACAACAATTCCTTTGCTTTTCTTCATTGTTCTTTCCCTTCTTGCATTATTTTATTCCGCTAATGCGGCCTTTATCATGATTGCGCACTCCACTCTCTTACGCTGAAGTTCGCATCCGATACCATAATTGCCATTTATATCTTTCTGAAAATGATAAGCATTGGCAGCACAGCCACCACTGCAGTAAAATCTTGCGAAGCAGTCTTTACAAGCTTCTTTTGTGTAAACATTACATTTACCAAACTTATCACGGATCTCCGGATGTGTGATTCCCTCATCCACATTTCCCATAAGGAACTGCTCTTCACCAACAAACTGATGACACGGATAAAAATCACCCCAAGGAGTTACTGCAAGATACTCGGTTCCTGAACCACATCCTGAGAGACGTTTGTAGACACAAGGTCCACCGGTCAGGTCAATCATAAAGTGGAAGAAGTTGAAACCTTTTCCGGCTTTTTCTCTGGCGATCATTTCTTTTGCCAGTGCATCGTATTCTTCCATGATCTGAGGAATATCCTCTTCTCTGATTGCATATTCCTCTGTATCAGCTGCAACTACCGGTTCAACAGAAATCTGTTTGAAACCAAGATCTGCAAGGTGCAGAACATCTTTTGAAAAATCGAGATTATGATGTGTAAATGTACCACGCACATAATACTTGTCCTGATTTCTGGATTCCGCAAATTTCTGGAATTTCGGAATGATCAGATCATAACTTCCTGCGCCCTTACGGAACGGTCTCATATAATCATGAACTTCTTTACGTCCGTCCACACTGAGAACAACATTTCCCATTTCTTTATTACAGAACTCCATAACTTCATCATTGAGAAGAACACCGTTCGTTGTCAGTGTAAAACGGAATTTTTTATTATAAAGTTTCTCCTGCTCTCTTCCGTATGCCACCAGGTCTTTGACAACCTGCCAGTTCATCAGAGGCTCTCCTCCGAAGAAATCCACTTCCAGGTTCTTTCTGGATCCGGAATTGGCAATCAGGAAATCAAGAGCTTTCTTACCCACTTCAAAAGACATCAGTGCTCTTCTTCCATGATATTCTCCCTCTTCGGCAAAACAGTATCGACAGGCCAGATTACAATCATGGGCAATGTGCAGGCACAAAGCCTTTACTACTGTCTGTCGATTCTCTGTAAATTCATCAATAATGTTTTCGTATATATCTCTGGTAAACAGCATACCCTGTTCTTTCAGTTTCTCACACTCGGAAACAGAAGTACGGATATCAGCCTCAGGATACTGATCTTTTAATTTGTCAACAATCTCCTGCTCTGAAAGTCCCTCTTCCATAAAAGGAAGAACTTCGTATGTTACAAGGTCTACCAGATGAATACATCCACTGTTAATATCCAGAACAATGTTATAGCCATTGCTCTGATATCTATGAATCAGACTCATCTTTCTGAAAATCCTTTCCTGTAACTTTTTGTTCATAAGAATAAGCAGCGGATTTCACTCCGCTGCTTACTGAATGTTCTGAACCTGCTTATTTGTTCTCGCAGCTCTGATTTCCTACAGTACAGGAAGTTTTGCAAGCAGACTGGCAAGATGTCTGACATTCAC
>OOCB01002608.1_pt1 | contig 19986 bp, 23 predicted proteins | sample 1671351 | NCBI WGS metagenome assembly OOCB01 (sample SAMN06348148, study PRJEB24527) | human gut metagenome | biome: human gut; feature: ankylosing spondylitis patient; material: feces | host: Homo sapiens | place: China | collected 2015-10
AAAAAGCTATTCAGACAATATGTTTCAATATCTCATTTGGGCATTTTTAAGCATTTTTACATTATATATAAAGGTAATTCAGTGTTTTCGTGTCTGTTTTAAATGAGCATTTGTGAGCATTGCTCGCACAAATTTCTAGCATTTTTTGAGGGCGAGGATGCTACAATATAGTAGAAAGGAGATAAGGAAATGAAAAAAATAGATAATAAACCATGAATAATGATTATTTAATTTAGATGAATATACATAGAAAAAATTGTAAAGATTTACTTTTATATTTGATCTATATCACGAATAGAATATTGTGCAGATTTATCATAAAGAAGTGGCAATATACGTGATGAATCATCTAGTAGATTTGCTCGAATTTGATTATAAGTTTCAACTTCGTCAGCACATTCACTATTGAATACAACGATTATCTTTTTATAGATGGCCATTATATCAGAGTCTAGTATAGCATATAGACCGGAAGTCATAGCAAATAAGAAAGATTCAATATTAGAATATGGTTTGTAAGGTTGATCTGGATCATATTTATAGGCGAAAGGACTATTGTCATGAGCACAGCAAAATGCACGTCTGATAACTTCCCAAGCTACAACGCCTGTATATTTAAGTTCGGGGCCTGTTTTTCGGATTGATACAGGAATAACTATTTCTACTAAAGGATTGATAAAGGATAATTTAACAGTATGCATTGCAATGCGATTGTCTTCTTCGAAACATATTGAATACCCAAAATTGTAATAAAGTGACATTGCGACTATTTCAGAGTGCTTATAAGAAGGCATACAGAAACAACTTTCATAAATATCAGCAAGAATTGCTTCGGGATTCTTGTTAAAACGTTCTGATAAGTGCTTTGTTAATTTTTTTGACGGAAATACAGTTCTGTCATTGTACACGTTTTTGACTATTGCTGTCGAAACGCCAAGGTATCTTGCTAGATCAGCATATGAATAAAGTTCGTTATTTAATCGTAAAGTTGTGAAATATGATTCTAAAGGATTGAAGGTTCTCATAGGGTAATTATAGCAAAAATGACAGCATAAGAACAATAAAAAGACCGAGGTATAAGAAATAATAAAACATATTGCAATATACACCATATTGTGTATAATGGAGATATAGAAGGAGGTGAAAGACATGAAAGACTGTAGATACGTTAAAGCAGCTGAAGTTGCAGAAATGATTGGCGTGAGTCGAGCGAAAGCATACAAGATGGTTGCAGAAATGAATGAGGAATTAAAAGCACAAAACTATTTGGTAATCAGTGGGAGAGTCCCTAGAAAATTTCTGATGAAAAAGCTGTACCAATGAAAAAGCCAACTAGTAATTGCAGTTACTAATTGGCTAAAAAAGATTATATAAATATAATCCGCAAACATATTTTATATAGTCTTTTCAAAAAATTCAAGAAAGAGAGGTAAAAGACTATTACAAAAGAAGAGATAGCGAAGTCTGATAATTTTTATATCACTCATGTGTGGATGGGAAAAAAACTGAATATACGAGGTGTAGAAAAAGGCGTTTTTTCAATAATATATGGATTTTCTAAGGATGGTCAAGGTGATTTTCACGGAACAAGAAGATATTTGGCAGATTTGTGCAATTGTTCAACCAAAAGCATAGATCAGGCATTGAAAAGACTGCTGGAAAAAGATTTGATTGTTAAGAAAGTATGGTATGATGAAACGAATCAAAAACGTTGTGTCTACACAATTAACTATGCAATTATTAATGAATTAAGATTTAGTGATACCCAAAGAAAAAAATTCTCTGGGTGCGAAGAAAGTTCCCTGGGTAGGGAAGAAAGTTCTTTAGGTAGGGATGAATGTTTCCAAAGTAGAGAAGAAAGTTCCCTGGGTAGGGATGAAAGTTCCCATAATAATAAATACTATAATAATAAAATAAAATCAGAAAATAATAATAGTAATAAGTGTGTATTTCCGAATACTGAAGGTGAGGTTAAACGTTATGGTGTATATTCGAACGTGTTGTTGACCGAATTTTGGTACGATTATCTTTCGATAGAATCTGAATTGGTGGATGAGTATATACAATTGCTAGATTCAGAAATACAAAAAAAACAGATTCAAACCGAATATTGGCCAATAAAAAAATATGGCGAAACGATTCTTGATTTGATGCACAGAGATGGGGTGGTTTCGGACTAGTTCCGAAAACCCTATGTCTGATTACTATGAAAGAACAAACACTCCAGGTGTTTATAAGGATATCGCTACTAAGAAATACTGGATCAAGTTCGATTATCAGGACTTCACAGGTGAAAAGCGGACAGTGAAAAAGCGCGGATTTAGCAAGATAAAAGATGCGGTGAATTTTAAGGTAGATTTTCTTCAAAACCAGGCATCATCTAGTTCGATACGTTTTAGTGCATTCTATGATGCATATATAAATGATATGTCGAAGCGACTTCGAAAAAATACTGTAGAGAACAAAAAATATATAATAGAGTTGAAGATTCTTCCTTACTTTGGAAAGAAAAAGATCAACGAAATCACTCCAAGAGATGTTCGAATGTGGCAGGGTACGTTGTTGAAGAGCGGATATAAAGAAACGTATTTAAAGACTATAAATAATCAGTTAAGTGCCATGTTTAACTATGCGTGCAGGTTCTATGGGTTAAATCAAAATCCATGTAAATTAGCAGGAAGCATCGGTAAAAGCAAAGCGGACGAGATGGAAATATTCACTCGGGAAGAGTTTACTGAATTTTTGAACTGTCTTTACGACAAGCCTGAATCTCATTTAGCATTTGAAATTCTTTTCTATACTGGAATGCGTGTTAGTGAATTGTTGGCTTTGAATATAGGAGATATAAATCTAGAAGACCATACAATTCGAATTAATAAGTCACTGCATCGGGTGAAAAGTGAAGATATAATTACAGAACCGAAAACAAAAAAATCGAAACGAATAATAAGTATTCCAGGCTTCCTGGCTGCAGATATTAGAGACTATCTGAATCGATTATACGATCCAGATCCGTTGCAACGATTACTTACATACAATAAACACTATCTAGACAATGAGTTTCGTCGAGGGATGAAGATGAGTGGGATTCAGAAGAATTTACACATCCACTCAATTCGTCATTCTCACACCGCATTGTTGTTCGAATTGGGGTACAACATCCTTGAAATTCGGGATAGATTGGGTCACGAAAAGGTGGAGACAACGCTGAATATCTATACGCATCTATATCCGAATAAACAGGAAAAAATCGCAGATGGGTTGAATAAATTAGAACGAGAAGGTATTGAAAATGCCAGGTTTAAACAAGAATAGAAAGCGTCCTAACTCAATGTCATTTCGTGTTTCGAATGAAGAAAAAATAGCAATTGAAACACGAATCAATGTATCCGGATTACCAAAATCAGAGTTCTATATTGGCTCGTGTTTAGATAGAAAATTAGAAGTGATCGGTGGAAAATTTGGATCAGATCGACTGAGTGTTCAGTTGGAAAATATGAATGTGTTTTTGCGGAATGCAGAAGAAATATACAACCAAAATCAAAAAATAATAGCGAATTACACAAAGGAAATTGGTGCAATCACAAAACGATTAAATGAACTAAATGAAGCGGTTGTTGAAGTTCAAAAAGAGAATTTAGAATTCCAAAAAGTGATTCTAGAATGTCGATATTTTAACGAAGAATTGCTGCGATTAATGAAGGAGAAAAAATGAAATGAAAGAATTATTAGAACGTCTTCAGGACGATTTTGAAATACAATTAGAAAAATGTTTACAGGAGGATACAACGGAAAGTATATACCAACAAGGAATGTATGATGGCTCTATATTGTTGGTTAAATACCTATTGAATTATGACGATGATTGGTTCGATAAATGGCTTGACAACTCGCCATGCCTTGACTACGAAAGGCGTCGAGACGACATTCAGAAAGTGGTAGATAGATATTATTCCGATGATAATGAAGGACATGATAATGTGTTCTTCCGATTCTTGAGGGATCAACTAAATCTATTTATGCAATTGCATAAAGAGTACGAGGAAGAAGAGTATGACGAAGAAGAAGACGAGCAGGAATATGGCGGAATGGAGCTGTAGTATTCGTTGGTTCAAGCTGCCCCGGAGCAACGGGACAGCTCGTCAATTTGAGTGTTATTTTGGTTTGCACTCGAACTTGAGCACAACCCAAAATTAAAAGCCAAATTCACTTTTTTAAGTGAATTGCAAGATACCCACATGGCAGTCCATTTTTAAATTAAAACTCCTCTAGGTCGTTTTAGATTTTCAATGTACACCATGTGGAATCTTGCCAGGGCTAGGCCCTTGGAACCCTTAGTTAAGGTACCCCTTAACAAACCCAAACTTTTTGAAATTAGGAGGAAATTGATGAATCAAAAAGTTAACAGAAGAAGGTCGAATAGCATTACTATTCGTTTTGATAATAATGAGAAAAGGGAATGGTTGAAGTACTGCGACTCATTGAATGAGCCACAATTCGGATCGTATGCAGATGTTATTTTGCACCTGATCAGATCCAATACAACCATACAGATTGATTTGAAATCACTTCGTGATAATACGATAGCTTTGAATAAAATAGGAGCGAATTTGAATCAGATTGCGAAAGCCTGTAACTCAGGAAGACAGCTTGATGCAGGTACTAATGAGTACTTCAAAGAAACGTTAAATGTGTTAAAAATAAACAAGGATAATTTAAATAAAATATGGCAATTATTAAAGCGGTAAGCGGAAAAAACAAGGGATCTATTGCACGAGTTATTCACTACATAATGAAGAAAGAGAAGACGGATTTAAAACTAATAACAGGAATTAATTGTGAAGGATCTACGGACTGTATTCAGCAAATGAAGATGACAAAGGCTATGTATAAAAAAGAAGATGGAAGACAGTATAAACATTATGTATTGTCTTTTCATCCTGATGATTTTAAAGATGAAAATGGAAATTTATTAGCCAATGCCGCAGAAAAAGCACATGAAATTACATTGAAATTTTTGAATGATTCTAGAATTAATGATTCATTGGAAGGCTTTGAAATTGCGGTGGCTACACATGTAGATAGAGGGCATTTGCATAGCCATATCATTGTGAATTCAGTTAACATGGAAACCGGTTTAAAGTACAGACAGAGCTACAAAGATCTTGAACAAATGAAAGAGGTTGTGCGAGATTTAGAGGTTGAATACTGTCTTCACAAATCCATTAAAAGGAAGAGAAGACAACGTGGCGATATTGTTCAAAATAGCCAAAAGGGATACCAGGCAATCCGTCGAAATATTGAATCTTTAAATGGTAAAGAACAAAAATATACGTCTTAGGTTTTAGCGATTTTTCAGATCATAATGAAAGTTTTAAATCAAAAGCCGAAATCTAAAGATGAGTACATTGCTGGCCTAAAGAAAGAGGGGATATCTACGCAATGGTCCGATAATAGAAAGTATATAACATACGCTGATAGTGATCATCATAAGATTCGAGATAAGAAACTATCAGATGTATTTGATGTTGATATAAATAAGGAGAAGTTGATAAATGAATTTGAACGAAATAAAGAGCGAGAACGTGAACTCAAATCAAGAAATAGACGAATTGAGGACCGAGTGTCTGAGATTGCACAGGAAGCTGCAGGAGACGCAAGAAGACAACTTGAAGATAGAGAAAGGTTTAAAAATAGAATTGAAGAACAGAGAAGTCGAATTAGTGAAATTGAAGAAGAGGTGCGAGGAGATAGAGAACGACAATACGAGTTATCACGATAAATTATCGAATGCGCAAAGCGAAATTAACACTTTAAAAGTTAAAAAAAGTTCAGAGGATCGTAAGATTCAAAAGGCTTTAAACTTATACTATGATTATGAAAGACAAAAGATAGGACTTGATACTAAATCACTTATTTTGGAGAATTCTCAAAGAGAAGCAGAACAGGAACGACGAGAATACGAAAAAAGAAAAAATCAATTTGAAGGAAAATTAGATGAAATTAAAAAGCAATATAACATAATTCTTAAACTAATATTGATTGTTTTTGTTCCGGTTGTGTTAGCTTCTATGATATTGAATATAGAAAAGAGCATGGAAATACTTGATTTCATGTATATGATTACAAATGTTCCTTTTAAAAGAATGATAGGGTTTATCAAGGCTGTAGCAGATAGTGGCGATGCAATAGATATTTTTTTACTAGTATCTACTATTTCGTTGATAATTATAACTCCAATCCTTTACGGATGGTACAAATTATCTCAAATAAAATGGCATGAGAAAGGTAAAGTGATTTCAGAAAAATTTGACTATAAGAATCTTGATGAAACGTATTTTCTTCCAGCTATATATTTCTCTGAATTCGTGGTAATAGTCTATGTGGACATATTTTTCTTCATACCTGTTAATTCGTTTGGATTGTTTTTAGCGGTTGCGGTATGCACGCACTTTATATATCAGGCCTATATACATGGAAAGATAAAAACACCAGCATGGAAATTTAAATAAAACATGCATATTCCGGCTTTTTAGCCGGATTTTAAAATTCTACATACATCTAATCAATATACCAGGATGTATTGTACAATAGAGTTATGAATATTAAGGCAATTTGCCTTAAACAATGAGAGGGTAAATATGAATTCAAGAGTAAAACAGATAATTAAAGTAGGAATTATAGTTCTTATTGTTGTTTTGTTAGGAATGATTTTAACGCACTGTGCAAATACAACTGATACTAAGAGTGCTAAATCGGATAAAACAGTAGAAAAGTCAAAGGAAAAAGCGAATGCTAAAAAACCAGGAAAGAATAAATCTATAGAGGTAGATAAGTCATCAAGCCAGGAAGAAAAGAAAGAAGAAACCGCTAAAACAGATTCTTCTAACAAATCAAATACTTCAGAATCAGAGAAGGATAACACAGCTTCGACTACGAATACTAGCTCAAATAAGAATAACACATCTAGTTCTTCTAAGCCTTCAAACAGCAGTAGCAATAACTCTAGTTCATCTAAACCATCGAATAACAATGGTTCAAGTTCAAACAGTTCAAAACCAGCCGAACATACACATAACTGGGTGGCACAGTACAAGACGGTAACTGTTCCAGAAAAAGGACATAATGAACAGGTTTTGGTGCAGGCTGCTTATGATGAACAGGTTCCAATTACGGAGATGAAGGCACATGATATTTGTAGTTCATGTGGAGCAGATTTAACTGGAACTGATATTTCATCTCATGTATATCAACATATGATAAATGGTGATGATAAGGGTGGTCATTACACTGAATGGCGTGAAACAGTTGTGGGATACAAGACTGTACATCACGATGCGGTGTATGAAACAAGATATGTGGTGGATTCACCTGCAACTACTAAACAGGAATTGATAGGCTACAAGTGTAGTAGCTGTGGCAAAACTAGAAGTAATTAGAGTGTGTATGAATAAGGTGGAATCTGAGGTATGGTTCTGCCTTTTTCAAAGGTATATATTGGTTAAGGCAGATTGCCTTAAGCATGATTGGCTGATAAAAAAGAAGTGTGGTGATATTAGTGTATAAACAATTTATTTTGAAAAACAAAGATATTGATATATTAAAATTTAAAATTGATGATGGAATGTATGGTGATTATGAACTTACCATTCTAGAAACATATAATATGAGTCCATCTTTATATCCAACAGCATTAAAAAATGGTGATCCTGAAGCATTACTGGAATGGCTGAAACAAAGAAATATTCCAAAGAATCGTGCGTTTGTTAATGATATTCTAGGAAGCTTAGAGTTGACCAGAAATGATTTAATTGGCATTTTAACTGTGGGCAAAGGTTTGTCGTTAAATGATCCGTATTGGGTTGTTGAAACTGATTTTAAAGGTGAATATAAAAATTATAATTTATATGATAATGCATTTAATGAATCTATTGCTAAGATTGCTTTTACTGGTCGTGGTAGAAATGATGGGGTTGGAAATATTGCTGAATTATCCACTAATGGTACATTAAACAAAGCGTGGAGAAGAATTGACGGAGATGTTGTTCTATATAAAGGGAATATTCAAAGGTATAATACTAGTGGTTATGAACCTTATGCAGAATATTATGCATATAAAGTTGCAGAACAAATGGGATTAAACGTTGTAGTGTACGATTTAGATATGTGGCATTGTCAGTTAGCAAGTGTTTGTAAGTTATTTACGAATATAGATACTTCGTTTGTTCCTGTATCACGATTTCTAAAGAATTATAATTTACGTTCAGTGGTTGAATTTTATAAGAGCCTTGGAGAAGATTTTTATCAGGATTTTTGTTCGATGATGGTATTTGATGCATTAATATGTAATGTAGATCGTCATTTAAATAATTTCGGTGTTCTTGTAGATAACAGAACGAACAAAATTAAATGCATGGCTCCTTTATTTGACCATGGAAATTGTATGTTTAATAAACCAAAAGAAGATTTATATGAAAGTACTTATACTTTTGAAAAACATATAAATACTTTATATCCGACTTTATGGAATTCTTTTGAAAAAAATATAAAATATTTTATGAGCGAAAGACAAAGACAGGAATTAAGTAGAGTCCTGGGATTTGCATTGCCAAAACATGATAAATACAACGTGTCGGATGATAAATTAAATGTATTAAATCATGTGCTTCAGAATCGAGTAAAATCAATATTAGATAACTGTGTTTTATAGTAAAAGATACAGATTTCCTTAGAAATTAAAATATGGCGTGATTGATTTAACTGTTTTGCACATGGAAAATCAAATTCAATTTGTTGCGATTAAATATCAAATTAAGTGAGCTTAAGGCAACTTGCCTTAAATAAAGAGAGGTTAAAAAAAGAACAAATTATCAATTCATTCCAATTCCAAGTGTTGGATGATTTGAAATTTGCTCTATCTAATTAAATGATAAATAAGAATGTTATATATGTCAATCAGAGTTGTCAAGCAGAGTGGATTTAAGGCAGATTGCCTTAAGGTTACCTTGTTGTTAAAATAAGGATAAGAAGAACGGAAAGAAGGATAATCCATGATTAGTTATGAAGATGCAAAGAAAAAAGCGCTGGAATTAAATAGTGATGTAAATGCATGTAATGAGTATGACAATGCATACAACTTTTTTGACAAAAACGAAGAAGGAGTAGGAGATAAAAGTGTAATCATCTTAAAAGAAGATGGTAAAGCATTGAATTTTGTTGACTATATCCTAGATTACGCAACAAGTAATAAGATGAAGGAAATTGAGTTTTAAAGCCAATAAATAGTAATTTGTAAGGGAGATTAAGATGAATTTAGGATTTTCATATATAGGTTTAATATTTTTACTTATGCTTATGATTCCAAATATTATATGGAGTAAAAATAAGCCAAAAGATTACGAAAAATACGAGAAAAATGAAAACAAAATTTTATTGGCATTAGAAAGAATAGGAGAAGTTGGCAATACTTGTTTAGCACTAATGTTCACAGATTTTAATATTAACAATATTTCATATTGGTCTACAATATTATTTATAGCATTTCTTTTAATGATGTTATATGAAATATATTGGATAAGATATTTTAAAAGTAATAAAACAATGAAAGATATGTATAGTAGTATATTAGGAATACCAGTTGCAGGTGCTACATTGCCAGTATTAGCATTTTTATTGTTAGGTGTATATGGTAAAAATATATTTCTTATTTTTTCAAGTATTATATTAGGAATAGGACATATAGGAATACACTTAAATCATAGAAAAGAAGTTCAATAAATTACAATTGGTATAGCTGGCTATAATGTGTCATGCTATTGAGATTGTATACTTACCACCAAGAAAAATGATGGGTATTAATTCTGAGGGTATGTTGATCTCAGCTGTACATGAAGGCTTGAACTTATTGATGGGTGATGACAAGATTTTTGCAGGAGCTAAGCTTTATTAAGATGTACTTCATTTGATAAAAAATTAAAAAATAGCGATTTACATCAATTGATGCAAGCAAGAAAAAATCGTATAATTAGTGCAATGAGTGGGCAATTTTAATCGGGATTGCCCATTTTCAGAAAGAAAAAGACAAATCGGAATTTTCGGAACTGAAATGTTAGTCAAGAAATAGATACAACATTGGGTTTTCTTAAGTTAAATTGTGTAATGTGAAGAACTCATACAAGGAATATATGGAGGAGATTAGCTGTGGCAGATAATATTAAATTTGAAATGTTAGCAGACAGCATAAAAAATATTAATTTAAAAGCTGGAAATGCTGCTAGAAGTGCGGTAAATCAATTGATGACGCTTAGAAATTGGGCTATAGGATACTATATTGTAGAATATGAACAAAGGGGAAGCGATAGAGCTGAGTATGGCACCCGCTTATTAAAAACACTTGAGGAACAGATAGCTGAAAAAGGAATGAATTCTACTTTGTTTAAATGGTGTCGTCAGTTCTATATATTATATCCTCAAATTGGTGCGACAGTGTCGCGCCAATTCAGTTTGCCAGATTTTGGAAAAAGTGCGACAGCGTCGCACCAATTCATAACTAAACCAGATGTATTAGTAAATAATCTTTCATTTTCACATATTCGAGAAATAATGGTAATTGATGATGCATTTGAAAGATTTTTTTATGAAACAGAATGCATTAAATGTAATTGGAGTGTAAGAGAATTAAGAAGGCAAATAAAGACAAATTTATATGTAAGGGCTGGAATAAGCAAAAAACCTGAACTACTTATACAGTCATCGGAAGATAATTGTAATATAACAGCAATCACAATTAAAGATCCTTTTACATTTGAATTTTTAGGCCTTGACGCAAAGGAAGCTGTTTCAGAATCTGATTTGGAACAAGCTCTTATGGACCATTTACAAGAGTTTATGCTTGAATTAGGAGAAGGATTTTGTTTTGAAGCAAGACAAAAGCGAATTGTAATTGATGATAAGTATTATTTTATCGATTTAGTATTCTATAATAGATTACTGCATTGCAATGTAATTATTGAGTTGAAAAACGATGAATTTAAACATGAAGACTTAGGGCAATTAAATGCTTATGTAGGATATTATAAGAAAAACGAGATGGCGGAAGGAGATAATCCTCCTGTAGGTATTTTGTTGTGTACGGATAAAGGTTCAGAGATGGTAGAATATGCACTATCAGGAATGGACAATCAATTGTTTGTCTCAACGTATATGTTGCATTTGCCTGACAAAAAGAAATTACAAGAATTTATTTTAAAAGAGATGGAGGATATGGGAATTTGACGAACGATTGTGTTTGCATGAAAAAGATAATTAAGAGATAGTAAAATTACAATTTATACATTGGAATATAATGGACTATTAAGAGCGTTCACGTTTATGTGGGCGCTTTTTTTCAATGCCTGGAATGATTAAATAATGCATAAATTTAATATTCTGACATGGATAGTGTCAAATAAAGGTATAGCTTATTGGTGAAAGGATTATATATTGATAGCTCCGGAATATTTAAGGCAATTTACTTTAATGACCTGGGGTAGGGGAGGATGAAATCATGGATCAAAAGATATTGGGAAAGTTTAAAAATGGTAAGTTGGATCAGATCAACAAACAGATGAGTGTTTCCAGAAATAAAATGGATGATCACATAACTCAAAGGGAAGTAGAGATAATGAATTATAAGATGGCTAATGAGATGCTTACCAGGTATTCATTTGATGAATTAATAGAGCATGCATTAGTAGATGTTGAATTTGATGAAAGTGATTGTTATGGATGTTTGCTGGCACTTAGCATATTGCAAAAAGCCAATGGTGATAAGAATACAGCATTTAAGATGTTACGTGAGGATACTGCAATCGTTGAAGCGTATTATGGACAAAAGATGGATGCTGAGCTTTTACGATTTAAAGCATTGTCTGAGATAGAAGGTCAATTAAAATGTTAAGGCAAGTTGCCTTAAGGATAATAAAGGGAAGGAAAAAGATATTATGAAACGTTTGTTTTCGATTTTACTTGCAGAAGTATTGTATTTAGTTGCTATAGTTTGTAGATGGTGTATTGTGGTAACACATTTTATTGCATATCTATATACCGGATTCTTTGTGTTTATGTTATTTTTACATTTTACAGGGATAGCCAGGGTGTTGGATCATTATACTTCAACGGAGTATATAGTTAGTGTAGGAGCTATTATTGTATTTTTCTTGTCTAGATCTATATTTGAATATTTATCCGTAAAAGCAAGTGATGCTCATTATAGATTGTTGAATTATTAAAGTTATTAGAAGTAAATGCCAAGAATTTAAAAGATTCTTGGTTTTTAATTGCTTAAAAATAGTATTAAAAAACTATTGAAATTAAAATAGTTTTGTAATACTATAATTGTGTAAGAGATAAATAGTTTTCAAAAACTATTGAGGAGGACTTGATATGGCAAAAGATTTATATGAGTTAATTAATACATTTAGAGGAAACGCTCAAATTGAGGATACAGTGGATGCATTAAAAGTTTCTTGTTTTTTAAGAAAATTACAGATTAATGGTTTGGTCAAAGAGATTTGTTTTGAGAATACGAATGAATCTTATTTAGATTGTTTGTATGAAAATATTGCAAATGTGGAGCATCTTCCATTTGACCTAAGAGAATTAACAAGTTGCTTAAATTTAGAGACTATTTTTATTTTAAAACAATGTGTAAAAGAAATTGCAGGTTATTCGAATATCGAATTGATTGAGTTGGTTAAAGAATTGTTATCAGACGACACTAATTTTATGTGTAGTATGAAATATCATTTTAATTATACTGAAGATGGGATTTCTAAATTAGTAAACTATTTGGTAAAGGATAAGAATTATAACTCTGTATTAGATTTGTGTTCTGGTTCAAGTTCGTTCCTAATTCAAAATTTATTGAATGAAAATAGAGACAAGTTAGTTGGCTATGAACTTGTAATAAGAGATGTACTTTTTTCTAAAATGATGGCTTATGTTTTAGATGGAAATATTGAAATTCACAATAAAGATGTTTTGCAAAATACTATTGAAGAAAAATTTGATTTATGTTTTACAGAATGTCCATTAGCACTTAGATATAAACAAAAAATTGTGGAGGATCCTAATGGCTTATTAGGTTTTAATCATTTTGGCATGAGAGCAGATTGGGCTTTTGTATTTAAGGCAATAAATGCAATGAATCAGAATGGAAAAACATTTGCGATATTAAGTCAAAATAGCTTAATAAATAGTACGGATGTGAAAAGTAGACAAATTATTATTGATAATAAATTATTAGAAAAAGTTATTCTAATGCCTCAAGGAACGTTAAAACATACGAATGTAGTGTATAGTTTGTTGGTGTTTTCAAATAATAACGATGAAGTAAAATTTGTAGATGCAAGAAATTGTTATAAAAATGAAAAAAGAATCAAACAATTTGATGTTGAAGCTTTTAAAAAGGTGGAGAGTCAATTAACTTCTACTTTTTCTTATAAAGATGTAGAAGAAAAAGATTATTCGTTTGAATTAAATAGATATTTATATGAGAGCGGAATACCTGAAAATATGAACCCAGTTATGTTAAGTGATTGTGCTGATGTAATTGGTGGCTATGTCTATAATACTCGAAAAAAGATTGATTCACCTGTAACTGTTAAGATGATTAAAGTAGAGAATTTTGATGGATGTGTAGTAGATTCGGCATCTGCAGAAGAAGTAGAAATAGAAGAATCTAAAGTATCAAATTATCTGGTACAGAAAGGGGACATTTTATTAGCTTCTAAAGGAACAGTTATAAGAGCAGCGATTGTACAAAATATAGATGAACCATGTATTTTTAATAGCAATATCAACGTTATTCGTGTTAAAGAAGGTACAAATCTAATTCCGGAATTCTTATTAAGTTATTTGAATAGTGATTTATGGATGAAGCAATTGTTGTTGATTCAAACAGGAGGCATTGTTAAAAATATTTCACTTAAGGCATTACGTGAGATGGATGTACCAATGCTGGATATGGATACACAAGAAGTAATTGAGGCTCGATTTAATAAGCTTCAACAAAAACTTGAAGAAGCAAAGAAAGCTGTTGCTGAATATGAAAATAAGATCAATGGTTTATTTGATATGGAAGTGAGTGATTAGAGTGGTATTATCAGTAGAAGCTCTACGAGAAATTACTTTAAGAGTAATGGAAAAGATTCAAAAAGAATTAGAAATACAGAATAGTTTAGGGTGCTTAGACAATTATTTAACATCTATTCATTGTTCTGAGTTTGTGGCAAATTATAATACATCATTTATTCCTAGAGAAGCAAAAATTGCGGTGTTTGGTTGTTCAAAATTAAGTGTTAACAATCTTGAACTTGTTGCGAAAAAGGCTGGGATTAATCCTTCAAGAATTGAGTTCCACCTGGATTATGAAAAGAATAAAAGATTTGATTTTTCTAGATTTAAAGATAGTTTTATCTATTCAGATATTATCTTTGGTCCTTCTAGTCATAAATCAGTAGGTATTGATGGATATTCTAGTGCAATTGCTATGATGGAAAATGAAGCCGAACATTTTCCAAAGATAACTAGAGCAATCGCAAATGATGAATTAAAGATAACAAAATCATCTTTTGAAAAGGCATTGTTAAGTACACAATTATATATGTCATTAGTTTGATTTTGAAATAAAGTCGAGTAAAGACTAAATGTAGATAAAGTAGTAAAATATAGATAATATTAGATTTAATATAATTATTTAAGTAAATTGGGTTATATTTTGTGACATAAATGGAGGGGATATAATGGCTAAAGATTTAAAAAAAGAACAAGAACGTGATGAGTTGCATAGAGCTATTTGGGCAATTGCAGATGAGCTACGTGGAGCTGTTGATGGATGGGATTTCAAGAACTATGTGCTTGGGACCATGTTCTATCGTTATATTTCAGAAAAACTAGCAGATTACATTAATAAAGGTGAAGAAGAAGCAGGAAACAAAGGCTTCAAATTTGAAGAAATGTCTGATTCTGATGCAGAAGAAGCTCGTGAAGGTTTGATTCAGGAACAAGGTTTCTTTATTTTGCCAAGTGAATTGTTTTGCAACGTAGTAAAGCGTTGTGAAAATGATGAGAATTTAAATGAGACACTTGAAACTGTGTTCAGACATATCGAAGAATCGGCACAGGGAAGTGCATCTGAGAGTGATTTTAAGGGCTTGTTTGATGATTTTGATGTAAACAATAATAAATTAGGTAACACCGTAGCAAAACGTAATGAACGTCTTTGTAAACTGTTAAATGGAATTGAACGCATGAAATTAGGATCAGTTAGTGATCATAATATTGATGCTTTTGGTGATGCATACGAGTATTTGATGTCAATGTATGCAAGTAATGCTGGTAAATCTGGTGGGGAGTTCTATACACCAGGTGAAGTGTCAGTCCTGCTTTCAAGACTAGGTACTGTTGGCAAGAAAACAGTTGATAAAGTATATGATCCTGCGTGTGGTTCCGGTTCGTTGCTGTTAAAAGCAGTCGATGTATTGGGCGAAGGTGCAGTAACAAAAGGTTTTTATGGCCAGGAAATTAATGTTACAACATATAACTTGTGCCGTATTAACATGTTTTTACACGGAATTGGATTTGATAAGTTCAATATCCAATGCGATGATACACTGACAAGCCCTCAACATTGGGACGATGAGCCATTTGAGTTGATTGTATCTAATTATCCGTATTCCATAAAATGGAAAGGCAATGATGATGCAACGCTGATTAATGACCCTCGTTTTGCTCCAGCAGGAGTCTTAGCTCCAAAATCTAAAGCAGATATGGCGTTTATTATGCATTCATTATCGTGGTTAGCGCCCAATGGGGTAGCGGCCGTAGTATGCTTTCCTGGAATCATGTACAGAGTTGGTGCTGAGCAGAAGATTCGTAAGTATTTGGTAGAAAACAACTTTGTAGATGCAATTATTCAACTTCCTGATAATTTATTCTTTGGGACTCCAATTGCTACATGTATTATGGTTATCCGCAAAGGAAAAACAGATAATAACGTATTGTTTATTGATGCTTCTAAGGAATATATTAAGGTTACAAACAATAACAAGTTAACTGATGAGAATATTGATCATATTGTTGATGCATACACAAATCGAGAAGAAGTAGAACATTTTGTACATGTAGCAGATTTAAATGAAATTGAAGAAAACAACTTCAATTTATCTGTTTCTACTTATGTAAAACAAGAAGAAACAACAGAAAAGGTTGATATCAAAGTGTTAAATCAGCAGATTAAGGAAATCGTAGCAAAACAAGATGTGCTAAGAACAGAGATTGACAAGATTATTGCTGAGATTGAAGGTGAATAATATGACTAAAAGTATTATGCCTATGTTTTCTAATGATATAAAAGGAATTTGTAATGGATTAGACATTGCTACAAAACAAATAAGAAAATGCATTGATGAGGAGCATATGGACAAATTATGTGGTCAATATATTTGTGATGCTTGTAATTTTTGGAAAGGTAATACATATGTAGGTATAAAAAAAGATCAGATAATACAGAATGCCTTTCAAACTTTTTTTGAAGAATTTATGAAATTGTTATTAACATTAAAAAATAGCTCTAGCTCTACTCAACTAGACAAAGATATAGCTAATGAATTATTGTATCAAGGCGAGATATTTCGCTATTTAGGACATGGTGATAGCAGTAAATTTAACGAAAATCTAGAGCTTCAGTATAACGATTTATATGCTTCATGGAGTAAAAATGCTCAAAGCAATTATTTAATAGAAAATCCCTAGATAATTTAAAAAATGGAACAATTGAGTATATATTTGATTCAGATGGAGTTACAACAATATCTGAACTTGAGTATGTTACAAGTAAATATAAATGGGACGCATTTCAATGGTGGTGTGTGTTTAAAAATTATATTTATTTACAAACCTCTACTAAAAAAATAGTATTGGTGAAAAAAAGCAATTTAACTCCAGAAGATTATGAGAGCTTAATTTCACTTTTGAGCACTCATGTTCAGCAAAAAGAAATATGCCATTAATTTTGGATATGGAAAGTTTCTATTAAAGAACTCTTGATAAGCAGTGTACGAAAGTCATTTGAAACGATGAATAAAGGGCATCTGACTATTTAGTGATTTTGTTGTTTCATAGATAAAATAGAAGTATGATTTCAAGCTTAGACATACTTCTTTTACTTTTAAACTAGAGAAGTCTAAAGGTTTCTAGTGATGAGAGCTCAAGAAAAGTTTATAACTGCTTGGAGCGTGGCTGAATATAGGTTATCGCAATCTTTTAATTGGTAATGAATATCAAACGGTATTCTGTATTGCAAAGAATATGTTAAAAAAGCGTCTTTTATATACGGCAATCTTGTACGGCAATCTTGCGTGCTAAAAAACAGCTTATTTGAATCAGAAGACTTTGCTGGGACTATAGATATTTCTTTGCTTGAATTTCTTCACTTTGTACAAAACTCTTAGCACAAGAGGTTTTCCGCGCAAACAAAACGCCTGTATCTTTCCTCTATTCTAGCGTGTACAAAACACGACTATAAACCAATTATACTCGTAAATGTTTTGTCTAAAGGAAAGAATCGTGAACAAAACTCCTCACATACGATGAACATAGGCTCTACGCTGCTCCGAACATATTGTTTATTTCTTTTTACTTTCGAAAAAATGAGCTGGAATTATGCAATGATTGCAAAGGTTCCAGCTCAAGAAATAGGAATGCTGGATGAATGGTTGAAAGGGGTGTAATCGTGTCCATCCAGCATAGAATAGTATAACATTATATTATGGTATGAAAGAAATTTACCTTAAAAATAATGGCTTAGAGGTACGCAAAAGGTACGCAAATTTTTAATTTTATTGTAAATTATTGTATATCGTGTATAAATGAGAGACAAAAAATACTTTATATATAGCATATATAACACAAAATATATTGGTTTCGATTGAGTTCGAATAATTCAATAAACATCAAAAGCCCTTTATATAAGGGCTTTTTTATATGTTGTTTTTGACCGTGAGTACAAAATGAACACATGAATTATTGGATATGAATAATTAAATAAATTGAAGTCGATTTACATTCTTGCTAATATAAAGTATGATATTAGCAAGAATGTAAAAGGCGGTGAGAGTATGGAAGGAGTAATGGATTCTAAAGAAATTGAGGTTTTGAATGTTAAAAAATTAAAGAATGTGAATGTATCGAGACAGTCTATTTATAATTTTATAAAAAGGAATTGTATGGAAAAAGTTGGCCCAGGTATTTATATTTCAAAAGATGTGTTGGAAGATGAAGCTTATGTTTTGTCACAGCGTTGCCCAAAAGGAGTTATTTCTCATGATGATGCCTTATATTATTATGGTCTGGTTGATCGAGAACCTTTTGTGCATTGTATTACAATTTATAGTGGATATAATCCTTCTGCTTTAACAAACTCAGGTTACAAGGCTTATACAGTGAAAAAGGAACTTTTAGATTTGGGAAAAACTACAATCACAAATCAATTTGGGCATGAAATCCCAATGTATGATTTGGAAAGAACAATTTGTGACCTAGTGAGAAGTAGACGTAATTTCGAAATTCAGGATTTTAATATGGCGATTAAAACTTATTTACAAAGAAGTGATAAGGATCTTAATCGTTTAATGGTGTATGCAAAAGCATTTCGAATTGAAAAGATAATTAGACAATATATGGAGGTTTTATTGTAATGTATCTAACTCCAGCACAAATAAAAGGTAGAATTAAAAATGTCGCCAAACAAAATGGATCGGATCCTATAACTTTGTTACGTATTTATATGATGGAGCGTTTTCTTGAAAGAATAACGTATTCTAAATATAAAGACGATTTCATTGTTAAGGGTGGAATCTTGGTTACTTCTATGATTGGTATATCGATGCGATCGACTATGGATATTGATACAACAATACGTAATTTTGATTTAACCAAAGAAGAAACCACGAGGATTGTAAATGAAATTAAAGATATTTCTCTTGATGATCACATTGAATTTATCTTAAATGATGTATCTGATATCATGGACAATATGGAGTATCCAGGAATAAGAATTCATATGGATGCAAAATTAGAAAATTTAATAGTGCCAATCAAAATAGATATATCAACAGGTGATGTGATTACACCTAGAGAAATAAGATATGAATATCCGTTGTTGTTAGAAGACAAATCAATACAACTCTGGTCATATAATTTAGAGACAATACTTGCAGAAAAAATTCAAACAATTCTTTCTAGAGGATTGTTGAATACACGTATGCGTGATTTTTATGATGTAACGACTTTATTTGATCGTTATAACGATCAAATAAACTATAATGATTTATCATTGGCGTTTGATAAAACATGTAGAAAAAGAGAGACACTTTCTTTATTGGAGCATTATGAAGAAATATTATGCTCAATAAGTGAAGATTCAACGTTGCAGAATTTATGGAAGAATTATTGTCGTAAATATAAATATGCTAGTCATATTGAGTTTTCTACAAATTTAGAAATAATAAAACAATTAATGAGTCAAATGTTAGAAATTGAGTGAAACAATATTTTAATTGTATGTATTGTTAGAATGAAATGGTTTGTACTCAATATGTACTCACAGTGACTCCAAAATGAGTACAAAATATACGTAAAAGATTTGGAATATAAAATAATACAGGAAGTAATTGTGTAAATGACCATATAATGTATATGTTGTATGGATTTAAAAGTATACAAAATTGAGTTCGAATAAAGAATAAATGCTAGAAGTGCTTTATATAAAGCATATTCTAGCTTTTTTAATGTCTTGATGTACGCAAAAGGTACGAAAAGGTACTCATTTTATTATTTCTCTTGTTCAAATATATGCCAGCTGATCCATGATAAAATAGAATTATCTTAAGAAGGAGTATTGCTTATAAGTAGATACGAAATGTGGAAAAAAGAAATCGAAAAGAA
>OOCB01002615.1_pt1 | contig 19930 bp, 16 predicted proteins | sample 1671351 | NCBI WGS metagenome assembly OOCB01 (sample SAMN06348148, study PRJEB24527) | human gut metagenome | biome: human gut; feature: ankylosing spondylitis patient; material: feces | host: Homo sapiens | place: China | collected 2015-10
CAACGGAAACTTTTTTGTTTTTGTGGCTTTCTACAAATTTCTTGAATACATCACTCTGTAAGGTAACGATGATGATAACGACGATTGCTTTGTAAACAGGAAGCTGATCGGCTTTTACATTCATTGCATACAGAGTTGTTGTCAGTGCCTGAATGGTATAAGCTCCGATCACGGAACCGATCAGGCTGAATTTACCACCACCGAGGAAGTTGCCGCCAAGTGCAACTGCAAGGATGGCATCCATCTCAAGGTTCAGACCGATGTTATTTGCATCTGCGGAATAGATACGGCTGGATGCTACCAGTCCGGCGATTCCGGCAAGGACACCACAGATCACATAGGTCAGGAACTTGATCATGGTAGAATTAAGGCCTACCAGTCGTGCTGCTTTTCCATTGATACCTACACTCTCAATATAAAGTCCAAGAGCTGTTTTCTTAAGGATAATTGCTACGATCACTACTGTTACGATTGCAAAGAGTACCGGAGTCGGAACCGGTGATTTACCGATATATCCACCTGCCATCTGGAAAGATTCCACACGGATGTAGGTGATCTGACCATTTGTGACAAGCTGTGCAATACCACGGCCTGCTGTATAAAGGATCAGGGTTGCAACCATCGGCTGAATGTTAAGCTTCGCTACCAGAAGTCCATTGAACGCACCGCACAGTGCTGATGCAAGAAGTGCTGCGATAACTGCAAGAACAAGTGAATTCTGATATGCTGTTACAGAAGATGCACCGCCGGATAAGATCTGGCAGCAAACTGCTGCAGCAACTGCCATGACTGCACCGACACTGATATCCTGTCCACCGGATGCCGCTGTGACAAGTGTCATGCCGACTGCAAGGATTACCAGCTCAGATGCACGGTTGATAACGTCGATAACATATCCATAAAGGACACCATTTCGAATTGTGATATTAAAGAAATCCGGAGTCTTGATCACATTGATCAGAAGAACTGCGATCAGACACACGATAGGAAGAAAAAGTCTCGCGCTTGTGATCTTTTTTAATTTGCTGTTACTCATTTCTCGTCACCTCCTGCAATCGCTTTCATGATGTTAGCCTGTGAAAGCTCGCTCTCTTCCAGTTCTCCAACTTTTTCGCCATCTCGAAGGACTGCCATTCTTGAACAGGTACGGAGCATTTCTTCTACTTCTGAGGAAATGAAAGTTACTGCCATTCCCTGGTCTGCCAGATCCAGAACGATCTTCTGGATCTCTGTCTTGGTACCGATATCAATGCCTCGTGTCGGCTCATCCAGGATCAGGTATTCCGGATTTGTCAGAAGCCAGCGGCCAAGGATAACTTTCTGCTGATTACCACCGGAAAGACTCTTGATAGGAGTCTCGCGGTTCGCTGTTTTGATCTGGAGCATTTCGATGTATTTGTCTGCTGCTTCTTCCATTTCTTTACGGCTTAACGGATGGAACATACCTTTCTTCGCCTGAAGTGCGATGATGATATTTTCTCTTACAGAAAGATCTGCGATGATTCCTTCTGCCTTACGGTCTTCTGGAAGATATGCCATACCAAGTTTCATGGCATCCAGAGGACTGCCTATCTTTGCTTCTTTTCCATTTACTTTGAGTGTACCGCTGTCGGCTTTGTCCGCACCGTAGATGGAACGAACCAGTTCGGAACGTCCAGAACCAAGAAGTCCGGTAAGTCCGATAACCTCACCTTTGTTGATCTTGAGATCAAACGGCTTGATCGTTCCTTTATGTCCAAGTCCGCTCGCCTCGATTACCGGTGTATCTGAGAAGGCTTTCTTATCTTTGTGATCGCCCTTGATATCTGCCAGGTCATCAAAATCTTTACCCATCATCTTCGCAACCAGCATAACTCGTGGAAGATCCTTTGTTTCATATTCGCCTACCAGTTCACCGTTTCGAAGGACTGTGATCCTGTCACAGACTGCATATACCTGCTCCAGAAAATGTGTTACAAAGACGATTCCTACGCCTTCCTCACGGAGTCGGCGCATCAGAACGAACAGTTTCTCAACTTCTTCATCATCCAGAGAGGAAGTCGGCTCGTCCAGAATCAGAACCTTACATTTCATATCAACCGCACGTGCGATCGCGATCATCTGCTGAATCGCCACCGAACACTCGTCCAGCATCTGAGTTGGCGGAACATTGATGTTCAGGCTTTCCAGAAGCTTCGCAGAACGTGCATTCATTTCTTTCCAGTTAATCATTCCCAGCTTATTGCGAGGCTCACGGCCGATAAACAGATTTTCTGCCACCGTCAGGTTCGGACAGAGGTTTACTTCCTGATACACGGTACTGATGCCATTGGCCTGTGCCTCCTGTGGAGAGTGATTGATAATTTCTTTATTTTCACCATTCATATGAATGGAACCGCTTTCGAATTCATGTACACCGGTCAGAACTTTGATCAGTGTTGATTTTCCGGCTCCGTTTTCTCCCATCAGTGCATGGATCTCACCTTTTCGAAGTGTAAAATCCACATGGGAAAGAGCACGGACACCGGTGAAATTTTTACTTATGTCACGCATTTCCAAAACAATATTCTGTTCCATTTTCTTTCCTCCATTCCCTTATTTTTCCTTGATTTTCCCTGTTTTTGAGCGCAAAAGGGGCGTGGCCCATAAAATCCATCTCATCTGGATCCTGTTCCACGCCCCGGGCTCATTTCTTATAATCCGTTTCAGTTGGAAATTTCAGTTTACTGATAATTAATATGCACGTCCGTCGATGATTTCCTGAGTGATCGGAGTAATGTCATAATCTGTTCCATCGATAGTAACCTTTGTTACGGTATCGTCTGCTGCGAATGCAACTTCATCTACATATGCCTGTTTGTCAACATCTTCGCCTGCTTCCAGTTTCTGGATGATCTCTTCTACACGCGGTCCGTGAAGTGGGTTACACTCTGTATCGCATGTGATCTCTCCGGAAAGTGTCTGGGTAAGACCTGCGTTTGTTGTATCGAAGGACATTACAAGAATCTGTCCTTCTTCGCCGCCTACTTCATATCCTGCTGCTTTGATCGCATCGATTGCACCAAATGCTTCGTTATCATTCTCACAGTATACAACATCGATATCATCACCGCTCTGTTTCAGGATAGATTCCATAACTTCCTGTCCTTTTGCCTGTGTAAATTCACCAGACTGCTGAGCAAGTGTTGTCCAGTTGTCATGAGCCTCTACAGCTTCATCAAATCCTTCTGTACGTCCGATCTGAGCAGATGCTCCGATGGTTCCCTGAATGTCAACAAGGTTGATTTCTTCATCGCCACGGCCTTTTGCTTCCAGATATGCATCCAGCCATGCCATTGCTTTCTGACCTTCCAGTTTGAAGTTTGATCCTACCCATGCGGTGTAGAGACTGTCGTCAGACACATCTACCATACGGTCAACGATGATAACCGGGATTCCTGCGTCTTTTGCTTCCTGAAGTACTGTGTCCCAACCTGTCTCAGTTACAGGTGCAAGTACGATATAGTCAACTTCCTGCTGGATAAAGTTACGGATCGCTGTCAGCTGATTTTCCTGTTTCTGCTGCGCATCGTCAAAGATCAGCTCATATCCGTTCTCTTCTGAGAAAGTGGATTTCATGGACTCTGTGTTTGCAGTACGCCAGTCAGATTCTGCACCTACCTGTGAAAAACCAACTGTGATCGTGTCGCCGCCATCATCCGCTGCCATAACGTTCACTGCAGAAAGTCCTGCTAACATAGATACTGCTAAGAGTGCGGTCACCATTTTTTTCTTCATTTTGTAATCCTCCCTTTACATTTGTTTTTCGCGTTTTTTAAGATGGTTTTATTATAGCAATTTCAGAAAAAAACTCCATGGATTATTTTCGGAAAAAAGGGTACTCTTTTATTCGTTTTTATACAACGATATCCCGGAAGTTGATTTTTTTACGATTTTGGTTGAATATTTTTTCCAAGGCGTATTTCTACAGTAGTTCCCTTGCCTTCTTCGGAGAAAATCTTCATTCCATAACCCGGTCCGTAGTACAGTGCGATTCGTTCCGCAACCGCCGCAAGACCAAATCCGGCACGTTCCCCGGTCCGGATCGCCTCCTGTACTTCATGAAGGCGCTCCGGTGTCATTCCCTGACCGTTGTCGCTGACCGTAAGGACAAGTGCATCCTCTTCTTCCCTTCCTTCGATCAGGATTTTGCCTTTGCCGCGGCGGTTCTTGATCCCGTGATAAAGTGCATTCTCAGCCAGCGGCTGGATGGAAAGCTTCGGAACCGGGATCCCGCTGAGTTCTTTTGGTATATTGATCTCAAATTCCAGGATATCCCGGTAGCGGTACTGCTGGATCTCCAGATAACTCAATGTATGACGTTCTTCTTCCGAGAGCGGGATGATATCGTTTCCTTTGGAAAGTGAAGTACGGAAAAAAATAGAAAGGCTGGAGATCATCTCCACCGCATCGTCTGTCATCCCGCCCTCGATCAGCCAGACAATCGTGTCCAGGGTATTGTACAGAAAGTGCGGGTTTACCTGTGCCTGGATCAGCTGTAATTCTGTCAGGTGCTGCATTTCTTTTTCCTGACGGACATTTTCCAGAAGAGCACTGATCTTTCGTGCCATCTTGTTGATGCCCTCATCCAGTTCTTCAATCTCCTCAATCTCAGCCTCGATCGGGATCATGTCGAATTTGCCTCTGCCGACTTTTTTGACCTTATCAAGCATAATATTTACCGGCTGGATGATCCCATCTGTCAGACGGAAGGAACGCCGCATAAGAATCCCAAGTGTCGCGATCAGAAGCACCGCCATCCCGGAGATCAGGAGCTTCACTCTATGTGTCAGGCTTTTTTCTACTTGTACAAGATACATGGATTCATTATAGATATAATTCTGCATCTCCTGCATGATCAGACCTGTGATGATACGGATGTTACTGTCCATGAATTCCATCCGCTTGTCATATTCCTTGATCTCTACAAGCTGGAGCATTCTCTGCCTGAGATTCTCCAGGTACGAATCAAGGCTGTTCAGGGATTTAACCCCATTATTATTATAAGTATTCCTTCGCAGTTTCTGCATGATCTCCTGCGCATCTTCCACCTGCTCAAGAACATCCTCCAGATCGCTGCTCTCCTTGGAACCGATCGCGATATAGTACATTTCCAGATCCAGATCATCCTTAAAACGGAGATTGAATTCACTGCTGACCGCCAGGTTCTCCGAAAGCTTATTGTACTGTCCTGTATACTGCCAGAAAATAAAAAGCAGAATGATCATCAGACACGCCATTGGGATCATAGTACTGAAAAGGACTTTTCGCATACGTTCTTCCAGTTCCATCCGCTTCTTTGTACCTGACCTCATGCCTTATCCTCCCGCGCTTTACGGTAGTCGCTTGGTGTCATTCCCTGTGTCTTTTTGAACAGGTAGCTGAAATAGTGTGCATCTTTGTAACCAATCTCACCCGCGATCTCACTGGATCGCATGCTCGTGCACCGCAGGTATTCCTTGGCTTTGTTCATGCGCAGATTCGTGAGATATTCGATGAATGTCTGACCCATGTTCTGGCTGAACAGGGCACTGAAATGGTTCGCGCTGACATTTGCAGCGTTTGCCGCTTTATTCAGGGACATATCCTCTTCCATATAGTGACTGTCGATAAAATCAACCGCTGTCTTCAGAATGCTGCGGTTTTTGTTTCCGGAATTCTGATCGCGGAGCGCGATCGCCTGGGAGATTATTTTTTTCGCATAGGCAATCGCATTCTCCAGGCTTTTACTGCTTTCTGAAAGCACATCTTCTGTGTCTTCCTGCTCCAGAGTTCTGGTGTCACATCCGATCTCCTTGAGGAAAGACATAACAGAAAAGCGAACATTCAACGTCACATAGTTACGAAAAACAAGTGACTCCAGCGGTTCCTGCCCGATCGCATAAAAATAATCCTTTACAAAGTTTTCTGTTTCTTCCAGAAGTCCGTTGCTCAGGAATTTCTGCAGGATCACAGGATTCAGTGCATTGACATCTACTTTCTGGAGATAGGTGCTGTCATCCTCTGTTACATTCTTTTTCTCCATGGATGCCATCTCATCATAGTACAGGATATTTTCATCATACAGATATCTCTGTGAAAAAGCTCTCGATGCGCTGTAATAGCTTTTCTGGATCTGGCTTAAGCGCTCCACCGGCTCGCCGGCCGCAACAAACCACTGTCTTTTTTGTTCTTTGCGGTCAAGGATCCTCTGGATCTCGCTCACACAGCTTCTGGTATTTTCTTCGATAGTCTCTTTCTGTCCTTTTATCAGGACACCATAGGAAAAAATATTGCAGCGGAACAGCATTGCCGAAGTATTTTCGGAGAAAAATTCCTCCAGCAGTTCCAGCGATTCTGCCTCCCACTCGGAATAACCTTCTCTCTGTCCGGAAAAATCTTCCTCGCAGTTCATCGTAAAGATCAGAACATTGTAGGCTTCTGCCACAATGTCCAGCCCCAGTTTCTCAGACCTTCGATAGATCTCCATCATATCCATAGAACCACTTACAAGTGCCTCAAAGAAATCCCGGCTGCTGTTCTTCTCATATGCCTGCATTTCTCTGTGGAACTTCTCGTAGTATTCTTTCTGCGTCTTTTCATGCTCATAACGGCTTCGGATCTCGGTAAGCCGTTCAATCAGTGCATTCTTTGTGATCGGTTTGAGCAGATAATCCTCCACTCCGATGTTGATCGCCTGTTTCGCGTAATTGAAATCATCATAGCCGCTCAGGATCACAACCTTGAGTCCCGGGATTTCTTTCTTTGCCACTTTTGCCAGTGTCAGCCCGTCCATGAACGGCATCTTGATGTCCGTGATCAGAAGATCCGGCTTCTGTCGGAGCAGAAGCGGCAGTGCCATCTCTCCATCCGCAGCCTCGCCAACAAGTTCAAACCCCAGATCCTCCCATGGGATCATCCTCTTGATCGTTTCCCGAACGATCACCTCATCTTCTGCCAGAAAAATCTTTAACATCTCTCCACCCCTTTTTTATGTCTCGTATTGTCAAGTAAATCTTTTGATATATACTATACCAGTTGTGCTATTTTCAGACAAGTTGGATTTTTACCCAAAAAACAGGCAGTAAAACGGAAGTTTCATTTTCTCCGTTTTACTGCCTATCTGTAAATTTGTAAGTTATTGTCTGGGGCGAAAACGCACCAGATAAATAATGATTCCTGCGATCACCATGATCGGAATAAGGATTCCAAGCAATACAAACAGGATGACCAGAACGATCGCAGCGATCAGGATCGCGAGCAACTTGCCATACCAGGTCGAAAAGTCCAGTTTGAATGACTTCTGTTTCACACGCTCACTGCCGGATTTCTGTTCATAAGCAGAACCTGCGTCCGAATACGGTGCATTCGCCCCCGTCTCTGTATCCAGAAGCGTCCTTGCGATCAGTCTGGGATCTCCCAGTTCTCTCATCACCTCAGACTCACTGTTGCCTGACTGCATCCTCTCTTCAATATAATTGCGATAATACTGGATATGTGTATTGATCTGTCCCTCCGGCATCTGTCCGGAAAGCTGACTACGTAAAATATCAAGAAATTCATTTTTGTCCATAGCATTTCTCCATATACATCGGTAGATATTGTGACCATTTTACCACACATATACTGTCAGGCAAAGATATTGAAGTATTAAATTTTCATAAAACCGCTTATTTAACGATCATACCAGTCTTTCTGTCACTGAACAGTGCAACTTCGATCAGGAAGATCACACCAAGGATCAGCTGCTGAAGCTGTGTCGGCATCATCAGCATGACCAGACCACTGGAAAGAACTTTGTAAGTCATAACACCAAGTATGATATTGTAGAATTTTACTTTTGCACCACCATTGACAGGCATTCCACCAAGTACCAGAGCGATCATGATCTGTGTCTCAAGCTGGTTTCCTGCTGTGGATGTTACAGATCCAACCTTGATCGCATTTACAAATGCTGCCAGGCCTGTGATGCATCCTGCTGCCATGAAAATAAGAATCTTGGTACGTTCTACGCGGATACCTGCATATCTCGCTGCAGTCTCTCCTGCACCGATCGCTTTGAGTCTGTATCCAAGACCTGTATATGTAAAGATAAGATATGCAGCTACAAAGATGATAACTGTGAAGGTCAGCATAAATGGCAGTGTATTGTATTTGGAAATATCACTTACTGCATAAACCGGAGAATTTGTTGTTGCATAAGCGCAGACTCCACGGAACAGATACATGGTACAGATCGTAACGATAAAACTTGTGATCTTTCTCTTTACATTAAAGTATCCATTGATCAGTCCGATCAGACCGCCGGTTACAATTCCACCAAGTGCTGCCAGGACCATGTTGTAATGAGACAGCCAGCATACTACGATGGAAGCCACACCAAGCATGGAGCCCTGTGAAAAGTCAAGACCACCCATGGTCATGACCATAAATACACCGATTGATGAGATCAGAAGCATATAAGACTGGCTGAGGAGCAGTGAAAGGTTTTTCGGCTGAAACAGTCTTCCGTCAGTCAGAACTGCAAATAATACACAGATAATAACAAATCCCGCGATAGGAAGGATCGTACGCACAATGGGACGTTCCAGAAATGGTACTTGTTCAGATGATTTTTTTGTTGTATCCATTTTTTTACCCCCTTAAATCATATTGTCAATCAGATCTGTATCTTTCAGATCCGGAGAGCGGAAAAATTCACCATTGATCTTACCGTCTTTCATGATAAGGATACGGTCAGCCATACCAAGAAGCTCCATGATCTCCTCTGAGATCATTATGATGGATTTTCCATTTTTTCTCATATCGTTCATCATGGCATAGATATCTGCTTTTACCTTGACATCAATACCACGGGTAGGGGAATCAAGGATGATCAGATCTGAATCCTTGCCGACCCAGCGTGCAAGAACAACCTTCTGTTTATTACCACCGGAAAGTGCGGAAACAAACTGGTCAACTCCCGTCATTTTGGTACTCATCTGTTTTGCATATTTATTGGCAAACTCTTTCATTGCCTTACCGCGGAGAAGCCCGTTTGTCTTGAGGTCTTCCAGGGATGGCAGACAGATATTGTTTCCGATCGTATCGTTAATGACAAGGGATTCATTATCTCTGTCCTTGGATGCATAGGCAATGCTGTGTTTGATCGCATCCGGAATAGAATTGATCGGAGTACCGTCTCCCAAAGTTACAGTTCCCTGACGGAAATAAGATGCACCAAAAAGTGCTTTTCCTACTTCGTGCATACCGCATTCAGAAAGTCCGCCGATTCCAAGGATCTCTCCCTTGTGAAGTTCCAGGTTCAGATCTTCGATCTGGCCTTTGACAGTAACATTCTTTGCGGAAAGAACAACTTCTTTTGAAATTTCTTCGCCATAATCGGTACGGTAATAGTTATCACCGATCTCACGTCCAACCATAAGGGCCTTCAGTCTGTCCGGTGTCGCTTCCTGTTTGCTGATGGAACCGATCTTTACACCGTCGCGGAGAACACTGATGTTATCAGACTGCTCGATGACTTCTTCCAGATCATGAGAAATAAAGATCACGCAGTTTCCTGTATCACGAACTCTGTGCATTACTTTGAACAGTTCCTCACGGCCTTTCTGTCCAAGTGCTGTCGTTGTCTCATCAACTACCAGAACCTTCGGATTGAAATAAGTTGCCTTTACGATCTCAACCAGCTTTCTGTCCTCGAAGTTATAATCGTCGATAACTTTGGTCGCATCAATGTAGTTGAAGCCATAGCTGTCCAGATATTCCTGTGCCTGTTTGTTCATGGCTGCTGTGTTCTTGATGCCGTGTCTTGTAAATTTATCTTCGTTTCCAAGAAAAATGTTTTCTGCTACTGTCAGACCGGAAAGTGTTCCGATCTCCTGTACGATGATCGCAACTCCCTGATGATTTGCCTCTACCTGGTTTGTAGCTGTGATCTCCTTGCCTTCCAGGATAAATTTACCGGAATCCTTCTGATAGATACCTGTCAGACAGGAAGTAAGTGTGGATTTACCGGAACCATTTTCACCGATCAGTGCATGGATCTCGCCTTTTTCGAAGGTAAAGGAAACGTTGTCCAGGGCATGTGTGATGCCAAAATGTTTATCAATATTTTCTGCTCTTAATAATATCTCACCCATAATCGTCCTCCTATTTCACTACAAGACCTTTGACCGGCTTGGTCGTCAGTGCAACGATCAGAAGCAGGGCAGCTCCGGTAACCACATTCTGGATCGTAGTCGGAGCACCAAGTGCAACAAATCCATTGAACATAAGCTGAATGATCATCTCACCAATTACAATTGCCACTACCGGGTGACCATATTTCTTAAATGCCAGTCCGAAGAAAGTTCCCATCAGAGGAGTAAAGTTACGGCTCATAGAAGAAAGGTTGGAAGCAGATGTCATGGAAGTACCAAAGCTGATCGTCAGGATTGCCTGAAGTCCGAAGAAAAATCCGGCAAGTGTAAATGCCACGATCTTATATTTGGAAACATTTACACCCATGTTCTTTGCAACAACTTCGTTGCTTCCGATCGCATAGGTATAAGTACCGATCTTGGTATATTTCAGAATAAATGCACAGAGACAATATGCGATCAGCGCAAGGATCAGGTTTACCGGATAATCACCAAAAGCTCTGTATTCTGTTGCGAGGATTACATTCTTTCCATTCGTCGCATAAACGCTCAGTGCTTCATAGATCAGTGAAAGCGCACAGGTAACGATCAGGGAAGAAATATGTAATTTGATATAGACGATTCCGTTGATCAGACCGATGATCGTACCGCAGATCAGAGGCGCGATGACAAGACCGGCATAGCCGAATTTCACGCTTGCGTTGCATGCAATAATAGAGGAAAGTACGATATTTGCACCAACACTCATATCAAAAGGTCCCATAACGCAGATAAAATAAAGACCGCAGCCGCCTACTGCATAGATCAGGGCTGATTTCATATAAGTTGCCAGTTTGTCCGGGGAACCGAAGGTAGTTGGAGCAAGTACCTTGAACACTGCCCAGAAAACTACAAGCATAAGTACCAGAATGCCAATTCCATAATACTGGCTTTGTTTGAGTTTTTTCATAACCATTCTCCTATTCATTTCTTCGCCCGCCAGAAGCAGGAGGCCAACACTCCTTACGGTTGGTCTTTTGCTTTTGGCGGGCGCATATTACTGCTTCTTTTTAAATTGCTGCCTCCTGGAAAGAAGGCAGCAGATTTTTGGAGTCGTGTCATTTAGTTGCTGTGACGGGAAATAACGTCGTCGATGGAAAGTGATGTTGCTGCTTTGTTCAGATCATCGAAGCTGTATCCAGCCATCTCAACGATTTCTTCGTCTGTGTACGGATCATCGTCAACGAAGTATTTCTGATAGTTTTCATAGTCGTCTGGAGAAGATACATACAGGTATGGGAATTCGATCTCATATCCGAAGGAACCTTCGTCTTTTGTATAGTTGCCTTTTACTGCATTGTAAGTCATAAGGAATGCAAATAACGGGTCACAGAAATGTCCGCCTGATTCTGCAAACATTCCGCCAGATTCGAGCTGTTCTTTCAGGTCATCAAGGAAGTCTGTGGAAACAACATCGATTTTGCCTGTAAGTCCTTCGTTTGCCAGAGCACCGATGGAACCAACCAGTGGGTCACCGCCGCCGCCTGCAACGATCAGGGCATCCATATCAGGATTGGAGTTGTACAGAGAAAGAGCTGCTGCAGCGCCTTCTTCAGAAGAAGTATTTGCATATACAGGCTCTGTCATAGTTGCCTGATCATCCGGGTTTGCTTCGTTCCATTCATCAACTGCTTTCTTATATCCTGTCCATCTCTGCTGGAATGTAGCATCACCAACGGTCCATGCTTCCAGTCCGATGTTTCTGTCGCCGTTTTCAAGAAGCAGGTTTACAAGTGTATATCCGTTTGTAACCTCATCTTCGTGTACTGCACCAAGATAGTATGGGGAATTGCATGCTGTCTGGTATACTTCCGGACTGTTTTCTTCGGAAATGATACGGAAGAACTGTGTCAGGTAAACCTGGTTTGCTTCGCATGTCTGGATCGCAGAAGTCATTTCTGAATCAGCGGAGTTACAGATCACGATACCGTCGCATCCTGCTGCACAGAGCTGTTCAACAGAAGCTGTAACCTGCTCTGATACATGTCCCTGGTCTACATACATTACGTTTACATCCAGTGCTGCTGCCGCTTTGTCGATGATCTTTTTGCACTGGCTTCCAAGTACGTCTGTGGAACTCCAGATAGAAACACCAATTGTAATGTCATCTCCTGCTGCGTAAGTTGTCACTGCACTTGCTGGTACAGAAGCAACCATTGCTGCTGTTGCTGCGATAGCAACCAATTTTTTCATTCTTTTTTTCATCTTGTAAAAACCCTCCTTAAAATTTTTAAGCCAGAGTATGTTTTTCGTTCCGTATCCGGCTTCGTTGTGATTTTATTAAAACATACTCTGGCTTTGTTCAGTTAGGACATATTTGGATTTTTTTGTTGCACATTTTTGACTCATTTGTACATATTATTGCGGTACTCTCTCGGACTTACTCCTACTTTTTTGCGGAAAACACGGCTGAAATAGTTGTAATCATCATAACCGACCAGGAAAGAAATCGTCTCCAGTTTCTTCTCTTCATCCTCCATGAGACGGATCGCCTGTTCCATCCGGACTCTGGTAAGACAGGCAATGATGGTCTCTCCGTAAGTCTGGCTGAACATCCTGGAAAGATAGCTCGCATCCATATGATACGCTGCGGCAAGTGCCGTCAATGTGATATTCTCATGGTAAGAAGTCAGTATATACTGACGGATCTGCTCTACCTGACTTCCCGCAGAATCCGTGCTGTTTTTGTCCGGATTGTTTTCCCACAGGCTGTCCAGCAGGATCCTGAGCGATGCCATAACGGAAGGTGCATCCAGACATTTCATATAATAATCAATGTCATCCATCGCTTCTTCTGCCTGCGCGGTGAGCTCTGGATGCTGTTCCTGTACGTAACGGTAAAGAATTCCCGTGATCCTCCTTACATACTGTTTGACATCAAGGAAGGACCATTCTCCATTGTCACAGTGTTTAAAATCACAGGTTCGAAAGATCAGTTTTGCCGTATCACTCTTCTGTCCCGTATTCAAAAGATGGTACACTTCTTCTTCAATTCGATGGGACACCGTTTTTCCTACGGACTGACTGCCTTCCTCCTGCGAACATGCCAGAATACAATGACTGTGTGTAAAAGGCCGTGTCACCAGAACGGCAACCATATCTCTGTACATACTTCCAATGTCGTCCAGAGATCCTGTCTGTTCATGAAGGATCACAGAAACAGGGCCATACTCATCCAGCGGAAATTCTTCAAGGATGTTTTCTGCCAGGATCCTGAGTGAGTTGATTCTATAGGAAGTAAAGATAAGAAATTCACTCATTTTATTGCAGTTGTTAAAAATAATGGCCTCAGCATTGCAGCCGGTCAGATTTCTGAGCCTTGTCTTGATGCTTAACGACATCTGCAGATTATCGTATTCAAACTTCTCTGCGATCTCCGCAATATTATAAAATTTCACCAGCAGGGCTGCCACACCGGAAAATTCTTTTGTCGAAGAAACGTGCGGCTGTGCTGTAAACTGTCCGTACAGCTTTCCTGACAGCAGAGCAGAATATTCACTGTCCTCCAGAAAAGAGGAGATTTTGTGTTCCTGGATCTGGTTTGTTTCTTTGTGTTTTCGCGCCATCTCTCTTTCTTCCAGGATTCCAAGAGCTTTGGTGAGGATCTTTACAAGTTCCTCTTTTCCTACCGGTTTGAGAATATAGTCCAGTCCCCCTGAGACAAAAACACCTTTTACTTTGTCAAAATCATCGTATCCGCTCACTGCGATCGTAATGATCTCCGGATGTTCTGTCTGAAGCTTCTGCAGAAGTTCCAGACCGCTTAAGAACGGCATATTGATGTCTGTCAGGATAATATCCGGTTTTTCTTCTTCAATACGTTCCAGTACTTCTTCGCCGTCACAGGCAGGATCCAGAAATTCAATAGAATAGTCCTCCCATGAGATCAGACTTCGGAGATTTTCCCTGCTCCAGTACTCATCATCCGCTGCCAGTACTTTATATTTCATCTTTTTCACAATGGGCACCTCCTGTTATATTTTCCCCATTCTCTTCCTCACTGGAAACGATCGGAACTGTGATCGTGACCGTTGTCCCCTCTCCGGCCTGGCTTTCGATCCACAGCCCATATTCCGGTCCAAATAACTGTTTCAATCGTGCATTTACATTCAGGATTCCGATGGAAACGCCTGCCTCCACACGTTTCCGGTCATTTTTCTCAAGAAGTATATTCATGGCCTCCGCATCCATTCCTGTACCATTATCTGAGATTGTGACCACAAGATTTTCTCCGATATGCTCGGAGCGGATCAGAAGCTTCTTGTCTTTTCGCCTGGTATTTCTGAGTCCGTGTGTAAGCGCATTCTCCACCACCGGCTGAAGGCAGATCCTTGGAAGTCTGTCCTTCAGTGTTGCATTGTCGATCTGGTATTCATATGCCACCGAAGATCCATTCCGCACGTCCATGACATAAAGATAATTGCGGACATGGTCCATCTCATTCTGAATGGTAGAAAGTTCATCCGTCATGTTCAGGCTGTAGCGGAAAATCGCCGACAGGGAATGACAGATCCCGCTTACGAGAGGACAGTTCTGTGCATTCGCAATCCCACTCATGGTATTTAATGTGTTATACAGAAAGTGCGGATTGATCTGTGCCTGGAACATTTTGAACTCTGTCCTCTCCACCAGCATCTTATTCTGAAGTTCTTCTTCTGCCATCGCCTGGATACGATCCAGCATTTCGTTAAATTCTGTTCCAAGTACTGTCAGTTCTTCTGACCATCCGACCGGACTTACACGCAGAGATGACTCTCCGTTTTTGATACGGACAATGGTATTTCTCATTTCTTCTACCGGTTTGGTCATCCATCTGGACAACATAAATACAAGCAGAACGATCGCGCCGATCATGCCTGCCATAATGATCAGAAGTGTCCGTATCAGCGACTTCTGTGTTGCTGTCAAAAGAGACTGTGATACCAGGACAAATGCTTCCAGATTATAGTCTTCCTGTGAAACCTGTATCAGATAATTTCCATCATATTCCTGTTCAAGCTGATCTGAGTTGTAATAATTTTCGACCACTTTTGCAAGCTGTTTCTGGATTCTTTTCTGTGATACAGAAGCCTGTCCTGTTTTGGCTATCACCTGGTCTCCTACAGGCTGAAGCCACAGACAGACCTGTTCTACATCGACATACTTGGACATGATCGACGTAAATGCAGAACTGTTGATATCACATACCAGATATCCGATATTTTCTCTTTCCTCATCATAATTGTGAAGTTTCAGCACCAGGCGGACCACATTTCGTTTTGCAATGGGATTGTAATAGCCGGAGATCATAAAGTCTGTCCGTTTATCATGCACATAATCATAGAGCCTTTCTGTATTGGAATCATATTCCGTCTGATACAGATCTCTTGGAAAAGAAGACGCATTATATCGGTAGGCGCTGACAACTTTGTCCTGTGTATCGTACAGATACAGGGCAAGAAGCTGATCTTCTTTCGTAAAACGCTTTCTGGCAAAATACCAGCTCCTCCAGTAATAATCCTTGAGGCTGGTTCCTTCTTCTGCCGCTGACCGAAGATCACTGATCAGATCCTGCTCACTGTAGATCGTCAGCATTTCGGTACGTACATTATGAACAAAAGACGCGATGTCTGTCTGCATCTTGTTGAGCGAGATCTCATGATCCGAAATACTCTCCGCCCTGATCTGCCGCCTGAGTGTCTGATGAAACAAAAAAGTCTGCAAAAGAAGTGCAAATACCACACTCGTAATACAGAAGACAAGCAGTGCATTACGCATGGTAAATTTTTTATGATCCATATATGTTTCCTTTTCATACAAAATTAGGTGTGATTTTTCTGAAATTCTTCTATTGTTAATAATTATAAGCATGGCGTTTTTTCAGGTAAATACAGATTCTTACGAATAAAGTTGGTTTTTTTATTTCTGCCAAAAACAAAATCGGACTTCCAGTCAGTATCTTTTATCTGATACTGACTGAAAGTCCGATCCTGTGTTTTTTATTTTTCAGTGTTTATATGCGTAATTGAGAAGTATCCTGGAATCTCTCCAGCGTACATTGGAGTTCGGTCCACCCAGAACAACAGAAATATATGTATTTCCCTTCTGGGACTGGCACAGACCCACGAAACAATGTCCGGCTTTATTGGTATATCCTGTTTTCATGCCGATCACACCCGGCATATTTCCAAGGAGGGCATTTGTAGTACTTACGGTAAAACGGCGATTTGTATTAAGACTCCTGAAGGAGTAACTTTTGGTGCTGATGATTTTTCTGAATGCAGGTTTCTTAATCGCGTAACGCGCAATTTTAGCAAGGTCAGACGCGGTTGTATAATGAGTGTAACCGGCATCAAGACCATTTGGTGTTGCAAAATGCGTGTCAGTACAGCCAAGCTGCGCCGCTTTCTTATTCATAAGACTGACAAATTTACTTTGTGAACCACTGATATGCTCTGCGATTGCTGCCGCGGTATCGTTATGAGAAGGAACCATAAGAGAATAAAGAAGATCCCTCATATAAAATGTTTCGCCTGTTCTGGCGTATAATTTCGTTGGTTCCAGTGCTGTTGCTCTGGCAGAAAATTTCACAGTTTCGTTCATTTTACTGTTCTCAAGAGCAAGGATGCAGGTCATGATCTTGGTGGTACTGGCATTTGCATGCCGGAGGTTTTCGTTCTTTGCGTACAAAACTTTTCCTGTATCGGCATTGATAAGAAGTGCACAGTCCGATGCCAGATCATAATACAGACCTGAATGGTTCAGTGAACCATTGCTGTCAAAATAATAAGTAGTCTTGTTGATCGTTCTTTTTCCGGTGTATGCCCTGCCAGCAGAGTCAAAATAATATTTTTTCCCGGAAGGAAGCGTATACCAGCCACTGGTAACAAGAATTCCCTTCTGATTCGCATAATAATAATTCTTATTGTAGCGGAACAGGCGGCTTCTGTACATATATCCCTCTGAACGGGTTCCGAAATAATACTTCCTGCCGTTAATCGTATGCATTCCATACCAGGCTTTTCCTGAACTGTCAAAGTAATAGTTCTTTCCTTTGATCCTCAGATATTTGTTTCTGGCGTAATTTCTCTGGCCATAACGATAATACAGATTATTATTCTTGCTGACAATCTCTCCAGACGAGACCGCCTGCAGCCGTGGAAACGAAGATGCTGCTGATACTGCTGTACTTCCACCAAACAGAGATACAAACAAGACAGCCAGAATTAAAAGCAGTAGATTCTGTTTCTTTTTCATTTGATCCTCTCCTTATATAAATAAATCTGCCAAAATTCTAGCACGAAAATACATTTTTTTCCAGCTTGAATTTTGGCAGATGTTATTTTATCCTGAATTATTCACGGCTTTGTCGTGAAAGTGGCTGAAAGCCACATAGTTACTGTATTTTAATTGCACATTGCTTTTCACTTATTAAGTGAATGAAAAAAGAGCATCCATTTGTGGTAAAATTAAGGTGTTCAAAGTCTTAACAATCCCAAACAAAGGAGCCCTTTATGAGTATTGTAAACACCTTTTCACTTCAAAGCAATAGGCAAATTAAAATAAATTTTGATGGAGGTGATCTATCCTCCGATGCAGGTCTTCTTTTGATAAAAGAATTCGCTGCAAAGATCGGCTTTACAAAGCTGATCAAAAAGAAGTTCAAGACGAATGATAAAGCTGTCCGGTTCCATAAGGACGCTGAAAATCTATTACAGATAATCTATCAGGTTATCTGTAATAGATTTTCAGGATGATTGTGCGGATGAACTGACTTTGGATCCTGTTTTCCAGGCTATTCTTGAGAAAGAAAGTCTGGCATCACAACCGACATTATCAAGATTTTTTAACCGTATGGATGAAGATACCCTGATACAGTTTGATGACATCGATAAAAATCTCAGGAATATCATCTATTCCATAAAATGGCCGGAGCATGTGTTTCTGGATCTGGACAGTACCCTGTTTGGCACTTATGGTTAGCAGGAAGGAGAAGGCTTCAACTTCCATTATCAGGAACATGGATATCATCCATTACTATGCTATGACGGGCTGACCGGGGATCTGATAAAAGCGGAACTTCGTGATGGAACGCTCTACTGCAGCAATGGGGCAGATAAATTTATGAAATCCATCTTTCAGGAATACCTGGAAAGAGGCATTAATACTTATCTTCGCGGCGACAGCGGATTCTTTTCTCCAAAACTTTATGAAACTTGTGAGAGTAATGGCTGCACTTATGCCATCCGTTTAAAACAGAATTCCACACTCGTTGCCCTGGCTTCAGATAAAGAGGAAGATTTGTACAAGGCCACTCAAAAGGACCAGATCAGCTATGCAGTAACGTATGGCGAATTCATGTATCAGGCAGGTTCATGGAAATATCCAAGACGCGTGGTTTTCAAAATTGAAAAACCATACGGTCAGCTGACACACATGTACACTTTTATTGTTACAAACATGGATATGGAACCTTATCAGATCATCCAGTTTTATTGTGGCAGGGGCAAGATGGAAAACTTCATTAAGGAAAGCAAAAGTGGATTTGACTTTGCTGCTGTCAGCAGTCATTCCAAAATAGTAAATGCAAACCGTATGAGACTTCATATGCTTGCCTACAACCTATTCAATTGGTTCAGGCGACTGGTACTGCCAGCCAGTATGCGGAAGCAACAGGTGGACACCATTCGCTTAAAGCTGATAAAGATTGCTACAAGGGCAATCCATTCCGCAAGATCTATCACATTTAAACTGTGTAGCAGCTGTCCTTATAAAAAGGAGTTCTACAGGACATTGGCAAATATCCATCAGCTGTTTGTACAGTTGGAATAGAAACTATTAACGTACCTTGACAGTTCCAAAGTAACTTAATCAAGCTTCACAGGGGGTAGTCTGTACATTTTTGGGGATGATTCGATTGAATTCAAGGAAACTGTTTCAAGGCTTTGCAGTATTGAGCATTCTTATATGCTCATGAATAATTCAGGATAAGTATACAGAATCTGTGTTCTGGAATCCATCACATACTGCAGCTGCTCGTAATATGGGCAGTCCTCATAAGTCTCGTGCATGCATCTTCGCAGCGTTCTCTCGCTGATCTCCCAGATATCTGAGAGGCTTTCGTCAGAGGTTTTTACACTGGTACTTACTTCCAGAGGATATCCTGTTTCCTGATAATCAAAGCGCTGTAATGTAAGCGGCTCTGCTCCTGTTTTGATGTGAAGCTGTACAAAACGGAAAGTACGGAACCAGAATGGCTCGTAGATTTCCGGATCATCCTGTGTTCCCAGACCTGCTGCATGATAATTGTCCTGATAGCCTTCCAGATGTCCGTTTTTCTGATCCAGACGATCTTTTTTGAGTGCCACATGATCCTGTCCGACATGCTCTTCCTGCACATAAGCTTCTGCATAGGTCAGGGTAATATCTGCACTTTTTCCTGCGGATAAAACGAGAGAAATGTAGCCTGTCATCTCTTCACCGGCACTGATCTCTACGATTTCTTCTGTATCTGACGGGATCCAGATTCAGTTTGAATTTTCGAGAAATTTCATTTGTTTATGTTCCTTTCGTGTGATCGTTTGTATCAAAATCTTTGTTTAAGCTGCATTCATTTATTTCCTGTTTTCTGTCTGACAGGGCTTTCTTTACTTTGTTCTTTCTGCCTTAAGTGAATCAACAACTCTATCCTCACACGACTGAAGTCGCGTGCTTCCGGACGCTTTAGGCGTCAGACTAAATATCGGCGGATACGCCTGTAACTTAGGTGTGCAGTC
>OOCB01002623.1_pt1 | contig 19882 bp, 18 predicted proteins | sample 1671351 | NCBI WGS metagenome assembly OOCB01 (sample SAMN06348148, study PRJEB24527) | human gut metagenome | biome: human gut; feature: ankylosing spondylitis patient; material: feces | host: Homo sapiens | place: China | collected 2015-10
ATGCAATCAAAGAGTTATAGTTCAAGAGGTATGCGCCTTGAGAATGATATAAATGACTCCAATAAATATTATCGGGAACTTGATAAAGCTTTGATTTATAAAAAGCCTACGCCGGTTCAAGTTGTTCATGTTGATTATCCGAAAAGGCAACGTGCAAAAATTACTGAGGCTTATTATAAAACGCCATCTACAACCGATTATAATGGTGTATATCGAGGTAAATATATTGATTTTGAAGCAAAGGAAACCAAAAACAAAACGAGTTTCCCACTCTTTATGATTCATCCTCACCAAATCAAACACCTAAAAAAAGTTGTATTTCATGGAGGTATTGGTTTTTTTATCATTCGATTCAATTACCATAATGAAACCTATCTTGTAGATTCAAAGATGCTCATAGATAAAATCGAAAATATAGATAAAAGTTCCATACCTTATACTTGGTTTCAAAATCATGGAACTCTTATTCAAGAAGGATTATATCCTAGGTTAGCGTATTTAAAAGTTGTAGATGAACTCTATTTTAAGGAGGATAAGTAAATGGCCCAACCACAAAATGAACAAAAAAAGCCAACAGCACCAAAGACAAACAGAAGAAAATTAGATATATGGAATAAACTTGCCGTAAGTATCCTATCTATATTCTTAGTTGGATGTATATCTGTATTCTTTGTACTTGTGAATATTATTAATGATCCAGATGGCATGCGTTTTTCACAAGACGGCTTAACAACATTATCCAATTCAAGATTATATGACTCTTCAGGAAATTTATTCTATGAACTCGGTGATGAAATCCGTGAAGACGTTACATATTCACAGATTCCACAATCGGTAGTGGATGCCTTCCTTTCTATCGAAGATTCACGTTTCTTTGATCACAACGGATTTGACTTGCCACGATTCTTAAAATCCGCAATGGCAAACTTAAAATCTGGTAGTTTTTCACAAGGTGGTTCAACCCTAACGATGCAGATGATTGATAATGCATTTACGAAAAACCAAGAAAAAAAGATTGAAACAGAACAAGGCTCTGTTTCAACAGTTCAAAAGTTAAAATTAAAAGTACAAGAAATCTACTTATCTTTAATTGCTGAACAAAGTATCAACAAAGAACAAATATTTGAATATTATGTAAATCGAATTTGGTTTGGTTCCGGAAACAATACGCGTGGTATTCAAAAAGCAGCACAATACTTCTTTAATAAAGACGTATCCCAATTAAACTTAGGTGAAGCTGCATTCTTAGCTGGTTGTATCAATGCGCCAGACACATATAACCCATTAAACAATTTAAACGAAGCTAATACGACTGTAGATCACTTGAAAGCAGCTCAAAATCGACGTAATGTGACTTTGGAATTAATGATGCAACATGGATATATTACAGAAGAAGAATATAATCTTGCTTCAAATCAAGACATATCTTTCTCTTTACAATATATTGAAAGAACAAGTGATGATCCAAACCAAGCTTATATTACCCAAACACTTAGTGAAGTTATGGAATTGACCGGACAAGATCCTGCCATTATTCCAATGGATATCTATACCGCATTAAATCAAGATGCTCAAAAACAAGCCGATGAAATCTGTAATGGTAATATCGTACAATATCCAGATGAAGCATTTGATGTAGGTTTCTCAATGATTGAAAATGATACAGGAGAAATCATTGCGGTAGGACCTGGACGCCGTTACCACTCTGACTCTGTTAAAATTGATAACTCTACAGATTCAAAACAACCTGGTTCAACAATGAAACCATTGCTTGCCTATTCAAGTACATTTGATATTCTTGGCTGGTCTACAGTTCACCAGGTAAATGATAAGAAAAAGGATTATTGGAAAAATGGTTCATATGCACCAGCTAACTCAGATGGTAAATACAATGGTAAAATGAGTTTACAAGACGCATTAGGCGTATCAAAAAATACAACAGCCGCGCAAGCTATGATTGATTTAGTAACAGCCAAAGGCTATGATTACTGGATCGATTTCTGTAAGAAGCTTGGTTACGATGAAGACGTAGCTAATGCATTCAACGAGCAATATGCGATTGGTGGTTCTGGAATGTATGCGAGCACTGTCCAACAAGCAAGTGCCTACTCTATGCTTGCCAATGGTGGTAAACGTGTAGATACCCATAGAATTCGTAAAATTATTCGTAGGTCTGATAAAAAAGAATTTGAAACAAAAGCTCAAACACATGAATTAATTAGTGAACAAGCCGCTTGGATGATGTCGCAATTGCTTGAAAAAGTTGTTAGTGGTGGCTACAACAACTACAACAACATCTTAATGAGTAATTATACAGTTTATGGTAAATCAGGAACTTCCGATTGGCAAAATGAAGGTGCTCAATATGGTATTCCTGCTGGTACCGCAAAAGATGAATGGTCTTTAGGTTATACAAACAAATATACAATTGCTTGCTGGAGTGGATATACAACAGAATATATTCAACAAGGCTACTACATTACAATCTATGATTTAAATGTTGCGACTGCATTCCATATTTCTCACTATATGTTAGATTACATGCAAAAATATGCGACATATTCAGCTATTGAAAGACCAAGTGGTATTTCCGATTATAAAGGTGGATATATCAAAGATGAGTTTAAATCAAAAGGTGATACAGCTTCTGAAAACGCAGACGAACAAGAAGCATGTGTTGCCGATGGTGGTGAATGGGATGAAGAAGCTGGAACTTGTAAGAAAGCTGACGACGAAGAAAAAGAAGCTTGTGTTGCCGATGGCGGAACTTGGGATGGAACGACTTGTAAAAAAGAAGATACAGAAACCAACGATGCTGAAACAACATGTGTAAATAATGGTGGTACTTGGGATGGAAGTGCTTGTACATATCCAACTACACCAGATCCTGAACCAACACCAGATCCTGAACCAACACCAACACCAGATCCTGAAAATCCAACAGGATATGTCTGGTATGATCGAAGAAGTTTATATAACATATTTGATAGACTTTAGTAAAAGTGCTCAATTGAGCACTTTTTTTGTATACAAAAAAACAGGGATAATCATTTCCCTGTTTCGAGTATCGTATTCGCAATTTGAAGTTGTTGATCACTTGGCGTAGGTATTCCTTCTAAAGGATATTCTAAACCTAATTCTTTCCATTTATAAGCCCCTAACGTATGGTATGGAAGGACTTCCACTCTTTCTACATTTTTTAACTGAGCAACAAATTGATGTAGTCTTTTTAAATATACTTCATCCGTATTAATAGTTGGTACTAATACATGACGAATCCATACAGGTTTTTGAATATCAGATAAATATTTAGCGAGTTCTAAAATATTTTGATTGGTATGCCCAGTTAATTCTTTATGCGCCTTTTCATCAATATGCTTAATATCTAAAAGAACTAAATCTGTAACTTGCATTAGTTGTTTAAATTTAGAAAAGAAAGGATCTTCAAAAGTAAAGGGCTGTCCACAAGTATCTAAAGTTGTATGGACACCTTCTTTTTTTGCCTGTGTAAAAAGTTCAATCAAAAAATCAATTTGAAGAAGTGGTTCTCCACCACTGACAGTAATACCGCCATTCTCTTTCCAGTAAGGACGATATCGCAAAGCTTTCTTTAAAACGGTTTCTACATTTTGATTGGGTTCTTTTACTTTCCAAGTATCCGCATTGTGACAAAACTTACAACGCATATGACACCCTTGCATAAAAATGACATATCTTACGCCTGGCCCATCTACAAGGCCAAATGTTTCAATTGAATGAATGGCTCCTAACATCCTGTCCTCCTAACTAGAAAGAGCCTTATTAAAGGCTCTTATGACATGTACGACTAATAACATCTAATTGTTGTTCACGAGTTAAATCAATAAATTTAACAGCATAACCAGAAACACGAATTGTAAAGTTAGCATATTCCTCTTTTTCTGGATGTTCCATCGCATCTTTTAATTTTTCTACACCAAATACATTCACATTCAAGTGGTGAGCACCCTGATCAAAGTATCCATCTAATACATTGACTAAGTTATTCACTCTTTCCTCTTCACTATGACCCAACGCATCCGGATTGATTGTTTGCGTATTACTAATTCCATCTAATGCATATTCATAAGGAAGTTTTGCGACAGAATTTAGTGAAGCAAGCAATCCATTTTGTTCTGCACCATAAGCAGGGTTAGCACCTGGTGATAATGGCTCTCCAGCCTTTCTTCCATCAGGCAAAGCACCAGTAGCTTTACCATATACAACATTTGAAGTAATTGTAAGAATTGAAGTTGTTGGTTCACTATCACGATATGTGTGGTGCTTTTCAATCTTACGCATAAATGTCTTTAATAACCATACGGCAATTTCATCCGCACGATCATCATCATTTCCATAGCGAGGGAAATCTCCTTCAATTTCATAGTCAACAACCAATCCATCTTCATCACGAATTGTCTTAACCTTTGCGTATTTAATGGCACTCAATGAATCCACTACATGTGAGAATCCGGCAATACCTGTTGCGAAAGTTCTACGAACATCTGTATCAATTAAAGCCATTTGACTTGCTTCATAATAATATTTATCATGCATATACTGAATTAAGTTCAAGATATTTACATATAAACCTGATAACCAATCCATCATGATATCGTACTTATGCATAACTTCATCATAATCCAAATATTCACTAGTGATTGGTTTATATTCTGGACCCACTTGAACTTTTGTCTTTTCATCTATACCACCATTGATCGCATATAATAAACATTTAGCTAAGTTTGCACGAGCCCCAAAGAACTGCATTTCTTTACCCGTTTGCGTTGCACTTACACAGCAACAAACCGCATAATCATCACCCCATACAGGACGCATCACATCATCGTTTTCATATTGAACACTACTTGTATCAATACTTACTTTTGAAGCATATTTTTTGAATGGTTCTGGTAAATTTGAAGAATATAGTACAGTCAAGTTTGGTTCTGGACTTGGTCCCATATTTTCAAGTGTATGCAAGAAACGGAAACATGTTTTAGTAACCATGCTTCTTCCATCCATGCCTAAACCACCAATATCTAGTGTTGCCCAAACTGGATCTCCAGAGAATAATTGGTTGTAGCTAGGAATTCTGGCAAATTTAACCATTCTAAATTTCATAGTTACATGGTCAACAATTTCTTGAATTTCACTTTCTGTAAAGACAGCATTTTCTAAATCTCTTTCAAAATAAATATCTAAGAAAGTCGAAATACGACCTACGGACATAGCCGCACCATTTTGTGTTTTAATAGCTGCTAAATATCCAAAATATAACCATTGTACAGCTTCTAAAGAGTTTTTAGCAGGTTGAGAAATATCATATCCATAGCTTGCTGCCATGACTTTCATTTCTTTTAACGCCTTGATTTGTTCCGCCAATTCTTCACGCTGACGAATCACATCATCGCTCATTGTTCCATCGCCACAATATGCGAAATCTTTTTGTTTCTGCTCAATTAAGTAATCAATACCATAAAGTGCAACACGACGATAATCACCAACGATACGTCCACGACCATATGTATCTGGTAAACCAGTCACAATCTTATTACGACGTGCTAAACGCATTTCTGGTGTGTATGCACTAAATACAGCATCATTGTGAGTTTTATGATATTTTGTGAATATTTCATGTAATTTTTCACTTGGTTTATATCCATAAGTTTCGCATGCCTCTTCACTCATACGAATACCGCCATAAGGCATAAATGCACGTTTTAATGGTTTATCTGTTTGTAAACCAACAACCTTCTCTAAATCTTTATCTAAATATCCAGGACCATAAGCAGTAAGACTTGAAACCACTTCAGTTTCCATATCCAATACGCCACCTTTGGCACGCTCTTCTTTTTGTAATTTTTGAAGCTTTTCCCACAAAGTATTTGTTGATTCTGTTGGACCCTCTAAAAAGCTTTCATCCCCATCATAAGGCTTATAGTTGTTTTGAATAAAGCCACGAACATCAACTTCATCTTGCCATTTACCACCTTTAAATCCTTGCCATTGTTCTTTCATAATTACCTCCTTTTAATGACAGTTAGTTATAACTAACGCTTGATTAAAGTTTACTATGATTCCTTCGAGTAGTCAAATAAAAAGACCCACCAAAAAGACAAAGTAAACTTGCCCAGACGGTCGGCCTATAATATCATACTTCATGTGGTAACTCCACTTCCGTCAGTCATATGATATTCAAATCATAACAAAGAACTATCAATTACGCAAGCGTTTTCATCATGGATATGAATTTAGCTTTGCGCTTCTCCAATATTTGTCATTTTAAACCCCTCTCCATGCACTTCATGCGATTCGACAACCACAAAGAAAGATTCTGGATCCGCTTCTTGAACAGCCTTTCGAACTTGATACATTTCTTTACTATTACAAGCACACATTACCACTTGCATATCATCTTGTTTATATCCACCTTGTGCATTTAAAATCGTACTTCCCCTTTGACTTGTTTCATCAATCACCTGGCAAATTCTTTTTCCATGTTTTGTGACAATAAAAGCCACTTTACCTGAATTCAAACCATAAATCATTTTATCCACTACAACCGCAAATAACAAATTGACAATCATTCCATAAATCATTCCATCTACATCTTTAAATAGAATACCACCCACTAAAATAATGCCAACATCCGATAAAAAGGCAATATTTACTAAAGATAAATGCGGTCTTAATGCCTTTACAGCCATGATGATAAAATCAGATCCTCCTGTAGATGAATTTCTTGTATAAATCATCGCGTAGCCAATTCCACCAAAAACTCCCGTACATAGGGCAGCTAATAATCGATCTCCTTGGTAGACTGGAAATAATGGCGCCACATAGTCGATAATCAATGAAGATACAATCATACAGCGAATGGAACTGATAAAAAACTTCTTTCCTAATAATTTGTAACAAAGTATCGCAACAGGTATATTCAATAGAATGGTTGAAAAACCAATGGGAATATGAAATAGTCGATAAAAGATAATTGAAATTCCCGAAAATCCTGTCATAGGAAACTTAGCTTGTACGGCAAAATTATAAATTCCAATCGCAACAAAGATACTGCCAACTAATTCCCACATCATTTGTACCATTAATTCTTTTGTCTTATTCATAAATACCCCCAAAAAAAGAAGCGCCTAAGACCAAATCTTACAGTGAAATCACTGCACCTACGATTTGATTCTAGACGCTTTGACCACTCATCCGGTGAAGAGTGAACGTTATTTTTAATGCACCAATCTATTGTATGGAACATGATCATTTAAGTCAAGAAGAATCAGCTAATTCGCCATTTGTGGTATGTTCAATCTATACTAGAAATAGTAAGATTTTAGATGAAAGGAGGCTAATTATGGACACTAAAAAGATAGGAGCCTTTATCGCAATGAATCGCAAGAAAAAAGGATATACACAAGAGCAGTTAGCTGAAAAATTAGGTGTGACAAATAAAACCATTTCGCGATGGGAAAATGGACATTATATGCCAGATTTATCTTTACTTGAACCTTTGAGTAAAGAATTAGATATCACATTAAATGAACTTTTAGCTGGAGAAGAGATCATTAAAGAAGAAGCCATGGAGTATTCTGAACAAAACCTAATCCAAACAATTGATTATACAGACAAGAAAATCAAAAATGAGCATAAGAAAATATCATTATTCATTATTAGCATAGGTATTTTAATATCCCTTTGTGCATTTACTGTTTTCCCTTCTGAAAGCAGCTGGGGCAGCATCTATTCTATGATTGGATTGTTTTTATTTGTAGTTGGAATATTTAGAGAATTAAAGATCACTTCCCTACTTAAGAAAGGATTGATTTCAACAATTTTATTCATTTTACTTTTAGGCATTTTCTTTATTTTCGACTATGCCAGTGTAAGCCAATTTAAACAACCACCCATCTATCGACTGACTACAACTACTGTATTTAGTGATGATGGAAATAAAATGATTGAATACCAAAATCCATTCTACAATGTATTTCGCATCAATGCCGATACACCCAATGAATATTACTTAATTGACAACAAGAAACAGTATACCATTGATACCGTTCCAACAAGTCCTTTTAATGTGGATAAAAGTTCATTTGAACAACTAAAAAAATATAAAAGTAAATATATTGGAGACAACAGTAATACTTCCCATTTACTAAATGCTTTACCCCTATCGGAATATGGCTATGTATTTGAAATTGATTCTGAAAACTATGGACTTACAATAAACTATAATTGTACAGATTGGTACAACAACGAAAACTTATATATACATAAAGCTCTAGTGTACAATTCTGTATCTCTATTCAAATGGATTGATAATCTTGAATACATCACATTTAATTTTAGTGGAAGTAGCTATACAATTACACGAGAACATTGTCCACTCAACAAGAATATTGAACAAAAAATCAATGATAATGAGTTTGTATCCGATAGGATGAAATTATTTGAAACAAATTAAAAAAACGCAAACGCGTTTTTTTATTTATGAATAATTTCTTCAGCACGATCTAGTGCAGCACTGATACTTGGCTGGAAGTTAACTTTACCAACAAGCTCAATAAAGCCTGCCTTTTCCATGACTTTCATTGGTTGATCATTCACATGTGAGAACACAATCGTGATTCCTTTGGACTTGCAAACCTGAACTAAATCTTTTAATGCGTTTAGTGCCGTACTATCTAATGAAGGAACACTGCGCATACGAAGAACTAGGCATGTTGTAAAATCTTTGATGGCAATTTCTTCAATTACACTAGCTGCCCCAAAGAACAAGGGTCCTGAAATCTCATAAACACGAATCTGAAGTGGAAGCTTTTAAAGGTGTTCATCAACATCCGGTGTATCATCATCTACATATGTCCATCCATTAACCTTTGTTTCTTCACTCATACGTTTAATGAATAATAAACAAGCAAGTACCATTCCTACTTCAATGGCTACAACCAAATCAAAGATGACAGTTAGCACAAATGAAGTGACTAAAACAATAACATCACTCTTAGGCGCTGTTTTAACTAAGTTCACAAAAGTACGCCATTGGCACATATTATAGGCAACAATAAATAGAATCGCTGCAATGGTAGGCATTGGAATCATTCCGGCATATGGCATCAAAACAACTAATACAATGACCAATGTGATAGAGTGCACCATACCGGCAATTGGTGTTTTTCCTCCATTTTTAATATTGGCAGCCGTTCTTGCGATAGCACCTGTTGCAGGAATTCCTCCAAATAATGCGGATGCGATATTTCCTGCTCCTTGCGCAACAAGTTCCATATCCGAACGATGTTTACCATTGATCATGCCATCGGCAACAACACAAGAAAGTAATGATTCAATGGCAGCCAACACGGCTATGGTTAGTGCATTCGGTAATGCATTTTAAATCCTGTTTAATGATAAGCTTGGAAAATGTAAAGTAGGTAATGCATTACTGATTGTATAAAGATTTCCAATTGTATTTACCTTTAAAGGCAAGAATTGAACCATCAAAATTCCTGCAATAACGGCTAAAAGTGAACCTGGAATTCTTTTAAAGATATATGGAGCATTAATCAAGATAGCTAAAGATACTCCACCTACTATGACAGCATCCATATTGATTGTAAAAAATTGTTAATCACAGCTTCAAATTTTTCAACCGTCTCAATAGGCTTTACTCCCATTGGATAGGTTAATCCAAAGAAATCTTTTAATTGTCCAATCACAATCGTTACGGCAATACCCGAAGTAAAACCTGTCGTAATGGTAAATGGAATAAACTTGATTAGACTTCCAAAATGACAAAGTCCCATCAAAATCAAAAAGATACCCGCAAGAATAGTGGCAACAATAAGTCCATCCATTCCATCATGGGCTACAATTCCAGCAACAATCGTCGCAAATGCAGCAGTCGGTCCTGCAATTTGTACACTGCTTCCGCCTAGTGCTGAAATGACAAAGCCTGCCACAATTGCAGTAAATATTCCGGCTTCCGGTCCAACACCAGAAGCAAGTGCCAAGGCGATTGATAATGGTAATGCGATAATAGCGACAATTATTCCAGCTGTCAAATCTTTGACAAACTGAGACTTATTATAGCTTTTCAGCGATGAAAGTAACATCGGTTTTAGTGAATTCATTTGTTAATATTCATCTCTTTTTAACAATCTTTAAAGCATACCATAATTTAAGGATTTTTAAGGATATTTCTATAATACTATTTGATATACTGAATATATAACGATAATAAATCAGGAGAACACTATGAACAAAAAGACTAAAATTATAATTTTAATCTCATTATGCATTTTAATTGCCGTTATCGGCATCTATTTCTTATTTCCAAAAGGAAGCAACACCCAAAACATCTATGTTCAAAAAGTATCTACAATCATTGGTTCTTCTTATACGGAAAACCGATATTCAGGTGTAGTAGAATCCTCAGAAACTGTAGATATCAATTCTGATGGAAATAAATCCATTACTGAAATGTATGTTGAAGCTGGTCAAAAAGTAAGAAAAGGCGATAAATTATTTTCTTACGATACAACTGAAGCATCCAATTCCATCGCCCAAAAGAAATTGGATATTGAAGCACAGAACAATGAAATTGCTGCCCAAAATAATACAATTGAAGATTATAAGGCTGAACTTAATAAAGGTGGAGATAAAGTCGAGATTCAGGCACGAATCAATGATGCAAGTTATGCGATTCGTCAGGCTCAAAATACAATCAAGGCCACACAGACTGAAATTGATCAGTTGAACAAACAAATCAAAAATTCGACTGTTCTTTCAACAATTGATGGAATTATTAAAGAAGTCAATAAAGATGGTGGAACGGATGAAAGTGGAAACAAAAAGCCCTTGGTGTCAATTACACAAACTTCAGATTTTAGAGTAAAAGGCTCTATTAGTGAAATGGGATCTATTTCTGAAGGAACAAATGTGATTGTAAGAAGTCGTATAAATGAAGATCAAATCTATAAAGGTGCAGTTACCAAAGTGGAAACAGAACCTCAATCCAATTCTAACAATAACGTTTATGGAAATGATTCAAATGAATCAGCATCCAAATATCCTTTCTATGTCACTTTAGACAATAATAAAGGCTTAAAACTTGGAAAACACGTCTATATTGAAGTGGATAATGGACAATACAAAAAAAAAAAAGGAATTTGGTTAGATGCGAGTTTTATTGTTTCGGATGACAATGGAAATTCATATGTATGGGTTTCTGAAAAAGGTAAATTAAAGAAAAGAAAAGTAGAACTTGGTAAAACGGATGAAGAAACATCTACCACAAAAATCAAGTCAGGACTAAGCGAGGATGACTATATCGCATGGGCTGATAATACATATAAGGAAGGTATGAAGACAACGACGGAATATCAAACGGAAACGGATGGTGATGCGAATGCTTCTTAATCTTAAAAACATTTATAAAAATTATGGAAAAGAACCCTTGATTGTTCCTGTTTTAAAAGATATAAGTCTTGAAGTTATACAAGGCGATTATGTTGCGATTATGGGACCTAGCGGCTCAGGTAAAACAACACTTATGAATATCATTGGATGTTTAGATCGAGCAAGTACGGGTACATACCTATTTGAAGATGAAGATATTTCTGAAATGAATGATGATGCATTAAGTGATTTAAGATTAAATAAAATCGGTTTTGTCTTTCAAAACTTCAATCTTCTAAGTTCGGAAACCGCTCAAGAAAATGTAGCTTTACCCTTAATTTATGCAGGAATCCATAAAGAAGAAAGAAATCATAGGGCGGATGTTGCCTTAAGTAAAGTTGGTTTACAAGATCGTACAACTTTTAAACCAAGCCAATTGTCCGGTGGACAAAAACAACGTGTTGCGATTGCCCGCGCCCTTATCAATCATCCTAGAATTCTACTTGCCGATGAGCCTACAGGAGCACTCGATCAGGCGAGTGGTAAACAAGTTATGGAATTGTTTAAAGCTTTAAATGATGAAGGTGTGACAATCATTATGATTACGCATGATGCCAGTGTGGCAAGTCATGCAAAAAAGATTCTTCATATCATTGATGGAGAAATCATTGAAAATAAACAAGGAGGTGCAGCATGAAACCTTCTATAAAAAAAGGAATTATTATTACTTCTGTATGCGCATTTACCTTAATTGGAATTAAGTTTTACTTAAGCTTGTCCAATACGATTGAGGTTCATTCTGTATCCAGCTTAAATACAGGCTATTGGGATAATCCATCCACTTCAACAGGTCTTGTATCCAATAGTGATACACAATCGGTTTTATATGATTCTTCTAAAACAATCACACAAGTCTTTGTCAAAGAAGGGCAACAAGTAAGTGTAGGCGATCCATTGTTATCCTATGATTTAACGACACTTCAAAGTGCAGTGGATACGAGTCAATTGGAAGTGGAAAAAGCACAAAATGCGATTACACTTGCCAATCATGAATTAAAGAAATTATTAAATACAACACCTGTTCCAGATGTTACACCTGCTCCAGATCCACAAGATCCTACACCAGCTCCATTACCAGATATGCCTAAAAAAGATGGTAAAGGCTTGTATCCATATATTCTTTCTTTATCCCAAGCTGAAAAGAATTTTACAGACTATAAGATCTATTATACAAATACAGAAAGTGACGCGCCTGAAAAAGGACCTAAAGAAGATGTGGATGCATGGAAAGAAGAAAGAGTTAAAAAAACACCGGATAATACATGTTGGTATTGGATCGAATATACATATACAGATGGTTCAAACAATGCGTATGATTCAAAGGATGTTGTTGAGTATTATAGTGACAAACAAAAGGTTCCTTATGAAGACATTTCTACAGTTGGAACCAAAAAGAATCCCTATGTGTTCAAGTTAAGTGAAGACCAGGGATTTGTGTATGGAAAACTATTTTTAGACAACAAGAATCTAAATTCTTATTTTCGATTTGATGTGTATACAAATGATGGTGAAATCAGTTCTTCATGGCTTGTTCGTTGTGACAAGTTTGCCACTAAACAATCTATGAATGAAGGCGATATGTATTCGGTGATTTCACATACGAAAGAAGAACAAAAGTATATAGAGACCGAACAAAATCAAAGTCCAGATAATACATCAGGTTATACAGAAATAGAACTTGCGAAAGCCATTCGTGATAAGAAACAAGCATTAAAGACGTTAGATTTAGATTTAAGAAAGGCAAAGCTTTCATTAAATGAAAATAAAGCTTTATTAAATGACGGCATCGTTCGTGCAAAGCGCAGTGGTATTGTGCGTAATATAAAAGATCTATCAAATCCTATTCAAAATGGCAGTGCCTTTTTAGAAGTGGCAACCGGCCAAGGAACTTATATTAAAGGAAACATTAGTGAATTGATGTTAAACCAAGTTAAAGTTGGTGATACCGTTTCAGCTTACTGTTGGACAAACGGAGAAACATTTGATGCCAAAATTCAAAGTGTAGATACAGTTCCTTCTTCTAGCAGTAACTATAATGGTTCGGGAAATCCAAATGTAAGCTACTATGGTTTTGAAGCAATCGCCAAAGATGCCTCAAATATTGCGGTTGGTGAATATTTAGAATTAACTTTCCATTCAAATACAGATACAACGAGTTCGATTTGGCTTTCTAAGGCTTATGTCAAACAAGAAGGAAGTAAATACTATGTTCTTAAAGAAAATCACGGAAGATTGAAGAAGCAATATGTAACGGTTGGAAAGATTGTCTGGGGCGATACGATGGAAATCAAAGATGGACTTTCAGGTACAGATTATATTGCGTTTGCGTATAGTAAAAACGCGAAAGAAGGCGTGAAGGCCCAAAAATCTTCGGAGGATGCATCATGATTGAAAACATAAGATTATCCTTTCGAGGTATTTTTGCTCATAAAATGCGATCATTCCTTACAATGCTTGGAATCATTATTGGAATTGCCTCCATCATTGCGATTGTTTCTACAATTAAAGGAACAAATGATCAAATTGAAAAGAATCTAATTGGCTCCGGAAATAACACGGTAAAAATTTCGTTGTACCAAGAAGATTGGGAATACTCTTTTGATTCCGGTATTCCAAATGGAGTTCCAACTGTGTCAAAATATACACTTGAATCCTTAAAAAACATTGATCACGTAGAAGGTGCCACCCTGTATCGTTCTAGACAAAGTAATCAATCCATCTTTCGTAATAACACTTCTTTAGATGGTGGATATATCATGGGTGTGAATCAAGACTATTTCTCAATTGCTGGACTCACCATCAAACAAGGAAGAGGCATTGCAGAAGATGACAACAAGAAATTTAGGCAAGTTGCCGTATTAGATGAAACAAGCGCAAAACTTTTATTTGGTGAAGAAAATCCGATTGGTAAAACGATTGAGATTTCTTCAACACCATTCACAATCGTTGGTGTTTGTGCAGATAAAGAAACTTTTGAGCCTACAATGGAAAGCATTGATGATTATCATACATATAATCAGTCTACAGGTTCTAAAGTCTATGTTCCAAGTGAATCTTGGCCAATCTTTTATCAGTTTGATGAACCGCAAAATGCATTACTAAAGGTGGATGCCACTTCGAATATGACTCGTGTTGGAAAAGAAACAGCTCAAATCTTAAATACAAATGTTTCTTCTTCCAGTGTTCAATATAAAGCACAAGATTTATTAAAGCAGGCTAAAGATATTCAAAATCTTTCTAAATCCACAAATGCCATGTTGATCTGGATTGCCGGTATTTCCTTACTAGTCGGTGGTATTGGGGTTATGAACATCATGCTTGTAACAGTAACTGAAAGAACGAAAGAAATTGGTCTTAAAAAAGCTATTGGTGCTAGAAAAAAAGCCATTCTATTCCAGTTCTTGACTGAAGCTGTAGTACTTACTTCGATTGGAGGTATTGTAGGTGTATTAACAGGTATTGGTTTAGCTAAATTAATATCAATATTCAATGGTACTCCTGTATCCATTAGTATTCCAGCCATGTTGTTATCCGTATTATTCTCTATGGCAATCGGAATTATTTTTGGATTGTTACCTAGCTATAAAGCTGCAAATCTTGATCCAATTGAAGCTTTAAGACATGAATAAAAGCTGTAACTTATGTTGCAGTTTTTTTATTTGAATTCCATCACTGCATATGTATAATAAATAGTTCCACATTCCGTTTGAAATGTATATACATCATATTTTCCACTAAACCATCCTTCCGTAAACATTCTTTCATTAAGTTCAGCTTGTGCAGCCGCATTCACTTCACCCCAAGATGTATATCCACCATATGGAACGGTATCATCACATGCGGGTACTTGTTCAACAACTGGTTCACTACTTGGTGTATTATCGACGGGTTGAGTATCATAAACAATATTTTCACTTTCCGTTTGTGGTTGTGGTTGTTCTATATATTCTGTCACTTCATTATTTTCAGTTATTGTTGAAGAGTTGTTATCTTCAACTTTTTCATCCTGAACTTTTGGATTCTCATTGATGTCATTTACTTCATTTTCTGCAACATTATTACTAGCACATCCTACTAAAATCATTGCGAACATTAATAATTTAATCATCAAGCTTTTATTTAACATATAGTAACACCTACTTTCCTTCTTGTAACAACCCTTCAATTTGTTCATTAAAAGATTTAACAAATTCTCTAAAATATTCAGGATCTTTCATGGCATCCTTTTTAATATCTGCCAATTCCTTGTCTGAAATCTCCAAATAATGGTCTATCATTAACATTTCATCTTCCACCTAATCGGCTTTCTTCTTTTATAGAGGATGGTTTTTCATAATTAATTTCTTTATTGGCACATCCTGTAAAGAAAAGTAACACAAACATCAAACCTAATACTTTTTTCATTTACTATTCCTTCTTTCTAATACATTTGATAAATATGATTCATAAAATTATAAATATCCATATTGATCCACATCAATTCTTTTGGATTATTCACATACATAGCGCCTGCCTCCGCAAAAAATTCATCCGAACCAGAAGCACCGTACTCTCCTAAACAAGACGCGTAATTTTGATACAAATATTGCCATTCTGAACTATCTGAAATACCATGTACGACATATCCATTTCCAGAAGCATAATCGAATAGATGTGTTAGTTCATGAGTGACTGCACTTTTTTGATCTTTATATATATTTGGATCCACCTGCAAAGTAATGGAATCATCACAATAAGATGCATATGCGTACACTGTGCCTAGTTCATCCGAATATGTCATTCCATTTGAAGTCACAACACTTTCAAAATTTGTCGGATCACAAATATGAATAATTTGACAATTATTTAATAAAAACTGCGGCTGCGTTCTAATATATTGATCCACATACTTTTGTACATCGCCCACCTTTAGACTATTCCCTGGAATAATATGAATGGTTGGTAATCCTTCATAATATAAATATTCTTCTTCAACAATTTGGTTATAAGCCTCTTCTTGTTGTCTTAATATCTCATTATATTGTTCTTTAGCCAAAACATAATCCGAATAGGTTGGATTTAAAACAATCGTTAAAGCCAATACAATAGCACTTAAGAAACCAAGCTTCGCAAATTTATTTGTCTTTACCTTCTTTTGATCCACATAATTTCTACATTCTAATAATTGTTGGTACGTAAAATCATTAAAATGAATTTCATACGCAACTCTTCTTTCCTCCTCACTCAATCCATCAATTCTTGATGCTTCTTCATCACTTAATTGATTACGAATATATTCAAATCGATAGCAATCTAAATCATCCTCTTTGCGATAAAGCAAAACATAGACAAATAGTGCAATTAGAATGGCGACTGTAAAACACAACTCAAAACTAAACGCATTAATCAATACTTGATCTAGTACACTTGGATTTGGCGTAACCAACATATTTTGATATCCATACATCCATGAAAATACAACCACAAATACAATCATCGAAAACATCATTTTATTTTTACTCATAATCAATTTTTCCTTCTACTTAACAATAATTTAAAAGTTCTTTCTTATAATCGAACTTACGCTTTCCCTTTCGCGTATACTTCTTCTTATTCTTGTAAATATTTCCACCCTGAATACACGCATCCAAATGCATAAAATTAGGAATTCTTAATCCTCGTACTTCATATCTATAAACATGTTTTTTCATTTTCTTTTCCTCCTGTTTGTTTGCACTCTTACTATACTATCCATATTGTTCTTTCATAATGGTTTTAGTACATAATTACATGTACACTTTTTAAGCTTTATTAACCAATTAATCAAATTTATTCAAATTATTTTTAAACACTATTTATAGACCGTATGCAAAAAAAAGATGATCATTCAACAATCATCTTTCGTTTCTAAAAATTTTATTATCTGAATATGCCACCACAAATTGGAGCTACATCTTTCAAGAATTTATCTAACCGTATAATAAATAGTTCAATCCATTTTTCAACTTCTGATCTAGTTAAGTTTGGAATATTTTGATCATCTACTTCCGATGCATGTGCCACAGAATTTCGATATCTCTTCAATCCTTTATAAATATACATCAAGACATACAAATCTTTTAAATATACTCTATTCACATTCTTTTTCACTAATTCTTGATTTACTGGAATTGGTTTAAGTCCTTTTTTATAAGATAAGCCCAAATTATAAATATCATTATTTAAATAATACACGCCAAGACCTCTTTTAACACCCTTCTTTTGTTCATAATATTTAGTTGCATCCCAATTCGTATTTTTTAATTTCAATATTTCATTAATAACACGACCTTCACCTAGATTTACATCAATATCATTGAAATAAGGCTTATAAGTAGTAAAGTATGACATTTTATAGTTTTCATCACATACTTCCATGTTATCATTCGATATTGCTTCAGATTTCTCAAACGATAATAGAGGTTCCTTATCAAATCTTACATAAATCGAGTCTTCATTTTCACTTTTACACAAGCTATATTTTACCCAATCTCCAAAGAAAGGATAATCATGATTACGGCCTTCACTTCCAATAATAATCTTATTATTCGCAAGAGTCACTGCAGTCTGACTTTCAATCAAAACTAAAGCTTGCTGTAAAAGTTTCTTGTCCAAACACCACTTCAATTGTGCAGGCAAATAGTCTGAGTCTCTACCCAACAAATCATATGTTCTATTTTTAATTTGAACCTTATAATTATTTGATACCAATCCCTTTACAATTCCATAAAAGCCTTGTAATTCATTTTGTTTTAACGTTTCTGACAAGTCCTTTAAATTCATCGAAAAATTATTCATTCGATTCAATAGTATGCTATCAGAAATATTATTTATGGCATCAACCAACATAACATCTGTACCATTTTGAATCGTTTCATTAAAACGAATCAATCCATTTGAACGCCCGAAAGACAAGAACTCTTGCATACCACCTACAAAATCATAGATATTTGAAGTTTTCTTTACAGATTTAATAATTCCTTTAGGGTTAGAAAATTTCACTGAATATACATCTTTTAATTCAATATTATTAATGTTATTTATCAACATTAAAACGGCATTTAAAACAGTTGCAGTATCACGGAATCCGCCATGAATATCTACATATAAATTCACTTTATACTTTTTCGTCAATTGAACTAACCTTGTCGTAAAATCATATAACGCCGTACTTACATCTACAACATCTTTTTCTACAGGTATATCAATTATATCTTCTTTATCAATGATTTTAGAACATCGTTCCTGAAAATACTCAAAAGCTGTATATTCTTTAAATTCATCTGAATAATATATATTTTTTTCTACTCCATCTGTTAAAAAAGATTTAGAATTATTTGATGCAAATGTATTTAAAGCGTAAATATAATCTAAATTATATATGTCTTTTTGACTATCTTTTTATATCTTCTTAAATGTCCGCAAAGCCTTATTTTATCGGCTCTACGGGCATTTTGCTTTTGTGGTAAACCTCACATATCTAGGTCTATCTTCTTATATTTTCGCTATCAAGCGTGGTTAAAATCGTGGTAAATACTTCTTATGCGATTAGACGCTGAACCTCTGATTTTGCGGTATCTATGGACGCATGAGCATACCAGTTCATTGTGATACTGATGTTTGAATGTCCCATGATATACTGTAAATCTTTCGGGTTCATGTTCTTGCTTGCCAGTCTTGTGCAGAACGTATGGCGTAGCGTATGTGGTGTGATATGTGGCAAGGGGTTATCCTTGTGGTGTTTGTTATATTTCTTTACCATACGGACAAATAAGGCGTTGTAATCAATCGCAACTTTAGGATTGCCTTTCGGATTGACGAACAGAAAATCTTTGTATCCGTCTATCTCTATCAGTTTCCCTTTTGTGCGTTTCCTTATGACCCGTTGAAATGCCTGTATCGTTTCTCTGCTTAATGGCACTTGCCTTGTTCCACTCTTTGTCTTAGGCGTTTCAATATAATAGCCCTGTTCCTTGCTCTTTAATAACTGGTGGTCGATAACCACAACCTCATTCTTGAAATCAATATCGGCTACTGTCAGTCCGCACAGTTCCGAGATACGAAGTCCTGTCTTTAACAGTATCAGCACATCATCATAATACTTGTGATACACGTTATCCGTCTTGATGAATGACAGTAAGGCTTGTTCCTGTTCCTCTGTCAATGCTACTTTCTCTTTGGTATCATTTTCTATGATTTCACTTAACTTGAAATTAAAAGGGTTTTTCCTTACACAATCGTCTTGTATGGCGATATAGAATGACGCTTTTAACGAGCGTTTATGGTTGTTAATAGTGTTATAGGAAAAGCCTTTGTCTTTCATGCGTAACGCCCATTCTTTAGCGTCAGAGGGTTTTATCGTATCAATGCTCCTAGC
>OOCB01002629.1_pt1 | contig 19857 bp, 20 predicted proteins | sample 1671351 | NCBI WGS metagenome assembly OOCB01 (sample SAMN06348148, study PRJEB24527) | human gut metagenome | biome: human gut; feature: ankylosing spondylitis patient; material: feces | host: Homo sapiens | place: China | collected 2015-10
CGGATGGTTGCCGGAGACAATAATAACTTACTCTGCATCGGCGCGCCGGGCAGCGGCAAGTCCCGCGGGTTCATCATCCCGTTCCTCATGGGCTGCGCGAAGCGCGGCGAGTCCGCATTCATCACGGATGCGAAGGGAGAGCTTTTTGAACGTCTTTCTCCATATTTCCGGCAGCACGGCTTTTATGTGAAAGCTGTGAACTTTCTGGACATGGAACATTCGGACGGCTGGAACTGTCTGTATGGTCTGGACACCCAGCCGCAGCTCGTGCAGACGGTAGCCAACACGATCGTGCAGAACACGTCAGGACCGAAGGAGGCCAACGACTTCTGGAGCCGGGCAGAGCTGAACCTCCTGATGGCGCTCATCCACTACGTCGTCAATCTGCGCGATGCCAACGGAAATCTTCTCCCCATTGAGCAGCGCGGGCTCGGTGATGTGTACCGCATGATCGCGACGGAGAGCATCGAGGAGATCAACCGCAAACTCGAAGCCCTGCCGCCGGAGCATCCGGCCAAGTATCCGCACGGCCTGTTTCTGAAAGCGAAAGAAAACCTCTGGGGCAATATCGTCATTGGTCTAGGCAACCGGCTGGCGGTTTTCCAGAGCCGTTTGGTAGATAAGATCACGCGCAACCACGATGTAGACCTCCTGCTCCCCGGCAAGCGGCCGTGTGTGTATTTCGTCATCATCTCCGCGCAGGACAGCGCATACCGATTCCTGTCGTCCCTGTTCTTCTCACTGGCCCTGCCGCAGCTTTCAAACTTTGCACGACTGCAATGTCAAGGCGGACGGCTGCCGGTGCTGACAAATTTTTGCCTCGACGAATACTGCAACATCGGCTATCTGGACGGCGTGGCGGACAGTCTGAACAGCATCCGCGGCTTCAATATGTCCGCGCAGATTGTCGTGCAGAGTCTTTCTCAGTGGCAGGAAAAGTACCCGGGCAAGGAATGGGAAAATCAGCTGGCGACGTTCGACCAGACGCTCTACATGGGCTGCAACGATCTGACGTCGGCAAAGTATATTTCCGAGAAATGCGGCAAAGTGACGATCTCCGTTCTCAATAACCAGATGCCGATGATGCCGCTGTTCTCGCCGGTGTATTCGTCCACGCGGCCGTACTCGCAGACGCGAAGCAACACCCAGCGCGACCTGATGAATCCCGACGAAGTCCTTCGCTTGGAGAATAAAAAATGCTTGGCTCTGTTCAAAGGCCACAAGCCCGCGCTCCTCTACAAAATGGCGCCGGAGGAGCTGCCGGACTACGCCGGTCTCACTACCTGCCGCGTCATTGACTACATCCCGGAATGGCGGAGAAAAGAAGGCGAAGCAGCGCCGCAAAAGCGGCCGCAGGCCCCAGCACAGAAAGAACCGTCAAACATTCCAAAACCGCCCGAAAAAGAAAAACAGCCAGACCGCAGCGGGCAGCCGCCCGCCTACGATCTGGATGAGGATGATGAGATTGGAATGATGGAGTGTACGGTGGACAGCATTCTGGATATGTAGTCGCCTATTCCATTCCAAAAATATGATACATGTAATTCTTTCGGGCATCTGCGAAGTGATAGATATAGACCGCGTCAGTCTCAATTTTGTAGATGCAGACGTATTGGTCGATGAACACCGCCCTGAAATCGTGCTTACCCATCAGCGTATCGTATTTGAGTACGCCCATTTCTGGGAAATCTGCAAGCTGCTGCGTGGCATGAAGGACTTTATCCGCAAACTTTCTTGCATAAGGAGCGCCGACTTCCGTTTTGTAGTATTTCAGAAAGGCCAGAAATTCATTCCGCGCCTCATTTAGCCACTCAACTCTCACGAAGAACGTCCTCCACATCGGCGCGCAGGTCGCTTTCAGAATACGTCTTTGCACCGGCAAGCTTATTTTGCTCCCGGCGCAGCATTTCCGCAAAAAGCTCCAACTCCGCCTGGCGCTTTTCCCATAGCTCTATCGGCAGAAATACCATCTCGCCGTCGCCGTTGCGCGTCAGATAGATTGGCTCCTGCTTTTCGGTTGAGAGCTTCACCATGCCATCGTAGTCATTCCGAAGGGCGGTTGCAGAACGAATCATCATATAGCATCCCTCCAAGTATTTATTCTGCTTTAATTATAAACGAATTATTCCTTCCCGTCAATATAATTATTTCACTTTAGAAATAGGAGGAACCCCTATGAAAGCAGCCAAGCTGACCGAGCATCCAAGTTTCCGGCTTATGCGGCAGACGGACGTACAGAACGTCTGGCACATGCAGATGCCGCGATGGTTATTTTCCGACCCGCGATATGCGGATATGAGTCTGGACGCGAAAGTGACGTATACATTTCTTCTCAACCGCTTTCAGCTTTCACGGCGCAACGGCTGGGTGAATGATGCCGGTGAGGTGTTCGTGATCTTTCCCCGCAAGGCGCTGGCGAAGGAGCTTCGCATCTGTGAGCAGCGCGTCACGGCGGCGTTCCGCAAGCTGGCAGAGCTTCAGCTCATCTGGGAAAAGCGCTGCGGGCGCGGCGACGCCAATCAGATCTATCTGGCCAGCGTCACGCCCATCGATGATTCTAGCTACGAATGTGCACCGTTTTGCTCTGAATCGTATGAATCCTGCGGTTCCAGAACCACGGATTCTGCGCTTCTTGACGCGGAAGAGCTGCAGGATCTGCCGCCCCAGAACCCCGAAATCCCCGCCTTTAGAACCGCAGATTCTGATGTTCCAGAACCGCAGGATTTGGGCGCAAGTAATACTGATTTTAGTCAACCTGATACCAGTTTCTCAGATGTCAGTCCATCCGTAGCTTCGGAGGACGGGCCGACGGACGATGAAAAAGAGCTCACGGGCATTCTGGATGCTTGTGAGCTTTCGTATTTCGAGCCGGAGGTGGCGCGCGTTTTTGAAAATGCCATTGAGCGGCTTTTCTACTCGGACAACCTGCGCATCGGGCAGGCTGTTCTGCCGCAAAGCAGGGTGCGGTCACGGCTGCACCGGCTGAACTATTTCATCTTGCAGGAAGCGGAAATCAAGCTGCACGCGAACCGGAACATATCTGTCAGAGATTCCACGAAATATGTTATGTCAACTATCTACAACTGCATCACGGAAACGGAAAGTGACCTGCTGGTCGATCCGTACCTCAATTCGCTGCGTTCGCCGCCGGGAAAGGGGCGAGGCTAATGCTGCTGACGAAACAGCAAAAATATCTGCTGGCGGTTTTGGAAAAGCTCGGCTGCGCGGAGCAGCGGCAGCTTGCCGCGCTGCTGCAAAAGATGTTTGCTTTTTCTTTTCTTGATGATGCCGTGCGCGTGACCAATGCCTGCGTGCGGCAGATGCAGATGGGCGGACTGCTGCAAATTTCCGACAACATCGTCAGTCAATGCGAAGAATGGGCAATTCCACAGCGGATTGAAGCCATTGACGTGATGCTGGAGCTGTCTGCGGCACAGCCGGAGAGTTTTTATGCTGTGGACAAACATATTCTTCTCCGCTTTTCGCTTGGAGAACCCAGCTTCAAGCAATTTGTCATCGTGTCCGGCAGTGATCCGCCACCGGAACGTGAGATCCGGCGGGACGAAAAAATCATCGTTCTGCTGCCCGATGGTACTAAGCCAGAGACATTTTCATACACCAGACCCGTCATTTTTGCGATCCGGCAAGAAAACGGCACGCACCGCTTCTTTGCCAGAAAATAATTTTTAGGAGGAACTACATATGCCCAGAAAGAAAGCCGAACCCGAAGTGATGCAGGAAGAAACCATGCAGCCGGAAACCACACAAGCCGAAGAACCGACTGCCGCAGAACAGCCCGTATTGGCCGCGCAGGCAGAAGAACCCGCAATCACAGAACCTGTTCAACCTTATGGAGAGGACGAAGCACTCACGGAGGAAGAAAACAGTGAACCGTCCGAACTGGAGAAGAAATCCTTCTACGATCTGGACTTCCGTGCGCTCGACCAGAATCTCTCTCCAGAACAGCGGCAGGAGTGGAACACGATCTACGCGTCCTTCCGCAGCCGAAGCGTCATGCGCGGCACGATCATCGGCGTCGATCCCCATTCCATGACCGTCCGCAGCGCGCAGACCGGACAGGTCGAGACCAAGCGGATGTACTGTGCGGTCATTGTGCCGTTCCGCGCCCGCATTTTGATCCCGGAAACGGAAATGTGGGCAGAAAGTGAAGAACGCCCAGCGTTCGTTTTACGGAACATGCCGGGCGCTCAGATCGATTTTGTGATTACCCATGTGGATCGTGAGGCGGGCTTCGCTATCGGCTCCCGCCGTCTGGCGCTGGCGTCACGGCGCTATTTCTTCTCCACACAGCCACTCCACCAGCCGGGCAGCCGTGTGCCGTGCCATGTGCTGGCCGTCGGCCCGCGTCGATGCCTCGTCGAGTGTTATGGCTACGACGTGAACCTTTCGCAGCGCGATATGAGCTATGCCGCTATTCCCGACCTGCGGGAGCAATATCATCCGGGCGATGAGCTGACCTGCGTGGTCAAGCAGTTTGACCGCAAGGCCGGTGCCTTGGAGATCTCCGTCAAGGAGACCGTTCCGAATCCCTTCGACGAAGCCAGCCTGCGCCACCCCGTCGGCTGCCGCCGCAGGGCAAGCATCGCGGGCAAATACGCCGGCGGCGTGTTCTGCAACCTCCCCGATGGCGCAGTCGTTATGTGCCGGTATTCGTTCCATTATGAGGACTCGGATTTCAAAACCGGCGATACCGTCATGGTCGTGATCCAGCGGTATGACGAAGGGAAGAAGCAGATTTTCGGGAAGATTGTGGGGAAATAAATCGGTACTGTTTCTATTGCATTAGACGGTTTCTATTGCTAAAGTATAAGCATTAGTATTATATCGCTAATTCATGAATGGAGCTTGTGATATGAGAATAATGGTCACTATTACGCCAATTTGTTCAACAGCAATCTCTGAGGATATCGTTCAAAACATCAACAAATCATTTCCTTTGTGTACAACATGCTTATCCACTACAAATTCGCTGGTTTATCGAGCGGCGAAACTATGTAACGAAGAAAAGACGGCAGCATTTGAACGGTTTGCCATCAAATATGATGGTTATTTCTATAATATACGTAAGAATTGCCCGCTAAAAAGGCTATTGCTTTTTCTTGGTAATTCTAATGCCATAACCTTATACTACCGGATTGGGATTGGTGGTGGGCTTGGGCTCGGTGAAGAAAAAGGAATTCGTTATTTCTTTTATTCAAACGAGAGCGCCCATACGCCACATGTCCACGCGAAATACCAGGGTCGAACAGTTTCAATCGATCTGCAGACTTTGAAGGTAAAAGGGTCCTTCAAGTCTAAGAAAAAAGAGTTTGAAGCTGTGCAACACATCAGAGCAAATCAGGCAGAGTATATTAAGAAGTTCGCTCTATATACTAATGGTATTGATATTAGAACCTAGCTAGCTTTTCCGCTTCAAAATCTTATCCTGCAAGAATGCGATCTGGATCAGCTCCTCAGGCGTTACATCAAGCGCGTCGGCGATGTTGAAAAACGCCTCCATGGAGAACGCGCGGACCATATTCGGTGCTTCGATCGCGCTCAGATGAGAGCGGCTGATGCTTGCTTTTTCGGCTAACTGTTCCTGTGACATCCCGCGCATCTTCCGCAGGGAGGAGATCGCAATGCCCATCTGGATAAACCGGTCCCGATTTTTGAAGCTGATTTCGTCTTTGCTCATAGTAAACGCCCCCTTCTGTCAAAATTATAGAAGCTGCGGCATTTCAGTTCAGCTTCGTATATAAAGCGATTGAATTATTTATAGAGCGTTATATAATTGTATTGTGCAATACGCCAAAATATACGGCGCATGCGCTTTATAATAAGCAGACAATCGTTCTGTTGAAATGGGAGCGGAGGGAAACAGCTATGATTTGCGCGCTAATTGGAGATCAGACGATCAGAAATTTGAATGAGGAGCGTTTGGAGCTGCGGCTTCGTACGCTGATTGAGCAGGAGCATGTTTCCGCGTTTGTTCTTGGCTATTTCGGCCCGTTTGAACAGCTTGCGCTCCGCGTGATCCGGCGCTTGCAGCAGGACTATCCGCTGCTGGACTATACAGTGATCCTATGCGGACTGCGAAAAGAGAGACCGGCAGAGCCGGAGCTTGACTATCTGCACACGCTGTACCCGCAGGGCTGCTGGCTCTGGCCCGGACGGATCGGGTTGACGCAGAAGCTGTGCTATCTTGCGTCGGCGTCGGACATGATCGCCTATTATGATGATACGGAGCAGCGCAGAGCCGCAAGCTGGATTCGTCGGGCAGCACGGAGAAAGCGGTTATGCGATACAACACTTGAGTAATCCGCAAGTTTGCACCTGTCTGCTGCTGCGCTACAATAAATCTGTATTCCAGGTCAGAGCAGTATCAGGGCGGAGCAGATGAAGGGCGGAGGTGAAAGCTTGGGGACAGGTATGCCCCGGTTCCGTGCGCAGGCCAGTGAATACCAAAATACAACAGGACCTATAAGACCGTAATTGCCGTCTGGCAGTTACGGCCTTTTTGCGTCCAAAAACGATGGAAGGAGTGAAACCATGAATGCCAGAAAAGAGTCGGTTAATGCCAATCAGCTACTACAATCCCAAGCAGGAGATCCGTCTCAGCGCGTATGCGGACACGATCGTCCTTGAACCGGACGGACGCGAGCAGCATCTTCGGGCGATCCGCTTCGGCGGATATCCGGAGATGGTACGCGCCATGTCGGACGCGATCTACGCCGGCGCGACGCTGGAAGCGGAATTTGCCGGTGAACCAGCCATGCTCGTCTGCGAACCAAAGAAGTACGAATGCCATCTGAGCCACGACGGAATTTACGCCGAGGCAACCATCCTCTCGCTGGACGATGCGGACACTGCGGCAAAAAAGGACGAAGATGCACAGGCGGACGGTCAGACGAATGTAGAGCTGCCGCCGAGAAAGTGCATCCTTTTTTGCCCGGCCGGAGACCGGCAGGCGCTGTTTGAAGCGCTGGACCGGAAAACGGCTGTGCCGCTTATCCCGGAGTTTCAGGACTATGTTCTGGACGAATTGCAGCGGCGCAGACTTCTCAAGCCGCTGCGCGTCATCTCCATCCGGGAACGGCTGGAGGCGTGGCTGCTTTTGTGCAAAAAGGATGACGCCAATATCGTCAAGGTGCTGGAGGATGGCTTGAAAACCGGCGCAATCCGTATTCCCGGAGCAGTTCAGAATCCCAACGGCTTTGAAAGCGTGCATTCCGTCACCAGTTATCTGTACGCGTTCGGTGTGACCGTCGCGGAGCGAATCCGGAATCAGTTCCAACCGCTCTTTGACCCCGCCGCGGAGCAGCTTTCCCCGGAAATCCTGCGCATCAACGACTTCATTCACGCACGCGCAGGCTACAGCCTGTATCCGGCGCAGCTTGCGGTTGCGGAATCGGTCAAGCGCAAGCTCTCGGAGGGAAAGTCTGCGTTCATCGTGGCAGAGTGTGGCAGCGGCAAGACGAAGATCGGTGCGACCGCGCTGGCTGCGTATCAGGCGCAGAAACGGAAAAAGACGTTCAACATTATTCTTTGCCCGTCACACGTTGCGAAGAAGTGGGTACGCGAACTTGCCGAAACGCTGCCAGAGACTGCGGGCGTCATCGTCCGCAGCATTACAGAGCTGGACAGCCTGTACGCACAGTACCAGCAGGGCGATAAAAGCATCTACGCCGTCATCAGCAAGGAAAAAGCCAGAGACGGCTATATGCGCCGCCCGGCTGTCCTTTCTGATGCACGCAGCGGCAGATTCCGCTGCCCCGGCTGTGGTTCCGTCATAGAATTGCCAAGCAGCGACGAGACATACGACTGGGTGACCGCGAAACCGGAGGCGTTCCGCATGGAAAACCGGCGCAATCATCAATGTATGAATTGCGGTGAATCGTTGTGGACAGCGGTGAATCCAAGCGTGCCGTCTCCGTGGGTCAAGATTCCGGAATACGGCTGGGTGCATCGGAAGCTGGCAGTCCATGCCATGCAGAAGACAAAGAACCCCGCCGCGCTGGACGCTTTGCAGACGCTTCGCGAGAACCCGGACGGGTACTTTCCGACACGCGGCGCGTGCCGGCGGTATCCGCTCAGCTCTTACATCAAGAAGCGGTACCGCGGCAGGCTTGACGGGCTTATCGTGGATGAGCTGCACGAGTACAACAACGACAGCGGCCAGGGCGACGCGATGGCAGAGCTGTTCGGCACGGCGAAAAAGGTCATCGGCATGACGGCTACGCTCATCAATGGCTACAGCTCCGGTATCTTTCATCTGCTTTACCGCACATCGGCGCAGCTGATGCTGGCAGACGGAAAGCCGCATGAAAAGCCCGCGCTGTTCAATACGGAGTATGGCGTTGTGGAAACAACCTACACCGAAGCCGATGAAAGCTACGCTGCAAAGCGCAGATCGCAGAAAAGCAACGTTCGGACGCGCCAGCTTCCGGGCGTTTCGCCGCTGGTGTTTTCCCGGTTCCTGCTGGAAAAGACGGCGTTTTTGTCGCTGTCCGACATGGGCAAGGCACTCCCCAGCTACGAGGAAATTCCCATTGCCTGCCGTATGGATGAGGCTGTGCAATCGGAATACAAACGCATTGAGAATGCGCTTGTACGGGTATTGCGGTCGGACCGCCGCGCGGCGCAGAAGATCCTTTCCGCATATCTGAACCTGTTGACCGTCTATCCGGATCAACCGTATGACCAGAAACGCATCTTCTACCCAGACAGCGATGAACCCATCGTCGAACCGGAGAATATCGGGGATACAGATACGCTCGGAGAGAAAGAACAGAAAACGTTGGAAATTGTGAAAGCTGCCATCCAGAACGGCGAGCGTGCGCTCATCTACACAAGCTGGGTGCGCACGGATTCGCAGCAGAAGCTCAAAAAGCTGCTGGCGGACGAAGGCTATCGCGCGGAAATCTTGACTGACAAGATCAAGACCACTGACCGTGAGGACTGGGTGCAGAAGAAGCTGGCTGCCGGAATGCAGGTGCTGATCGTAAACCCGTCTCTGGTAGAAACCGGCTTGGATCTCAACGCCTTTACGACGCTGGTGTTCTACAGCATGGGCTACAAACTCTTTACGTTGCGGCAGGCGTCGCGCCGAAGCTGGCGCATCAACCAGAAAGCGCCTGCGGTCAAGGTCTATATGCTCTACTACGAGGACACCATGCAGCAGAAATGCCTGAAGCTCATGGCCTCGAAGCTGGCAGTTGCCGGTCTCATTGAAGGAAACTTCTCTGAGGAAGGACTTGCCGCAATGAGCGATGTGCAGGACATGACCTCGCAGATGGCGAAGGAGCTGATGCTCGGTATCCGCGACAATGTAGAGGATATCGCGGCAGCGTTCAAGAAGATGGCGTTTGAGAATCCGGACAGAGAAGTACCGGACGTCCCTGCCGAAGAAACCTCTTTGCCGCCGGAAACCGTGCCCGCAATGATTGAGCGGCCGAAGCGCGTGTTTACAGTGGAGCAGGAAGAAAAGCTGCAAGCCGCCATGGTGCAGCTGGAACAGCAGAAAGCCAAGCGGACGAAGGAAACGCAGCAGGTGGAAAACCAGCTGAGTCTATTCGATTTCGTTGCGTAAAAAAGGAGGATGCTATGAAATTCACCGTCAACCGAACAGAGCTGCTTGCTGCGGCGCAGAACGCCGAGCGCATTGCGCCGAGGGTTTCCACGATAGAAATTCTGCAATGCGCGTATTTGCAGGCATCGCAGGAGACGCTCACCGTCGCGTCGGGGAATCTGGAAATTGCATTGGAGCAGCGGCTTCCCGCGCAGATTGAAAGCGAAGGCAGCGTTGTCGTCAAGGCTCCGCTTCTCTCTGGAATGCTGCGCCTGCTGGATGGCGAGCGCGTGACGTTTCAGGCAAAAAACAGAAAACTCGTTGTTTCCTCCGGAAGTGCGGAATACACCATTCCCGTTATGGACACAGCGCAGTACCCGCGCATGGAGATTCCCTGCCCGGCGGCAACCGTGCCTGTGAGCGGAATTCCTTCGCTGACCAAACGAACGGCGTTTGCCGTTTCTGAGGACACGGCAAGACCCATGCTCAAATGCGTGAACCTGATCTTCGGCGCGGATGGCCTGCAGGCGGTCAGCACAGACAGCTTTCGCATCGCATCCGCCAAAGGCGACCGCGAGAGCCGCGGGAACATCAGCTTCCTCATTCTGGCCGCTTCGCTGGAAAAGCTGGCGGCGCTGGTGGACAACCGCGAGAAATTGCAGGTCGGCACGACCGGAAAAACCATTGTGTTCAAAAAAGAGAACTTCTCGTTCGCTGCGCGAATTATGGAAGGACCATATCTTGCCGTGTCGCAGGTGCTGTCCAATCTGAAGCAGCAGTTTACTGTCCTGACCGACGCCGCCCTGCTCCGCGATACTATTTCGCAGACCCTGAGCGTCACCGGCACGCAGAACCGATTTTCCCTGTCCTTTGCAGGAAACCGGCTGACTGTTCGCTGCGAGAGCGAATATGGCATTTCGGAGACGGCGATGGACGTGGTCGCGCTGAGCGGCGAGCCTGCGGGCGTGTACTGGTACAACCCGGCGCAGCTCATGGAGTGCCTGAAAGCGCTGAACGGAACGCTCATGCTGGAGATCGTGCAGCACAGTGCGCTGCTTCTCAAAACAGACGAGCTTGTCTGCTTCCAGATGGCGGTGCGTGAACCGAAGGCAATCGAATCGAAACCCCAAAAGACAAAAAAGCCGCGCAAGGAGGCGGCATAAAAAAGGAGGACACGCCTATTTGAAGAAACCGACCATCTGCCGCTACTGCGGCGGGATCATCCGGCTCGTTCCGGCTGCTGATGTCTATGGCAGCTCGACGGAACGGCTTGGAATGCAGAACGAATATCTGTATCAGTGTCAGAACTGCAATGCCCGCGTCGGCTGCCACAAGGGAACCACGCGGCCGCTCGGCGATGTGGCGAATGAGATTCTGCGGCTCAAGCGCATCGAAGCCCATCAGGTGTTCGACGCTTACTGGCAGAAAATGCACATCAGCCGGACGAAAGCCTATCAATGGCTGGCAAGAGAATTAAAGCTCTCAGAGGAGGATACGCACATCGGCGGATTTGAAATTGATACCTGCCAGCGCGTGATCGACCTCTGCCGGGCCAAAATGGATAAAAAGTAAGGAGAATGTCGTATGAAGATCCGGCCAAAGGTTCCCGTATGCACAGACTGCGACCATGTTTTCGAGTACAGAGGCCGAAACCCCGGTCAGCTCGGCGGCGTGGTGGTGCAGTTTGGAGAAGCCTACTGCACGAAGAAGAAAAAGCCGCGCCTTTTAAAGCGCTGGCACAAGATGCTCCGCGTTCCGGACTGGTGCAAGAAGCGCATCCGGCCGAGCTTGGTGCGTATCTATGATTTTGCCAGCACAGAAAGCTGGCTCATGCACGAAAATCTCTGCAAGTCTCTCGGACGGGAGATCAGCCCCTCGGCATCCAGATACACGCTCTGCGAGGTGCGGCAGCTTGATCTGGACGCATATGCGTTCCAGAAGCAGTTGCGCACAACGCCTGTGGAGGAACTTTTGAATGTGCATCTGGGGCTGCATCAGGTCGTGGAGGTGTTTGACGGCGTACAGTCCGTCATCCTCTATAAGACGCTGGATGGATTCATCCCCGCCCCGACGTTTGACGCCGAACGCGCCAGACAGAACCGCAGAGAACAGAAAAAGGCTACCGCCTGACAAAACACAAATGGAGGCGTCTGCCTCCCCAAATACGAAGGAGAAAGACCATGAAAAACAATTTCACCATTTCTCAGAGAAACGCCATCGTGGAAAACCATCTGTGGTGCATCAAGGCTGTCATGAAGCAGAACCGTTCGCTCATCCGCGCGGCGAAGCTGGACACGGACGACGTGTATCAGCAGCTTGCGCTGCGGCTCATTCTGGCGGTCATGTCGTATGACCCGGAAAAGGGCAATCTGGAGCAGCATATCTTTGCGCAGCTTCATTTTGAACTGCTGAACTGCAAGCGTCCGTACCGGCTGCACGGCATGACCGGAATGCCGACGGAATCTCGCGGGAACGTGATCTCGCTGGACGCCTACCGCATGAGGGATGCCGCATGAGCTTACGAGATAAAATGCTGGCTGTTATGGCCGATGTAAATGCCTCCGTTGCCGAGCGTGAAGAACTGGTCGAACTGATCGCTATTGCGCTTCTGACGCGGAAGAACCTGTTTATTCTGGGCGATCCCGGTCAGGCCAAGAGCTACGCGATCAACGCTTTCCGCAGCCGCATCACAGGCGCGAAGCAATTTGAACGGCTCCTTTCCAAGCAGACGGACGAAGAACAGCTTTTCGGACGACTCGATCTTTCCAGCCTAATCCCCGGCTCCGTGCCGGAATCTGCATTCGAGGGCGACGGCATCTACCAGAATCTTCGCTTTGATTTGCAGAGCTTCCTGAATGGTCTGCCGCAGATGAAAAATGAGGCAGCGACATTCGAGAAGCTGGCAGAGATCGGCGGCAAGCTGGATGCCTATCGCAAGGCCGTCGCCGCGCTGCATCCGCGCGAACCGGTCGTGCAGACCGCAGGCAAAATTCCGGAGGCCGACATTGCGTTCCTCGATGAGATTTTTAAATGCAATGACGGCGTTCTGAACGCGCTTCTGACGGCGCTCAACGAACGGAAGTACACCAACGAAGGCCGGACCTATCCCATTCCGACGATCTCCTTTTTCGCCGCGTCCAACGAAATTCCGAATTTCAATGACCTGGAGGAAAAGATCCTCTCGGCGCTCTATGACCGGCTGGAATTAAAGGTCGTCACGGAAAATATTTCGGAGAAGTCACACCGGCTGGCGATCCTGAAAGACAAGCTCGGCGGCTCGTTCGGCGCAGTCCATGCGACGATCTCGCTGGAGGAGCTGCGCACCATGCAGCAGGAAGTCGCAGCCATTCAGGTACCGGACAGCATCCACGACCTGATGGACGATGTGCTCTGTGCGCTGCGCACACAAATTCCCGTGTCCGACCGAAAATTCCTCAGCTACTTCTCCATTGCGCAGGCAAAGGCGTGGCTGGAGGGACATACGGAGGTCACATCGACGGATCTTCTGGTGCTGCGGAATTATTTCTGGCAGCAGCCGAGCGACCGCGAATTTGTAACCGGCACGCTGGAGCGCCTGTGCGTCAATCCGGTGCAGGAAAAGGTCAACGACCTTCTTGCTATGGCACAGGACGCAAAGGACGATTTCGACAGCGCCTGCGGTGCGGCTGAAAATGTACGCACAAAGCAGGCAGCGCTCCGCAAATTCCGCGGCGAGCTGGTGCGGCTCTACCAGATGCAGACCGAGATGGCTGCAAATGCTGCGTCTGACAGCGAAAAGACGCTTACGGACGGACTTCTTTCCGAACTGGAGCGCATCAGCAAGGCGGCGCATGAGGCCATTGGCTTTACTTACACGCCGCTGGAGCAGCTGGCAGCCTTGCAGTAAAAGACAAACATCATAAAAATATGGAGGAATAATTATGCTGAATCACATTGTAGTTATGGGCAGACTCACGCGCGATCCGGAGCTTCGCAAGACGGCCTCCGGCGTTTCCGTTGCGTCATTTTCCGTGGCAGTAGACCGCGATTTTTCGCAGCAGGACGGGAAAAAGGAAACCGATTTTCTTGATGTCGTCGCGTGGAGAAACACGGCTGAATTTGCGGCGAAGTATTTTACGAAAGGCCGCATGGCAGTCGTGTCCGGACGTTTGCAGATCCGGAACTGGGAAGACAAAGAAGGCAACAAGCGCCGCACGGCGGAAATTCTTGCGGAAAACATCTATTTTGGCGACAGCAAGAAGGAGGACGACGGCGGTTCTGCTTCCGCACCTACGCAGGGCTTCGGTGCGCCTGCGCAGTCGGGCGGCTTTACGCCCAACTTTGGCAGCGCCCAGCCCGGCGGCTTTGTGCCGAACTTTGGTGGAAACTATTAAACTGACAGTGCAGGGTGGGATCTTCCCACCCTGCCTTTTCTATGGAGGTGCAAAATGAAGAAATACTTTCGCACGATACAAAACGTCATGGATTCCCGCTGGGGCAATTTTCAGTATGCCGGAACACCCGCAGCACAGAAAACAGACCGTGTTCTGCAAAGCTCCAAGCTGGAGGACTGCATTTACCGCGCTTTGAGCAAAGACGATGAGAGCATGGAGACCATCCAGCAGGAGGCAGCATCTAAGCTGCACAGCTTCCCTGCGCTGTCCAGAGACATTTTTCAGTCGTTCTATTCGCTGTTTCCAAAGCGAACCGACGCAGACAGGCTTACGGCTGAGGCACAGAAATTCAACGCAAAGCTGCTCGACCATGTGACCGAGGACGCGGACTATCCCACGATCAAGTCGATCTGCGAAGGCCGGGAACTGCCCGCTTACGAGGCTGCGTCCGAGTTTACGGCAAAGATCGGCGCGCAGCTGGATGATCTGCTGCCAGAGCTTGGCGGCGAGGACGGTACGCTGAAAACGCTTGAAAAACTGCAAGCGGCACAAAATCAGGCGCAGCAGAAGCTCACGGAGCTTTTGGAGCAGATGCGGGATTCTGTGCAGAATCCTACGCTGGAACAGGCGGTGATCGACGCGGCGAATCAGGCTGAAAGCAAAACGCAGCAGGCCGAGGCCGTTGCAAAAATGGTGGATGTCACTGCAACGCAGAACAAAGCCGTCATTCGTCAAAGTGTTTCTGCCGCCGTCGGTGCGGCCGCGGAAAAGGCAAAGGAAGTCCAGACGATCCTCGGCGCGTGGAGTGATGATGCCGGAAAGATGGAGAGAAATGCGGTGAATACCGAAGTTCTTCAAAAGGTTCGGCAAAATCCCACGCTGTTGGAGATTTCAAAGCATCTTGGGCGCTTTCGGGAGATATTCGCGCAGGGCAAACGCAACGGCTACGCCTACGGGCGCGGAGAAACCTACGCGCTGGAGCTTGGCAATGATCTTTCCCGCGCCATCGGCTCAGAGTTCGCCATGCTTGCTTCGCCGCAGACGCTTCCGCTGTTTGTGAAGAAGTATCAGCAGCGGCGGCTCAAACAGTACCGCAGGCGCGAACCAATCCACAAGGGTATGGGGGATATTATCTGCTGCCTCGACGAATCCGGCTCCACATGCGGCGGCGCTGCCGCTTGGGGAAAAGCCGTAGCGCTGACGCTGCTGGATATTGCAGCAGAAAATCGGCGCAAATTCGCGCTCATTCATTTTGCCGGTTCTTCCTCGTGCAAAGTGGACGTTTTTCTGCCTGGGCAGTATTCCGTGCAGGATAAGATGAATGCCGCCGAGACGTTTTTAGGCGGCGGCACGGATTTCAAACAGCCCTTGGATGAGGCAATCCGACTCATGGGCACCGGCTTTGAAAACGCCGACATTGTATTTCTGACCGACGGCCTGTGCGAGCTGCCGGAGGACTATTTGGCAAAACTCCATAAAGCGCAAGCTGCACGAAAATTCACCGTGACTGGCATCCTGCTGGACGCGGGCAATCCCGGCATGGATTTCAGCCTGACGCCGTTTTGTCAGAAGATCTATCGGACCAGCGAGTTGGCCGGTGATGAGATCGTAAGAGATTTGGTTACGCAGCGTATGTAAAAGCGGCAAAAATGATTGACAGTTATCCTGAAACTATTATAATAAAGGAAAAGGTACTGTATAATTGATTATGTGGATGCCTGAAAGGAGGCGTTTTTATGAAGGGTACAACGCTGAAAATTGAACCGGAATTGACAGCACAGGCTGCCGCTCTCTTTGCAGAGCTTGGGATGGATCTGAGCACTGCGACCGGAATCTTTTATCGTCAGGCATTGCGGTATCGCGGTCTGCCGTTCGATGTGCGTCTGGATGAACCGAACGAAACCACGTATGCCGCAATGGATGCCGCAGAAAACGATAAAATGTATGGCCCGTTTGATACAGTATCTGATTTGATGGAGGCGCTGAATGCTTAAACCGGAGTTTTCAGGGCAGTTCAAGCGCGACTTTAAGGTGGCTGTCAAACGCGGCTGTGACTCCAAGAAATTGGAAAACTGTCATTACAATGCTATGCGCCGAACAGCCGCTTCCAGCTGAGTATCGAGATCATGCGCTGACAAATTCCCGTAATTATAAGGGGATGCGTGAGTGTCATATTCAACCAGACTGGCTGCTGGTCTACCGGATCAGGCACGAGATCTTGGTCTTACAGTTGATCCGAACTGGAACGCACAGTGATCTGTTTTAGCCATTTTTCTCGAAGTGAAGATTATTGCAAATCCATAGCAAGCAAGAAGCAGACAAGCACACAGCTTGTCTGCTTCGTTTTTTAGTATTGCTTTTATTTTTAAAATAGTAGTAATCGTATTACTGCGTATTTCTGGTATGCTTCACCGAGACATTTTTTCATTCGGTCGTGCTTCAATATGTGTGGATTTCACGGCTTGCTTTATATCTATGTGTTAATTATCTGGTTGAGGCCCTTCCTGTGCTACAAATGCGTTCTCGTAGTCAGGACTAATCCACGCGATACAGTTTCCGTATTGGAAATCGCCAATCATGTATGCAATACATTCTTGCTCATCATTCAACAATGTGATATTACACTGCGTAATTGCCCCTGTCGACAAAGAATAAGATTCCAAGTTATCATACACGCTGCTGATTCGGCTCACAGAACTGTCATCTGCATTGCTTAATGTAAGCGTTAAATTCAGACATTTTCCCGTAATTTCTTCGGCATCTGAAATGTTGACACTTTGAATCGAGTAGGAAGTATCCGCCAAAACATTGCGGGCCTCTTGTAAAATGTCTCTGTCTGCAATGATCTCTGTATCCGCAGTAGTCGTTTGAGCTAAATCGTTTTCGACTTTTGAAGAAACATCCGCTTCTGTTTCATCATAAATAACTGTTCCTGTTCGATCGACGATTTCAATTTTAACGTTTCTGATTTTATCAGCTAAACTTTGCGCGTGGATTACTGTATAAATATTTTGAATGGCTTTCACATCATCAAGTGTACAACGGCCTTCTCCGCTGGACTGAAGCTCCACAGACAGGGTTTGATTGTTAACATGAACAGATGTGTAGGAAATCTGTTTTTCATCCAAATACATAGAAACAGTTCGACGGACGATATTTGCTGCATTTACTTTACTGAACCATAATGCTATAACGACGCACAGTAGTATGACAAAGCAAATACTCACAAGGACTCTTGTGGAATGGTTTGAGCGAGATACTGAAGAATTATTCATGGCAAATCCTCCTCTAAAAAACACTTACATCTACATCCTCTAAAAGACACTTACGCTTATTGCAGCTTCTGAGTTATGGTCCCGAAACAGTAAAGCTTGTTGCCGATCCAGACACTGTATATGGTGAATCTGCGCTTGGTGAGGTCGTATTATCGACCCATGTGTTACTGGAATTTTTCACTTTAACTGTAGAAAAGCTGAATGCTCCCATTTCAATATCTTGTTTATGTACTTCTCCCTTTGCTTGAACTTTTATTTCGGAAGTGGCAAGTGAAGAACTAACCTTGTCAACACTGTTAATAAAAGCGTGCCATTTCCCGTCATCTGAATTGTACTCCACCTTGTATGTTAAATAAATTCCCAATCGGTGTGTACCTACTGTGGTAAGCTTGTATACGCCATTTTGGTAATGCTCTGTATATGTTTTAAATGCGGTATATGATGAGTAATATCGTGCACCCGCTTGCACCCATTCGCCATTGGAATCTTTGCTGGTGGACACCCAAGCAGACTCACCACTACCCGAGACATCTGGAAAATCGGAAGGCATCGTGATTTTTGCACTTATCCCTCTCTTTTTTGAACTGGTGGTAACCCCCGCATAACCATGATAGTCATTTGCGGCAACAATAGTTCTATGAGGTGCTTCCCGCGGACAATCCTCTTGTATTGCAAATATCGGTACGATAATTCCTCCTTCTGGGTATGGAGAAGATCGTCGTTCCAGTCCTTCATTTCCGGCACGAGACGTTCCGTCATAACGCCGCGTTCGTGTAATTGTTCTGCCATCCGTTCACTGGCTTTGTGTCCGGCATCGTCGTTATCAAGGCAGAGATAGACCATTTTTGTATCAGGCTTCAGCATTTGCATCACCGGAATTGGGGACGTGCCGCAGCAAGCGACATAGCTATGCTCCTGCCACTGGTGCGGGTTCATGGAGATGTACGAGAGCATATCAATGGGCGCTTCAAACACATAAAGGCTTCCATCCGTGCCGGTATGATGAAAGCTGTAACGCGGGTCGCTGGACTCGGCGTTCAGACGAAAGGCTTTTCCGAAGCTGTTCGTGCTGCGCAGATGCGCGTGGCGCGGACAGCCGCCTTCGTCGGTTCCGATGAACACAGCGTTGTGATGTACTGCGTCCTCGTAGAGTAATTTTCTGCGGGCAAAGTAGGAAACCGCATCCGCGTCCAACCCGCGCGTTTTGAGCAGATACGCAAACACACGGTGCATATTCGCGTTCGGAACGGGCGGCGCAAAGGGCTTTTGATCGGCCTGTTCCTGTTTTTCCGCCTGCAGATAAACCGGCTCCATACTCTCGCCCAGCAGCATGGACATCGCTTCAACGTAGCTTTTGCCGTAATATTTTTGTATAAAGCTGACAGCGCGGCCGCCCTCATTTGACGCATGATCGAACCACTCGCAGCCGCGAACCGTGACGCTGTGGTCGCTGGCAAGCCGCTTTTCCCGCCCGGATTTGATAAACTTTTCCCCTTGCCGGAGAAGAAATTCTTCGAGATCAACGGTTGCGGCACGTTCTTTTTGTTCTGGGGTAAATTCTATGTACTGTGCCAAAATGCACCTCCTGTTATTGTAATGTCTGATCGTAATTTTGTTCGTGGTCATCCTGCTTATGACCCATTGCCAGCCGTTTCTGCATGAGCTTTTTGCGGCGCTTGGAGTCCACGCGGATGCCCAAGGGATTGCTGGGCGGCGCGGCATTGTCGCGGAAGATCTGCCCTACCTGATGGAACAATCTGACGGTTGAATTCAAAAGATATTCGGACGGAAGCCGCACAGAATGAGAAGTTGTGGACGAAGTATTTTCGTTTGCAAGCGTCGGATTTGCAGAAGCGTCTCTAGAAGTTTCTTCCGCAGACGGTTCTTCAGCTTGCGAAGTTTCCGGCTCCATCTGCTGACGCAGACGCACCGCTTCCTGAATGATGGCATTCTTGATGGCGCGAAACTCTTTCTGCTGTGATAGTGGGTTGTGCTGCCGCGGTTGGTTTTTATAGTAGCCCTCCAGCGTGTCGCGCAGACCATTCCAGACGGAATAATATGCTGCCACCTCCGGCAGCTTTTCGAGTTCGTCCACGATTTCATCAGCCTTGTCCTTGAGCGACTTTTTGAGATAGGCGTACTGCTTTTTGCCGCTGACTGTGCGCAGCTCCATTGCAAGCTCCAACAGCTTTTGCTGGACGGATGCAGGCGGTTCGGAGACAGATTCCATTCGATCAACGAGTTCGCGCATGACTGCCCGCGCCGCTTCAGTCACTTCTTTGTATGCCACATCCTTCTGGATATAGATTTCTTTCAGCTCATCCGCGTAGATCATATTGGTCAGAACAGACTGCATATGCAGCAATTTGTCTTTTCGAAGGAAACCATACTGTGGATCGTCCGACCAGAGCATCATATGGATATGCGGATGCTCGCCCTCGTCGTGAAACGCTGCGTACCAGTGAAGATGCTTCAACGGGATCTGCATGGTCTCGGCAAAGTCATTCTGATGTGCAAGCAGCGTCAAGCGCCAGCTTTCCGCATTGTCATAGAGCGTTTCATCGCGCACCAGTCGGTACTCACTTGCAGGCGGCTGCTGAAAGCCTGCCTTGCGGAGCGCGTCGATCCCGGAGAACGC
>OOCB01002640.1_pt1 | contig 19798 bp, 18 predicted proteins | sample 1671351 | NCBI WGS metagenome assembly OOCB01 (sample SAMN06348148, study PRJEB24527) | human gut metagenome | biome: human gut; feature: ankylosing spondylitis patient; material: feces | host: Homo sapiens | place: China | collected 2015-10
TCGTAGTCGGCATCGCTCCACAGACCGTAGTTGTTGGAGTTGCCGGTCACCCACATGCCCAGATAGGTCATGGGGTCAGCGTAGTCGGGGCCCCAGCGGGTCAGGCCCAGCTCAAAGGTGCCGTCCTGCATATCCTGCACGCGCTGCTTCTTGGGCTCCACGGTCAGGTTGATGGTCAGGCCCTCCAGCGTGGTCTCCAACTGCTCCTTGACGACCTGAGCCACCTTTTGGGGTGCATCGTCAGCATCCACCACCATATCAAAGGTGAAGGTATCCTTGCCCAGCTCAGCCTTGGCGGTCTCAAAGAGCTCCTTGGCCTTCTCGGGGTCATAAGCACAGTCATCTGCAAACTTGGTCTGGTCGGCGCTGAAATCGCTGCCGTCGGGGCCGGTTGCAAACTGTGCGGGAACGGCGGTGTATGCGGGGGTGGAGCCATCCTTCAGCACATCGCCGGTAATGGCATCACGATCCAGCGCAAAGGTCATGGCCTTGCGCAGGTTCAGGTTTGCCAGATCAGGCACAGCGTCGATGTTGGGGCTGATGTACCACAGGTAACCGGCACCCACGCTGGTAAACTCGGGATCATCCTTAACCTGATCGACCTGCTCACCGTTCAGCAGGGTGATATCCAGCGTGCCGGTCTGATAGCTCATCAAAGCCTGCTGGCTGTCCTTGATGACCTGATAGGCCAGACCGTCCAGAGCGATCTTATCCGCATCATAGTAATCGGGGTTCTTTTCCATCGCAAAGGCGGTGGCGGCGGGCTGATAATCGGTCAGCACGAACGCGCCGTTGGACAGCACCGTTTCGGGGCTGGTGCCAAAGGTGTCAGCGCAGGTGTTGTAGAAGGCCTCGTTCACCGGGTAGAAGGTGGGGAAGTACATCAGGCTCAGGAAGTAGCTGACAGGAACGTTCAGCTGCACCTCCAGGGTCTTGTCATCCACTGCGGTCACGCCCAGGTCGGTAACAGGCTTTTCACCGGCAATGATCTCGGCGGCGTTGACCACCTGACCAATGTCGGACAGCATGTAGGAATACTCGGAAGCGGTGGCGGGGTCTACGGCGCGCTGCCAGCCAAACACAAAGTCGGCGGCGGTCACGGCCTCACCGTTGGACCACTTTGCATCGCGCAGGTGGAAGGTGTAGGTCTTGCCGTCCTCGCTGATGTCATAAGTCTCCGCCATGGCGGGAACTGCTGCACCGTCAGCATCCATCTGCATCAGGCCATCGGTGTAATCCGCGATGACCTCAAAGGAGGTGCCGTCGGTGGCCACCTGGGGGTCCAGAGACTGGACCTCGGTCTCCAGCATGATGTTCAGGGTGCCGCCCTGTGCGGTGCCAGCCGCAGCAGAGGAAGCGCCGCTGGCTGCAGAAGATGCAGCCGTGGAGCTGGAAGAGCCGCCGCAGGCTGTCAGAGCCAGCGCGGCAGAGGTGACACCGGCAGCTGCCAGGAAGCTGCGGCGCGAAATACGACGATCGAATTTCATATATGTTTTCCCCTCTCTTTAATGCTCTACACTGATAAAGCATCAATTTCTGAAAATGCACAAGGGGCTCTGCTCCCCCTCTGGAGCTTCTGCACACCCTTGTGCCATGGCCGCATTATACATCCATCCGTCGGCAAAGAAAAGACTTTTTGCCGAATTTGTTCTCCAAAAAGGCCCATTTCTCCCCTTTGTCCAACATCCTGCCGAAAACGGAAACTAATTTTTGTATAGTTTTTCTCCTGTGCTGTATTTTGTGCAAAGACAGTTCTTGCATTAAAGCCACCACTTGTATTCCCACAGAGTACATTTAACTTCATTCACTTCATTTTATTAAGAGTTGAAATTGCTTCAGTCTATCGCAGTCCTCTTTGTCATTGCTTCGCAATGACACTTCTCCCAGCAGGAAAAGCAGGATAGGCGGTCTCATAAACCTGCACCCCTGCCCGGAGATCTGACACGACGCGCCCGAGAGACTCACAGACAAAAAAGGAGCCCGCTGTGCGAACACAACGGGCTCCTCTTGGTTCTGATCTTACTTCGCGTACTCGATGGCGCGGCTCTCGCGGATGACGTTGACCTTGATCTGGCCGGGATAATCGAGGGTATCCTCGATCTTCTTGGCGATCTGGCGGGCCAGCAGGATGACCTGATCATCGCTGATGACATCGGGCTTGACCATGATGCGGACTTCGCGGCCGGCCTGAACGGCAAAGGCCTGCTCCACGCCCTCAAAGCTGGAAGAGATCTCCTCCAGATTTTCCAGACGCTTGACATAGCTCTCCACGTTCTCGCGGCGGGCACCGGGACGTGCGGCGCTGATGGCATCGCAGGCCTGAATGATAAAGGCCAGCGGGGTCTTGGGCTCCACATCGCCGTGGTGGGCCTCAATGGCATGGATGATCTGGGTGTTTTCCTTGTACTTGCGGCAGATATCCACACCGATCTGGACATGGCTGCCCTCGATCTCGTGGTCAAGGGCCTTGCCGATATCATGCAGCAGACCGGCACGGCGGGCCAGCGTGACGTTCACGCCCATCTCGCCTGCCAGCAGACCGGCCAGCCAGGCCACCTCCATGCTGTGGGTCAGAGCATTCTGGCCAAAGCTGGTGCGGTACTTCAGGCGGCCGATGAGCTTGATGAGGTCGGGGTGCAGGCCGTGGATGCCAAGTTCCATCACAGCGCGCTCGCCCTCCCGCTTCATCTGCAGCTCAAGGTCGTGGCGGCACTTCTCCACCGTCTCCTCAATGCGGGCGGGGTGGATGCGGCCATCACCGATCAGGCGCTCCAGCGTCATGCGGGCAACCTCGCGGCGGGTCTGGTCAAAGGAGGACAGGGTGATGGCCTCCGGGGTATCGTCGATGATAAGATCCACGCCGGTGGCAGTTTCCAGCGCGCGGATGTTGCGGCCCTCACGGCCGATGATACGGCCCTTCATCTCGTCGCTGGGCAGGGGCACCACGCTGACGGTGGTCTCGCTGCAGTGGTCAGCGGCGCAGCGGCTGATGGCCTGACCGATCATGTTGCGGGCGATGTTATCGCAGTTTTCCTTCAAGTCGGTCTCGTAGGCAGCCACACGGACAGCCTTCTCGTGGGTGAGCTCTTCGTCCACCTTGTGCAGCAGCACTTCGCGGGCATCCTCCTGGCTCAGGCCCGCCAGGGTCTCCAGGCGCTCCATCTCCTTGGCACGGATGGCATCCACCTCAGCCAGGCGGCTGTCAGCCTCCTCGTGCTTTTTCTTGAGCTCTTCTTCCTTCTTTTCCAGGGCTTCGGTCTTGCGGTCCAGCGCATTTTCCTTCTGGTCAATGCGGTTCTCCTGGCGGCTGATCTCAGCACGACGCTGCTTGATCTCCTTGTCGGCCTCAGCCTTCTGGGCATCGACCTCGGCTTTCAGGCGGAAAGCCTCGTCCTTGGCTTCCAGAACAGCTTCTTTTCGTTTTTGGTCAGCGGTCTTGATTGCTTCGTTCACCAGGCGGGTAGCCTCGGCTTCTGCGCTGCCGATCTGTGCCTCGGCGGTCTTTTTACGGTTGTTGTAACCAATAAAATAACCCGCGCCGGCAGCAACAGCAGCAACCACGACCACGATCAACAGAATGATCGGGGACATCGTGTTCACTCTCCTTACAATTAAAGTTCAAAATTAACTAAAATCTGGAGACGCTGCCGCGCAAGGCGTGGGTCAACAATACAAAATCAAGCTCTCAACAACAAAACAGACAACAGCACCGCACAAAAAGGGCATGTTTGCCCCTGCGGCCTGATGCAGCTTTTTTATCTACAAGGTTTTCATATAAAAACGGGCAGATGAAGCCCCATTGAACTTTGGTTGTGGAAGATCCCTGCACGCAGCGTCATGGATTCCATACTACTTCTTATATTACGAAACATTTGGTACAATGTCAAGTAAAGTGAAAGGAATTTTCTAAAAAAACAGCCATTATTCCAGATACATCCGCCGCAGCCGCATCAGACGGGCGGGGGTCAGGCCGTATTCGGCTTCAAGATAGGCATCGGTGGTGCCGTACTCTTTGCGGATGGTGTCCAGCACAAAGGGGGCGGACTCCGGGTGGACACCGGCAATGCCCTGATAGAACTGCTTCTGTTCCGGATGCGCCTCGATCTCTTCGGCATGGGCGGCCCAGATTTTTTCCAGCTCCGGGCGGCGGCAGACATTGGTCCGGACAAAATCCTGACAGATCGTTTCATCGGAAGCCCCCAGCGCCAGCAGGATGAGGATGGCCGCCACGCCGGTGCGGTCTTTCCCGCCAGAGCAGTGGAACAGGATCGGCGTTTCGCCCGCCTCCAGCGCCCGGAACAGCTCCTTGTAAGCCTTATTGCGGAAGAGCATCTGCTCATACATGGCATCGGCAAGGTTATGCTCCTCGTCCTTCTTGCCCTTGAGCAGCTTTTCAATGTCCCCGGGAGAGAAGGAGATCTCGCTTCCGTCCGGGTGGCAAAGCCCGCAGATGCGCACCAGCCGCGCGCCATCGGGCACATAGTCGGGCTGCTCCGCTGCCTCGGACTCGCTGCGCAGGTCGAGGATGAGCCGCAGGCCCAGGCTGTCCAGCAGCTTGCGGTCAGCCGCCCCGGTCAGCAGCCCGGTGGGAATGCCGCGGTAGATCTGCCCCCACTTGACATGCTTACCCTCGTCGGCCTCGTAGCCGCCCAGCTCCCGGAAGTTGTTCCCGCCCGCAAAGGGCAGCTGGGTGCCCGGAGCCGGGTGCTGCGGTGCCGCCTTGGAGGCGGCGCTGGACAGCACCGGGAAGTTGTAGAAGGGCTTTGCCGGGCGGCCCCGCCGGGGCGGCAGGGATGCCGCTCCCCCGATGACCTCCATCAGGTAGCCCCGCAGCAGGTCAAGATAGGCCGAGTTGTGGTCGCGCCGCTGCACCATCGAGACGCAGAGGGGCGGCAGATCTTCCAGCAGCACGTCCCGCACCCGGTCCAGCTCCCGCCGTGCACCCGGCTCGTAGCGGGTCAGGCAGGTGCAGAGCTGCTCCTGGACCAGATAGTACGCCTGATAGAAGCTGGGGCCGATCTCCGCGTTGGGCGCAAAGCCCTCCCGGGCGCAGGCATCCCACAGGGGGCTGAACAGATCCTGCCGCAGGCTGGGCAGCAGCACCCGCTGGCCCCGCAGGGCCGAAAGCGGCACCCGCTCCTTCTCCCAGAAGGGATGGCCGCGCGGCACCAGCAGGCAGGCCGGGTCGGCCCGCAGGGTAGTGCGGGCCAGCACCGGAGCCGCCGTGCCCAGATCCATCACAAGGCCCGCGTCCAGCTCGCCCTGCTCCACACCATCGGCCACGGCATCGTTTTCCAGCAGGCGGAACCGCATCTCAATGTGGGGGTACTGCTGGCGGAACTTGTCCAGCTGGGTCTCCAGCCCGGGCAGGTAGTCCGGCACCAGCGAGACACTGATGCCGATGCGCACCGGCTGGGCCGACTGGATCTCCGCATGGAGGGCCGCCTGCATCTGCTGGAACTGTTCCACCACCGGGGCCGCATGGCGCTGCAAACTCAGCCCCCGCTCGGTGAGCGAGAGCTTGTGGTGGGCGCTGACGAACAGCGGGCCGCAGAGCTCGGCTTCCAGCGCCGTGATGCTCTGCCGCAGGGCCTGCCGCGACAGAAACAGCCGCTGTGACGCGCGGGTGTAGTTCATTTCTTCGCACAAAACCAGAAAATAGTGCAGCTGGCGGATATCCATGGGTTCCTCCTGAAGGGTGGTGTATCAACAGATTAAGGATACCGCCTTTTTGCCTGCTTGTAAAGGCCGCGCGGGCAAAAAGTCCCTCCCGGATTGACACATCCCGCCCCATGGTGTAGACTTCAAGCAGCAGAATTTTTCTCCCCGAAGTAAAAAGCTCCATCAAACACACAGAAAGAAGGTATTTTCCATGAAAGTCATCGCTACTGAAAAGGCTCCCGGCGCGATCGGCCCCTACTCCCAGGGCTTCATCGCAGGCGGTTTTGTCTACACCTCCGGCCAGATCCCTGTGAACCCTGCGGACGGCACTGTGCCCGAAGGCATCGCCGCCCAGACCGAGCAGAGCTGCAAGAACGTGGGTGCGATCCTGGAAGCCGCCGGTTCCGGCTACGACAAGGTCATCAAGACCACCTGCTTCCTGGCCGATATCGCCGACTTTGCCGCCTTCAACGAGGTCTACGCAAAGTACTTCACCTCCAAGCCCGCTCGCAGCTGCGTTGCTGTCAAGGATCTGCCCAAGGGTGTCCTGTGCGAGATCGAGGCCGTGGCAGAGGCGTAAGCTCCCGAATTGCACCGGCTTTGTGTTCTCCCCTTTACAACGCTCTGAAATTGTGCCATAATTTACTGTATTAAAGGGAAAGCCGTTCCGGTGCCGCAACTCGGCGGCGGAGAACGGAAAGAGAGGGGTAAACTGTTATGAGCAAAACGATGATCCCGCAGAACTACACACCCGCGCTGAACCTGTACGACACCCAGCGTGCCATCGGCACGGTGAAGCGGCTGTTCGCCGACACCCTGTGCGCCACGCTGAACCTCTACCGCGTGTCGGCTCCGCTGTTTCTGGAGGCTTCCACCGGCCTGAACGATGACCTGAACGGCGTGGAGCGCAAGGTCACCTTTGACATCCGGGACAGCGGCATTGAGGCACAGGTGGTGCAGTCGCTGGCAAAGTGGAAGCGCAAGGCCCTGAAGGACTACGGCTTCCGCGTGGGCAAGGGCCTGTACTGCGACATGAACGCCATCCGCCGGGACGAGGAGCTGGACAACCTCCACTCCGTCTATGTGGACCAGTGGGACTGGGAGAAAGTCATCCGCGAGGAGGACCGCAGCGAGACCTACCTGAAGAACGTGGTGCGCTCCATCGTGTCGGCTGTCTGCGCCACTGAGATGAATCTGCACGCCATGTTCCCCCAGCTGCAGGATCTGCCCCTTCACACCCCCAACGTGACCTTTATCACTACCCAGGAGCTGGAGGACAAGTACCCTGACCTGACCCCGAAGGAGCGCGAGAACGCCTTTGTAAAGGAGAACGGCACCACCTTCCTGATGAAGATCGGTGCTCCCCTGAAGAGCGGCAAGCCCCACGACGGCCGTGCCCCCGACTACGACGACTGGGACCTGAACGGCGACCTGCTGTTCTGGAACGAGCCCCTGCAGTGCAGCTACGAGCTGAGCAGCATGGGCATCCGCGTCAGCCCCGAGAGCATGGACCGGCAGCTGACCATGGCAGGCTGTGACGACCGCCGCACCCTGCCCTTCCACAAGGCAGTGCTGAACGGTGAGCTGCCCTACACCATCGGCGGCGGCATCGGCCAGAGCCGTCTGTGCATGCTGCTGCTGGGCAGCGCCCACATCGGCGAGGTACAGGCAAGCGTCTGGGACGAAGCCACCCGCGCGGCCTGCGCAAAGGCCGGGATCCCCCTGCTGTAAGCGGAATACGAGAAAAGGCTCTCTGCCAAAACCGGCAGGGAGCCTTTTTTGCAGCTCAGCTTCTGAAAAGCAAGCCCACATTTCTCTTTTTGCGGCAGTTCCCGCCCAGCCGCCAGACAAGCCAGGCATAGAGCAGGTTCATGGCCAGGATGGCCGCACACCACAGCACCGTCTGCCGGGTGGTCTGCTGATAGACCAGCAGGAACGGGTAAGGCCCGGTGATGAGCCGCTGGTAATTGGCCCAGAGAGCCACAGAGCCATAGAGCATCGTGGGGACCAGCGCCAGCGGAATACACCGCGCAGGCAGCTTTGGCTCCCGTTCCAGCAGGATAAAGGAGACAAAGGCACACAGCGGGTTGAGCAGGTGGTGGTAGAGCATGGAGCTCTCGGTCAGCAGGAACACCACGCCGCCCTGGTCGGCACAGTAGGGCCCCAGCACAAACACCACGGTCAGAAAGGTCATGGTCAGGCAGCAGGTGGCAATGTACTTGAGCGTCTTGACCCAGCGGGGCAGCTGCCGCCCCGTGAACAGGCAGATCACCTGACACACCGCCACCAGCAGGCAGACGAAGAACGCAAAGACATTGGAGTTCTCGGTGTAAAAGGTGAAGGTCTGGCTGCCCACCGCTTCCCAGGTCATCCGGATGGCCATCGGCTCCCACCGCACGATGCAGAGGTTCAGGAAAATGGAACAGAGAATGGCGATCTTCTTTATCATTTTGCGGTATTGATGAAGCTGCGGTTGTCCCACAGGTACTTGATGCCGGAGATGGCAGTGGCAATGGCCACCAGCCAGCACAGCCAGTAAGAGAGGAACACGCAGTCAGCGCCTATCATAACGGAATTGCCCCAGGTCAATGCGGTGCCGAAGTAGTAGAAGATGATGGTCAGCATCTGCAGCACGGTCTTGACCTTGCCCCACATGTTGGCGGCGATGACCTTGCCGTCCTTGGCACCGGCGGCCACCATGCGCAGGCCGGACACGGCAAACTCGCGGGCCAGGATGATGCAGAGCACCACCGGGCTGCACACACCGTCCCGCAGCATGTAAATGAAGGCCACGGTGGTCAGCAGCTTGTCGGCCAGCGGGTCAGCAAATTTGCCGAAATCGGTGACCATGTTCCACTTGCGGGCCAGATGGCCGTCCAGAAAATCAGTAAAGCTGGCCGCGGCAAAGACGATGCCTGCCACCAGATACCAGGTGGGGTTGAAATCTTCCGTGCCGATCTGGGTCAGGGAAACGAAGACCATGAACACCGGCACCAGAATGATGCGGGTCAGGGTGAGCTTATTGGGCAGATTCATACAGATTCCTCCAATTTGTTATTTTGCAACCGTTCCGTACAGATCGTAAAGGTCACTGTCCTCCACCAGCACATCATAGAACTGGCCGGGGTAGAGCGGCTCCTCGCTGGAAACGCAGACATTGCCATCCACCTCGGGAGCATCGCCGGTGGTACGGCAGAGGTACAGGCCGCTCTCCTCGTCGATGCCGTCACAGAGCACACGGACGGTCTGGCCCACCTTTTCGGCCTGTTTCTGGGCCATGATGCCGGTCTGGATCTGCATCACCAGCTCCGCGCGCCGGTCCTTGGTCTCCTGATCGATCTGGCCGTCCATCTTTGCGGCCACGGTGTTCTCCTCGGCAGAATAGGCAAAGCAGCCCAGACGGTCAAATCTGACTTCCTTGACGAAGTTGCACAGGTCCTCAAACTGCTCCTCGGTCTCGCCGGGGAAGCCTGCGATCAGGGTGGTGCGCAGGGTGATGCCGGGAATCTCCCGGCGCAGCTTGCCGATGACCTCCAGCAGCTCCGCACGGGTGGAGCGGCGGTTCATATTTTTGAGGATGGTATCGTTGCAGTGCTGGATGGGCAGGTCGAGGTAAGGCACCACCTTCTCGTTCCGCTTCATGGCGGCAATAAAGTCATCGGTGATGCGCTCGGGGTAGGCATACATGATGCGGATCCACTCAAGGCCCGGCACCTTGTTCAGCTTGTCCAGCAGCTCACAGATGCTGCCGGGCTTGCCCCAGTCCTCGCCATAGGCGGTGGGGTCCTGGGCCACCACGATCAGCTCCTTCACTCCCTCACCGGCCAGCCAGCGGGCCTCGGCCACGCAGTCGGCCAGATCGCGGCTGTGCAGCGGGCCGCGGATGCCCGGGATGGCGCAGTAGTGGCAGCGGTTGTTGCAGCCCTCTGCGATCTTTAAGTACGCATAGTGGGCAGGCGTGCCGATGACACGCTTGCCGCCCAGCGGGAAGTCCTTTTTGGCACCGTAGCTTTCCAGATGGTTCTCACCGTGGAACAGGCGGGCCACGATGGTGTCAATGGCCTTGTTGGAGGCACAGCCCACCACAGCATCCACCTCGGGGATCTCCTCCTCGATCTGGCTGCGGTAACGCTCGGCCAGGCAGCCGGTGACGATGACCTTCAGCTCCGGGTTCTGCTGCTTGTAGGCGCAGGCCTCCAGAATGTTCTCAATGGCCTCGGTCTTGGCGCTCTCGATAAAGCCGCAGGTGTTGACCAGAATGACATCGGCTTCACCCAGGTCGGCCACCGTCTCGTGACCGGCCGAAAGCAGGATGTGCACCATCACGTCCAGATCGACCTGATTCTTGGGGCAGCCAAGGGAAATACATGCAATTTTCATAAGGGATGATACTCTCTTTCTCTTTTGAGGGATGCTTTTGATTTTTTACGATTTGCTCCGGAAAAGCTCCCCCTTCGGGGGAGCTGGCAAAGCCGCAGGCTTTGACTGAGAGGGTTATTTCCCCTCCTCCACCCTGCGAATGGCTTCCTTAATGACGGAATACGAAAATCCCCGCCGCTGCAGGGCCGCAATGACCAGATCCCTGCGGCCCGCTTCCAGCTTTTTGCGGTAATGCCCTTCCACCAGAGCGGCGGCGGCTTCCAGCTCCGGGTCCTCGCCGGAGTCATCGGGGGTGTAAACAGCATCCAGCGCCTGCTGGATCTCGCCTGCGGCCAGGCCCTTCTGCCGCAGATTCCGGGCAGCGGCGCGGCGGCTCTTTTTTGCCGCCAGCAGGGCGTGGGCACGGGTCTCGGCATAGCGGGCATCGTTGATATACTCCCGCTGCACCATCTCTGCTACCACGGCGGCACTGGTCTGCTGGGCATAGCGGCGGTTCAGCCGCTCATACAGCTGGCCCGAGGAAAGCTCCTGCCCGGCCAGCAGCTCCATGGCTCGGGTGCGGGCCTTGGCGGCATCGGTAGATTTTTCCTCTTCGGCCAGCGGGCGGCGGCCACGGCTGTAAAAGGCCATTTACTCTTCCACCATGATATCCAGCTCACTCTCGCTGCTGCGGGCGGGAGCCTTGACCACCGGCTCCTTTGCTGCGGCGGGAGCTGCCGGTTCCCCCTCTGCAGGGGCAGCGGCAGCCTTGCCCCCCGGGCGGCGGGTGGCATAGAGCTTATCTGCATTGGCGCGCACCTGACCCTCGATATCGTTGGCGATCTCGGGGTTATCACGCAGGAACTGCTTGGCATTGTCGCGGCCCTGACCCAGGCGGATATCACCGTAGTTGAACCATGCACCGCTCTTCTGAACGATGCCCAGCTTGACACCCAGATCGATGAGCTCACTCATCTTGGAGATGCCCTCGCCGAACATGATGTCGAACTCCGCCTCACGGAACGGAGGAGCCACCTTGTTCTTGACGATCTTGGCGCGGGTGTGGTTGCCGATGAACTGGCCGGAGGAATCCTTCAGGCCCTCCACGCGGCGGATATCGATGCGGACAGAGGAATAATACTTCAGGGCGCGGCCGCCGGTGGTGACCTCTGGGTTGCCGTAGACCACGCCGACCTTTTCACGCAGCTGGTTGATGAAGATGCAGACGGTGTTGGTCTTGCCGATGACGCTGGTCAGCTTGCGCATGGCCTGGCTCATCAGGCGGGCCTGCAGGCCCACATGGCTGTCGCCCATCTCGCCCTCGATCTCGGCGCGGGGCACCATAGCGGCAACAGAGTCCACAACGATGGCATCAATGGCACCGGAGCGCACCAGCGCCTCGCAGATCTCCATGGCCTGCTCACCGGTATCGGGCTGGCTGACCAGCAGGTTGTTGATGTCCACGCCCAGCGCCTCGGCATACACAGGGTCCAGCGCGTGCTCCACGTCGATGAAGGCAACATCGCCGCCCTTCTTCTGGGCTTCGGCCAGAACATGCAGGGCCAGCGTGGTCTTACCACTGGATTCGGGGCCGTACACCTCAATGATGCGGCCCCGGGGCACGCCGCCCACACCCAGTGCCAGATCCAGGCCGATGCTTCCGGTCGAGATGGCATCCACCTGCATGGCGGCGTTATCGCCCAGCTTCATCACAGCGCCCTTGCCGAACTGCTTCTCGATCTGGGCCAGTGCCGTGGCCAGCGCATCCTTCTTGGCACCGGGATCGGTCTTCTGGGTCGCCGGGGCAACGTTGTTGTTCTGATTTTTTGCCATAGTGTCATGCTCCTTTGTCATCTGTTCCCGGCGCGGTGCGGCCAAACGCAGGCGCGGGCATTCCAATTCTTTCGGTACTAGTATAACACATTTTACAGATATTACAACAGGAAGTTGTAGATATTTTTACCGTTTTCTCGCCATCACACAGCGGTCATTGCCGCCAAAGTCTTTTCTGCACACAATGTCCGTCCACCCGTTGGCGGCAAGCAGGGCCGTCACGGCTTCCCGCTGCTGCCAGCCGATCTCCAGGGCAAGGGCACCGCCGGGGCGCAGAGCTTTCTGGTAGTGTTCCGCAATGGCGCGGTAAAATACCAGCCCATCCTCCCCCGCTTCCAGCGCCATGGCAGGCTCCTGCGCCACCTCGGGCTGCAGTTCGCCCATCTCGGCGGCGGTCAGGTAGGGCGGGTTCGACACAATAAGGTCCAGCTGCCCCTCCGGCAGGGTCTGCCAGTAGGTGAACAGATCCCCCTGCACCGGGGTGATGGTCAGTACCGGGGAGAGATGGGCATTCTGCTCCAGATAGCGGTATGCCGCAGGGCTCTTCTCCAGACTTGTGACCTGTGCCGCCGGGCAGAAGCGCTTCACGCCCAGCCCCAAACAGCCCGTGCCGGCGCAGAGGTCGAGTACCCGGGGTGCCTCCACCCCAGCCAGCATTCCGGCGGCGGCTTCGGCCACCACCTCAGTATCGGCCCGGGGGCAGAGCACGCCGGGGCCGACAGCCAGCTCAAAGTCGAGGAAGGGCCAGCTGCCGCAAAGGTACTGCAAAGGCTCCCGGGCCCCGCGGCGGGCCGTCAGGGCTTCCAGCCGCTCTGCCTGCTCTGCACCCAGCGGAGCGTCAGCAAGGCGGGCATCCCCGCCCGCTGCCAGCCGGAAGAGCTCGGCCGCGTCAAAATCTGCATCGGGGCAGCCTGCGGCGCGCAGGCGTGCCTCCACCTCCCGGACTGCTGCCCGGGGCAGCATCCCTGCGGTTACCATCTGCCGTCCTCCGGGTCCTCGGGCAGGACCGGTGTGACGGCGGCAATGGCCACCTCGATCATGCTGTCGTCCGGCTCAAACACGGTCAGATGCTGCACCCAGATGCCGGGCTGACGGATGATGCGGGTGGCGATGTTGTCCGACCGGCCGCACCACTTGAGCAGCTCATAGCTGATGCCCATGACCAGCGGCAGGAGCAGCAGCTTGAACACCACCCGCAGGCTGGTGCTGGACCAGGGCAGCACGCTGTACAGGAACACGCTGACGATGACCACCAGGATCAAAAAGCTGGTGCCGCACCGGGGGTGGAAGCGGGTATATTTGCGGACATTCTCCACCGTGAGGGGGTCTCCGGCCTCGTAGCAGGCAATGGTCTTGTGCTCGGCCCCGTGGTACTCGAACACCCGGTGGATCTCCTTCATCCGGGAGATGGCGGCCATGTAGGTCAGGAAGATGGCGACCTTGAGCACCGCCTCCAGCACCACCTTGGCCCAGCGGCCCAGCGGCACCAGATGGTTCAGGCCACCCACCAGCACCGTGGGCAGAACGGTGAAGAGCAGGATGGCAAACAGCCCGCCGATCACGGCAGCTGCCGCCAGCAGGATATCCTCGGCCTTTTTGCCCAGATGGTTGCCCACCCATTTTTCAAAGGCGGTCTCCTCTTCGGCGGGGTCGTAGTCATCCCCCATGCTCACCTGTGCCGAGTACATCATGTACTTGTATCCCATGATCAGGCTTTCGATCATCGAGATGGCTCCCCGCACCAGCGGGATCTTTGTCCACACGCCGTGGGTGGGGGTGGGCTCGACCTTGGTCTCAATGGTTCCATCGGGCTTGCGGACAGCACAGCAGATGTTTTTCGGGCCCCGCATCATAATGCCCTCCATCAGGGCCTGCCCGCCCACACTCGTCTTGAAGCGTTCCTTGTTCGGTTGATTCATTGGCTCTCCTATGGGGCGCTGCGGCCCCTCTCTATCGTAAAAACTGCCCCTCTATCTTACCAGATAAATATGGACAATCTCTTATCGTTTATAGATCGGCAGGCCCAGGGTGACCACCGTGCCCCGGCCCAGCGTACTCTTGAGGTCCATGGTGCCGTCCAGTGCGGTCATAATAGAATCCACCAGCGCAAGGCCGATGCCGCTGCCCCGCACCGAGTTGCTGCCCTTGTAAAACTTGGTCTTGACGTTTTCCAGATCCTCCGGCGGGATGCCGCGGCCCTGATCGATGATCTCGATGAAGGCTTTGTACTCGCCCTGCCAGATCTTGACTGTGATGCGTCCGCCGGGGGCCGAATACTTGATGGCATTGTCCAGAATGTTGATGAACACCTGCCGCAGGCGGTCGGGGTCGGCGTAGACCGGAATCATCTCCTCCGGCTCAGAGTAGGCCAGCAAAAGGCCCTCCCGCTGGATGCGCGCTTCACAGAAAAGGACAGCGTCTGTCAGCTCGGCCACAAGGTCCAGGGGGCGGCACTCCATTTTCAGGCGGCCATTCTGCAGGCGGCTGAAATCCAGCAGCTCCTCCACCATGTTGTACAGGCGGGCGGTCTCGTTGTTGATGATTTCCAGCCCCTTGCGGTAGTTCTCATCGGTGGGGTCATCCAGGGTGCGCAGGGTCTCCACCCAGCCCCGGATGGAGGTGAGCGGCGTGCGCAGCTCATGGGAGACCGAGCTGATGAATTCGTTCTTCATCTTCTCCGTCTCTTCCAGCCCCTCGGCCATCTGATTGATGGTGCCGCGCAGGCGGTCCACCTCGTCCCGCTCGTCCCCGGTCACAGGCAGGCGGACATCCAGCTCTCCCCGGGCGATGCTGGCGGCGATCCGCTCCACCTGCCCCAGCGGCACCACGATGCCCCGCACAAAGTACAGGCCGGAGGCCACTGTAAAGCCCAGAATGGCCGCCACCACGATCAGACTGACGATGAAAACGCTCTTCAGCTGCTCCTGCACCAGCGTCAGGCTGGTGACAAGGCGCATAGCGGCCACATCCTCGGCCGCGTAGGGCACCAGACTGCACACGGCCATGACCGTTTCCCCGCTGGCGGTGCGGTAGATGGCCACACCCACGCCGTCCGGTGCATCCTGTGCCTTGTTAAAGTCGTCCTGCACCACGATGCCGTCCGCACCTGTGCCGCTGGAGGAGGCGATCACGCCGCCGTAACCGTCCAGCAGCATGAACTCATATTTGTCTTTATCCGCAAACTGCTCCACCATCCGGCGCAGGGCCACACTGCGGTTGGCCGCGGTCTTCTGGGCCGTGTCGCCGGTGTACATTTTCAACTGACCGTTGATGGAGGAAAAACGCCGCATCATGGTCTGCTGGACGCTGTTGTAGTAGCTGCGGCTGAAGTTGTACACGAACATACTCTCCACCAGCAGCACCAGCAACACCGTCAGGAACAGGCTTCCCCGCAGCCAGCGGTGGGTAATACCACTGCGCATTGCTTTTCCTCCTTTCTGTCAGTAATCCCGGCTCTCCTGTCGGGAAAGCTGTCGGGCACAGCGAGACTGGCGCAGTCTTTCTTTACTCCTCCCACCGGTAGCCGTAGCCCCACACTGTCATAATGTGGGTAGGGTGGCTGGGCTCATCCTCTACCTTCATCCGCAGGCGGCGGATGTTCACATCCACGATCTTCACATCACCGAAGTAGTTCTCGCCCCACACGCCCTTCAGGATCTTTTCCCGCACCAGCGCGATGCCGGGGTTGTGGAAGAACAGCTCCATGATCTGGAACTCCACCTGGGTCAGCTCGATCTGCCGCCCGGCCTTGAGGAGAACACGGCGGTTCTCATCCAGCACAAATTCCCCGCTGACCAGCGTGGTGGGGGCGCTTTCGTCGGCAGCAGAGCCGCCGCCCGAGCGGCCCACCCGGCGGCAGAGGGCCTCCACACGGGCCAGCAGCTCACTGACGCTGAAGGGCTTGGTCATATAGTCATCCGCGCCGATGGACAGGCCGCGGATCTTGTCCTGCTCCTGCCCCTTGGCGCTCAGGATGATGATGCCGATCTTCTGGTCGGTGCGGCGGATGGTCTCGCAGAGCGAGAACCCATTCATGCCGGGCAGCATCACATCCAGGATGGCTGCATCACAGCCGGGCTTCTGCTCCAGCAGAGGCAGGGCGGCTTCGGCGCTGTCGGCCTCCACCGCCTCCATCCCCGCCAGCCGCAGGTTCAGCGCGATCATCTCGCGGATGCTGGCTTCATCCTCTACCACAAGTACCTTGACCATCTAAGACCTCCATATTTTTCTACTTTCTCCCTCTGCCCAAGAGCACACGGAGAAGCATTCCACCTCAGAACACCCAGCCTGCATCCGGTAAACTTCTGCAAAACTGAGCGGCATCATCAATTCAACCGGTACAACGACCGGGACAGTCGATAGCTCTGATCCTTCAGCACCACGTCCGGCCCGAACTTGGCCTGCATCTGGCGGGATGCCACCACGCCCAGGCGGGTCCAGCCCGCCGCGCTCTCGCTGGAAGGGACCAGGCGCATGGTCAGCACCAGCTTGCCCTCGTCCACGGTGCGCAGCTCCACGGCCTCCTCTCCCTCAGCGCTGTCGGTGAGCATCAGGTTGCCCTCCCACTCGGCGGGCAGCTCAATGTAGCAGCTGCTCTCCTCGTCCAGCAGACCGAAGCTCTTTTCCGGCTCCGGGCTGGTGTAGTCCATCCAGACGATGAAATCCATCCGCCGGCTCTGGCTCAGGTTCAGCAGGCCCGCTTCGTCAGGCTGGGTAGGGATCTCCACGATGCCGTCGCCGTCCAGATCCCGGCTGACCAGCGTGGAGACATTGCGCAGGGACGCATTGTACAGCTCACTGGTGCTGATCTGCTCGGCGGGCAGCATCTGCTGGCTTTCCTCATCAAAATAGAGCAGCACCGTGGCCAGATTGTTGCCCGAAAGGCCGGTCCAGCCGTCCAGCACCAGATAGCGCTTTCCGTCCGCTCCCAGGCCCGCCGCCACAGCTGCGCAGCCCGAGAACTTATCTGCCGAAAGGCCCATGACAGCCACCTGCTGGAACATCCCGTCCCGGTCAACGGTCAGCAGCTCGATCTGCACCCCGCCGTCCTCCAGCGTGGACATCAGGATCAGATCCTCGTTGCCGCCGCCGGTGATATCCTCCACCAGATACTGCTCATAGGACTGTTCCAGAATGGCATTGACCGTGCCGTTCTCGTAGGAGTACACCGCCAGATAGCTGTCCCCCTGCGCGGCGAGGTACCCCACCACCAACTGGGTTGCGGCACCATCCTGCAGCTGTGCCAGCCGGACATTGTCCACTGTATCCGCCAGACCCTCGATGCTCTGGCGGACCTGCCACACGCCTGCAGCATCCTTCTGCAAAAATGCAATGCAGACGTTGGAGCTCTGGGCCGTGGTGTAGAGAACAGCGGCATCCTGCTGGCCGTCACCATCCAGATCCTGCAAAAGGAACGGCGAGAGCAGCTCCCCCTGCATCGGGTATTTCAGCTGGGCGCTCTCCCCCAGCCATTCGTTCAGGGCATTTTGCAGTGCACCGTAGTCGCCCGGAAGGCGCGGGGCACGCAGCAGCTCCTCCACCTGCACATTTTCCGACATCGGAAGGCCGCACGCCGAGAGCAGGCCCATCATGCAGCCCGCACTCAACACCAGAAACCGTCGTCTTTTCAACCGCCGCCCCTCCCTTCTGTGGAAAATTCGCAAAGTCGTGCAGAAATACAGTATAATTATAGCATTCTTGCCCCGCCATCACAAGCCCCAGCTGCTAACGCCCAATCGGGCAGCGCGGCATTCCCACGCAAGTGAAACGGGCCATTCCATCGCCCACTCTACTGTCTGCGGCAGCAGGGTCCCACCCCAGCGGACACTTGCTTTGGGAACACCCCGCTGCCCAGCCCACACGATGCAAAAAAGGCCCTTTCCCCGAAGGGAAAGAGCCTTTGTTACACTGTTTGAACAGTCAGAGTCGATCAGACGAGCTCCAGAACTGCCATCTCAGCAGCGTCGCCGCGGCGAGCGCCGATCTTGATGATGCGGGTGTAGCCGCCGTTGCGGTCAGCGTACTTGGGGCTGATCTCATCAAACAGCTTCTTTGCAACATCTTCCTTGGTGATGTAGGCGTAGACCTGACGCTTGGTGTGCAGGTCGCTGGCCTTACCCAGGGTGATCATCTTCTCGGCCATGGAACGAACGTCCTTAGCGCGAGTGACAGTGGTCTCAATCTTGCCATTCTCTAACAGGTAGGTAACCATAGCGCGCATCATAGCGTTGCGGCTGTCGCTGGTTCTACCGAGCTTTCTGGTACCGGGCATCCCGTTTCACTCCTTATTATTTTAGTTACTCATCGTCTGTGTTCAGCTTGAAGCCCAGGGAGTCCAGCTTTGCCATGACTTCTTCCAGGCTCTTGCGGCCGAGGTTACGGACTTTCATCATCTCGTCCTCGCTCTTGCTGACCAGATCCTCCACCGTGTTGATACCGGCGCGCTTCAGGCAGTTGAAGGAACGGACGCTCAGATCCAGCTCTTCGATGGTCATCTCCAGAGCCTTTTCCTTATCGTCGTTGGTCTTCTCCACCATGATCTCCGTACCGGCAGCCTCATCGGACAGGTTGACGAAGAGGTTCAGGTGCTCGGTCAGCACACGGGCAGCCAGAGAAACAGCTTCCTGTGCATTGATCGTGCCATCCGTCCAAACCTCGATGGTCAGCTTGTCGTAATCGATGGCCTGTCCAACGCGGGTGCTCTCAACGTTATAATTCACCTTGAGCACGGGGGTGTAAATGCTATCGACGGGAAGAGTGTTGATATCGTTCTTCTCGACGATGGCCTGCTTGTTGCGCTCTGCAGGCACATAACCGCGGCCCTTATCGAAGGTGAGCTCCATGACGAGCTTGCCGCCCTCGCCCAGGGTTGCAATGTGCCATTCAGGGTTCAGGATCTCAATATCGTCGCCCTGCTTGATGTTGTCCGCAGTAACCTCACAAGGGCCGACTGCCTCAACACGCACTGTCTTCGGCCCGTCGGTGTACAGCTTTGCAGCAATACCCTTCAGGTTCAGGACAATTTCGGTAACGTCTTCCTTGACGCCCTCAATGGTGGAGAACTCGTGAACCACGCCGTCGATCTTGACGCTGGTCACGGCGACACCGGGCAGAGAGGAAAGAAGCACACGACGCAGGCTGTTGCCCAGTGTGATGCCAAAGCCACGCTCCAGCGGCTCCGCCACGAATCTGCCGTAGCGGCCGTCCGGGGACAGGCTTGCCGTTTCGATTTTGGGACGTTCAATCTCCATCATATCTATGCCCTCCTTGTCAAACCGATGTTGCCATCGGCCCATTATTAAATTCTTTCAAAGAAAAGAATGTGAAAACCGGCCATCCACACGGAAGGCCAGGCCTTCTTAATGGATTACTTGGAGTACAGCTCGACGATGAGGTGCTCTGCAACTTCGTAGTCGATGTCGCTGCGCTCGGGGAGCTTGGTCACAACACCCTTCAGGGTGCCGGCCTCACGGTTCAGCCAGGAAGGCAGAGCCACAACGGGAGCCTCGGGGCCAACGAGCTTTGCGAACTTAGCAGAAGAGCGGCTGGACTCACGGACCTCGATCACGTCACCGGCCTTGACCTGGTAGGAAGGAATGTTGACCTTCTTGCCATTGACGGTGAAGTGAGCGTGGCTCACCAGCTGACGAGCGTCGCGGCGGGTCTGAGCAAAGCCCAGGCGGAACACGACGTTGTCCAGACGGCACTCCATGATCTGGAGCAGGTTCTCACCGGTCTTGCCGGGGCGAGCCTCAGCACGCAGGTAAGCATTGTGGAACTGCTTCTCCAGAACGCCGTAGATAAACTTGACCTTCTGCTTCTCCTTCAGCTGAGATGCGTACTCAGACTGCTTCTTACGGACATTGCCGTTGGAGTTGCGGGTGGTATTCTTCTTTGCATAGCCCATGACCGCAGGAGAAATGCCCAGGGCCTTGCAACGCTTTGC
>OOCB01002667.1_pt1 | contig 19633 bp, 8 predicted proteins | sample 1671351 | NCBI WGS metagenome assembly OOCB01 (sample SAMN06348148, study PRJEB24527) | human gut metagenome | biome: human gut; feature: ankylosing spondylitis patient; material: feces | host: Homo sapiens | place: China | collected 2015-10
ATACAGAGTTGATTTCGTTTTGTCAAGAGCGATTTTGAAAATTTTTCATCGTCGCCTTTCTTGCTCTCCCGAAAAACGTCGCTTGAAACGTCGTCGTTCGCGAGAGGAAGTGAATTATACGCAAGAATTTTCATTTGTCAAGAGATTCTGTTCGAGGGCTCCGTTTTTTCTCGCCCCCCTCACCGAAAAACCGAACCCCCTCCGACTCGAAAGTCGAAGGGGGCTCGCGGAGTCTTCGATCCGATCGAACCGGCCGACCCGCTTGGCGCGGGTCGAGCGGTTCTCGGGTCGGTCAATCGATCAACCCACCCAGACGCGGGCGTTGCGGAACATGCGCATCCAGCCCGAGACGTCGGTCCAGGCGTCCGGATGCCACGAGAGCTGCAACGCGCGGTGGCTGCGTTCGGGGTGCGGCATCATGATCGTGAAGCGCCCGTCGGTGGTCGTCACCGAAGTGAGACCGCCCGCCGAACCGTTCGGATTCATCGGGTAGGCTTCGGTCGCGGCACCGGTGCTGTCCACAAAGCGCGCCGCCGCACGAACGAGCGTCGCGTCTTCGGGACGCAGGAAGCGAACGCGGCCTTCGCCGTGCGAATTCACGATCGGCATGACGGAGCCCGCCATCCCCGCGAAGAAAATCGAGGGACTTTCCAGGATTTCGACGTTCACGAGACGCGCTTCGAACTGCTCGGACGTGTTGCGAACGAAATCGGGCCAGGCTTCGGCACCCGGAATCAGGTCGCGCAGACGGCTCATCATCTGGCAACCGTTGCAGATCCCGAGACCGAACGTGTCGTTGCGGCGGAAGAAGGTCGAGAACATTTCGACGAGACGATCGTTGTGAAGGATCGTCTTCGCCCAGCCGCCGCCCGCACCGAGGACGTCGCCGTAGGAGAAGCCACCCGCACAGGCAAGACCCTTGAAGTCCGCGAGATCCACGCGACCCGAAAGAAGGTCCGTCATGTGAACGTCGTGCGCTTCGAAGCCCGCACGCGTAAAGGCGGCCGCCATTTCGTTCTGCGAGTTGACGCCTTCTTCGCGAAGGACGGCGAGCTTCGGACGAGCACCCGAAGCGATCATCGGAGCGGCGACGTCTTCGTTCACGTCGAAGGTCGTCTTCGCGAAGAGCCCCGTATCGGTCGCGTCTTCGACGCGAGCGGCTTCGCGATCGGCGCAGGCCGGATTGTCGCGGCCGCGGGCAATCGCGTGGGAGACTTCCGTCCAGGCCTTCTGGAGTTCGGCACGCGGGAAGCGCGCGACGACTTCGCCCGCACGGACGATTTCGATCGCGTCCGTGTCGGTCACTTCACCGATGAAGTGCGAGCAGGAGGCGAGCCCTTCGGCACGCATCGTCGCCACGACTTCGTCGGCGCGGTCGGCACGCACCTGAAGGAGCGCACCGAGCTCTTCGTTGAAGAGAACGTTCGTCACCGTGGCACCCTTCGCTTCGAGGAGCGAATCGAGCGTCAAGCGAACGCCGAGGCGCGAGGCGAAGGTCATTTCCGCCGCGGTCGCGAAGAGACCGCCGTCCGAACGGTCGTGATAGCTCAGGACGCACCCGGAAGCAACGAGCTTCCGGACCGCCCCCACGAAGCGCGCGAGCGCCGCGGGATCTTCGCAATCGGGGGCGGTGTTGCCGAAGCGTTGCTCGACCTGCGCGAGGATGGAGCCGCCCATGCGGTTGCGACCGAACCCGAGGTCGACGAAAACGAGGACGGAGCCCGGTTCGCGCTTCAATTCCGGCGTAAGCGTCAGAGCTGCGTCGCCCACGGGAGCCGCCGCGGACACGATGAGGGAGACCGGAGACGTGACGCTCTTCGCGTCGTCGCCGTCCTTCCAAGCGGTCTTCATCGAGAGGGAGTCCTTGCCGACCGGAATCGAGATGCCGAGCGCGCAACAGAAGTCGGACGCCGCTTTCACCGCATCGAACAAGCGGGCGTCTTCGCCCGGGGCGCCGCAGGCGGCCATCCAGTTGGCGGAAAGCTTCACGAGCGGCAGTTCGACGTCGGCCGCACACATGTTCGTGAGCGCTTCGCCCACGGCCATACGGGAGGCGGCCGCGGAGTCGATCACCGCCAGAGGCGTGCGTTCGCCCATCGCCATCGCTTCGCCGCGATTCGTTTCAAAACCGAGCGTCGTCACGGCACAGTCCGCTACCGGCACCTGCCAGGGACCGACGAACTGGTCGCGCGCAACGAGCCCCCCCACCGTACGGTCGCCGATCGTGATGAGGAACGACTTCGAGGCAACGGTCGGATGACGCATCACGTCGTAGGCGCTCTTTTCGATGTCGATGCCGGTTTCGTCGAATTCGGGGAGGTTCTTTTCTTCGTGACGCACGTCGCGGTGCATGCGGGGGGCCTTTCCGAGGAGGACTTCCATCGGCATGTCGACCGCATCCGTTTCACCCGCGGCACGCGCGAGCTTCAAGTGCGCTTCTTCGGTGATCGTGCCGATCACCGCGAAAGGCGCGCGTTCGCGTTCGCAGAACGCCGTGAAGACGTCGAGCTTCGCCGGATCGAGCGCGATCACGTAGCGTTCCTGCGATTCGTTGCACCAGACTTCCAGGGGCGACATGCCGGATTCTTCGACGGGAACCTTCGTGAGGTCGAACGAAGCCCCCTTCCCGGAGAGGTCCGCGAGTTCGGGCATGGCGTTCGAGAGACCGCCCGCACCCACGTCGTGAATGGCGAGAATCGGGTTTTCGGCGCCCATCGCCCAGCAGCGGTCGATCACTTCCTGGGCGCGACGTTCCATTTCGGGGTTGCCGCGCTGCACGGAGTCGAAGTCGAGCGCTTCGGAGTTCGAGCCCGTCGTCATCGAGGAGGCCGCGCCCCCGCCGAGACCGATGCGCATGCCCGGGCCCCCGAGCACAACGAGAAGGCTGCCGACGGGCGGAACGGTCTTCTTCGTCTGGTCGTCGCGGATGCTCCCGATACCGCCCGCGAGCATGATGGGCTTGTGGTAGCCGTAGCGAACGCCGTCGATATTGGCTTCAAAGGTACGGAAGTAGCCGAGAATATTCGGACGACCGAATTCGTTGTTGAACGCGGCGCCGCCCAGGGGACCTTCCGTCATGATGGAAAGCGGGGTCGCGATGCGCGAAGGAGCGCCGTAGGCGGCATCCGTCTTCTCGCCGTGCGCGGCGTCGCCGTCGTTTTCCCAGCGTTGCGGAGCTTCGGGGAGGTGCAGAGCCGACGTCGTAAAGCCCGTCAGGCCCGCCTTCGGACGGGCGCCGCGGCCCGTCGCGCCTTCGTCGCGGATTTCGCCGCCCGAACCCGTCGAGGCGCCCGGGAAAGGCGAGATCGCCGTCGGATGGTTGTGGGTTTCCACCTTGAAGACCGTGTGCACGACCTCGTCGCGGCGCTCGAACACACGCCCGAAAAGATCGCCCGCTTCACCCGGACGCGGGTAAAGACGCGTGGCCGTACCGCCTTCGAAAATCGCCGCGTTGTCGGCGTAAGCCGTGATCGTGCCCTGAGGCGACGTCTTGTGGGTCTTTCGAATCATGCCGAAGAGCGTTTCTTCGCGCTCCGTGCCGTCCAACGTCCAACGGGCGTTGAAGATCTTGTGGCGGCAGTGTTCGGAATTGGCCTGCGCGAACATCATGAGTTCGACGTCGGTCGGGTTGCGCTTCATCGCGCCGAAAGCGTCCGCGAGGTAATCGATTTCGTCTTCGGACATCGCGAGACCCATGTCGAGGTTCGCACGCTCCAGAGCCGCACGGCCTTCTTCCATGAGAGGCACGGTCGCCATGGGACGGCCTTCGAGATCGACGAAGAGATCTTCGCCCGTGAAGTCCGACCCCACGACGGATTCCGTCATGCGGTCGTGCAGCTTCGAAGCGAGCGTTTCAAGCTCTTCGTCCGAGGGAACGTAACCGTCCGAGAACGCGAGCGAAAAGACCGTGCCGCGTTCGACGCGCAGCACGCCGCCGATGCCGCAGTTCTTCACGATGTCGGTCGCCTTCGAAGCCCAGGGCGAGATCGTCCCGAGGCGGGGCACCACCATGAAAGCCGCGTCCGCACGAACGTCCGCCGCCGGGTCGCCGTAGACGAGCAGCGAGGCGAGACGCTCGGTTTCAACGTCCGTCAGTTCGCGTTCGGCATGCACGAAATGCACGAAGCGGCCAGAGACCGCTTCGACATGGGGTTGGACGGATTGGAGCGCGGCAAGCGCACGACGGGCGCGAAAGTCCGAAAGCGCGCAACCGCCCGGGAGGGCGAAGACGATACCGTGAAAGGTGGTCATAGCTGTCCTAGTGAGAGAGAAGCGCCCGGGCGGATCGGGTGAAGTCTGTCTGCGCGGGCGCGGGAGATGGAAAATCCAAGGTGGCGCCATTATAAACGGGCAACGCTCGACGCGCCGCTCGGTGAACGATCGGCCGAGGGATTTTCCGCGAATTTTCCGACCGAGCGAGCGACCTTCAAGGGCCCCGCGCGACATCGGACGACGTCAAGCAACCTCGAGCAATCTCGACGCCCCCGTGCGGCCTTGCCAACGAGGAAAAGCTCCGTACCGAGGTACGGAGCTTTTCCTTCCGAGCAACGCTTTCGACGAAGCGAACGAACGAGCGGTCGTCCGTTCGCTCGGATGCGCGCTTCTCACTTGCAGCAGGTTGCGAGATCGACGTTCTTCGACTTCAGCCAGGCCTGCATCTGTTCGATTTCGGGACCCTGAGCGGCGACGATCGCTTCGGCAAGCTTGCGCATTTCGGGGTCCTTGCCGTACTTGAGTTCCACTTCGGCCATCTCAACGGCCCCCTGATGGTGCGGGATCATCCCGACCGCAAAGGCGATGTCGGCGTCCGTCACGTTCAGGGACTTCGCCATACCTTCGTGCATGTCGGTCATGCCGGTCATGAGTTCCTTGTGCATGGGGAGCATGTCGGCGTGGGATTCGCCCTTTTCCTTCGTCTTTTCGGGATTGCGGGCGAGCCATGCGTTCATCTGTTCGATTTCGGGACCCTGGGCGGCAATGATCGCTTCGGCAAGCTTGCGCATTTCGGGATCCTTGCCGTACTTGAGTTCCACTTCGGCCATCCGAACGGCTCCCTTGTGGTGCGGCACCATGCCCGCGGCGAAGGCGGCGTCCGCATCGAGGAGCATCATGCCCGCGTGCATGTCGGCGTGCATGCGATCCATCCCGGCCGCAAGTTCCGCCTGCATCGGGGTGCGTTCGATCTTGTGCGAGCCGTGGTTCGTCATCTCGTGATTCATCGAACCGTGATTCATCCCGGCGTGCGGGTCGGCCGCGAAAGTACCGCCCGAAGCGAGAGCGAGACCGGTGCCGAGAAGCGTGACGGCGAGCGTGGAAAAGGTACGCATGGTGTGTGTTCCTTCTTCAAAGAGGAGTCCGAAAGCGGTAGCACGGAATTCTTTTCCATCGTGTCGAATCCGCTCCCGGACAAGGAGAATCCGAAAAACTTCGACGTGAGACGCGCCCGAAGGTTCGGCTGAAATCCCGAAATGCCGCGCCTTCGGGCCGCGTCACGCCAAATACTCTATCGACCCATCCTTAGAAACCCCTAAGCATAGATACAAACCCTAACAAGCTTCGCGAACGCTTGCAGAAATCGCATGCACGGGAGCTCGATCCCCGAAACGCATCGGGGCCGCTTCGCGCGAACGAAGCGGCCCCGATGCTTTTTGAAGGCTTAATTACGCGCTTACGCGGCGACAGCCTTCTTGTCCTTCGTCTTCATGAAATGCAACGCCGTTGCGAGCACCACCATGAGGCCGAGTGCCGTACCGAAGGAAGCGACGAGGTTCCCGCGCGTGAAGCCCGCCACGACGTAACCCGCCGTCGAGCAGAAGGCAACAAGCAAAGCGTACGGAATCTGCGTCGAGACGTGTTCGATGTGGTTGCACCCCGCACCCGCCGACGAAAGAATCGTCGTATCGGAAATGGGCGAGCAGTGGTCGCCGAAGACCGAACCCGCCAGGGTCGCGGAGAGAACGACGATCGTCAACTGCGGATCGATCCCCTGAACAACCGGCACGATGATCGGGATCAGGATCCCGAACGTACCCCAGGCCGTCCCCGTCGAGAAGGAGAGGAAGGCGGCAATGAGGAAGGTGGCCGCGGGCAGGAAGAGCGACAAATCGCCGCCCGACGATTCGACGAGCCCCTGCACGAACAAAGGCGTCTGCAGAAGGTCGCGGCACACGCCCGAGAGCGTCCACGCGAGAACGAGGATGATGTTCGCGGGAAGCATCAGCTTCATCCCTTCGACAAGGCCCTGCATGAAGTCGGCAAAGGGCACGAGACCGCGCGGCACATAGAGGAAGAATGCCACCGCCACGGCACCGAACGCGGCCCAGACGAGCGCCGACGCGGCGCTCGAATTGCCGATCGCGGCCTGGAACGTGTGATAGGCGGCGTCCGCCCCCCAGTAACCGCCCGAATACATGAGGGCGAGCACCGCAAAGACGATGAGCGCAAGCACCGGCACGAGCATGTCCCACACCGTGCCGCGGGGGTTCGCGTGCGGGGGTTCGGCGTGCGCGTGAGACGCGACGTCGCCCACGTCGCCCGCCATCGCGCGTTCTTCGGCGCGCTTCATCGGACCGAAGTCGTAACCCGTCAGCACGATGAAGAGAATCATCAGAATCGAGAGAAGCGCGTAGAAGTTCCACGGAATCGACGCGACGAAGGCCGCCATGTCGGATTCGAAGACGCCGTTACCCTTCAGGGACGAGCCCACGGCCGCCGCCCACGAGGAAACCGGGGCGATGATACAGACGGGCGCCGCGAGCGAGTCGATGATGTAGGCGAGCTTCGCGCGGGAAATACGGTAGTTGTCGCACAAGGGGCGCATCACCGTCCCGACCGAGAGGCAGTTGAAATAGTCGTCGATGAAGATGAGTATCCCGAGACCCGAGGTCGCAAGGAGCGTCCCTTTGCGACCCTTGATCTTCGTGACGGCCCAGCTGCCGTAGGCCTTCGTGCCGCCCGACATGGCGACGACGTAGACAAGCGCCCCGAGAAGCGAGCAGAAGATGAGGATGTTGAAGTCGACTTTGTTGCCCATGGTCGTGAACGCCCCTTCGAGCGTACCCATGAGCACGTTGCCGTCCGTACCGATCGTGTAGATCAGCGTCCCCGTGAGGATGCCGAGCACGAGCGAGGAAAGGACTTCCTTCGTGACGAGAGCAAGAACGATCGCCACGATCGGAGGGACGATCGAAAACCAACCGGCTGCATACGGTTCCATTTGTTTTTTCCTTGAGGCGGTCGCCGTCCGCTCAAGGACGGTCGGAAGGCGACCCGTTCGATTTCGTGCGGCTTCGCGTTTCTCGCGCGCGAAGCCCCGGCGAACGGACGCGGGACGAGGGATCTTGTGACCCGCTTCCGTATTGTGGGTGAATACCCGCGCCCGATATTCCCCGTGAAGGGAAAAACGCCCCGCTCGGCGTCAAGCGAGGCGCACGACGGCATTCTATCGGCGGCTGTCGGCGAGGGTCGGCGACCGCCCCGGAAAAAGCGCCCCGGCGGCGTGCTTTTTCCGAGGTATTCCACTCAACGGGGCGTGCAATTGGGAAAATGTCGTAGCTGTTACCCCTTGAGAACAATTAGAAATCGAACCGATACAGGAAGTCGATCGCCTGATCGACGCCCGAAACCGCTTCGAGATAAAGCCTCGGCATCAGGCGGTAGCGCAGCGTCAGGGTTGCGAGCGAATCGAAGATCCCGATCCCGTACTTCACCTGAAGGCCGGGAAGGACGTACCCCGACACGACTACCTGGGAGTTGTCGCCCACGCCCGTCGTATCGATCCCGAGGTTGCTGATCCCGACCGAGTCGCCGATCGCACCCAAGACGGGGCTCCCCGTGGAAGTGCCGAGCGCAAGGAGCATGCTCGTCATCATGTTCCCTTCCCCTTCGCCGAGGGTCCCGAGACCTTCGCCTCGAAGAAGGTAGGAGAGCGTTTCTTCCTGCGACTTCGCGGGATCGGAGAAAAGCGTCACTTCGGGTTTCGAGGCGGTCCCCGTCACGCGGATCCCCGCCGTCACGTCGTCGGCCGTCGTTTCGGGGTTGCGGACGGCTTCGATCGAGAGACTCGGGTTGTCGACGGGCCCCGCAAAGAGCACCGTCCCGCGACGGATCATCAAGTCCTGACCGTAAGCGCGGAAGCGCCCCGCCGGGATGTTGATCTGGCCCGAGAGTCCGAGCCCGTGCTTCGGATCCTGCACGGCCTGGAGTTCCCCGTTCAACGCGGCCTTGAGGCCGAACGCATTGATCAAGGCGCGCTTCAATTCCACGGCCACGCGGCTCTCGAACGGAATCGGCGGTTCGGGAGCAAGCTTCGGCTGAAGATTTTCGTCGAGCATCACGGTGTCGCTCGACACCTTCACGGCCGATTCGGGAATCGACTCGACTTCGATGCGGGCGTCGGGAATGACAATGCGCCCCGTGAGGGTCACGCGTTCGGCCGAGGCCCGCGCCTCGATGTCGGGCGCGGCCGACAACGTCACCATCGGGGGCACCGAAATGCGCAGAACGCCCTTTTCGTCGCTCATCTTCGCGCTCACCCGAGCGCGCCAGTCGGCGGGCGTCGACCAGTCGGCCGTACCCCGAAGGACGAGATTTCCGTCCTTCGTGTTGAGCGCCCCTTCGAGCACGGACGAGGTGCCGAGGAACGTAAAGACGACGTCGCTCGGCTCCATCGTCAGGGGAAGCATAGCCGCGTCGACGTTGAGTCCCGTGAAGGCCGCGCGCCCGCGGATTTCGGGGTGCGCGAGCGTGCCCGAAGCGGTGAGGTCCGCGTCCAAGCGCCCTTCCGCCTTTTCGCCGCGCGAGAGAAGCGGTTTGAGGGTGACTGGCGTGACGTTCGTCGCACGGACCCGGCCCGTGAGCATTCGCGCGCCCAAGGGATCCGAAACCCCGATCCGCCCGTCGACCACGGCCCCTTCGGAGGGGACGAGATGCCAGAGCACGTCGACCGCGTCTTTCCTCACGCGGCCCGTCACCCGAACGTCTTCGATCGAGACGGGAAAGCGCGCGCCGTCGATGCGGGTGCGGTAGTCGAGCTTCGGAAGTTCGAAGAGAAGGTCGACGTCGGGAAGCGTCCCCGACGCGAGATTCCACGAAGCCTTGACGCTCCCCGTGGCAATCCCTTGAATGGTGTCGCGCTTTTTCGGGAGGTAGGGTTTCAAGAGCCCCAAGTCGAGTTTCTTCAATACCACCTCAACCGCCCCGCGCTCGCCCGCGTTGCGAAGGTTCGCGGGTTTTGCCAGGCACACTTCGCCGAATTCGTGCGTCCAGCAGTGCGCGCCCAGGCGGATGTCTTTCGTTGCGTGGGTGTACCGGATGGCCATCGCCTGGGCCTGCTTCCAGACGCCGGCAGGCGTGCGGATGTCGGCCCCTTCGAGCGCGCCCTTCCAGTCGAAGGTTCGCCGGTCGACCGCTCCCGTCACGGTGAGGCTTCCCGAGACGGGTTCCCCTTCGACCGTGAGGCTCAATCGGTGGTTCGTTTCGCGGCCATTCGTCAGAAGGCGGATCTTCGGGTAGTCGACCCCTTCGCCCAACGTCAGGTCGTCGACCGCGAGCGAGATTTCGCCCGAGAGTTCGCCCTTGGCGAGTGCCGTTTCCAAGGCCGCCGCAACGGCCGCGTCGCGCGAGGAAAGACCTTCCGGGCTTTCGCCGCGCGCTTCGCGCTCGGCGATTTCGCGCTCGTACTCGGCTTTGGCGGCCTTGGCGTTCGCGATTACTTCGCGCATCACCTTTTCGGAAATCCGGTTGCGCAGTTTCCCCTTGAGGACCACCTTCCCGACGGAAAGGTCCTGCCAACCGAGGCCGTCCGCCGTAAAGTCCGCGTCGACGATCGGGCGCGCGCCCGTGCCGAGAAGCTTCACGAAGCCCTTGGCGCGTCCCCTCAGGCCTTCGATCGTGTGCTCGAACCCCGGGGCGTCGACTTCGGCCCGAAGGTCGAAAGCGCGCACGCCCTGAAGCGCGCCGTCAAGCCGCAGAGTGTTCTTTCCGAGACGAACGCGGAAGTTGTTGAAACCGGCCGACCGGTCGTGTGCCGTCCAGACGCCCCCGTCGGTTTCAAGAAGAGCGTCCCCGAACTTCCCGTCGACGCGCACGTTCGAAAGGGTCGCGCGCCAGACCCCCGTTTTGTTCCCCGTGAAGATCGAATCGACGCTGCCGCGCAAATACTCGGGCGCCGCAGGGACGAGCGCCCGAGCGTCGATCCCCTCGGGATTCGTTTCGAGTTTCCCGCGCCAGACAAAGCCGCGGCGCCATTCGATGCCTCCCGCAAGTTTCACCGCGCCCGAGACGCCTTCCGTGAAGTGCGCGGCGAGCGTTTCAAGACGAATGCCGTTCAGATTGCCGTTTCCGCGCAGCTCCAGATCGACGCCCGCCGGAGCGGCGAGGCCCGAACCGGGGAGCTCCGCCCGAACGGAAGTCGAGACGTCGAGTCGGTAATCGTCCGTATCGCCCGAAAAAAGCACGCGCAGATCGCGCACCGTCACGCGATCGCCGGGCACGGGACGGCCGGGATCGGCGATCCCCTCGGCATCGGAGGAACCCGCGGAGGACGCAACAGCAACGGGCGCATCGGAGCGAGCGCTCGCTTCTTTTTCGGTTACGGCCGCCGTCTTCGCCGAAACAAGAGACCCCTTCGAGTTGTCCGCCGTTGCGATTTCAGTCGACTTTTCCGTATTTGCGACGGTTGCGGAGTTTGCCGAATTCGTCGAGTCGGTCGACGCTGCGGTTTGCGGCATCGGCACCGTCAGGGCCGGGAGCGAGAGGTCCAGCCTCAGCGGCAGCTTCGGCTCCGCGAGCGCCGCGTCGCCCGACACCATGAAGGGTTGCGGGAGAAGATTTTTCAGCGTGAGATCGAACCCGAGGCGTTCCAAGAGCGCGCCCGAAAGCGTTGCGCGCAACTCGACCCCGTCCGAGTGCGCTCCGGCGCCCGTCGGACGGTTCGCGTCGAAATAGGGACGAAGCGCGGGAACGAGAGACGCGACACGCTCGGCGTCCATGCCGACCGCAAGGCGCAGGTCGAGCGGCCAAGTGTCGGCAAGCCGCACCTCGCCTTCGAACGCGAGGTCCCCTTCAGGCGCGGCGATTTCCGCGGTCCGCACGACCACGGTGCTCCCGAGGGTCGAAGCCCGCAGGTGAACGCGGGCCACATCCGTCATCGGCACGCCGAAATCGGGCGCATTCGTCCAACGGATGTTGCGAATCTCGAAATCCTCGATCGTGACGTCGAGCGGCAGTTTCACCTCAGGAAGCGCTTCGATCAGAGGATTCGCAAACGTTTCGTCGAGCACCTCGGCAATCGACTTCTTCACGCCTCGAGGCTTCGGCGCTTCGAATTTTCCGGCATAGACGGGCGCTTCGGCCTCGTCGCGTCCCGTGAACGCAAAGCCCGAGTCGGCGGGAGCGGCCGGCACGGGAGGTGCGGATTCGGAAACCTTCTCCGACGAAGCGGAAGGAACGGACGGAACGGAAGCATCGGACGCCGTGGACGGAGCAGAGGCAACCCTTTCGAGGGACGCTTCTCCCTCGGCGGGCGCCCGGCTCGGAGTGCTCTCCGGAGCGCTTTCGGAAACCCGGTTCGATGCGACTTCGGGCGTCGCCGTCTCTCGGGCCTCTTGACGGGCTTCGGTTTCTTGAGTTTGAGGCGCTTCGGACGTTTGAGCGCTCCGAGCAAGCGTCAGTCGAACGTCTTCGAGCACGGTGGGCGTAAGTTGCAGGGCCCGCCCCGACCAGGCGGCGCCCGTCGTAAACGACCCCCAGGCCACACGATGACCGTCCGCAACGATGTCGGCGTCTTCAACCGAGAAGCGCTCGAGTGCGAAGCGCCACGGAGCGGGAAGTTCGAGCGAAAGCGCGGCCGATTCCTCTGCGGGTTCGGTCGCGGAGGGCGCCATCGCGCTCGTATCGACCGTGACCGCGAGGCCCGAGACGTCGATCGCCTCGATGCGGGCCAACGAATTGAACAGTGCCGCCAAGTCAAGCGACGCATAAAGGCGCTTCGCCGCCACGGTGACGCCCGGCATTTCGTAGGCAAAGTCCGTGATCGTCAGCCTGTCGATGCGACCTTCGGCGTGCCCGATCGAAAGACCGGGCACGTACTTCACGGCCGTACGGGCCGCAAACTCCAGACCCGGCGTCGTAAAAAGCAGGAACCCCGCGGCGCCCGCCGCGAGAACCGCCGTTGCGCCGAATGCGCCGAGCGCGAGTCCGATACATTTCTTAGGCGTCATAGTTCGGGTCCGAGACCGATGTAAAAGGCAAAGTCCTTGTGTTCCGAGTCACCCACGGGGCGTGCGATGTCGAATTTGACGGGGCCGACGGGCGACTCCCACCGCACGCCGAAACCCACGCCCGTTTTGAAGTTCGTGGAGGAGAACTTGTCGACCGCTTCGCCCGCGTCGACGAAGACCGCACCCCACCATTTGCCCGTCACCTTGTACTGGTATTCGACGGACCCGGTCAAAAGACGTTGGGCACCGACCAGCTCGCCCGTTTCGTCTTTGGGCGAAATGCTCTTGTAGTCGTAGCCGCGAACGCTGCGGTCGCCCCCCGCGAAGAATCGCAGATCCGGCGGTACTTCGCCGAAGTCCCCGGTTTCGATCCAGCCGAAGTTGCCTCGAAGCACGAACCGGTGCTTCCAGTCGTAGGTGCGAACGATCGCCCCCTGCGCGTTGAAGACGATGAAGTCGATGTCCGAACCCCAAACGGTATTCGAGACGTCGAGCGTGTAGCGCTGCGAATCGCCCCAGACGGGCATCAGGCCGCCGCGCGTGCGCGTTCTCGAAAGACTCACGCCCGGGTAGAAAAGCATGGTCGTATTGTCGTCAGCACCCTGGGTGAACTTGTCGAGCGACCACTGAAGGTGCGCCGCGCGCTGCCAGCCCGTTGCCATTTCCCAGTAGCGGGAGGCTTTGAGGGTCATCGATTGCGATTTCGTGTCGTTCAGATCCGTGTGCTTCAAGCCGCTCTGAAGAAGCCAGTACTCTTCGAGGGGAGCGCGCTCTTCCGGAATCCGGTAGGTGGCTTCCAGCTCCTGTTCGTAAGCCGAAATCGCGGTCGAAGCCTGAAGGCTGTGCCCGCGGTCGTTCACCCAGGGCTTCACCCAAGTCGACTTGAAGCGCGGACCGACGTCGGTCGAATAGCCGAGCCCCACTTCCATGGAGTTCCCTTGCTTCGGGGTCACCACGCCCGAAACGGGCACGACCTTCACGGTCTCCTCGATGTCCCCGGAACGCGCGGGCTTCGCGCGTCCCGCCTTGGGTTCGATCGCATCGAACTCGGACGCGGGCACTTCGCGCGTTTCTTCGAAAACGGGCGCGACCATCACGGAATTGAACCAGCCCGAGGCCGAGAGCCGACGATTCAATTCCGCAACGTCCTCGGCCGCGTACTCTTCGCCCTCAACCCAGGGAACGAGGTTTTGGAGGTAACTCTCGCGAATCTGCGAGCCCGTAAAGCGCACCTTGCCGAACCGATACCGTTCGCCGCTTCGGTAGTCGAACATCCAGTAGGCTTCGTTGCGCTCGGGAGAGATCCCGAGCATGCTCCGCTCGAAGCGCGCGTCGAAGTACCCGTGGGCGACGCCCGTATTGACGAGGTCGTTTTTGAAAGCGTCGTATTCGCCGTGATTGAGCACCGTCCCTTTTTCGGGGACTTTGGTCAGCAACCGCTTGAAGGCGGGGTCTCGGGCGGCGTCGCCCGAAATGCGCACGTCCGCGGCCGCAATCCGCACGGGCTCCCCGGGCGTCACTTTGACGCGCAGAACGCGCGAGGGGTTGGGACGACGCGCAAGCTTTTCGATCGCCCCCACGGCCTGCCCGACGGGCGTCTGCTCGAAGACCCCCGGCTTTCGGGGCTCTTTCGAGGGCGACGCGGGCGGGTTTTTCGCCGCGGCCGCGTCGTCCTTCGCGTCCGCGGCGGACTCCGCTGCTTCGAGGGACGAATTGTCCGGCTTGTCTTCCTTCGCGTCCGTTTCGCTCTTCGTCGGCGCCGCTTCCCAATGGAATTCGAGCGTGGGGGAATAGTAGCCGAGCGCTCGCAATCCTTCGCGCACCGCCTGACGCACGCGGGTGCGGTAGCGACTGCGGGTCGAGATGTTGTCGGGAATCGAGGAAAGTTGCGCGCGCACGTTGGCTTCGAGGTCCCCCTCCAGGCCTTCGAGCCGCCAGGAGAAAGCTTCGGCGACTTCGTCCGATCGGGCCGAGGAGTTCGGCTCGGTCGGTTCGGTCGAGGCCGTCGGAGCGGTCGCCGCAACCGAGGCCGCCGACCACGCGGCAACGAGTAGAACGAGAAGCGGTCGGAGAGAGATGCGCATCGAAGCCATGGAACGGGTGGAGAGGCGTCGCGCCTCCCGCAGAATCGGACGAGGAAATGTTCCGCCTCATTGTAGAGGATTCCCCGAAGGAGCCGTTCGTTTTTCTGAAACACCCCGCGCTTTCCCCGAAAACACGAAACCCGGCGCACCGGGCGTCGGGTTTCGATGGGTGATGCGGCTTCGACGGTCCTTCGAACGTTTCGAAAAGGACCGTCAGGCGTTCGAATAACGTTCGATCAGAGATCGATGCGCATCGTCGCTTCGAGCGTGTGGTTCTGGCGACCGGCGTCGCCCGCCGAGAAGCCGTAGCTCATGCCGAGGTTGAGGTCCTTGAAGGTCGACATGTAGCCGAGCTTCACGTCGCCCACGAAGGAGCCCGTCACGTCGTAGTCGATCGTGTCGGAGCCGCCCTGCGAGGCGCCCGTCACCGTGTAGGAGCCGTCCGTGTCGCCGAAGCGGCCGCGCACCGTCAGGTCGAGGTAGGGCTGAACGTTCCAGCGCTGGTATTCGAACGCCGTCTTGAAGGTGGCGCCCACCGGCACTTCGAAGACCCAGCTCGTGTCGTCCTTGAAGCGGAAGGCTTCCGCACCCTGGTAGGTCGCGGTGATGTCGTCGACGTCGATCATCATGGCGCGGGCACCCGCGTGCGGAACGAGCGTCACGGCACCGAACTTCTTCGTGAGCGCACCGTTCACGCCGAACGCAAACGCCTTGGCGGAGATGTCCGTCGAGGAGAGGCGACCCATGCGGTCGATCGTCATGTTCGCGTCGCCGTCCGTCACCATGTAGGAAAGCGTCCCCATCACCTTCAGGTCGCCGTAGTGGCGGGCGGCCCAGAGGTGGAAGCCGTAGTTCGTGACGTCGGTCGCCATCGACTGCGCGTCGCCTTCGCCGTCGGCGTCGCCCGACTGGTAGGAGGCCGCGATACCCCAAATGTCGCCGTTCGGGACGGTGAAGTCGTACCCGCCCATGATCCCGACCGTATCGAGCGAGTAACCCGCCGTGAGGCTGCCTGCGGCGAGGTCGTCCGTCTTCATCTTCGAGGCGATCGGCTGCACCCACCAACCGCGCATTTCGTGCGGAATCGTCGCGGCGTGGTGTTCGATCTGATCGACCGTGTGGCTGTTGAAGTCGACCGTCAGCGCCTTGACGGCCGTGGCGGCCGCAAAGCTCGTGGCGAGGTTCATGGTCTTCGCGAAATCGTTCGCGTCGAAGTAGACGCGCCCGTCGGCGTCGGTCGTCGAGAGAAGCGACGCATCCGAAGCGGATTCCGTCGGGCCCGCGATCTGCGTCCCCACGAGACCCATCGCACGGGTGATGAAGGCGACGTCGCCGTAGGCCGTGTTGTGTTCGCCCTTCACGAAGACGTTGTTCGCGACGTTGGCGGCGTCAACCGAGAGGCGGAGCGCTTCGACGGAGGAGTCGGGAGCACCGTCCGCACCTTTAATACCGACCTTGATCCAACCCTTGGCGGGGTCGTAACCGGCCGTCACCCGATCGCGCTCCGCTTCGGAAAGGTTTACGAGCCAGTGCGACTGCACGGGAGCGGTCGAATCGAACGTGACCTCAAGTTCGTTGTTCGCGCCTTCGGCCGTATCGAGGTTTTCGAAAAGCTGATACGTACCCCACGTGAGATTGCGCGCGTCGACCGTAGCACCCTTTACGATCGTGAGGCTCCCCTTTTCGAGCTTGCTCGCAAAGAGCGCCCCCTGCGCAAAGGAAGCCGTATCGACGACAAGAAGCGAATCGGCGCCGAGCGTGAGCGAAGCGTTGTTCTTCTCCTTATCGTCTTCACCCTCGCCGTCGGCCGCCTTGCCGTTGCCGGCAGCGGTCGAGCCGAGAACGAGCGAACCGTCCTTGTCGAGTACGACCGTCTGACCGACGAAAACGGTCGCCTTGCCGGCGCGGTCTTTTACGCCCTCCAATTCTTCCTTCGTCGGGAGCCAACCGAGGCCGAGGAAGTTGCCGTTTTCGCCCGCCGTGAATTCGACCTCACCGTTGATCGCGGCCAGCGCCCCGAAGGTCACGTCGGAATTCGTCATTGTGAGCGAACCGCCGTCCATGCGAAGACCCGACGCCTGCAGACGGCTGCCATCTACAAAGATCTTCTGCTTCGACTGTTGGTATTCGTTTTCGCTCGTGCTGTTGGCGACGCTTTCGTAACCGTCCGTACTCTCGAGGAAGTTCCCGTTTTCGTCGAAGTCGAAGGTCACCGTGCGGGTTTCACCCTTCAGGACCCCGAAGACGCCGTCGACGCGAAGCTGAGCGCCCGAAATTTCCTGCGTCAATTCGACAACGTGCTCCTTGAGCTTGTCATCGACCTTCTCAAGAACGGTCTTCTCGTCGCCGCCCTCGCCGGCATCCCCGTCGGCCTTTCCGGAGGCGGACTCCTCCTTCTTTTCCCATTCGACGGCTTTGCCCTTCGCCCACGTTTCCGTGAAGGTGAAGTGGCCCGTGCGAAGCGCGACGCGCTCGCCCGTCGAGAAGAGGTCCGACTTCGATTCGTCGAGTTTTTCGGTGCCTTCCGGCTTGGCGGTCGACACATTGACGTTCGACACATTGACGGTCGAGAGACCGTCGACGGCAATCGCGCCGAAGCGGGCCGCCGACCAGGTGTGAGTGGGCTTGTCGGCATCCGACCCTTCGTCGCCCGCAACGCGGGTGGCAGCGTCGCCCTTGTCGCCCTCTTCGCCGTCTTCGGTTTCGGGCGGAATTTCCGTCGCCTTCCCGTTGAAGCCGGAGATGACGAGCATGGAACTCATCCCGCCCACGGAACCGTCCTTCAATTTCAATTCCTCATCCGTAAAGGCGCGGTTGAGGTCGATCGCGACACCCGAGATGTCGACCCCGGCAACGGGCGCGAGCGTGAGCGTCCCTTCATGGGCGAACGCCAACGTACCGTCGATCGTGACGAGCGACTCGGTTGCATCTTCGGCCTGTTCCCCCACGGCCACGATGTTACCGAAGACCGACTTCGCTTCCGTACCCGCGTTGCCGCGGATCGTGAGACCTTCCGTCACGGAGAAGCGAGCGCCCTCGGCCACGGTGATCGCAGGATCGCCGGCGGCCTTCTCACCCTCGGGCTTATCTTCCGTGTCGTCTTCGGCGGGAGCGTCGAGATTGATCGTGACCGTATCCCATTCGGACGTGCCGTTGATCTCGGCGCTCGAGGCGGAGTCCGCCACGTAGAGGGCTTCGCCCGTTTCGCGGGCGTCTCCGGCATTCACGAACTGCCCGCCCTTTTCAAGGGTGAGCTGATCGAACGAAACGAGCGTTCGGGAATCGTTCTTGTACGTGGGCTCTTCCCCTTCATCTTTCGCGGATTCCTTCACCTTGACGACGTAACCCTTGTTTTCGTTCTTGAGGATCGCATCTTCGCCCGTCACGACGACGTCGCCCATCGTGATCGTCGGAAGCGCGAGCTTCTTGTCGGGATCTTCCTGAACAATCGCGTCGCCCTTGATCGTGTGGTCCCCCTTCCGGAGCGTCACCTTGCCACTATTCACGAAGGAGCCCGTCTTGGCATCTTCTTCACCCGTATTCGAGCCCGTGAGGTTGATCTTGAGAGTGGAATCGTCACCGAACGTGAGGTCCGACCGGGACTGGTTCGTGAAGCTCCCCGTACCTTCGACCTTCATCGACGAAATGACGCTGCCCGTCCCTTGGGCCGTGACGGAACGATCCGAAACAACGATCTCGTCATCAGCCGAGACCTCGTAGGAGGGAACATCCTTCTCGGCTTTCCACACGGATGCTTCGTTGCCGTCGATGCGGGTGGGGTCGGCAGGCTCGGGGTCGGCCGCCCAGACGGGGGCCGCAACCGAAACCGCAAGTGCGGCGCCGAGCGCCGCCACGAGCGGCGTTTTCTTCAGGGAGAGTTCGTTCAGCATGTTTTGAAAACGTAAAAAGCGGAGCGCGCGGGCCCGAAGCGCCGCCCGACCGATTGAAGAAAAGAATGAGCCCCGGAGCAAGGTCGCGAAGCCGGGAAAAAGCATGTGGCAATTTACCACAGCGACGGACCGTTTCTTCGTCCTGACGAAGGTCGGTTTCGTCTTTTTCGGCGTTTTCCCTTAAGCAATTTGCAAGAACCGCCGCAGGACCCGGTTTCGGACAAATGGGAACATACTTGGGACGAATCGGATTCGATCTTGTGTTCGAGCCACCGGGGAATTCCGGGAAAAAAGTAAGAAAGTAGAAGAATGCAAAAAGCCCCCCGGGCGGAAAACGCGTGCCGGGGGCCGTTCGAACCTCAGGAAACTTTGCTCGTACCCGCAGCCGTGCGCGAGCGGGTGGTGCGCGTGCCTCGGGCGGTTCGGGGCGAACGCGCGCTCGGAGCGGACGGAGCCTTTTCAAGCGCTTCTGGTGCTTCGGACGTTTCGGACTTTTCGAGCTTGGCCGAAGGTGCCGCCTTTGCAGTCTTTTCGGCCTTTTCGGAAGCCTTGGCGCTCTTGACCGCTTCGACCGGCTCGGCAGCTTCGGACTTCGCGGTCTTCGTGCCCCGAGGAGCCTTCGCCTTCGGGGCGGCGGCGCGCGCCGAAGAACGGTTCGCGGTGCGTGCGGTCGGTCGCTTCGGCGTCTCGACGTGAGCTTCGGCGGCCGCTTCCGTCTTCTTGTCCGTCACCGCTTCGGCGGGTTCGACGGTCTTTTCAACCTTCTCGATCGTCTCGGTTTTTTCAGCCTTCTCAACCTTTTCCGCCGCTTTAGCCTTCGACTTGCGGGTTTTACCTTCCGACTTCGGTTCGCTCTTCTTTCGAGCTGTAACTTCCGCCGTCGTGAGCCCCTCGGGGAGCGCCTTTCCGAGGACGCGGGCGAGTTCGCCGATCACATGCGTCGCGAACGCTTCGGGCGTCGTTCCCGATTCGCGCAGATAAGCCACAAACTTATCGACGGTTTCGTCGTCGAACGTGATTTTCGTCTTGATCTTGATGCTGGCCATGTTTCGGTTCCTCACTTTTTGGAGCATTCTCGGGGCGGGCAGGCGGACCTTCGGTCGAACACCCGATCGTCGCATTCACTTTAACACGCGAAGGAAAACGGGCCTCGAGTCCGAGTTTCGCCGCTGGTGCAACGAACGAAAAACGGGCAGTGAGTTCTTCCTCACCGCCCGATCGCCTACTGCGCGGGTGCAACCCGTTATCGGTTGTTGCCGCCGGCCGCGCGAACGTTTTGTTCGGTTTCGTTCCCCGACTCTTCCTCGTCGAGCAACCACCAGAAGGGTTCGTTACGACGAACCGCTTCTTCAATGTACATCTTCAGGGAACTTCCGTAAATTCGATGTTGGGAAAAGAGTACAGTAGTCGAGAGCTTTTCTCAGTTAGCTAAAGTTGC
>OOCB01002703.1_pt1 | contig 19355 bp, 10 predicted proteins | sample 1671351 | NCBI WGS metagenome assembly OOCB01 (sample SAMN06348148, study PRJEB24527) | human gut metagenome | biome: human gut; feature: ankylosing spondylitis patient; material: feces | host: Homo sapiens | place: China | collected 2015-10
CCGTGCTCAGCACGCAAACCTGAAACCTAACCCACGAGCCCCTCGGTTAGCAGGTCCGAAAAACGCGCCCCACCCCATAGATTGGATCGTTCCGGGCGTGCTCGCCGTGCGCGTTCGCCCCAAGATCGACAACCTCAGAGAGGATCGTACGACGGAGATCGACGTTCTCGGAATGTTGGAAGAGATTCTGGAAGAAGCGTTCGAGGCCGAGCACTATAACGGGCTGCTGTTCACCTCGTCCGACACGACCCCGATCAATGGGGGCGGCGACTATGTGGGGCTTCGATACTTCCTTGTGGCGGAGTACCTCGCGCTCCTGCATCGCATCGTCAGGAAGGGGTTGCGGCGTCAGTACGTAGCACAGCAGGAGGTGTTTCACCGCAAGCTTCGCGGGCGCATCGTTTGGAGCAAAACCTTCTCGAAGCCTTCGGCCAATTTCGCCGACCGAATCGTCTGCGAGCCCGTCGGATTCACAAAGGACACTGAAGAAAACCGCTACCTCAAGGCGGGTCTGCGTGCGGCGGACATCATGATGGGGAAGCTTCCGAGCAGCTTCAAAAGCAAGGGGCTGCGCGGCATCTTCCGACTCTTGATTGCAGCTTTCGACGAAGTGTCGGACACGGACGAGTCGACGCGGCCGCGTTTTGTGAAAGCCAATCCGGTCTTCCGGGATTACGCCGCGGCAATCGCCATGACGAAGCGCATTTTCGAGATGGACTCGGTGGGATACGCACAAAACCGCACAACCGCGACCGTACCGCCGCATTGGCTCTACATGCCGAAGCTCTTCGAGCTCTACGTCTACGCGAAATTCCGCGCGGCCATCAAGAAAGACGACCGCCTGATCTACCACCTGGCGGTGGAAAAGCAAGAGCTCGATTACCTCTGCGACATCAAAGCGCTTCTCAACACCCCCGTGGGCGGGCGCTACGCCGTTGTCGACGCCAAGTACAAGATGCTTTACAACGAGGGGAGAATCGACCGCGACGACGCGAGGCAACTTTCGGGTTACGCGCGTTTTGCTCCCGTTCACAGGGAGCTCCATAAGTGGGGGATGCCCGAGGCGGCTTCGGCGTCGCTCCTCCCCTGCCTCATCATCCATCCGACGCTCGATGACGCATACGAGACCAGGCTCGACTTTTCCCGCATTGTCGGCAACGAGAAATGGCTTGGGTTTTCAACCCTTGCGATTCGACTGCCCGAAGTAGTCGAGCCCAATTTCGCCGCATCTGACTCAAGCACAGCTGAGGCGGTCAAGGTTTGCCTCAACAACGTCGAGCAACCCGGGCAACCAGTCGCTTCGAGCGGTTGATAGGCGACGAGCTGCGTATCCACGCTTCCGAAGGAGCCGCGTCTCTGCAGTTCGGCTGCGAACTGTTCAGCGCGCTCAGGTGCCATGATTCCGCTAAGAGCAGGAAGAGCGCAGGTATTCGATCGTCAGGGCGGAGGCGAGCAGCCGGCCTTTCGGCGCGGCCGCTCGTCTCTGCAATCTGCTCCTGTGGCTTAGTTGCTTAGCATGCGTCGCAAATTAGCCAAAGCGCGATGCAAAAACAGCGCATATCAATGCGCGTCCGTGCTTGAAATCGAAGAGGCCGTCCGGAATACGCACCTTAAGCGACAATGAACGACGTATGCCGATGCGGCTCGAGCGGCGCTCGGCGACCCGGAGCACTACACGGATGAGAAGGGACGGCAGCAGCGCACGTCCAAACGCGATGTTGAGTCGCATCTGCGGATGGGGCGCGACCGAGCCGCGGTTCGCCGACTTGCTCGTCACCCGGACCCCGATGTCCGCTAACTCATTGCAACGTTCCAATACCTTGATCGTGAAGAAGCCGTTCTTCTGCTCAATGACCCGGACAGAATGATGCAGTGCGCCGTCATCGGAAAGTGCCGCGTGCCTGCGGACATGCCGCTCGGCGAGGTGCTCGATGCATTGCGCCAAACGCGCCGGGGGAAATTTGAGATCTACGAGCGGATTTTCTCGAGAGGATCGTGGCTCAAAGACGTATTGCTTCTCGTCAACGATCCGGATCCGTATGTTGCGAGCTTGTATCGGACTCGCGTCCGGTCGACGGTATCCGCCGCCAGGCTTATCGGAGAATGGTCGGGTGGAAACCAGCCACGGACCCGGAATTTGACGAGATTGACTTCTACCGTGCGGTGGAGGGAGCGTGCACACGCGATATGCTCGCGGCTAGGAGCCTTCTCATCGCAGTGGCTGCGCGACGCCGCGCGAGCCGTCTGCGACGAGATATCGCCCGGGGGGTACTTCTTCAAGCCCCAGGCGCTCGTTTGCAGACGAGCCAACGCGGAAGCGAGCAGGTTCGAATCCCGAAGGCCGGGCGGCGCGACCGGGAGGCCGGCGCTCTCAACAAACGCCGACATCCGTTGGTGAACGAGAACAATCTCCTCTTCGGAGAGGCAACAACAGGGAGTCGTTTATTTCATGAGGCTGGAATCCTTGGTAAACGCGAGAACTCAACGAAGGCGCATGCGCATCATTCGCGCGCGCCGTTTCCTCCCGACGCCGTCGTGTGACTCACGGCTTTTCCTCTTCCGAAAACTCGTTCGACTTCGTGCTTTGCGATCGGCCAGAGATCGTAATCCGAATGATTCGCGATCCACGAACGCACGCCTCCGTAGCAAATTGCATCGTGGAAGGAGAACGGCGAGTATGGCGCGTCAAACTCGGGCATCGGTGTTTCGGGCTCGATTTTTCGTACGCGGCAATGTTCGCATTCGTGCGCTGCGAAGCTCGAAAGGAGCCGTTCCAGGGTTTGTTCGTCCATCACCGACGCACGAACTCGAAGGCACTCGTCCGTCCATGCGGTTGCGGCACCAAGCCTGCGGAAAATTCGATTCGCCTCCTGAAGACGATTCCGGAAGGCGGCCTCCACCTCCGGCTTTGGATCACCAGCCTTGCTGAGAGGCGCGATTTCCACGATCTTGAGCGATTCGGGAAAGTCTCTCGCCTCACGGTGAAGCGTCGGAGCGAGCTCCTTGAGCGCGGCAGAAAGCAGCGGGTGCAGGGCGCTCGTCGCGGCGGACTTCTCGCTCAGAGCCGCGAGCGCCTCGGAAAACGAGGGGGCGTGCACCGCACCGCGAACGCATTCGTCGGTCTCGATGCGAACTCGGGCAAGCAGGAGGGCGAGCTTCAAATCGCGTTCTTCGTCGTCGGTGAGTTTGCCGTCCGGCGAGACTCGCGTCAGGGCGGGCACCCCAACCCGGTTTGCAGCCTCGCGGTAGAGCGCAGACGCCGCACCGATTTCGGTCAACGCGGCCCAGACGAAAGAGAGCAGCTTGCGCTCGTCGTTGGGCGCACGAAGCAAGCGCTCGAGAAAGGTGCCGTCGTCGACGGCGTCCCAAGCGGGGTTTTCGGTCTCGGCGGCTGTAGGATCGACGGCAGTCATCTTCGTCATTCGGGCGTCCTCTTTTCTCGGTGGTTCGGATGCGGCCGCCCCACGGCATGCGAATCTGCGTCGTACCCAACGACTTGCCGTGCGAGGCGTCCTCTCGTACGAACCTTACGCAATGGTGCGGCAATCAATGACGCAATCCGTGCTATCGTGCACGGGTGTAGCGATCCGCATGTGAAGTTTGGCTGCAGAGCGGAACGCCGCGTTTTTCATCGACCGCTCCAGAACGAGCGAACTACGAGGAGAAGCCATGCGGATTTTCATGGGAGGTACGCCCGAAACGCTTTCGCGGCAGGCTTGCGAACTGCTCAAAGCGCCGAGCGAGCCGTGCGGGGCGGGCGCAAGCGTCGAGAGCGCGCTGGCAATGTTGTCAGCCGAGCAGGATCCCGTGGTCGTTTGCCCGAACGCGACCGTACGCACCTGGCTGCAGAACGCACTAACGCGCGAAGACGGCGTTCTTGCAGGCCTCAAGTGGCTTCACCCATCCGAACTTTTGCGTCAACTGTTGCAAGGAGATATCGATAGCGACCTTCTCGGAGAGCGAGCCGTTTGGGTACTCTACGATCAGCTGCGCGCCATGCGTCCGTACGTGACGCATCCTCGGCTTCGCACGCTCGGCGGCTACTCCGAGAAAGATCTCTTCGGCTTCGCCCGACGCGTGAAGGACGCGCTCGCGAGCTATGCCGCCTACCGTCCCGAATGGGTGGCGGCTTGGTTGAACGGCAAAGATCCGAAGGACGAGATCACGGATCACCGCGACTACGCATGGCAGCGCGACCTTTTCCGAGCGTTGCGCGCACGAGGCTTTTCCGGACTCGATGCGATCCGACGCGCGGCTGAGGGTGGCTTTTCGATCACGGAGGAGTGGCGCGGGCGCCGCGTATTGGTTTTCATGCCGGAGACGATGCCTCCTCTTTTTGAGCGTGGATTGCGGGCGCTTGAGACTGCGGGCGCACAGGTCAGCCTCTTCGCACTCGAGGTGAACGAAGCGCCCGACGGGCTCTTTGAGGTCAAAGCGACGAAAACGCGCAGGGACTTGCTCAAGCGCTTCAAAACCATGGGGAACATCGAAACACTCCCCGCAAAGCCGCGCGAAGAAGGAGTCCTCCCGCCGCACGCAAAGACCGACAATCTTGAGCGGATCCGTGCGGCTTTCTCGGGGACGGCCCCGGAAGCGCCCGCATCCGAAAGCGGAGCTGGCGCATTCGACTACGATGAGAGTCTCGCGGTGGTTTGCTCGACGGATCTCGTTCGCTCGGTCGAAACCTTTGCGGATCGCCTCGAGCTCCTCTTCAAGGCCGACCCGACCTTGAAGCCCCACGACGTGATGCTTCTTTTCCCGAGACCCGCCGAGGGTGCAAGCGCCGTGCGGGCCGTGTTCGATCGTCGCCGCGCGGCGGTCGGCGGTTCCGCCTCGCTCATCCCCTACCGCAACTACGCCGAAGGGGAAGCGACGGGTGTGGAGACCGCCATGCTCGAAGCGCTCCGACTTGTTTCGGAAAAATGCACGTTCCGACGCTGGAACGCTTGGTTCTCCTCACCCGCTCTGCTCGACGCTTTGAGACTGACGCGCAAGGACGCCGAGACCGCACGGGCATGGCTCGCCCGAGCGGGTTTTGTCTTCGGCATCGACCGCGCGCATCTCGCCGCACGCATGAAGGGCGTGGCCGAGCCCGAAGACTCGGGCACGCTCGAGTGCGCGTTGGGTCGTCTCGCCTGCGGCGCGATTTTTTCGGAAGGTCGACGCTCGCCCTTCGCGGACGGGACGCTCCCCCTGCGCGCCGACGATGTCGATTTCGACGTTCCGCCCGTTCACGCCCGCCAGGACCTTTTGGAAAAACTCGTCGGAATCGGCGCATTTCTCTCGACGCTTTCACGTGAGACCGAAAGGCGTGAGGGCGATTTCGCCTCGAGCTGGCAACCGCTTCTGGTCGACGCCGCACAGACGCTCTTCGGCGCCTCGTCGTCCGATACCCTTCGGGAAGAACTTGCGCGTTGGAAGCGGCTTCTCGAACGCCTGGCATTTGATCTTCGCGAAACGTCTCGTCGGACGGGCGACGCGAGCAAGGTCGTCGTCAAGCGCGACGTCGTGCTCGCCGCTCTCGGTGTCAGGACGAAAGCCCGCGGAGCCGCCTCTCGTCCGGCCGACGTGGTGACGGTGGGAGGACTTCGGGAGCTCTGTACGGTGCCGGCCCGCGTAGTCGCAGTCTTCGGGCTCGATGCGAATTGCGGCCTTCCCGTGAGCCGTGCGCGTCCGGAATTCGATCTCCTTGCCTTTTCGATCGAACGCGGCGCGCGTCCGGGCGACCCGGATCCTGAGGCCGAAGATTGGACCGTCTTCGGACTTTTGCTCGAAAACGCCCGAGACGTCCTTCACTTGGCCTACGAGCGCCGCAACGACACGACGGGCAAACCCGTTGACGATCCTTCCCCCGCCGTGAGCGATCTTTTGCGCTACTCGGCGTCCGTTCTGGGCGTTTGTCGCCAAACGGGCGAACGAGGTATCCCCGTCGTCGTCGAGTCGCCCTCAAGCGCCGATCCGACCGCCTTCCGATCGGGCCTTTCGCCTGCGGGTGAAGTTCTGGGCATTCTGGGCAGAGTGCCTTTGCGTTCCTGGCGCGCCCTCGATGCCGCACTCTGCGAAGCGCTCAAGAAGAGTGCGAACGCCGTTTCGAAGGGAAAAGCCGACGGTGCGCTTCGTGTAGCCGACGCCTTGCCTGCAGCCTTTGCCGACGGGTACGCACGTTCGGAGAACGGCGCCTATGACCTGAGCGCGGTGCTGCGTTGGTTCGCGCGGCCTGTTGCGGAACTTCGGCGCGCGCTCGGCATCGTGAGAGCGGACGCCTCGGAGCTTTCCAAAACAGAGGAAAGCGCCTTCGTCATTGCGGCGCCTTCTGCCCTTTTGGAAGCGAAGCTTCTGCAGGCTTACACCCGGGCGATCGAACGCGGCGAGACGCGCAGGCAGATCGAAGAGCGGCTTGCCGCCGATCCGCAATTGGGATTCGGACGTTTGAGCGCGCGGGAAGCACAAACGCTCTGCGAGGGGTTTGAACGCGCTGCGGATTTGGTCGATCAAGCTCAGCACGCTCTTCTCGCGGAGGGCGCCCTCACGTGTGCGCTTTGCGCTCAATGGACCTGGGCGGGCGAAACGGTTTGCATGCGCTTCCCTCGTGTGTGGATGACACCCGAAAAGCTCGTGCTCGTCCGAGAGCGTTTGAGCGCCGCGGACGACGCGAAGAGCAACGCGGCCGCCTTGGACGTTTTCGAAGCGGCCGCGCTCCTTGCCGCGCTTCGCACCGGGGCGCTCGCGATCGAACCCGACCGCGAGCGTTCGGTTGAAGACACGGAAGCACTCCGCTCGCGACTTGCCGCCCTCTCGGCCGCTGCGCCCGAGGCCTCCCCCAAGAGGCCCGGCCCCTTCGTCGAGCTTGTCCTCGTCGCCCGCGAATCAGGCCAATGGGCCGCCGAGACGCATGCCGTCACGCTCGGAGCCAAGACCAGATCCGAGGACTGGACGGTTGCGCCGCCCGAAGCGCTGCTCGAAGCCCTTTTCCGAGCTTTTCTCGCCGCCAGACGCGTGCCCGCCCTACACGTTTTCGATGCCTACGTCAGCGAGAAAATACCTCCGGAGTTCACGCCGGCAGCACAATTTCTCGCGTCGCTCGCGCCCGAACTCGAGGTCGACGAAAGAGTGCGTCTCTCAAAGGACGCGCGCGAGCGCTTCATCGCACTCAACAAGGCGCTTCTTGCCAAAAAAATGACCGCGAAATCCAGAAGCGCGGCGCTCGAACAACTTCTTCAATTTGAATCCTCCGCCCGCACCTTCAACGGAGAGAACGCATGACGCCCATCCCAACTCATGAAGAAAACGTCGGCGCCGCAGGCAGATCTGCGCCGTTTTCCCTCGAGACGACGGATCTTCGACCGGTGAAAAACGGTCGACGCGGTCTGCTCATCGAAGCGAGCGCCGGAACCGGCAAAACATATACGCTTGAACGCGTCGTCGAACGCGTGTTGTCGGACGAGCGCTATGCGCTCGAACCCAAGCACCTTCTTGTCGTGACGTTTACGCGGGCGGCGACGGCCGAATTGCGTCAACGCTTGAAGCACGCGCTCGCGAAGAAGGCGGCGGAGGATTGCGCCGTCGCGCGATCCCGTCTGGCTGCTTCCCGGTTCGACGAGGCGACCGTCGTTACGATCGACGGGCTCTGGAACCTGATTCTCAACGAGTACGCCCTCACCTTGGGGGAGGGCTCGAACGTGGAAATCTGTCCCGATGAGAAGGAGGTGATGCGCGAAGCCCTCCGACAGGGCGCGGAGACGGTCCTCAAACGCCGCTGTTCTTCGAACGACGCCGGGGGCCCTGTGCCGATTTCACCTGAGACCGAGAAACTCCTCTTCGACGGTCGACTCGTGCCGAAGCTCGCCGAGCTCATGGAACACCCCGAGTTGATTTTCGAGGACTGCTTCAAAGACCTTTCCTCGCTTGCGTCCTCCCCCGGAGCGATCGACGCCGCGCTCGTTTACGAGACGCTCGTTGCAGCAAAGGCGACCTTCGATCGGATCATGCGCGAACACGGTTGGGTAACCTACGGAGAAGCCCGCCGCCGCGTGGTTTCGGGCGTGGGCCGTGAGGCCCTTTGCGAGGCTCTTCGTGCGCGCTTTCGCTGCGTTCTCATCGACGAATTTCAGGACACGGATCGTGCGCAGCTTGCGGTTTTCGAAACGCTCTTTCTGAGCGGGAATTCGTCTTCGGAGGGCGCCGATCCCGTCATCATCTTCGTGGGTGACCCGAAGCAGGCGATTTATCGATTCCGCGGTGCGGACATTCAGGCATACCTTGAAGCGCGCGAAGGGATGGCCGCTCGTGCGGAATTGCCCAAAAATTGGCGTTCCGCGCCGCAACTCGTTCGCGCACTGAACGTTCTTTTCGACACGCCGGCCGCTCGTCGGGCGCTCGGGAGCGACGTGTGGGCTCCGACGACTTCCACCACCGAGCAGACGGAAAATTCCGACGGTGCCGAGCTGCCTTTTTTCACCCCCGTCGAGCCGATGGGGTCCGACGAAGCGACCGCACACGTCCTGCGCCTGCGCGACGCATCGGGTTCGATTCCGCCCGTGCGCATTTTCGCGCAGACCGAGGAGCTCAAAAAGGTCACAGGCGGAAACAACGACGCGGTGCTTCGCCGCATGACGGCGGAGATTCGCTCACTGCTTTCAAGTGCGGAACTTCAGCGTTCGGACGCGCTCAACAACGAGCGAAAGCTTCATCCCGGAGATTTTGCCGTCCTTGTTCGCAACAACAACGAAGTCAAGGCAGCGGCCAAAGTGCTCGACGAGGCAGGACTTCCCGTTACCGCCAATACGGACGGGAACATTTTCGCGCGCGTCGAAGCGCTCGAACTTCTCGAGGTGCTTCGCGCCTTGGCGGCGCCGGGGGATTACCGGAAGTTCACGGCAGCGGCCTTGGGAACGATCGGCGGCCTCACGCCCGCCGAAGCGACCGTCGCATCTGTCGACGCCGCCGCGAACGAATCTCCCCGTGAAACGGCGCGCCGCCTCGAAGCGCTTGAGCGACGCCGCGCGTTTGCCGAGTCGCTCGGCGAGACCTTGGACGCCTTGCAGCGTTCGGGCAAAAGCGCGGAGGGCCTCTCCGCCGCGCTCGATTCGCTCTTCGAGGCACGCTCGTTGAAGGAAAGGCTTCTGCGCAAACCCGACGGGCGCGAGCGGATCGCGGTTTTTGAGAAACTCGCCCGCCGCCTTGACGAATTCCACGGTGCGCTCGGCCTTGAGGGGTGTGTCTCGGCGCTCGAAGCGCATATTCGCGACGCATTGGCGGCAGATCCGAACGATCCGGTCGCTCCCGAGGATGCCATGCCCGTCGTGTATGAAGGCGGCCGGATTCGCGTCATGACCATGCACAAGTCGAAGGGACTCGAATTTCCGGTGGTGTTTTTGCCTTTTGCCGAATTGCCGGAGCACGGCGTGAAGCCTTCGTCTCTGTCGCCCTCCGCTGTGGCGGGAGCTATCGCTCAGCTCGATCGAACGCGAGCGGCACTCGTTTTCGGAGGACTCCCGGCCGATCCTAAGAATCCGGCGGAATCTGAGATCGTCGAGCGCCTCGTGGCGAGCGAACTCAAAGAGCAGATGGCCGAAGAGCTTCGCCTTCTTTACGTGGCCATGACGCGCGCCAAGTCGCACCTCGTTCTATTTACCCGCACATACGGGAAAAACGTACGCTGCGCACTCGACGTGTTGTTGACGGGGGCAAACCGGCCGTCGGGTGATTCGAGCTCAACGGAATCGTGCGTCGATGACGACGCTTGTTCGAACGATGCTGTTCCAACCGCGCTCGAGCGTGCCATCGGGATGACGCACCCCGTTCTTGCATGGAAATCCCGCAGGCTCGACTCGACGCTTCTCGAGGTTGCGACCCTCAGTGCGGAGGAATTCCCGGAGAAGATCCCACCCGATGACCCAACCGCACCCGATGATCAAGCCGCACCCGATCTCGACGATATTTCCGCCCTGGAAGGGCTTGTTCGCCCCGTGGTGCAAGCCCTGCGTCGATCGAGCTTCACGAGTCTGGCCGCCGCCAATCCTCCGGCGCCGTCGCTTGTTGCCGACGAGGACGCGGGGATGGAGAACGCACCGAGTGCGGCGGACACGTTCAAGGGCGACGAGATCGACTCGATTGACGCAGCTCAGGACGATCCCGACGCGTTGAACCTCAAGATGGACGAATTCGAGGCCGGTGCCGAAGAGACCGAGGGCGGAGCCCAAACCGACGCCGCGCCCGAACGGACGGTTGCAGTTGGCGGGGTGAAGTCCGAAACCAAGACAGAACTTCCGCCCGAGCTGCGTCTTCCTCGAGGCGCGGCTGCCGGTACGGCCATGCACGAACTCTTCGAACGGATCGATTTTGCGACAGGCGGGATGCCGGACGGCGCGCCGATCGAAGAGGCGACGAGCATGGCGTTCGAGCATACGATGGGCTCGGCGCCGGCCGATATCGTTTGCGTGGCGTCCGACATGGTGCGCAGTGTCCTTCGGACCCGCTTGGCCGAGCACAAGGGCGAGCCCTTTGCCTTGAGCGAGGTGGCTCGAAGCGCACGGCGCAGCGAAATGAGCTTTGCTATTCGCGTGGCCCAAGGCGTCACCGCGCGGCACATCAACGCAGCGCTCGGCGCATACGATCCGGCCTACGCCTTCACGACGAACGAAGGGGCATCGAGGTTCGAACTCGGGGGATTCCTCACCGGTTCGATCGACCTCGCCTTCACGCATGGTGGAAAGTGGTGGATCGTCGACTGGAAGAGCAACGTCGTTGCGTCCGGCCCGGACGCCCTGCCCGTCACACGAGAGGACGTGGCGAGGGAAATGGCCTCGCATCGCTACCACCTCCAGTATCTGCTTTATCTCGTTGCCTATCGTCGGTGGCTGCGAAGCCGTTGGGTTGCCGCAGGCCTCGACGCGGCCGAGATCGAGCGTCTCGTCGAAGCGTCCTACGGCGGCGTCTACTACGTTTTCATACGTTGGCTGGGCGTCGGCCAGAAGCCGAGCGATTCGGGTTCGCCGGCAGGGCTCTACTATGCCCGCCCGGCGGGTGCCTTCCTCGATGCGCTTGATGCGCTCCTTGACGGGCGCGGTCTTCCCGAGGGCGACGAGCGCGCCGTGCTCGGGAAACTTGCCGAGCGCTTCGGCGCCCTGCGGGGAAAAGCCGGGAAAGCTTCCGTCGAACGCTCCCAGCCGATTGTTTCGCATGAGTGAGGAGGAGCTCGTCATGACCGAACGGAACGAACAACACAAGCAACAAACCGTTGAAACCGTAGGTAATCCGGCTTCGGAAGCGGCCGATCGAAGTGTCTTCCTACCGATCGCAGACGGCCGAGCGATGGGGAGACTCTTGGCCGAGCGCGCGTCTCGGGCCGGAGCGAGCGTTGCTCCCGAGGTTCAGAAAGCGGCGGAGCGCCTCGCGAAGATCGTCTCAACGGCCCGCACGCGGGGGTTCGTTGCTGCGCCCCTTCGGAGGGTGGGCGAAGCGACGATCGATCCCAACCCCGAAGGCTTTACGCCTCGCGAGCTCGATCAGCTTCGGGCCTGCGGTCTCCTCGTCGAAGGCAGCGTCGTTCCCGACGCCGAGGTCTCTTCAATGGACTTTCACCCCTACGTGACCGACGGCGAGCGGCTTTACACGGAGCATGCCTTTACCGAGGAGCGCGAATGCGCGCGGCTCGTGCTCGAACGACTTCGCACAACGTCCGCGGTGCAGCCCGATCCGAAGCGGATGGAGGCCTTTCTGGAGGAATGCAAGCGTGAGAAGGCGGATTCCGTACAAACCCAAGCTGTGGCGAACGCCGCCCGCTCGGGATTCGCCGTCATTGCCGGAGGGCCGGGCACCGGGAAAACCACCTCGGTCGCGAATCTTCTTTCGCTTTTTGCGTCGGACGACGAGGGCGCTCCCCTTCGCATCCGGCTCATGGCGCCCACCGGAAAAGCCGCGGCGCGTCTGACGGAGTCGCTCGCACAAGCGCTTTCGCAGAAAGCCGTCGAAGAGCATCCCTTGCGGGCCGAACTTCGCCGCATGCTTCTCGAAGATCGGCTTCCGAGCCGCACGATCGACAAGTGGCTTCTCACCCGCACCTCGGACGGTTCGCTGCCCGATCGACGTCATCCGATGGAGGCCGACATCATCATCGTCGACGAGGCGTCCATGATCGATGCTGCGACGGCGACGCACCTCTTCGAGGCCGTTGCACCGACGACGCGGCTCGTTTTGCTCGGCGACGCCCATCAGCTTGCCGCCGTGGGGCCGGGAGCGGTCTTTGCAGAGCTCATTTCGCCTGCGGCCAAACGCGCCTACGCTTGCGTTCGCCCCGATGCGCAGGTGGTGAGCCAACTCGTGAAGAGCCACCGCTATCCCGACGACTCTCAGATTCATGCGGTGGCCGAAGCCATCAAATCCGGGGATGTCAAAGCGTTGAAGGACAAGCTCAGCCTTCCCGAGAACACGGAAATCGCGACGCTCAAGGAAATTCTCGAGGCCGACGAAGCCCGGCGCGAGCGCATTCGAAAGAAATTGCCGCTCGAAGTTCCCGTGATTACCGTGGAATTCGAGGCTCTTGAGCAAAAAGGGAAGCCTTCGGATGGGAACGCCGAGGCAGAGCGGACCGACCGGAGCGCCGTCGACAGGCTTTACGCCTACGCGCAGGCTTCGATTCGTCCCTATGTGCAGGCCATGCTTGCGCTTCTCGAGCGTTTTGCCCGAGAGGGGAGCGTGCCGCCCGACACCCCCGAATGGCGTCACGTCGAGCGGGCGCTCCTTTATGCCAAGGTACTTTGCGCGACGCGCTCGGGCGTGCTTGGCGTCGATGCGCTCAATCGCCGACTCGAGCTCTCGCTCGTCGACATGCTCCTTTCGGAATTGCACGGAGACGGGACCGAAGGACTTCGCACGTATTTGCTTCGTGCGCGGGATCGACTTCGTGAGGGACGATCGCCCGGCGCCTATCCGGGAAGAATCGTGATCGTGCGTCAAAACGACGATCGTTTGGGCGTTGCCAACGGCGATGTGGGCGTGGTGCTGCCCGACGCCTCGGGCGCGCCCGAGCTTGTGCGGCTTCCTTCCGGAGCGAGCGTTCCTCTTTACCTTCTCCCCGCGTACGATCCGGCGTTTGCGATGACGATTCACCAGTCCCAAGGCTCCGAATTCGATCGTGTGGCCGTGGTGTTGCCCGAGCACGCCAACTCTCCGCTTGCCATGCGCGAACTTCTCTACACGGGTGTGACGCGCGCCAAGGCTTCGGTGCGCATATTCGGCACGAACGCTTCGCTCAAAGCCTCGACCCTGTGTGCGACGGTACGCGTTTCGGGCCTCGCCGCACGGCTCGTCGAAGAAGCCAAAAATCGTGATGTCGTCCGAGAAGCTTGACTTCGCGACCAGGGCGCGGTGGAATCCGAAAAGGCAAACCGCCCGGAACGACCGGCGGTTCGCCGGGTTCCGCAACACCGCGCTTCAACGTTCCACAATCCATCCACGCCCATGCCACGCAAAGACACCACAGCCCGGGACGCGCTCACGATTCTCGCAATTTTGAAGCGGATTCCGAGAAGCCACTGGATCACGACGACGGAGCTTCTACGGCTGCTTGCCGAAAGCGGCCGCGAGATTGCGCCGAGGCGCATGCAGCGCATCTTGAGGGAGCTCGTTGACGAAAAGGAGTTCGGAGTCGAGCTCGACGCTCGATCGAAACCCTTCGCCTACCGTCGCCGCGTGCCCGACGCGAATTTGGCCGACACCAAACTCTCGCCTCAGGTGAGCCTTCTCATTCGGATGGCCGAGGAGTACTTGAAGCGCCAGCTGCCCGCGCCCTTGGTGAAGTCGCTCGACTACCTTTTCGAAGAGGCGCGACTCTCTTTGAACGAAGCGGGGGCGACGAGCCGCGCGGCGAGTTGGTTGAAGAAAGTCGATATCGTTCCCGACGGCGTCCCGATGCGGCCGCCCAACATCAAGCCGCGCATCTTCGACGCCGTTAGCGAAGCGCTTTATCGCGAGTCGAAGCTCGAGATCGATTACGTCAATCACATGGACCGGCCGAAGCACGCCGTCGTCTCGCCTCTGGGGCTCGTGCAGCAGGCTTATCGCGTCTATCTCGTGTGCCGGTTCGAGGGCTACGACAACGTGCGGCACCTCGCGCTCCACCGGTTGGAGAACGCCGTTGTGCTCGACTTTCCGGCCGAACGTCCGAAAAACTTCACGCTCGACGCGTACATCGCATCACGCCATTTCAACTACAGCAACGGTGGAAAGGTGCGGCTCGAACTTGAGTTCGAGAGCGATGTGATGGCGAAGAACCTCTGCGAAACGCCATTGACCCGGACGCAGAAGCTCGAACGGCTCCCGGACGGCTTCTGGCGGTTGGAGGCCGACGTCGACGACACGGTGCTCCTTGACGGATGGATCGCTGCTTGGTCAAAGGGCGGTCGGATTCGCAACGTGAAGAAAGCCCGCTTGACGCAGCCTGGTTCGGAAAGATGAAAGCGCTGCCGGGACGACGAATACACTCATCAACCCAAAGAACATAAGGACGATTGCATGCAACGCTTGAACGTTTCCCGTGCAAGCTCGGCTTTTGAGCTTGCCGCACGCGCGCACGCGACGCAGTGCCGCAAAGGTACGAACATCCCGTACATCTCCCACCCGATGGCCGTGGCGTCCCGGGTACTTGTTTGGGGAGGGGATGAAGACCAGTTCGTTGCGGCGCTCCTGCACGACGTGATCGAAGATGCCAGGGCCGAGTTCGCTGCGGAAATCGAGTCCACCTTCGGGAGCGACGTGCTTCGCATTGTGCGCGAGCTCTCGGACGTCGAGCCTGCGAAGGGCGAGCGCAAGGCGCCCTGGATCGAACGCAAGCGCGCCTACATCGAGCATCTTGCAACTTGCGGCGAGAAGACGCTCCTTGTGAGCGCCGCCGACAAGTGGCACAATCTTGCCTCCGTCCTTGAAGACGTTCGCAAGGAAGGCGATGCCGTCTACGCGCGCTTTGTGGGAGAGGAGCCCGAGCTCGCGAAAAAGAAGGCGCTCACCCTCGAGAATTACGAGTGTCTGATTGAGGTGTACGAGCGTCGAGGCTTAAGTTGTGCATGTGAATTGCGTGCCTTGCTTGAGGTGTTGAAGCACGCTTGAGAAACTCGGTTCGCAAGGAGCGTTTCTTTTATTCCGGCGGAGTCCCGGATCAATCGGTTCTGCTCCGGGGCTCCCTCACGGGAGCTCCGGAGTTTTAGCCCGTGTGAAATGCGTAAAAGTCGTCCGATCTTCAACTTGCGAGCCTGTGCGGGCTGAGAACTGCAAGCTCGCGAGTCCTGATTTTCTCCCGGACATGCCGAAAGCGCCCCGTCCCCCGGAAAGGGATGCGCAAAAAATCCTCGAAAACACCAAGTCGAGCATCATCTCCCTGCACCAGTGAAAAGAAACGACACGGTTCGCCATAGGCTTGCCGTGTCGTTGTCGCTTCATTCACGCCTTATTTCTCGGTCTTTTGCGACCAATGGATCCCGAGCAACTTGGTGAGCTTCTCGTAGAAGGCCAGTTCCTTTTCAAGGAAAGCCGTCGTTTCTTTGGGGCCCATCCAGGCCATCGGTTCCCAGTTTTCCTCCGCGCTCTTCCTAACGGCTTCGCTCTCGGCAACGCGCTTGAGCGTTCGGGCCAGTTGTTCGACGATTTCGTCCGGCGTGTCTTTGTTCACGACGATCGTGCGCCAACTCGTTTGGGCGTAGTCGTAGCCGAGCTCCTTGAGAGTCGGTACGTCGGGAAGCATGGAAAGACGTTCTTCATTGAAGGTCGCCAAAGCTACGAAGTCGCCGTGCTTGATGAAGCGCTCCGCGTCGGGGGTGTGCGTGATAAGCACGTCGGTGATGCCGGTCAGCGTATCGATCGCGCCTTCGAGCGGGCTCGTCGGTTGGGTCACGAGCTGAACGTCGAGCTTGGCAAGCTTCTGAACGAAATACGTCATGCCCGAGTGAATCGAGCTCGGGAAGTTGGTGAGGGCCACGCGAACCTTCCCGGGATTGGCACGAGCGTAGGTCTCGAATTCTTTGAAAGTCTTGTAGGGGGCGTTCTTTGAAGCAACAAGGACGATCGGAAGCAACGTCATGCGGCAGACCGCCTTGAAGTCGGCGGGCGTAAGCGCCCCCTTCCGGACGTTGGGCTTCAGAACCATCGGTCCGAGCGCGGCGAAGTAGAGATAGGAGCCGTCCTTCGGGCCCTGAACGACTTCACGAGCAGCGCGCCCCATGAGACCGTATTCGAAGAGCACGGGCCGCTTCGTCTCCTTCGAGAGTTCCTCGTTGATCACCCGACTCAAGACGTCGTAGGGACTCGGTTCGAACGGGTGGAAGACGGTGATGGGCTTGGGAGACGAGGCGGCGACGGCGGAACTCGCGGAAACCGCGCCGAGACCGCTGAGGCCGAGGGCCACGGCGGATCCGAGAAGGGTACGGCGTTGAATGGTCATGGTGATTCTCTCTTTTTTACGGTGAGGGAACTGCCGCGGGGCGGCGTTCTTCGAGAGATCGATAGAAGCCGGCGGCCCGTAAGTTCGGAGAGAAGATTCACCGCCACAACGGACTTGCCCGTAAGCGGTTGGCCGTGTATTCCGTACAACACGTTGCGGGCGCCGACCGACTCCGAAGATCTTCCCGAAACCCTCGGCGAAATCGCCGCGGAGACGCCGGGCGGACGGGGCGGTTATCGGCGGCGAGTTGCGGTGAAGAGACCGGAAGCCCGTTGACGTCCGCGAAAACTCGACTGACGTTCGTGAGCAACCTACCGTCGACGTCGCGGCGACCCGCCCTCAAAACGTGCCTGAAACGGATCCCGATGCGCCTATTTACGGTGTTTCATAGAATTTCCCGATGCCGGTCATTGGAAATATCGGAGGAATTTCTGCGGAAATTCGCACGCAGAACGAAGTCGTATTCCGATTCCGACCGTAATCCCGATCGCGATTCGGGAAAAGATTCGGATTTTTTCCATCGGACAGCTCGGATAAGTAAACGATTCCGCTTTTTTTTTCGGGGCGACGGATTCAATACCGTTGATGGAATAAAATCCGCCGAATTCCGATCAAACCGCAGGTCATTTGTTATGTTTTTTTTGCGTAGCCCCTAAAGGGTCGACCGTTCGGATGAAGTTCTTCGGGAATCCCGAGAAACGACGGAAATCGAACGGAGGAAGGCGACGGACTCGAATTCATTCGGACGATCGAGCTGCGGGCGAGACAACGGCGCGTTGCGGGGATGCGGTGCGGTCTCGGTTTTGGGGCTGCCCCCTACCCTTCGCTCGTTTTCCTGTACGATGCGCCGTACCTTTTCGGATCCGTGTTACCCGTGTTGACCCGCGGGGATGCGGGGACTTACGGGATTACAAAATCCTTTGTGGTACGCGGGGGAACACGCAGGATCGCTGCGTTCCGCCAGGCTCCGTTCCCGCTTGCGACACATGTCCGTTCGTCTTCCAAACTTGTTTCGAAAACCTTTCACCGCTTTTTCAACGTTCGTCGCCATGCTGCCAAGCAAACTTCTTCGAAAAAAAGCCGTTCGTTCCGCCCTTCGTCAAGCCCTCACCCAAAGTACGGCGGCCGCTGCCGGCACCACCGCCGCGGGCGGAGGCCTTCACTCCCTCCTCACCGCCCTCGCGACGGGCGCTGCGGGTACCGCGGGCGTTGCGGGGGTGGCGAGCTTTACGGGACTTCACATGGCGGACGTACGGGCGATCTTCGACACGGTCCTTGCACATGCGGGCCAAATCGACTGTGCGGCGCTCTCCGCCCACGTCGCAGACGGAACGCGCACGATCGCTCACACGATTTCGGACCTCGGGCGCGATGCGCTCGTCTTCGTGAAGCACCATCTCCCCGAAGAGGCGACGCTCGAGCAAGCGGCGAATTTCGCGCGCGAGCTCTTCGACGCCCTGCGTCACGCGGCGGGCGAAGGCCTCGAAAAGCTCGGGCGGTTCGTCAAATCATAAGCATCCCGTTTCGGTACTCGATCCCCTCGAGGGGATCGAGCACCACGCGGTCGGCGGGGTTCAAGGGGCGCAGAATCTTCGTTTTCGACGCAAATCCCGCACGAGCTCCGAAGAGACTCGGCATGGGGCTTGCAAGTCGCACGCCCGCCCGGACGAGCGCACCGTAAAAGACCCGGGACCAGAGGAGCGCCGACGCGGGGAGCGTCTTTTTGTCGAGATGCGCCGCCCCGAACCATTCGAATCCCCAGTGAACGGAGGGGTCCGCTTCGGTCCCGCGAACGCCCTCGGGGACGAAGAGCGACGTACGGAAGTCTTCCGACACGCGGATCGTGAGCGCACGACGGGCCGCATCCGCCAAACCCGCATCGTTTTTCGACATCATGAACGCACGCGCTCGGAAGGGAGCGTGCAAAACGGCCCCGGGATCGCAAAGCGCCGCACGCTCTTCTTCGCAGAAGTCGACTTCCGCGGGCATCCCCGCCGCGACCGCAAGAGAGGCGAGCGTCGTCAGGTCTTTCGTCACGTCCCAACGGCGAAGCTCCACACGGATCGCCTTCGTGCGCGAGTAAAGGAGCAACTCCGTACTCGTCGTCCAAGCCGCGTAGGCATTCAAGAGCCCGACCGCCACGGGGACGGAACCGAAATTTTCGAGCGCGAGGCACCGGACGTTTTCGTCCGCGGGGTCTTCGAAGATCAAAAGAAGGGGAAAGAGCTGTCGCCTCACGGCCCCGGGGCGACTCTGCTCCAGGTCGACGATCGGGTCGTAGGCGGTCTGAAGGGGTGCGATCGGGGTAGAAGCGGGAGCAACGGCAGGCTCGACTGCGGGAGCAGGTTCGGCTACAGCTTGGGGCCGGGCTTGGGCTTCGACGGCCTCGGGTGCCCCCGCACGGATGCGTGCCAACGCCTCCTGGAGCGCGGTGCGCTCTTCGGGCGTCAACCACAGGTCGGTGCGACGACGGCCGAGGCGCTCCTGTTCGGCGAGGAATCGGGCTTTGCGTTCCTTGGCGGTGGGATCCTTCGGCGGCATGATCGAATGTGCTCCTTTCGTTCTTTCGCTGCGAGCATCGGAGAAAGAAAAGCGTTTCCTCCCTTCTCGGTACTCCGTTTGCGATGGTTCCCTTCATTGTAGGGGTGAGAAGGAGGGTTCAACACGAACGGATGCGAGCTTTCGATCCCAGATCGAGAGTACCGGCAGGCGATCTGTTCAAGATCGGTTCTTCGAACTCGGACGTTGTTGCTGCCGCGGCAACGTCCGAGACAAACGGAATTCCGAATTGCTTGGTCAACGACCACAAGCTTCGGCCCGAACGCTTTCATACGCGTTCGGGCCGTTTTGTGTGCTCGGCATGGGCACGTTCTCAAGGGTGCAAGTCCCAAGCGCAGGTGGTAGCGCCAAGCGCATAGCCAGA
>OOCB01002745.1_pt1 | contig 19151 bp, 6 predicted proteins | sample 1671351 | NCBI WGS metagenome assembly OOCB01 (sample SAMN06348148, study PRJEB24527) | human gut metagenome | biome: human gut; feature: ankylosing spondylitis patient; material: feces | host: Homo sapiens | place: China | collected 2015-10
CTTTTAACAACATTACATAAAGTTTAATATTTGTTAATTTTTTTAATAAAGCAAAAAAATCCTGACAAGTTTTCTTTTTTACAGCTTAACCTGTCAGGATATTTTTAATAAATTTATTTAATTTTTTTATTTGACATAATATACTCTGTTTTCTTTTCTTGGTGCTGCCTTTGGTTCATCACCTTCAACATAACCTAATGCGCAATGACCGATACCAACATATTCTTCTTCAATGCCTAATGATTTGAGAAGTTCTTTGCCCCATTCTGTTTCAAATTCTTCTTTCTTCCATTGCCTTTAAAACATCGCTCATTCTTTGTTCCTCCTTTAAATTTGATTCCATATTTCTCATTTTAGCACATATTTTTCAAGAAAAATTTCAAAATCAACATCTGAATTAGATTTCATATGGTCAGGATTTCTGTTTTTGGAAGTGAAATTTCTCCAAGCTGTAATGTGTATCTAATGCAAAACTGTGGAACTGAAACAACAATAGCTTTTAATTTTTTGTAACTTTTTTATGTTCTGTCTTAATTTTTGTAACTTATCTTTTTATTTTTAATGTTCTTAAATATTCTTTTTGCTCTGGTGTAATTCTATAGCTTTCTATTGATTTTTGAATTGCCTTATTGTGTGTCCACACATCAAGTTTTTTCTCTTCAATGAAAGGAATAATGCTGTCATATTGCTTTGCCAAAGCTGTTGCAAAATACCATGCGCGCATCATATTAACGTAATATTCTTCTGACTGAACTCCTGCAACTTTATTAGCATATTCAATTTTAAAATTGTCATCCAAATAGTGTTTCATAAGCATACTAATTCCAAAACGGATTGTGTATGGCTGGTCTGATTTTATGTATTTGTTAATTTTTCCAAGGAAGTCTTCCAAATTCTTCTCTACAATTCGAAGTGACAGCAAATCACACGTAGCCCAGTTGTCTATATGTGGAAGAAACTTCTCCAACTCTATTATTAATTCATCATAATCTTTAATCTGTTCAAGCAACATTCCATGGAGATTATTTTCTTCATAATATTTGTGGGGAAGCACCTTTATGAACTCCTTTGCTTCTTCTGTTTTTCCAAACTGCTTTGCGTAACTTCTAAGTGCCGGAGTTCTGACACCTATAACCTTCTCTTTGTCTATCGTTGGCATTAATTTGGCGTGAAAATCTCTATATTTCAAGTCCTGTAATTCAAAAAGCTGTTTTTGTACTTTAACTGCTATATCTTCTTTCATAATCTGCTCCTAATACTTTTTATCTTACAAATATTATAGCATTGTTTTTTTGTGTGGTATATTATTTTCAATGTTTTGTTTGAAATGTAATGAATATATTTGAAGATTTCTCTTCACTTTTTCTGTAATTCTTAAAAAGAAGCTTCTCTAGGCAGAACAGCCCACACCAAAGCTTTCGCTTTAGCGTGGGCTGTTCCTTTATCATTATTTACAGATAGCCAATTTATTTCTTCACCTTTACAGTCTTGACTGCCGACCATTTTCCATAAACATACTTTCCGTTTACAATTCTGTAAGCTCTAATTTTTACGTATGCTTTTTTCTTTTTAATGTTGGTAATCTTCTTTGTTGTGTATGTTGTTTTTGTTGTCTTTACTGTTACTGCCTGCTGTTTTTTCTTTTTCTTGTTTTTCAATTTTTTGTTGTTTCCATATTTAATCCGGAAGCCTGTAACTCCGGCAGTCTTTGTTAATGTAAGTTTGATTTTCTTACCCTTTGCATTTTTTGCTGTTTTAATTTTTACAGTACCTACAGGTGGATTTTGTGGTGACTTAATAGCATTCTTTAATGCTGTTGCTGCACTGTTTACTGTTGCCTGTGAAGGATTATATTGTGATGCAACTGTTGCTGCCTGACTATATGCAGCATTTACATTAGGATATACTGTCCAATAGCCTTTGTTGCTATTTACATCACCTACTGCTCTAAGTAATTCTGTCTTGTCTGCCAAATTGATTTTTGAAACACCTGTTGCCTGGTAAGTATCAATTCCTACATCAGCACCATAACCAAATAAAGTAAACATTACTCTGATTACATCACCATTCTTTACTGTTACTTTATCTCCTGACTGATAGATGTTTCTTACTGTTGGGTTTGTGCTGTCCTTGCCGTCTTCTCTGTTAAATGTCTTACCACTATATACTGCACTGTTATTTACAGTAAATACCCAACCTGACATTTTCCAGTAATCACCTTCTCCAAGGGCTGTATCTGAATTACCAAGATTCTTGTTTGTATTTGGTGCACTAATGCCTTTTCCTTCGTGAAGTAATCCATCATCCTGACCAATATATGAATAAGTATATACATCCTGCATATTGGCAATTTCATTAGGTATGTTTGCCACTCTGCTATTGTCTGCACCAAGAATTGATGTTAAATACCAACCACTTGTTGTTGAATAATAATAGTTTAATGTATTATCATTCATATATCTGTCGATTACTGTTTTAACCGTGTCTCCATTGTTAATTGTCACCTGAACAGGTTCAGTATAAAGTCCCTGACCTATTGATAATTTTTCGACAGTAAGTGTAACTTTACCTGTTGAAGCTGCCTTTGTTTCCTTAGGCATTACAACAATTGATGTTGCCATAAGAGCTACACTTAATACTACTGATAATGCTTTTTTCATTTCAACCTTTTCTCCTTACATTTTTAACTAACCCTAACTTTATTTTTTAATAAAATTAGCTTTGTAAATATTTTATTTTAAAACCTATATTTGTATATAGTCATTTATTTAACTTTCCTACATTTTAACTTTCTTAATTTTTGAATAAGCTCCATAAACATTAGTTTCTTCATCTAACTTATAAGCTCGAATTTTAAAACTATATTTATTTCCCTTCTTTAAGCTAATAACAGCTTTTACTGTTTTTGCTTTCTTAACTGTCTTTACGGCTTTGAATTTACCGGAATTAGTTTTCATATATACTACATAACCTGCTGCATCTGAAATCTTCTTCCATTTAAGTGTAACCTTCTTGCCCTTCTTCTTTGCCGACTTAATTTTTACTTTTGCAGGCTTAGTTACTACAGGTTTAGATACATTTACAGTACATGTTGCAACTACCTTACCATCTGCTGAAACTGCGGATATATAAGTTGTTCCGGCTACATCAGCTGCAACATTTCCTGACTGGTCAACTGTGGCAATTGATTCATTAGCTGAAATCCACTTAATGTTTTTATTACTTGCATTTGAAGGATTTACTGTTGCATCTAACTTAAAAGTTCCACCCGGATTAAGATTTATTTCATTACTATTAAGTGTAATATTTGTAACAGGAGTTTCCACTTCTATGAAAAATTCTGTTTTTAAGCCATTATGAGTTGTTGCTGTTATAATTGTACTTCCACTATTCTTTGATGTTACAACACCATTTGAATCTACTGTGGTTACTGAATTATTACTGCTTGTCCACTGAACATTCTTATTTGTTGTATCACTTGGAGTAATTTTAACCTGTAATTGACGAGTCTGGTTTAGCCCCATAGTTACTGTTTTATCTCCAACTCTTTCAATATCTCTTGCATCGATTCCATCGACACGAACAGTACATTTAGCTTCAAAACCACCTTCTTCAGTTGTGATAACTATATCTGCATTTCCTTCGGAAACACCTGTTACAACACCATTTGCATCTACTGTGGCTACTTTTTCATTTAAACTCTTAAAAGTAACATTAGTATTTGTTGCATTGCCTGGAAGTACAGAATATCTAATCTTTCCACTTCCACCTACAAACAAACCCATATGCTGATAGTCATTTGCCACTTCAATACCTGTTACAGGTTCAGGAATTATTACTGCTTCTGATTCTTCACTAACTGAATTGCTGTAAAGATTTGCATCAGCCTCATTTTCATCCAAAATTGCTTTTACAGTATAAACGTATTTACCTGAAGTTAAATCTTTATCTTCAAAAGCTGTATCTGTTCCTTCATATATATCATTAACAATACCTGTAATTTTGTTATATCTTGACAAAACATATGAAGAGGCATGAGCTACTTTTGTCCAGTTAACATTGATGTTTTTGTCATTTCTAACTGCTGTAACTTTAGACTTATCAAGTTCTTTTGAAACATAAACAACACATGTTTTCTTAACATTTGGATTATCCTTTGAAGCAATTGTAATATCTGCTCTTCCTACAGATTTTCCTGCTACAACACCATTCTTTACTTCTGCCACTGCTTCATTTGATGAACTCCAAACAACGTCTGTCTGGCTTGTGTTAGAAGGTGCAATGTTGTACTCAAGCTCAACTTTGTTGTCTTCTTCCTTATCTAAATTAAGCTTTTTGCTGGTGTAATTTAAATTAATACTTTCTACAGGAACATTAGTCTGGTCATATACCTGTATCTCATAAATTTCAAAACAGTATGCGCCAAAAGTAATACCCTGTAATCTTAAATGTGATGTTGTTACTGCTTCTTTTAATCGAATATTTCTATATTCTGATGCTATACCACTGGTTACTTCGTACATGTCTGTCCATGTTTCACCGTCATCTGAAGTCTGTAATTTGTAACCTTTCATATAGCCACCGCCCCATTTAACTTTTACTGTATCAAAAGTCTGTGGGCTGTTCCAACTTAAAGTTATGTTTTCGTTAGCTTTTTCTTCATCAGTTACTGTTTGATCCTGAATGTACTCTGTTCTCCACATAGTGCCTTCATCGCCGTCAATTGCTTTTTCTGCACTGTTTTCACCATCATCACTTGATGCTACTGCTGTGGCATTTTCTGCAAGATTAGGCACTTCTTTTTCTTCAACGCTTCCTACTGTAAAAATCTGCCATTCGTACATACAATAACCGTATATTTCCATTGTTCTTTCTTCCAATTCGATTTTTACATATCTTGCATTAGTTGGTGCAAAATCATATTTAAATCTTCCTTTTTCTCCTGCTTCTTCTGATGCAACTTCCATCCAGTCTGTTTTGTTTTCAGAAACATAAATTTTATATTTCTTTGCTGCTGCATTTTCCCAATATAGTATGACCTTATCAATTTCATAACTTCTTCCTAAATCCATACTCCAGGTTTGTGGATCTTCATAAGGATTGTCTTTATTCGAACTTATACATGCTGTCTGGTATCCTCTTTCAAGATTTCCATCTGTTAAAAAGTCTGGTTTATTGTATTCATTAGTATTGAAAGAATTAGAAACATTAACCGTTCTGTTATAAGCTACATTTCTACCTAATGGTTGACCTTCGTAAGCAAACGCAGGAGTGTATAATGTGGCAACCATTGTGGCAACACTTAATAAACACGCTACTAATTTTTTCATTTTGCCTCCTTTTTAAATAATAAAAGGCTATCTTTTTGCAGGATGATACGACATACCTCCTATGCCCACCCCTCAAAAAGACAGCCTTCTAATTAGTGCTCTTTTTTGATGTTTTTAATTAATTATTTACCTGATTTTAAGTTTTTTCTTGAATACCTTAATAGCTTTCTTGTTGCCCTTAAGTTTAGTCTTCTTTGCTTTGACATTCTTCTTAACTTTACTGCTTAAAGCATTTTTCTTTACAGTCTTAAGCTTTTTGCCCTTGAATGTAATCTTTTTAATCTTGTTGTCCTTTGTGAATGCCTTAGCCTTAATAGTCTTAACTGACTTGCCGATTACTACTGTCTTAATCTTTGTACATTTCTTGAATGCATTCTTTCCAATAGTAGTTACCTTGCTGCCAATTGTAAGCTTTTTAAGTGCCTTACATCCTGCAAAAGCATTATTTCCGATTGTTGTTACATTCTTGAAATTAATCTTGTTTAACTTCTTACAATTACTAAATGCAGCCTTACCAATAACCTTAACATTGGCACCAAATGTAACTTTCTTAAGCTTCTTCATTGCCTTAAATGCATTGTCACCTACTTCTGTTACATTTAAACCATATCCCTTAAAGTTAGCTGTGTTTGGAACTGTAACCTTAGTTAATTTGCTCTTCTTAGCTGCTACTACACCGATAAGTTTTGTTCTACCTGATGTAATTGAATCAATTGCTGTTACTCTGTAAATGAAATCACCTACTGTATATTCCATTCCAACGTAAACACCATACTGTGTACGAACCTGATCATCTAATGATGTCTGGTCACCCTTTGGTGTTTCAGGATAACTAGTTTTTGAAGCTGCCTGAATCTTATTCCATTCATCTGTGCAATTCTTGATTTTTTCGTCAAAATACTTATCGTCAGTATCATCTGAACCTAAAGTCTTTGAATTATCAACTGTAGGCTGTTCTTTTACGATAGTCTTATCAGCTATTGCATCATCACTTGGCTGTTTAACATTTTCATCCTTATTAGCCACAATTAAACCAGTACTTGGATCTGTTGGATATGCATCCTTTCCATCTCCTCCGTCCTTTGAATAGTCATAGCTATCAGGTAATGATACTGATGTTTTGTTACGGTAGTATAATAATCTCTGGATAGCATAACCACCCTTTTTACCTGATACTGTCTGTGAAGTTTCACCTGTTGTAATACCACAACCTGTACCATTAATAATTCTGTTAATACCTACCTTTGGTCCGCTACCGTTGGCGATTTCTACAATACATGCATTTTCAATTAATACATCATCTGCATTAGGAACTTCAATGGCATTATCTAAGAAAATTTCTGCTCCGTTAGTGTTAATGAATACATCGTAAACACCAAGACCTATTGCGTAGTGGTGTTTAACATCATTTGCTACTTTGTATGCTGAATATCCCTTAACTGTATTATTATGTGACATCCATTCTTTCTGATCCTGTGGATCATAACATTTTTCATTCTGTAAGAAGAATGTCTTACCATATTCACCTCTCCAGAGAACATCGTATTTCTGGAAATGTTCAATAAATAAACCATAAGCTGTTACGTTATCGCCATTTACAACAAGACCGTGATCTGCTGTATTTTCATACCAACCTGTGTTATCACCGTGGTCTGCTCTCCAAATCCATGTTTCATCAATAATAGTATTGTTACTGTTAACAACTATACATGAACCTGTTGTTCCAAGGTCGCCTGTTCCACCTACCCTACAGATAACATCCTGTAATACACAAGGGTTATTTGAATGGTCAACATTTGCTCCTTCATATCCTACTTCTAATAATGTGTTTGTATGTTTTCCGGCATCTAAAATTACGCCTGCGATTTCAACACCACCGATATCGTAATTTCCTTCTGCCTTTGTATAATCACTATTCCACTTCTTACCAGCTACTCTGATAAATGTATCAGTATTCTTATCAGATGAAGTAAATGTAGCCATACCAAGACCAAGAACTATTGTGTTTTCATGTGTTACTTCAATAGCTTTGTCTAATTTGTAAATACCAGGCTGAAGAAGAAGGTTATAACCTTTTCCTAAAGCTGCATTAATTGTGTCTGCTGTATCTACATCAGGGTTAACAATATAGAAACTGTCTAATCCTAACGATTTGCCTTTACCCATATCATTTTCTGACCATGAAACGCCTGTCGTATCTTTTCTTACTGCAGGTACAAATACCTTGTAGCTATCTGTATCTTCATCGAAGTATAAGAATGGTTTTTCTCTTGTTGCATCTGTCTTGTCTAATACTGTTGTACATCCATTAGTTGCCCAGTTTGAAATACCATTATTCTGTAATAAGCTTCCACCTGCGTTAAAGTAGTTACCACTGTTATCCTTTAATGTTGTTCCATCAACATTCTTACATCCCTGAACAATCTGGTTCCAGTTAATACCATATATAGAGCCATTTTCTGTCTGCTTTGTTGTAAATTCACAGTTTCTGTAGTAATACTGCTGCTGACACCATGAACCTACTGAATCATGGAACTTTGTATCAGAAATATATCCGCCGCTGGCCCAAGCATTGTCTCCCCATGTCCACTGAAGTAATGTCTGTCTTTCTACATTAAGTCTTCTTGCAGGAGCTGCCTGTGATACTGCCCACTTAAATGAATCTTCCCAATAGTTAGGATTTTCTGTTGTCTGTGCAATAGTAAAGTTTTCAACGTCAACCCAGAAGTTACATGTTACGTTACCATTAGCTAAAGCTGCTGGTGTTTTAATATTCTTTAATCTTACATCGTAAGGTGTTTTTCCTAAACCAATAACCTGTGTGTAGTAACCTACATCATACGCATCTGCTACTGTTTCTGTATAATCACCAGGTTTAAAAGCGAATGCGTAACGGTTCTTACCAAACTGATCATAATGCTGATATCCAAAGATTTCATTTACCTTATCAGAAATTGCATCCTTGTCATCTGCATCGTTAAATACGTATACATTCTTACCAAACTTAGAAATTTCCAATGAATATGGTTCTGATTCTTCTCCATTAACATTACCGTTAACTGCCTGAACTTTATAATAGTTCTTGTATTTTGATGTTGTGTTTGGATTTGTATCTGTATAACTTGTTTTTGCTCCGTCTATTGAATCAATTAATTTGTATTCTGCATAACGGCCTTCTGCCCTGTAAATATTATATGACTTAGCATTTGCTGCCTTATTCCATATAATAGTCTGAGCGCCTGTCTTGTCATTTCTCGTAACATCTGTTATTTCAGCTTTAGCCGGTTTAGTCTGAGATAATGTTGTTGTAAATGCAATTTCACTATCTGCATATGCACTGTATGAACCTGCTTCCTTAGTATTAGTAATTGTTCTAATCTTAAAGAAGTATTGCTTTTCTGATAAAAGATTATTTACAGTCATCTTATTCTTTATTGTTAAACCTGCTGATCTGTAATTTCCATTTTCTGAAGTTGAATACATAACTTCAAATGCTGAATAAATATGTTCCTTTGGTGTTGTCCATGAAACCTGAACGCTATCACCTGAAACATCAGATAATGTTACTTTTCTTGCTTTCTTTGGTTCATCACCTGTATACATAATGAACTTTTCTTCATTGCCAACCTTGTCTCCTAAGTGATACTTTGAACTTACCGCAAGCTTTGTATGTTCTGTTCCTTCTTCGTCTTTGTACTTTCCTAATGTGAATATTTTTTCATCTGCACTGCTACCAAAAGAAACTGTTCCATCATCATTGTGCTGGATTCTTACTGATTCCCATCCTGTTGGTGCGTAATCATTTGCTACTGTTCTAGCGTCCTGATAAATAATATCATCAGCATTTGCTGCCCAAACTGTATTTCTTGACTTAGTAGCGAAGTTAACTACTTCGTTAGCCTTGTCATCAATTCCATTATTCTTGTATGTTCCATAATATGTAGTGAATTTTCCATCGTCACTTACATTGTTGATAGATGTAAATTTCTTATCTACCAAGATTGGATCATTCTTTACACCACTAACAGTAATTATGTTTCCATTTGCTACATTAACAAAGAAAACTTCTGCGTGGATTGTTGTCTCTTCGGCACCGTCAATTGCATCTGTGCTTGTTGCTGCTGATGCTGCCATTACAGTCATATTAAATGTCTGTGATGTAAATAACATTGCAACTGCCAAAACAATTGACAATAAAGATTTGTACATCTTTTTCATCTTCATTTTTCTTCCTCCTAAATAAATTCAAACAATAAAAACACTATTCTCTTTTTTGTGTAAGGTTGACATTAAAACGTTTTTATTTTCTTATATTTTAGCACTTATTGATATATTTTTTCAAATTCGAAAATGTTTTTAAGCACTCTACACAAATAGTCTCTTTGTTTTTTTTGCACTTTGCATATATATTTTATTGTTTTTTTTATTGTTTTTCTTGTTTTTTATTAATTTGCATTTTTTGTCGCAAAAACGTTTTTATTGGTTTTTGTTTAAAAATGTCTTTTCTTTTTACTAATAATCCTGTTTTATTTTACTAATAATGGTATTTTCTTTCACTAAACTCTCTCTTTTTCGCCACTTTTAAGCAAAAAAGAACAGCCGGATTTAATTCAAAAATCAATCTGACTGTTCCTTTTTTATAAATTTAATCTAATGCTAATATTCCATTTGTGGCAATTACTTCTTAAATTTAACTTTTCGGTTAGACCACTTACCATAATAAACTTCTCCATTTACTACTTTGTAAGCCCTGACCCTGATAAAGTACTTCTTGTTAGCCTTTAATTTCTTAATTGTAAATTTGGCTTTCTTATAGTTCTTTACCTTTGCTTTTTTAAATTTCTTTGATGTTGATATCATTACCTGATATCCTTTTACACCCTTTGCTGTTTTTAATGTAACTTTTAATTTCTTAGCACTTCTCTTCTTAGTTGCCTTTTTAATTTTAACCTTTGGTACCTTTACGGTTTGTGCAGTTTTTGTAGTTACAATTTCTGTTGTGGAAACTGTAGGTGTTTCCTTTGTTGTTTCAGTTTTAGTTGTCGTTCCTGTTTCTGACGGAGCAATTGTTGTAGGTGTCTGTGTTGTTGGTGCTACTGTTGTAGCCTTTTCTGTTGGTGCCTGTGTTGTTGGCACTACTGTCGTAGCTTTTTCTGTTGGTGCTACTGTTGTTGGTGTCTGTGTTGTTGGCACTGCTGTTGTAGCTTTTTCTGTCGGTGCTACTGTTGTTGGTGCCTGTGTTGTTGGCACTGCTGTTGTAGCTTTTTCTGTTGGTGCTACTGTTGTTGGTGCCTGTGTTGTTGGTGTCTGTGTCGTTGGCACTGCTGTTGTAGCTTTTTCTGTTGGTGCCTGTGTTGTAACCGGCGCTACTGTTGTTGTTTTTTCTGTTGGTGCTACTGTTGTAACCGGTGCCACTGTTGTTGGCTTTGAACCTGTGCCATCTTTAAATGTATATGTTATCTGTGTAGCAGCTGACATTTTTCCGTTTTTAACAGATCTTACTGATACTGTATAGTCGCCATTTCCATTTGCAAAAACATCTGCTGTCAAATTAATTGAACTATTTACCGAGCTTCCTGCAAATACTCCATCCACATATACATTATAGTTTTCAATATCATTTGATGGTGCCTGCCATGCAAAATAATATGGAAGATCTTTGTTTCCTGCATATGTTAATCCAATTGGTGCAGGTATTGTATCATCTTCATCTATCTTTGTAGTAGGAGCAACTGTTGTTGGTGCTACTGTTGTAGCTTTTTCTGTTGGTGCTACTGTTGTTGGTGCCTGTGTTGTTGGCACTGCTGTTGTAGCTTTTTCTGTTGGTGCTGCTGTTGTTGGTGCCTGTGTTGTAGTTGGTAATGCTGTTGTAGCTTTTACAGGTTCCTCATACAAGTAAACATCATATGTTGAATTGTCCGCTAATGTTACTTTAAATAAATTCTGTCCTTCTTTTACAGAATCAACAGGGAATCCTACTCCGGCTCCATCTATCTTTGCTTCTTCTGCTGTTGTTGAAGAAACTGCCACTGGAAATGTTATATAAATAACTGATGCTCCATCTGCATTTTTTTGAATATTAACAATATTAACTTTGTCTGATTCACAATATGCTTTATATTTATTTACAAGCTTTCCTCCTTCTGCTCCATCTTCAAGATATTTAACACCTGACCAATCAACATCTATTACTTTATGTGTTGTTGGAGTTTCTGTTACTTTTTCTGTCGTAGTCGCTGCATCTGTTGGCTTTTCTGTTGTAGCACTATCTGCTTCCTGAACAGATGATATACTAATGTTATCAATAACTGTTCCTGCAGGCATACCACTCATTTCCATTACTGCAGTATTCTTTGAATCTGCTGTAATCTGAAGAGTTTTAGTATTGATTCCGGCATTTACATTGTATTGTACTGTTCCTAAATCTACGCTGTCATTTTCACCTTCATTCTTCCAATGCATATTTCCAGCATTAGTTGAATTAAACTTTAATGTTACATTATATTTTTTACCTTGCACTAAATTCATCGGATACTTAAGTTGTGTTCCCCATGTACCCGCATTTCCACTTGTACTATTCAATTTAATACTTAAATCAGACAATTTGCTTCCTTTATAACTCATTGCTCCATTGTCCCAGCTTCCTGCATATAATGTACAATCTCCCACTGTTGTTACAGCCTTATCAGGAACTGATTTGTAACCATCTGTATCCGGCTGACTACTTCCACCATCAGGATTTAACTCTCCACTTCCTGAATATGCCCTAACATAATCTACTTCCATTGTTGCTGACTGAAATGAATCATTTGGTGCTATGTTTCCCGTATAACCTGTTGCATTACTTCCCAATGCCAGATTTAATAAAAAATAATGATTTTTTCTAAATGCATAAGCATTGTCATCATTAAGATATGCTGTCAAATAAATATTATTATCTACATACCACTTAATTGTATTTTCATCCCAAATCACACCATATGTATGCCAACCATTGATACCATTGTTGTTATCACTATAATAATAATATGCAGGAACACTATAACTTCCCCAAAATATATGATTATATGGTGTATTATAAGAACTTCCACCTGCATTCCAGTGAATTGTTCCCTCAACATAGTTTCTTGAATTAGCATGTTCCATAATATCTAATTCCCCACACCATGGCCATGCTGTTCCATCATCTCCCATCATCCAAAATGCCGGCCAGACACCATCCTGGTTTCCACCATTTACCTTAATACGTGCTTCCATTTTTCCATATTTAAAGCTTTTTTTACCTGCTGTTTTTAAACGTGCAGATGTAAATCTACAATTACTGTAGTTTTCTCTTTTTGCAACTATTTTTAATGTTCCATCTGATACATATGAATTGTCTGTACGGTCTGTATAATACTGAAGTTCATTGTTTCCCCAGCCACTGCCACCTGTTTCACGTGTCCATACGTCTGTATTAAGAGAATCACCATTAAATTCATCACTCCACACAAGTTTCCATGATGATTCTGCTTTTACCTGGTTAACACAAGGTATACATGGTATTAATCCTAAAACCATAGTTGTTGTCAAAATAATTGACAAAATTTTCTTACGCATTTTTTTCCTCCTTTAAAATTTATTAATATAGCCGGACAATCTGTTACAACTGCCCGGTTATTCATTTTTTATATTTAGCTTTTTTATTATTTAGCTATTTTTTTACTTTCTTCTTACCACTCCATAAACCATATACTTTCTTTCCACCAACTATTTTATAACCGCGTACTTGAACGTAGAGTTTTTTAGCTTTTTTCAATTTACGTGCATAAACCTTTACATTAGTTTTGCTAACAAACTTTGTAATTGTTTTCTTTTTTGTAAATTTCTTAGTTGAAGAAACTCTTATCTGATATCCTGTTACACCAGATATTTTCTTAAATGAAACTTTAATCTTTGCAGATTTGTGTTTTCTCTTAGCAACTTTAATTTTTGCTTTATTAATCATAACTTTCTGATCTGCTGATGTTTCTTTTTTTGTATTATCAACACTTGTTTCCTTATTTCCTATAGTCACCGGATTTGTTGATATATCAGTTCCTTTTGTTGTTGGTGCCACTGTTGTAGCTTTTTCTGTTGGTGCTACTGTTGTAGGTGCCTGTGTTGTTGGCACTGCTGTTGTAGCTTTTTCTGTTGGTGCTACTGTTGTAGGTGCCTGTGTTGTTGGCACTACTGTCGTAGCTTTTTCTGTTGGTGCCACTGTTGTTGGTGCCTGTGTTGTTGGCACTGCTGTTGTAGCTTTTTCCGTCGGTGCCACTGTTGTTGGCGCTACTGTTGTTGTTTTTTCTGTTGGTGCTACTGTTGTAACCGGTGCCACTGTTGTTGGCTTTGAACCTGTGCCATCTTTAAATGTATATGTTATCTGTGTAGCAGCTGACATTTTTCCGTTTTTAACAGATCTTACTGATACTGTATAGTCGCCATTTCCATTTGCAAAAACATCTGCTGTCAAATTAATTGAACTATTTACCGAGCTTCCTGCAAATACTCCATCCACATATACATTATAGTTTTCAATATCATTTGATGGTGCCTGCCATGCAAAATAATATGGAAGATCTTTGTTTCCTGCATATGTTAATCCAATTGGTGCAGGTATTGTATCATCTTCATCTATCTTTGTAGTAGGAGCAACTGTTGTTGGTGCTACTGTTGTAGCTTTTTCTGTTGGTGCCTGTGTTGTAACTGGTGCTACTGTTGTAGCCTTTTCTGTTGGCGCCTGTGTTGTAACTGGTGCTACTGTTGTGGTCTTTTCTGTTGGCGCCTGTGTTATAACTGGTGCTACTGTTGTGGTCTTTTCTGTTGGCGCCTGTGTTATAACCGGTGCTACTGTTGTTGGTTCATTATTTTTAAATTTTGCAAGAAATTCTGCATTTTCATTAACAAATGTATTCTTATTCTGTGATGAATCCCAGTTAATTGACCATGACATAATTCCCCTTATTCCCGGATAATTATTATTAAGCTCTGTGAACGCACTTTGAAGTACTTCATTTGTTACCTGACCACTACCTGCTGCACTCTGTGATGAAGGTACTCCGATTACTACCTGATCAGGTCTAAGTGGTGCAAAATATGTTGACTCATCAGTTGAATTTGTATAATAAGCTCCAACATGGAATCCCTTAAGAAGCATTTCGCACATTGCTACTATTCCTTCTTTTGTTCCCATATTATATGATGTTCCATCAAGTCCTGTAATAGGTGATGAATTGTATAACTGAACATGCACATAAGATGTTTTGTCTCTAAGTGCATTAATCATTGGAAGATAAACTCCCGCTCTTGCGTCACAATACTGGTTAATTCCACCATAGAATGAATAACCTAACTGTACATAAAATGTTTCAGGTGCCCATGAAAGTATGAAATCATTTCCATAGCTATCACAAATTGTACGAATGGCTTTAATCATATTTACAACTTTAGGTGATGTTGGATTATTTATATCTTTATCATTTCCACTTTCAAACTGTACTGAAGACTGTTCAAGGTCAATATCAATTCCATCAAATCCATATTCATTTATAATTGACTTTATATCACTTACAAACTGATTTACAGCATCGTCTGATGTTAATGAGAAATATCCTTCATAACCACCAATTGACAACACAATCTTCTTTCCCTGTGCCTGTAATGACTTTACATCTTTCTTAAAGTCATCCTTTGTGTAATCACTTGTAAGACCTGATATATCAAACTTCATCTTTCCGTCAGTACTTCCTGCCTTTTCAGGTTCTGCAAATGAAATATTAATAACATCCCAGTTTTTGTCCACATCTCTAAGCTTAATAAATGGATTTCCGTCATTATTCCATGTATGGTAGTAGCCAATCATTAATCTTGATGAAAGACCTGTTGTTACTGTTCCCGGATTTGTTGTCTGTTCTGGTGCTTTTGTTGTTGTAGCTGTTGTCTGAACAGGCGTCTTTGTAGTAGCGTCCTGAGTCAATCCCTGGACTGTTACTTCTATTGTCTGCCCTTCTGTTTCATATCCATTCAAATTAGCTGTTACTCTAATAGTATGTTTTCCGTTAGTTGTAAAAGTATATGTTGTTGATGTTGCCACAGTATATGATTCAATATACTGCCCATCTATGTATACTTTGTATGTCTGTCCACTAGCAATCTGTTCCTGTGTCTGACCCCATACATATGTAACTTTTCCGGCTTTCTGTTCCTGAATTGTTAAACTGATTACTTCTGTTGGTTTTAATTCAGGCTGACCTGCTGCAGTTGTTTCGTTCTTTATTGTAGGTGCTACTGTTGGTGCTTCTGTAACTGGTGTTTTAGTTGTTGGAGCAACTGTAGTAGCTTGCTTTGTTGTTGGTTGCTCATGTTTCTCTAATGAATCCATAAGAGATGACATTGATTTTGCCCATGTATAATTATTTGTAGCATCCCAGTTTATTGACCAAGTCATAACACCTCTTAATGTTGGGTATGCTTTTGGTGCTGTAAAGTTTCCTGATGATGTTCCATTAACAAGAGCTTTTACTGCTGTTGAAATTATGTCTGTTGACACATATCCACTTGATGCAGCTTTAGATGTTGATGGTAATCCCAGTGCAACCTGATCAGCTCTAAGTCCGTTTTCTAACAATAATGTTGAAAGGGATGTTAAGAAATCTGCTGTTCCAACCTGTGCATTAAATCCATTGTATCCATTCATTGCCCCTGAATTATAGAACTGTGGATAACAAATTGTAAGAATATCTCTAATCTTATATGCTAATCTGTAATATGCAGATGTAGCCATTGTTCCGTTAGGATTTGTATCCTGGAAATAATATGTTTCAGGTGCCATTGTAATAATAAAATCTTCACCAAAATGATTACGTACAGTTCTAAGTGCTTCTGCTATATAATCTGTTCCTGATACTGCACCTCCTTCAAAGTCAATATCTACACCTTCAAATCCATATTCTTCAATTATTGAAATAAGGCTTGTTGCAAACTGATTTGCAGCTTCCTCATTTGTTATATAAGTAGTTCCTTCTGCTCCACCTACAGAAATAATTACATGCTGACCTTTTGCCTTAGCATTTTTAATATCCTGAATAAATTGTGCTTTAGTATAACCACCTAGCGCATTAGACAAATCCTTATCAAGTTCAAATGTAACTTTGCCCGGTGTTGTTGATGAGTTAGCAAAAGATACACAAATCATATCGTAATAATCCGGTACATCTGAAATCTTTAATGCTGTTGAGCCATTAAGGAAATTATGCCAATAACCTGTTACCATATGTTCCGGTAATTTAGAATTAACTGTATAGTTATTTTCTGTTGTTTCCTGCTCACTTCCACTATTTTTAGTTGTCTGAACTTCTCCTGCAACCAAATCAGTTCTTAATTTCCACAATGTTGCCGCATCTGTTGGTGACCATCCTAAATTAGATGTATGAGCATATGTACATTCATATACTTTTCCTTGATACTGAACAAGATTTCCCAATCCATATACAACACTATTTGGAGACCATTCAGGGTACTTTTCAGTTGCCTGTTTTGTTGTATCATTTTCTTTTTTTGTTGTAACAGAAGCTGTTGTTACTTGCTGTCCCTTTGTTGTATTTTGTTCTTTTGCTGTTGTCTGAGTCTGACTATTTGTTGTTTGCTGAGATTTTGTTGTAACATCCTCAGATGGTTCTACATAATCTCCATTTTTATAAACAACTTTTGTTGACAAAATTTCGCCTGCTGAAACAGCTTTTTGTCTTAATGTTATTCCTTTTATATTTTGAACATTAGCTGTTCCTTTTCCTGATTTAAGTGTAAATGTTAATGAAGCTCCCGGCTCTAATGTTTTTGAACTCCACTCAGGTGGCGTAACAACAGTTTTTCCATTTTCTGTTGTAATTGTACCTCCTGCACTCCAATCTCCTGATAAAGTTTCGCCATTTTGTGTTTCAATTGATATTGAAGGATAACTTAATGTTTTTCCGAAATATTCTGCCCAAGGCATTACTGAAATATCTTTTGAACCACTTGCTTTTGTTACTGATGAGTTAGTATTTTTTAGTGTAATTGTATAAGAATCACCTGATGTTGTAACTGTTGTTTCAACTCCATCATTAGCAGGAGCAACTATCTTCTGATTAGGAATTGCTGCTGAACCATACAATGATTCTTTCATTGTCTTAGTTATTGTGCTGGATGCATCTAAAGAAGCCATCCATGAAATAAGACCACCTAAGTGTTTCTGTTTTACATATTTGCCTTTTTCTGCTACCGATTCTTCAGTATCACAAGTAAAGAACATTCCTGAAGATTCACTATAGTAATAGTTAGCCTTTGCAACATCATCCCAATATTTAGTCAAATTATATTTGCTTACTAATGAATCAATATCTGAATATGCATATGTTACACCATTTTCGCCTGTTGCATCTGCATATAATCCTGGATTTTTAGAATCTCTTCCTGTGTCTTTCTTTACTTCTTTCCATCCTCTTGTATAAGGTGCAACACCAACTACGATTTTTGAATAATCAATGTTGTCCCCATATTTATTTTCTAAATATTTAATACATGAATCAACTGAAAGTCCTGCATCTCCCTCGTCATAAGCAGGATTAGTATAAAGTGCTGTCTGGTGAGCTGTAAATCCTCCCCACGCACCATTTAAGTCATATGTCATCATATTAGCAAAATCTACGATTTTTAAAACTTTTTCGTATTCAATTGCTGCCATCATTTTAGGCGATGCTGACATGGCAACTGACAATTCATAGTGTTTATTATCTTTTGCTCCATAGCTGTCCAGTGCATCTCTTATGGCTTGAAGAAGTAATGTATAGTTCTGTGTATCTGCTGCTGAACCTTTACATCCTTTGTCAATTGCTACACCATTTCCTTCAGGATCCGGGTCTCTGTCTGCTGTTGGGTATTCCCAGTCAATATCAACGAAATCATACCCATAGTAGTGTACAAATTTTGCAACATTGTTAGCAAAGTTCTTTCTGGTTGTTTCAGAAGCAGCAATTTTTGGAAAATCTCCTGATCTTGTCCATCCACCAACAGAAACACCTATCTTCATATTAGGATATTTCTGTCTTAAAAGTACCATTGCTCCTAATACACCTGCATATTTATTGTCTGTTCCAACTGAAAATCCAACATTTGGATTCTCATAATCAGCCCATGTATCAGTAGTAATCAAATCACCATTTGCATCTGCATCCATAAACGCAAAATTTAAGTGTGTGATTAAGCTACCATCAATCTTGTCAGGTGTAAAATTCTTTTGTCCTGAATAAATTGACCAGTCACCATAATACATAACATTACGATATGGTGGCTGCTCTGCATTTGCAGCTTTGACTTCCTTTGTTGAAAGTTCTGTAGCTGCACAATATCCACCCATCAAATTAGCAACCATTGCAAGTGCCATTGTGAAACTAAGAATCTTTCCTGAAAGTCCTTTCCTTAAAATTCTTTTCCTTCCTTTCATTTTTCCCTCCATTTTCTCTGGTCTTTTAGACCTTTTTATAAAAACTGAACCTTTTATTATAGAAAGTAGAATTATGGATGCTTATTCCACTTCTATATTTTCAATAAAATTTTCTAAAACTTTTTATTAGTTGAAGTATTTACTTTTGAAACACTTCAATTATTTTTTTAGAAATATTTATTGTTTTTTTAATAAAAACGTTTTAAATTCTTTGTAAAAAATATAAGCTTATTTCAGCTTTTAGGTTCATTTTTTATTAATTTTTTGTTCTGCCCTTTCATTTCTGCCTATTATAACACGTTTTTTGGTAAAAGTAACCAATT
>OOCB01002746.1_pt1 | contig 19150 bp, 18 predicted proteins | sample 1671351 | NCBI WGS metagenome assembly OOCB01 (sample SAMN06348148, study PRJEB24527) | human gut metagenome | biome: human gut; feature: ankylosing spondylitis patient; material: feces | host: Homo sapiens | place: China | collected 2015-10
GCTGCCCAATATCCCGTATGTCTTTATCGCCCTCTTTGCCACCAAGCTGGGGCAGGCGTGGAGGCTTGCCCCCGGCATGGACTTTTCGGGAAAGGCGCTGCACATCATGGAGGGCTTCGCCGCCGCGTTCCAATCGGCGCTGCCCAGCTTCCACCCCATCGACCTGTGCGTGGGCGTTGCGGTCGCCCTGCTCATTCGGCTTATCGTGTACGTCAAAGGCAAGAACGCCAAGAAATTCCGCAAGAATCTGGAATACGGCTCTGCCCGTTGGGGCAAGCCCGAGGATATCGCCCCTTACGTCGATCCGAAGTTTGAGAACAACGTCATTCTCACCCAGACCGAGCGGCTCATGATGTCCAACCGTCCCAAAGACCCCAAGACGGCGCGGAACAAAAACGTGCTGGTAGTAGGCGGCTCCGGCAGCGGCAAGACGAGGTTTTTCATTAAGCCAAATCTCATGCAATTACACAGTTCATACGTTGTCACCGACCCGAAGGGCAGCATCGCCGTGGAGTGCGGAAAGCTCATGCTCCGCAATGGCTATAAGGTGAAGATATTCAATTCCATCAACTTCAAGAAGTCCCACCATTACAACCCCTTTGCGTATATCCACAGCGAGAAGGATATTTTGAAGCTGGTCACGACCCTCATCGCCAACACCAAGGGGGACGGGAAATCCGGGGACGACTTCTGGCAGAAGGCCGAGACGCTGCTCTACACGGCGCTCATCGGCTATATCCACTACGAAGCCCCCGAGGAGGAACAGAACTTCGCCACGCTCATCGAGTTCATCAACGCCATGGAGGTACGCGAGGACGATGAGACCTTTGAGAACAACGTGGATCTGGCCTTCAAGGAGCTGGCGCAGCGGGAGCCGAATCACTTCGCCGTGCGGCAATATAAAAAATACAAATTAGCGGCGGGCAAAACAGCTAAGTCGATCAATATTTCCTGCGGCGCGCGCCTTGCGCCCTTCGATATCCAGGAGCTGCGGGAGATCACCATGTACGACGAGCTGGAGCTGGATACCCTGGGCGACCGGAAAACGGCGCTGTTTCTCATCATGAGCGACACCGACAGCACCTTCAATTTCCTCATTTCCATGATTTACAGCCAGTTATTCAACCTGCTGTGCGAAAAGGCCGACGACGTGTACGGCGGAAGGCTCCCCGTCCATGTGCGCTGCCTCATCGACGAGTGCGCCAACATCGGGCAGATACCGAATCTGGAAAAGCTCATGGCTACCATCCGCAGCCGCGAGATTTCTGCCTGTCTGGTGCTGCAAGCCCAAAGTCAGCTAAAGGCTTTGTACAAGGACAACGCCGACACCATCATCGGCAACTGCGACAGCTCCATCTTCTTGGGCGGCAAGGAGCCCGGTACGCTGAAGGAGCTGAATCAGGCGCTGGGGAAAGAGACCATCGACACCTTCAACACCGGCGAGAGCCGTGGACGGGAGGTGTCCCACAGCCTGAACTATCAGAAGCTGGGCAAAGACCTTGCCACGATAGACGAGCTGGCGGTGCTGGACGGCGGCAAGTGCATCTTGCAGCTTCGGGGCGTGCGCCCCTTCCTCTCGGATAAGTACGACATCACCCGTCACCCCAATTATAAGTATCTGTCGGACGCGAACCCAAGGAACGCCTTTGATATCGAAAAGTATCTCTCCACAAGGCTGGTGCCGAAAGCGGATGAGGTCTACGAGGTGTTCGACGCGGGCCGCGTCTGAGCGCATAAGCCCGCCGCCCTCATGCGGCGGCTTTTCATATAGATACGGATGAGAAAAGACGCTTCCTCGCTTGCAGGGTCGGAACGAATCCATGAACAAAATATTGAAAGGAGAAGCCGGAATCGGGGCTGCATCGCAGTTTTCGTTCCGGCTCCTGCTGTATTCGCGAGATTTCAACACAACCAACACCCAATGATTCCGGCAACACAAATATGGAATTTTTCAACTCTGCTGTCGGCGTTCTCCAAACCCTCGTCATCGCCCTCGGTGCCGGTCTCGGCATTTGGGGAGCCATTAACCTGCTGGAAGGCTACGGAAACGACAACCCCGGCGCAAAATCTCAAGGCATGAAACAGCTCATGGCGGGCGGCGGCGTTGCAACGATCGGTCTGATCCTCGTTCCACTGCTCAAGGGTCTGTTCGGCTGATGCTCGCACGACACCATCACACGCATCCACACGCTCCCGCCTCGCGCGGGAGCGTGTGAGAAAGGATTCGTATGGATGTAATCAAAAAAGCAATCGTGGATTGGCTGCGGGAAATTCTGATCGGCGGCATTATCAGCAACCTGTCCGGAATGTTCGACAGCGTAAATGAAAAGGTCGGTGAGGCCATTGTCGAAGTCGGCAAGTCACCCTCCGCATGGAACAGCAGCATTTTTAACATGGTGCAGAATTTATCCGAAACCGTGATGATCCCCATAGCCGGTGTCATTCTGGCGTTCGTGATGACTTTGGAGTTGATTCAGCTCGTCACAGATCGCAATAATCTCCATGACATTGATACATGGATGTTTTTCAAATGGTCGTTCAAGACGGCGGCTGCCGTTCTCATCGTGACGAACACTTGGAACATCGTCATGGGGATTTTTGACGCGGCGCAGAGCGTCGTGAACAGCGCAGGCGGCGTTATCGTTTCCGATGCGTCCATCGACATCAGCAGCGTTGTTGCCGATCTGGAAACACGCCTTGCAGAGATGGAGCTTGGACCGCTGTTCGGATTGTGGTTTCAAAGCCTGTTCGTCGGGATTACCATGTGGGCGCTTACCATCTGCATCTTCATCATCGTGTATGGACGCATGATTGAAATTTACCTTGTAACCTCCATCGCGCCCATTCCTATGGCGACCATGATGAACCGCGAATGGGGGCAGACGGGGCAAAATTATCTGCGCGGTCTGCTTGCACTCGGTTTTCAAGCATTCCTCATCATCGTCTGTGTCGCCATCTATGCCGTGCTGGTGCAGAACATCGCCGTCGGCAGCGACATCAGCTATGCGATCTGGACGTGCATGGGATATACGGTGCTACTCTGCTTCACGCTGTTCAAATCCAGTTCCCTCGCCAAGAGCATCTTCCACGCACATTAAAGGAGAACAATATGGCTTATGTACCCGTACCGAAAGACCTGACGGCAGTAAAAAGCAAGGTCTTTTTGAATCTGACAAAACGGCAGCTTATTTGCTTCGGCGGCGGCGCACTGATCGGCGTTCCGCTGTTTTTCCTGCTCAAGCAGCATATCAGCACCAGCGCAGCCGCACTCTGCATGATCTTTGTCATGCTGCCCTGTTTTCTGCTTGCCATGTATGAAAAACAGGGATTGCCGCTGGAAAAGATTCTTCGCAATATGATCCGGGTGTATTTCATCCGCCCAAAACACCGCCCCTACGAAACAAACAACTTCTATTCTGCCCTCGCGCGGCAGGAAAAACTGGACAAGGAGGTACAACGCATTGTCTACGGCAAGGCGGCTCACAGGAGCAGACAAGCGGCAGATTGAAGCAGCAATCGCCAACGCCAAAAGACAAGACAAAAGACACAAATCCGCGCAGGATTCCATTCCGTTTCAGCGGATGTTCCCAGACGGTATCTGCCGTGTGACAGATACTTATTACACAAAAACGATTCAGTTTCAGGACATCAACTATCAGCTCTCACAGAACGAGGACAAAACCGCCATCTTTGACGGCTGGTGTGATTTCCTCAACTACTTTGATGCCTCGGTACATTTTCAGCTAACGTTTCTCAACATGGCTGCGAACAAGGACACCTACGGCACGCAGATCACCATTCCGCTGCGCGGCGACGAGGATGATGCCATCCGAACCGAGTACACGCAGATGCTCCGTGACCAGCTCGCCAAGGGCAACAACGGACTTATCAAGACAAAGTATCTGACGTTCGGCATTGACGCGGACGGAATGAAAACGGCAAAGCCACGTTTGGAGCGCATTGAAACGGATGTTCTCAACAACTTCAAGCGTCTTGGCGTTGCTGCCGAGCCGCTGAACGGCACAGACCGACTGCGGCTGCTGCATGATATGCTCCGCATCGACGATCCCGCGCCGTTCCGTTTCTCGTGGGATTGGCTGGCATCCTCCGGCTTATCGGTCAAGGACTTCATTGCGCCAAGCTCCTTTGAATTTGCCAAAGGAAATTACTTTGGCATCGGGCAAAAGCGCGGCGCGGTTTCGTTTCTGCAAATCCTCGCGCCAGAACTGAATGACCGGATGCTGGCGGATTTTCTGGATATGGAAAGTTCGCTCACCGTCACGATGCACGTTCAGTCGGTCGATCAGGTTTCCGCCATCAAGACCATCAAGCGCAAGATCACCGACCTCGACCGCATGAAGATCGAGGAACAGAAAAAGGCTGTCCGCAGCGGCTACGACATGGACATTATTCCAAGCGACCTTGCCACCTACGGCGCGGAAGCAAAAAAGCTGCTGCAAGAGCTGCAATCGCGCAACGAGCGAATGTTCCTGCTGACATTCCTTGTGCTCAACATCGCGGACAGCGTTCCAAAGCTCCGAAACAACGTGTTCCAAGCCTCCAGCATTGCACAGAAGTATAACTGCCAGCTTGTCCGGCTGGACTTCCGGCAGGAGGAGGGATTGATGAGCAGTCTGCCGTTGGGGTTGAATCAGGTTGAGATTCAGCGCAGCCTCACGACATCTGCCGTCGCTATCTTTGTGCCGTTTACCACGCAGGAGCTTTACCAGAACGGCAGTGAGGCGCTATACTGCGGTTTGAACGCACTTTCCAACAATCTTATCATGGTGGACCGAAAGTTTCTTAAAAACCCCAATGGCTTGATTCTCGGCACACCCGGCAGCGGCAAATCCTTTGCAGCCAAGCGCGAGATCGCCAACGTCTTTTTCGTTACCAACGACGACATTATCATCTGCGACCCCGAAGCGGAGTACGGTCCGTTGGTCGAGCGGCTGCATGGGCAGGTCATCAAAATCTCCCCTACCAGTCCGCATTTCATCAATCCGATGGACTTAAATCTCAATTATTCAGACGATGAAAACCCGCTGAGCTTGAAGTCGGATTTCATCCTCAGCTTGTGCGAGCTGATCGTCGGCGGCAAGGACGGCTTGCAGCCGGTCGAGAAAACCATCATCGACCGCTGCGTGCGTATGGTCTACCGGGATTACCTGAATGACCCCAAGCCAGAAAATATGCCGGTGCTGGAGGACCTTTATCAAGAGCTGCGCCGTCAGGAGGAAAAGGAAGCGCAGTATGTGGCGACGGCACTGGAAATCTACGTCACCGGCTCTCTGAATGTGTTCAATCACCGGACAAACGTGGACATTCAGAACCGCATCGTCGCGTTTGATATTAAAGAGCTTGGCAAGCAGCTCAAGAAGATTGGGATGCTTGTCGTACAGGATCAGGTGTGGAACAGGGTCACGGTCAACCGTGAAGCGCACAAGGCCACGCGGTATTATATTGACGAGTTCCACTTGCTCTTAAAAGAGGAACAAACCGCCGCGTACAGTGTTGAGATTTGGAAGCGTTTTAGAAAATGGGGCGGTGTTCCGACCGGTATCACACAAAATGTCAAGGATCTGCTTGCCTCCCGCGAGGTCGAAAACATCTTTGAAAACAGCGACTACATTTATATGCTCAACCAGGCCAGCGGCGACCGGCAGATTCTCGCCAAGCAGCTCAATATCTCCCCACATCAGCTCTCGTATGTGACCCACTCCGGCGAGGGCGAGGGATTGCTGTTCTATGGGAATATCATTTTGCCTTTCGTAGACCGTTTCCCCAAGGACACCGAGCTGTATCGAGTGATGACCACCAAGCCGAACGAGGTGAGCGGCGCATGATGGAGCTTGATACGATTTTCTGCGGCGACGCACTGAATGTGCTGCGCACGCTGCCGGACAACTTTGTGCATTGCTGCATCACCTCGCCGCCCTATTACGCGCTCCGTGACTACGGCGCGGAGGGGCAGATCGGGCGCGAGGACACACCTGCGCAGTATGTGGCGCGGCTGACGGAGGTATTTTCCGAGGTTCGGCGCGTGCTTCTTCCAAGCGGCACGCTCTGGCTGAATATCGCAGACACCTACTGCGGCACCGGCAGCAAAGGCGACCATCTGGACCCGAAGAATCCAAGCGGCAGGAACGGACAGTGTGTATCGCTTGCGCAGCGAGTGGAGAATGTCAAGGCAAAGGATATGATCGGGATTCCGTGGATGCTGGCGTTTGCGCTGCGAGATCGCGGCTGGTATCTGCGCTCGGACATCATCTGGCAAAAGGCAAACCCCATGCCGGAGAGCTGCAAAGACCGTCCGAGCCGCTGCTATGAACACGTTTTCCTGCTAACGAAATCACGCAGCTATTACTATGACGCCTTGGCGATTGCAGAGCCGATGGCTCCGTCCTCCATTGCGCGCTACAAGCGCGGACGCATTAGCGGTAAATACGCCGAAGAAATCCCCGGACAGAATAAGGTGCAAGGACTCAATCAGACGCGCAGCGGCGGTTATTACGAAGATGGCGCAGTGCCAACTGTTCGGAATAAACGCGATGTGTGGCAGATCAATCCGTTTCCCTACAAGGGTGGTCATTTTGCCGCGTTCCCGCCGAAGCTGGTAGAAACGTGCCTGCTTGCCGGTTGTCCGCAGGACGGTATCGTTCTGGACCCGTTTCTCGGCTCCGGCACGACCGCCGCTGTTGCAAAGCAGATGGGGCGGCATTACATCGGCATTGAGCTAAACCCGGACTACTGCGCGCTTGCCGAGCAGCGGATCGGAGGTGTGACGGAATGAACGTCTACACCCGGCAGGATTTGAGCGTCATGCAGGCGTGGCCGCTGGAACGCAAAATCCGCGTGACGCAGGCAAAGATTCTGGAATGGTATCACCACTACGGCGGCAAGGTCGCCGTTTCTTTTTCAGGTGGCAAGGATTCGACCGTGCTTCTCGATCTGGCGCGGCGCGCGTTCCCGGATCTGCCCGCCGTGTTTGTAGATACCGGACTGGAATATCCCGAAATTCGGGAGTTTGTAAAGACCGTACCGAATGTGACGTGGCTGCGGCCTGAAATGCCGTTTTCAAAGGTTCTGGAAACGTATGGCTATCCTGTCGTTTCCAAAGAGGTCGCACGGCGCGTCCACTATGCGCGGCAAGGCAGTTCATGGGCGCTACGGCATTTGAACGGTTTCAATTCAGATGGCACACCATCAAAATTCAACACAAGGTACATGAAATGGCGCATCCTGCTGGATGCGCCATTTCTCATATCAGACAGATGTTGCTCCGTGATGAAAGAGCGCCCCTTGCATAAATATGCCAGAGCCAACGGTCTGCATATGATTCTCGGAACAATGGCAAGCGAAAGTGTGCGCCGCCAGAGCGCGTATCTGAAAAACGGCTGCAATGCCTATGATAAGCGTGAACCGACCTCACAGCCGCTCTCATTCTGGACAGAGCAGGACGTTCTGGCGTACCTCAAAATGACGGGCATCCCGTATGCGTCTGTTTACGGCGAGATCGTCGAAAAAAGCGGCAAGCTGGCAACGACCGGTGCGAAACGCACCGGCTGTATGTTCTGTATGTTCGGCGTGCATCTGGAAAAGCAGCCGAACCGCTTTCAGCGCATGGCGCTGACGCACCCAAAGCAATATGAATTTTGTATCCACAAGCTCAGCTGCGGCGCGGTGCTGGATTTCCTCGGCGTGCCATACTGCCCCGGAGGTGACAGCGCATGAGTAAACGCGCCCCAAAACTGCAATTTACGGATGAAGAACTCGCCGTCCCGGAGGTTTCCAAGGCGGCAAAGAAAGCAGCAAAACGTATCGAGAAGCTGGAACGGCTTGAGGCAAAAATTCCAATGAAAAATGGCACAGAAAAGCCGCGCCCAGCGTCCAAGCTGCAGCACGCCGTTCGGGATGCGCCCGGTAAGACTGTCCGTTCAGCGGTGCACCGGGAAATCCAGAAAAGCGAGGATGATAACGTCGGCTTGGAGAGCGCACATAAGCTGGAAGAAGCTGCCGAGCAGACCGTCCGCGCGGTGGAAACTGCGCACCGCTCCCACCAGCTCAAGCCGTACCGCAGCGCCGACCGCGCAGAAGCTCGCGCCGACAGCGCCAACCTTGACGCGCTGCAAAAGCAGGCACAGCAGCAAAATCCGGAGCTGCAAAGTAATCCATATTCCCGCTGGCAGCAGAAGCGCGCCATCAAAAAGGAATATGCCGCGGCAAAGGCAGGCGGCGGCACGGTGCGTGCGTCCGAAGTCACTGCCAAAGCCGCCAAGCGTGCCGCAGAGGACACGAAAAAAGCGTCTGAGTGGATCGCGGAACACAAGAAAGGCTTTTTGATCGCGCTGGCAATTCTGCTCGTCGCGCTGTTTCTTCTGAACATCGCTTCGTCCTGCTCGGTGCTGGTCGAGGGCGGCGTAACGGCGCTCGGCGTATCGACCTATCCCAGCGAGGACAGCGATATGCTTGCCGCCGAAGCGCAATACTGCGCGATGGAGGCAGAGCTGCAAAGCAAGCTCGACAATTACGAAGCGACGCATGATTACGACGAATACCATTTTGATCTTGATGAGATCGGGCATGACCCGTATGTGCTGATCTCCGCGCTCACAGCGCTCAAGGGCGGCGCGTGGACGCTTGACGAGGTACAAAGCGAGCTGCAAATGCTTTTTGATAAGCAGTACATCCTCACGGAAACCGTGGAAACCGAAATGCGCTATCGACCGGAAACAAGGCATGACGAGGACGGCGACCCGTACACCGTCCAAGTGCCGTATGAATACACGATCTGCACGGTCACGCTTGAAAATTTTGACCTCTCCCATGTGCCGGTCTATGTGATGAGCGAGGACCAGCTTGCACTCTACGCCTCCTATATGGCGACGCTTGGAAACCGCCCGGACCTGTTCGGTGATTCGGATTATGTAAACAGATATTACGGCAACGGGAGCGGTGGTAGCTATGATATTCCACCGGAGGCGCTGGAGGATGAAGCCTTTGCCGCCATCATCAAAGAAGCAGAAAAATATCTCGGTTTCCCGTATGTCTGGGGCGGCAGCTCCCCGGCGACCTCGTTTGACTGCTCCGGTTTTGTCAGCTACGTCTACAACAACTGCGGCATCGGCTGGAGCTTCGGCAGACTCAGCGCCGAGGGCATCCGACAGATCTGCTCGTATGTATCTCCGGCAGACGCAAAACCCGGCGATCTGATCTTCTTTGAGAAAACGTACAACACCACCGGCGCGTCGCACATCGGCATTTATATGGGAAATCATACCATGCTGCACTGCGGCGACCCCATTCAATACACCAGCATCTCGTCCGATTACTGGCAGAGCCACTTCCTGCAATTCGGGCGGCTGGCACCACCATAAGGAGGAACTATGAACCCGAAAATCAACAAACTGAAAGCAGAGCGCGAGAAAAACAGCAAGAAGATTGCCGCCTTGCAGCAGCGAAACCGCGAAATCGACGATTCCATTCACGAGCTTGAAAATCTGGATATTGTCGGCATGGTGCGAAGCTGCGGCATGACGCCGGAGCAGCTTGCGGCGCTGATCCGAGCCAGCAAGGGCGCGACCTTGCCGCCGCTGCCCGCACAGCTTACAGAAACGGAGGAATCTGAATATGAAGAAGCGTAACAGCAGGCTGCTTGCCTGCGCACTGGCGGTTGTGCTCTGCATGACCGCCTTTTCCATTCCCACCTTTGCAGCCGGATACTACGCCTCGAACGAAAACGGCAACAATACACCGCCTGACGCGATTGAGAGCATTACCGTATCCACTGAAAATGTCAATCTCCCGGCAAACAGCAGCGCGTCCGGCATCCCAGCGTTGACGCCGGACGGCAATCTGACCAGCATTGACGATATTTTGCAGTTTGCCGCCTCCGTCAGCACGGAGGATAGCTTGGAGAACAAGCAGTTTATCACAGTCCAGAGCAAGAGCGGCAACACCTTTTATATTGTGATCGACCGCAGCGGCGATACCGAGAACGTCTATTTTCTGAACCTCGTCGATGAAGCCGACCTGATGGCGCTGATGGGCGACGATGCGGAACAGGCAGATGCAACGTGCATCTGCCAGACGCATTGTGAGGTTGGCGCGATCAACACGGATTGCCCTGTCTGCAAGGCCAGTATGCCGGACTGCATGGGCAAGGCGCAGACCGTTCAGAAAGACCCGGAGCCGGTTACGGATTCCAAGCCGGAAGCGGCCGCAGACACGAAAGCAGACAGCGCGCAGGAAAAAAGCAATGCACCGCTGATCCTCTTGCTGCTCGTGCTTCTCGGCGGCAGCTTCGCGCTCTACTGGTTCAAGCTCCGCAAACCCAAGCCGGACACCAAAGGCTCCGTCGACCTCGATGATTATGACTTCGGTGAGGAAGATGATGCGGATGAGCTGGAAGAAACCGTCGATGAGGACGAGCCGGTATGACATGGTTCACAGACAGTCCATTTGAGCGCATGATGCGGGAGGTTCCGAAGGTGCAGCCACCGGAGCCTGTGCCGCAGAAAGCTGCCCCCAAAGGACATCCCTGTTATGGCTGCGGGCAGTACGGCGCGATCTGCGTCCGCCCCTGTTACCGCGACCGTGAAAAACACACCAACGACAAAAAAGGAGAATAGAATGTATCAACTGATTATTGCAGAAAAGCCATCCGTGGCGCAGTCCATCGCTGCCGTTCTCGGCGCAAAGCGCCGGGAAACCGGCTATCTGGAGGGCGGCGGCTACCTCGTATCGTGGTGCTTCGGGCATCTCGCGGAGTTAGCCAGCGCTGAAACCTATAACGAAGCCTACGCCAAGTGGCGCTATGATGATCTTCCCATCGTGCCGTTTTCGTGGCGCTGGAAAATCAGCCGCGATAAGTGGACGCAGTTTGAGATTTTGAAAACCCTCCTGCACCGTGAGGATGTAGACAGCGTCATCAATGCCTGCGACGCTGGGCGCGAGGGCGAGCTGATCTTCCGTACTGTCTACTGCATGGCTGGCTGCACAAAGCCGACGCAGCGGCTCTGGATTTCGTCAATGGAGGATGATGCGATCCGCAGTGGATTCCAGAACCTCCGTCCGGGCAGCGACTATGACGGTCTACATCAGTCGGCGCTCTGCCGCGCCAAGGCGGATTGGCTGGTGGGGATCAACGCCACACGGCTCTTTTCCGTGCTTTACCATCGCACGCTGAATGTCGGGCGTGTTCTCTCCCCAACGCTGGCGCTGCTGGTGCAGCGAGAGACGGAGATCGGCGCGTTCCGCGCAGAGCCTTTTTACACTGTGCAGCTCGATTGCGGCGGCGTATCTGCCGTGTCGGAAAAATTCAAGGACAAAGCTGCCGCGATGCAGCTTGCTGACGCCTGCGCTGGTCAGACGGCTGCGGTGAAATGCGTGGAGCAGAAAGAGCGGACCGAAAAACCGCCCGCGCTCTACGATCTGACTACGCTCCAGCGTGACGCGAACCGCATTCTTGGCTACACAGCGCAGCAAACGCTGGACTATTTACAGGCGCTCTATGAAAAGAAGCTCTGTACTTATCCCCGCACCGACGCCCGTTACCTCACCGATGATATGCAGAGCAGTGTTGCGTCGTATGTCGCTGTCGCAGCCGAGCTGTGCGAAATGCCGCAGCCGGAAGCGATTCACGCAGAGCAGGTCTGCAACAGCAAAAAGGTCAGCGACCACCATGCACTGCTCCCAACCGCAAGCGCCACAAAAGCCGCGTTTCTGGATTTGCCGCTTGGAGAGCGCGAAGTTTTTCGGCTTGTGGCCAAGCAGCTTCTCTGCGCAGTCAGCGACGCACATCGGTATTCTGAAGCGACGGTCACTTTATTGTGTGGCGGTCAGGAATTTACCGCCAAGGGAAAGACCATTCTTCAGGCCGGATGGAAGCAGTATTCCGGCGGTGAAACGGTAGAAACCCCGCTGCCGGAGCCTACCGATGGCAGCGCACTTCCGGTGGACGCTGCATCCGTCAAGGAGGGCAAGACGGCACCGCCCAAGCACTATACGGAAGATACGCTGCTGGCAGCGATGGAGAACGCGGGTGCAAAGGATGCGCCGGAGGACGCCGAGCGTCGCGGCCTTGGTACGCCAGCGACTCGCGCAGCCATTCTGGAAAAGCTGGTGTCTGCCGGATTTGCAGAGCGAAAGAAGCTCAAAAAGGCAGTCTATCTCATTCCAACGCAGATCGGCAATTCACTGATTACCGTTCTGCCGGAACAGCTTCAATCGCCGTTGCTCACGGCGGAGTGGGAGCATAAGCTAAAGCAGGTGGAACGCGGCGAGCTGGATGCGGATGCGTTCCTCGGCGGCATTACCGCCATGCTCACAGAGCTGACGCGCAGCTACCGCGTCGTTCCCGGCGCGGAGGTGCTGTTCCCTTCCGGGCGAGAGGTCATTGGCAGATGCCCGCGCTGCGGCAGTGATGTCACGGAGAGCAAGAAAGGCTTTTTCTGCGAACGAAGCGACTGCAAATTTGGACTCTGGTGTGACAACAAGTTCCTGACTGCCAAGAGAATCACGCTGGACAAACAGATGGTCGCGGCGCTGCTGGAGCGCGGTCGCGTCCGTGTGGACGATGTTTATTCCGAAAAGACCGGCAAACGCTTCAGTACGGATTTGCTCTTGGAGGACGATGGTGTTCGCTCGTCGTATCGGTTTGACTTCGGAAAGGAGGGAACGAAATGAAATGGCTGTTTCTCGGCATTGGAACAGTGATCGGCGCGGCCGCTGGCTTCACGGCGGCGTGCCTGCTGCACAAGCGATGCGAGGATCTGTACTGTGACAGGTGTGATTTCACATGACACTTTCCAAATATGAGCGCGAAACCATCATTATTTACAATCAGGCAGAGCCGAACGCGATGGTCTACACGCATGACCCGAAGCTGATTGCCAAACTGCGGCGGCTGCACGATGCAACGCCGGAGAAAGTGTATGCGGATTTCGATGAGCCGAACGGCGCAGCACGGTACATTGTTCCGAAAAGCTGCGTTGGCATCCGGCCGCCATACAGTGACGCTAGACGCAAGGCAGACAGTGAACGCGCCCGAAAAAATGGCTTGACCCCGCCCCAGCGGAGAACCAAATAACGAAGCAGCCTCCGCATGAACGAACCGTTTGTGCGGAGGCTGCTTTTTGTCTGCAAAGGAGAAGTTTATGGCAGAAAAACAACCCATCAAGGAACAAATAAAAAAGCTGACTGACCAGATCGAGGCTGGCATCAAGGCGCTGTTCCAGTCCGGCGATTTAGAAAAGTACCAGGCGTATTTGCGCACGATGAGCCACTTTCATCATTACTCGGTCAACAATCAGATGCTTATTTTCTCGCAATGCCCGCACGCGACGCTCGTTGCCGGGTATCAGAAATGGCAAAATCAGTTCAGCCGTCATGTGCTGCGCGGTGAGAAAGGCATTTCGATCTTTGCGCCGACGCCATATAAAATTAAGGTCGAAAAAGAAAAGCTCGACCCCGATACAAAACTGCCGCTGCTGGATGCAGACGGCAATACCATCACGGAAGAAAAGGAAGTCCAGATTCCGATGTTCCGTCCGGTCAAGGTCTTTGACGTGAGCCAGACGGACGGCAAGCCGCTCCCGGAGCGCGTGCAATCTCCCGTTGCCGAGCTGACCGGCAATGTGGAGCATTACGAGGTGTTCATGGAGGCGCTGCGTCGCGTATCACCGGTGCCCATTGAAATGAAACCGCTAAGCAACAACCTCGACGGCTTTTTCTCGCCCTCCAAGCAGAGCATTACGCTACGCGATGGGATGAGCGAGGTGCAAACCGTGTGCGCAGCCGTCCATGAGATCGCGCACTCGGAGCTCCACGATTACGCCAAGCAGCCGAACAGCCAGCCGAAAGACTCCAGCACGGAGGAAATTGAAGCGGAGAGCATCGCCTACACCGTCTGTGCCTACTTCGGCATTGAAACAAGCGCAAACAGCTTTGGCTATGTGGCAACATGGTCAAAGGACAAAGACCTGAAAGCGTTCAAGGAAAGTCTTGATACCATCCGCAAAACATCCAGTGAGCTTATTTCCGGCGTTGAGCAGCAATTCAAAGAGATTTGCAAAAAGCGCGGAATTTCGCTGGAACCGGCGCAGCCAGCACAGAAACAGCCAGAGCAGGACATAGAAAAACTCTACATGGTGGATAACGAGAAGTATATCCATGTGCAGCGCAGCGACACCGGCATTGATTACACCATTTATGATGCTGCTTCCGCAAAGGCGCTGGATGGCGGTGTGCTGGACGATACCGGACAGTTGCTATCCGCTGCGGCGCTTATGGTCTGCAAGCTCCATAATATCGGAGATGCCGCCCCGATCCGCCTCGCGCCGCTGGAGCTGCTGAACGGTTTGCAGGAGGCAAACGAGCTGCTGCTTGGTGCTGGCGAACAAATCACCGGCATAGAGGCAACGTCCACCGCCGATTCGCTGCCGGATCTCCCGCAGTTGGAGCAAGGCTATCCCATGCCGGACCCCACCGTGGATTTTGCACAGATGTACCAATTCGGCTATACGGACGGAAACACCATGCTGCCGCTCTCCAAAGAGCGCGCCAGAGAGCTGTTTTTGCAGGATGTTCCGATTTTTGTGCTGAACAGCGACAACACCGAGTATATGGTGTTGGATACCAGCGATCTGGATGCACACTCTGGCATTTTCGGCGTCGAGCGCGCAGAATGGGAAAGCGTTCGCGATACGCTGCGACCGATACGCGACATCGTTGCGCCGAAACAGCCGGATGCGGTATCCTATCTTCACGATGATACCGCAAAAACGCAGCCGGAAAACTATCTAAAAAATGCGGAGATGGCGATGGAGGATGATTATGGCATGATCGACGGTATCATCAACAACGGTCCGAAACAGACTGTCGCAGAGCAGGAAGAACGGTCATCCATTCTAGCCAAGCTAAAAGCGCCAGTGGAGGCAACAAACAGAACGGAAAAACACGCGCCCAAGCGGAGCGCAGAAAAGGAGCTATGATATGAATTTTACAAACGATGAAATGAACCTGATGTGCATTTACAACACCGGTTCGCGCGAGAGCCTGATGCGGGAGCTGCGCGAAATGCGCGGTTACATCGGTGCAGATCAGCCGGAGCTGCTGGCGATGACGGATTCCACGCTGCAAAAGCTGGGTAAAATCAGCGACGAGGAATTTACAAAGCTGGAACTGTTCCCGGATTTTTGAGGACCAACTGTTTCGTTTTTTGAAATTGGTGTACGCATGAGACTTTAGGGGTATCCACTTGTAACAGTAGCGCAATCCGTGTTAAACTCTGAATACAAAACCAAGGAGGTACGCCAGCATGAACGAGCCGAAAAGACCAGCTTCCGACGCGGAGTGGTATTGCCGTAAAGACCCGGAAGCAGACCGGTTTTATGAAATTTTCTTCAGGATGTGCCGAAAGTATCATGTCAGTTGGTGCAGCGCCAGCGAGAAAGAGCGGCTGTTCATTGAAGAAGTGTCCAGAGTCACCTACGAGCGCGACAGAGCCGTTCGCATGGGATTACCGGTAGACAGCGTGCGCCCGGCATTCGTGTCATAAGTGATTGCAAAACTATAAAAAATTCCTGCCAAAGCATTGTTGGCAGGAATTTTTTTATAGTTCGCTATTCTGTAATATCTGTAAACAGGCGGTTTTCAATTCTGGAAGATCTTCACGCAGCGTTTTCCAGACTGCGGGCAGGTCAATGGCACCGTAAGAGTGAACATAAAAATTGCGGGTGTCTTTTATTGTGCGCCACGGTACCGCGCGGTTTTGCTGTTTTGCTTCTTCAGAAAGCTGTGCTACCAGTTCGCCAATCTGCACCACGCACATACAGCAGGCATCCTGAAACAAATAGTCTTGCTGAAATGCTTCATAGGAGCTTTGATAGCGGTTCAGATTATCCCGCACCCGGTCGCAATAGCTGATGATCTTGTTTAGAATCAGACGATCACGATTTTCGATACAGCAGCACCTCATCTTTCGCAATCAAATTCAGAAATTCATGGTCGGAGGAATCGTTGGTGACAAGATCGACCGGCACTTTCAGCGCGTCCTCCATATCCAGCCGCAAACCGCTGAGTTGGAACAGTGACATGACGCTGCCTTTTTCGATTTTCAAATCTACATCGCTGTCACGGCGCGCCGTGCCTTTGGAATAAGAACCGAACAGGCTGACGCTGCGCAGTCCATGCGCTTGCGCGATCGGTGTGATAATTCTGCGCAGTTCCTCAATCGTGTACGGCATTTGCGTCACCTCCCATTGCTTTTCTGATTCTAGTATAACAGTCTTTTTCAAAAAATACAACCAGACTTTCCGAACAGGGCTTTTGACTTATGTCAACTAGACTGTCAGACTGGCTGATTTTCAGAAAAACGTGTTAATCGTCGCCTAAATATTTCAGAAAAATGTGTAACACGCAGCAGAAAGTCACCAGAAAAATGTGCTTCGCACGAAAAGCTAAACTTGATTCTGATTCTATTTTCCAAAATCAAAAATTTTCCGTTTTTGGGAAATAGAATGTCTAAAAAACAATTTCAAAAAATATCGTGCAGCTAGTCAGTTTTTCTGACTGGCTAATTTTTTACGACAAGGAGGTTGAAATATGCCGAGTAAATTACAATTCTATTCAGAATTTGCCGAACGCACCGCGCGGCAGATCACCGGCAGCTATCGAAGCTGGACGGCTTTTCTCGCTACGGCGGCGCGGCTTTACAAGTATCCTTACAATGAGCAGCTTATGATCTATGCCCAGCGCCCGAACGCAACGGCGTGTGCGGAGTATGACTTCTGGAAAGACCGCATGGGGCGCTATGTGCAGCGCGGCAGCACCGGCATCGCGCTTATTGACACCAGCGGCTATCAGCCGCGATTACGGTACGTTTTTGACGTGGCAGACACCGCGCCGCGCGATGCCGCCCGCAGCTTTACGCTGTGGGAAATGCGTGCCGAACATGAAGCGAAAGTCTGCTCCATGCTAACGGAACAGTACGACGTTCCCCAAGACGGTGGAATCATCGCGCAGTTTGAGCGCGTCGCGGACAAACTGGCGCTGGAATACTGGACAGAGCAGAAACGCGACATCTGCGACATCATTGCAGATTCGTTTCTAAGCGGTTATGATGAAGATAACATACGGATGGCGTTCAAAACGGCGGCATCCACCAGCATCACCTACGCGCTTATGGCACGCTGCGACTTCTCCCCGGACGGCTATTTTGAACCGGAGGATTTTATGCCGGTCTTTGACTTCAACACCCCGGCCGCGGTCAGCGTCCTCGGAACAGCCGTCAGCGAGATCAGCCAGCGCGTTTTAAGGCAAATCGAGATCACCGTAAAAAGACACGAGCGCGAACGCCGCGCAGAAAGGACGGAAGAACATGGAGAACAACCTGACTTACAAGACCAGCGGAGAATTTCAGATCCCCGACCTGAGCCTGCGCGAGAATCCGCAGAGCCAGCCGCTTGGCAAGTACGGACGGATGCGGCAGATGTATCTCCGGGAGCATCGCCCGATTCTCTGGAATCAGATGATCCTGACGGAAACGCTGTTTCCGCACCTGCAGGAGATCGACGAAGCGGCGAACCGGAGGTTGGAGCAGATGATGCCGGAGCTGATGACGTCGGCAGGAGTGACGGAAGCGCTGAAAGCAGCCGACCCATTGAAGTGGGCAGGTCTGATGAACACCTGCAAGGCGCAAGCCGAGGAAGTGATCCTCTCGGAGCTGATTTACGCATAACCGAGCCAGTCCAAGGCGAGCAAATATCGTTTATGCCTGAAGCGGAGAACGTGCAAACGTCCTCCGCTTCTTCTGTTTTGGACTACAATTCTATCAAAGAAATGCACCCGGATGATATTGTACTGTATCAGGTCGTGGATTTCTTTGAAATGTACGGTGAGGACGCAAAACAGGCGGCGGAGCTGCTGGATATGAACCTGACCACCCGCAATATCCCCGGCGCTGGCCGTGTGGAAATGTGTGGCCTTCCGTCGAACAATTTAGAGATGTATGTGGAGAAATTGCGCGATAAGTACGATGTGACGATTGCCGAGGCGCCAGACCTTAGGGGTGAGCACCACATTTACACGCTGCGCTCCGTTGGCCATGAGGCAGCCATCGACGCACAGGAAGCGAAGTTCGGTGCTGACGGTTCAAACGTGTTCCACGATCCTGCCGCCGATGCGCCGCAGCCCACGGTGCAGGAGCTGTTTGACGGGTACAAGCTGACCGTCGGCAACTCGCTTTCCAAAGATACGGCTTTTGTCAATGCCTGCCGCAATTCAGACCGCCAGAACGCTTATCTGGAGGGCGCGGACGCTATCCGTCGTATTGTCATGGCATCTGATGATCTCCAGCTTGTCCGCCTGTACTTTGATATGCCCGCGTTCCATAACCGGCTGCATCAGGAGCTTTTGGAGGAACTGTATCCCACGCTGGCAGCGACGGTCGCACCATCTCCCTATCAGATTACACAGGAGGACATTGACAACGCGCTTCTGGATTGGCACGACAACCTAAAGGGCAAGCAGGAAGTCGCACTATATATGCAGGCGCATGGGCGAGAACGCAGCACCGCCGCATGGCTGGCTGCAAAATATGGCTGGGAAGATAGCAAAACCCCCATGTATATCCATGTAGGAAACGCCGAGCCGGTGACGCTCACATGGGCGCAGGTACAGCGGCGGTTGGCACAGCTCATCCGCGAGAATAAATTTTATGATGAGAATGAGCGACTGCGGTTATTTTCACCTGACCGATACTCCATTCGTCTGCATCCCGGCGAGGGCGGAATTACCGGCATTTGGGATGAGGTGTTGGAACGGTTCTGCGGAGACGGGGAACAAACGCTCCGCTTTGCAGAACAGAATAACGCCATTGCTTACTTGGATGGCATCAAACGGGATATGGGAATTGAGCTATCCCCTCCGGCGTTTACAACACCGCTTGGCTATACTTATCATATTGGAGATCGTATTTCATCCATAGAGTTAGACCACATAGCAGCAGTCGGCGCTATCGCGCGTGTAGATGAAGATCACGTCTGGCACACGTTACCGAACGTACCCGGACAGGAACCTGTCAGCATCGACCGCAATTCCTTTGAACGCTACCTCGACACCAGATATTTCGAGGTTTCTGAACCGGAGC
>OOCB01002760.1_pt1 | contig 19070 bp, 13 predicted proteins | sample 1671351 | NCBI WGS metagenome assembly OOCB01 (sample SAMN06348148, study PRJEB24527) | human gut metagenome | biome: human gut; feature: ankylosing spondylitis patient; material: feces | host: Homo sapiens | place: China | collected 2015-10
GAAATCCTTTTCTCAAAGGGCTTTTTCTATTTATACGGATATTCGCAAACTACAAGATAAAGCCAAAACTTCATATATACTGACAATATCAACAGAAGCCGGAGAGAGGAGCTGATCGTGGTGTAAGATAAAATTCCCATCCTGATAGGTAACTGCATAGATAAAGTTATCTATCAGGATTTTTTGAGTTATAATATCATTTTTTAACAACATGTATTTGACAGATTTCCTCGTAGAAAGTATCATAAATATATGCAACAACTGAATATCGTGGACTGTCCAGCTATATTTTTTTACTTGAATAGTCTTGCGTACAAGAGTATATAATCAATAAATAAATGTCTAATAAATCTTCTGGTCAACAGGTACAATATTGGTATCATAGACTAGAAGAGAGGTGTATATACTTGTGTGTGGAAGAGTATATTCCGTTAAGAATTGCGGAACTATGCCGGAAGCGAGGATATACAAAATATAGGTTAGCTCAGCTTACAGGAATAACGCAGACGGCTCTGGGAAATATGCTGAATCAGAAGAGTATGCCGACGATGGCTAATCTGGAAAAAATATGTGATGCTTTTGAAATTACAATCGCACAATTTTTTTCAGATGATGAAAGCAGATTGGATCTGACAAAAGAGCAAAAAGAAATACTTGAGATTTGGGATGGCTTGGATGAGAAGGAAAGAGAAATTTTTATGACTTTTATCCGCAGCCTGAAGAAGTAATGGACAGTTCGACAAAGATGCGAGCTGTCTTTTTTATTTGAATCTATATAAAATATGCATTTTATACGCATGAAGAAATTGACAGAAAATTTGGGGGGGGGTATAATTATACTGTATACTTATGCCACTTTTGAAAACACAACATCAGATGCTGGTACAACCAAAGTAGACAACAAAAGACGAATTTGACGAGGTGCTGAATGGCTTATACGGTAAAACAATTATTAGAATCGAAACAATTTCCTGATATGAGATTAGTGACATGTAAAGAAAATCTGAATCAGGAAATTAAAGGTATACGAATTATCGAAATAGAAGATATGGAAAGATATCTGACTGGAGGAGAGCTTCTTCTTACAAATATGAAAGTGTATTTCGGAGAAACGGACAGAGAGTTTCGGAAACATTTGAATGAACTGGAGAAGAAACAGGTCAGTGGATTTATTATAAAGCAGCATCCGGACATGGTACAGAAAGTCAATTATTATGATATTTTATTAAAGTTTTGTTCGGAACGTAATATTCCAGTGATAGAAATTTCGGAAGATGAGTATTATTGGGGTATTATAAAATATGTTATTCTGCAGATCTATGATGAAAATATCGCACGGTTGATTTATTTCAAATTGACACACGACAATATTTCTAACATGTTATTGGATGGAGAGAATTTTGAAGATCCAACTAAAAATATTTTATTTCTATTGTCTTCTATGATTGGCAATCCGGTAGCGTTATATTATAGTAACTTAACTTGCTGTGCGTCCACAACGCAGGATCTGTCTGATTTTGTATTTGAGAAAAATGTTGAGAAATATAAACCGGATATTGTTACCAGATTTGAATACAAAAAACAGAGAAAAGAGCATACGCAATATATTACAAAAATACATGTGTTAGGTCGGGTAGAAGTTTATTTGGTAGTCACGGAAGTGAATATGCCATTAACAATACTGGACTATATGGCATTGGAAAATGCTGTTTTTACTTTACAGTATAGTTTTATGGAAACATATGCTCGAAATGAGATAGAAAAAAAATATCAACGAGATATTGAATATAGCTTGCTTAATGGTTTATTAACGGGCGATGAATTGAGTAAAGCTGCAAGAATGCTAAAATTGGAAGATACAGATCAATATTGTGTGGTAAGTTTTCATACGATTTCAAGCAATAGCGAAGATTATTATACAAAAGAAGAATTAGAAGAAATCGGAGTGATAGAAGGCGAGATTCAGAGATTACTTCCGGATGAACATATTTACCGGAATCTGAATCAGATTGTGTGTATTCATGAAATTAAGCCTGGGGAAACACAAGCAGGGTTCCGGGAAGAAATGGAAAAATTATATCAGACAGTACAGAAGCAGATTTTTCACAGAAATAAGACAACGGATTTTCAGATTGGCATTGGAAGTATTGTTAATGGATATGGAGATTTGAAAAAATCTTTTAAGGATTCAAAGAAAATCATAGACTATATGGATATGCTCAGATATCTCTATGGTGATAAGAATATATCGGTAGCCGATTTTTCTAAGCTCGGTTTTTTCCAGATTTTTGAAAAAATCAAAAATCGTGATGAACTGATGGAATATGTGCCAGAGTCACTTGTGAAATTATATTGGTATGATAAAGAACATGATGGAGAACTGATTGAAACGTTGCAGGCGTATCTGGACTGTGATAAGAGTGCGAATAAAGCAGCTGAAAAACTCTATGTAAATTATCGTACTCTTTCAGGGCGATTGAAAAAAATAAAAGATATTTCCGGCATTGATTTCAAGAATTCTGCTGAGATGCTGGCTGTTAGAAATGGAATCGTTTTATTCAAAATGGCAGAAACACTGTAATTTAAAGAGAAACTATATCTCTACGGTATGGTTTCTTTTTTTTGCGAAAAACCGATAACTACAAACTTTTTGTAGCAAAACGTGAAAATATCTTCCTATTCTCTGTATTATTTTTGCAAAAAACAAGTGCTATACTTTAACCAGTACATAAAAGGATACCTTGATTATCTAAGTTGATATGAAGCAGGAATGAAACATGAAAAAGAAACAGGTTGAGAAAGAACAGAATAATGAGAAACAGCTTCCCAGACAGGAAACGACACTGGGAGAAGATATCTTTCAGCTGTTATTGAAGATTGTTCTTATCATTTTGGCGGTCATCCTTGTTTTTACATTTATGTACGGGATGGCGAGAATCAATGACGTATCTATGAAACCAGCAATAAAAGATGGTGATCTGGTCATGTATTATCGACTGGACAAGCGTTTTGTGTCCGGTGATATTGCAGTATTTAAGAAAGATGGCAGAACAACCACAGGCAGGGTCGTAGCAGTCGCAGGTGATACCGTAGATATAACAAAAGACGGTTTGATGATTAACGGCGCTACGCAGATTTCACAGGATATTTATTTTGACACCACACAGTTTCAAAATGGAGTTGACTTTCCAATCACTGTTGGCGAAGGTCAGATATTTGTACTGGGTGATAACAGACCGGAAGCGTCAGACAGCAGAATCTATGGCTGTATTAATATTAAAGACGTCAAAGGAAAAGCGATTGCGGTTATTCGAACCAGAGGACTCTAATCCCCTCCTTCGTTAATCAAATAAAAACAAACAATATTATTTACAAGGGAGGAATCACTATGGGCATGAATAAAATGTTCAAAAAAGTGCTCGCAGTTGTTGCTGCTGGTGCCATGACGATGGGAATGGCAATGCCAACATTTGCGGCTGATCCGGGCAAGACAACGGAGGCATGGATTACTAAGACCTACAAGACAGAGGCCGGAAAGGCTGAGAAGTTTAGCTTTACAGCAGAGCAGGTCAAGACAGGAACTGGTATAATTACAACAGATGCAGCGGTTACTATGCCGGAGATATCATTTACCGATACTGAAACAGGAATAATTTCTAGGAGAGGTCAGATTACATTTCCGATATATCAAGAAGCAGGAAAGTATGAGTATACTGTAAAAGAGATACAGACAGCAGATCCAGCAGTAGTCAACGGTGATCATGAAAAAATGATCATGTCAGGGGCTGAGTATACAATGGATGTATATGTTACAGATGGTGCAACTGGTACAGAAATTTCTAATATCGTTGTAAATAAAGTGAGAGATGATGAAGGTCAGACAGATACTGGTAAAGTAGATATTGGAAATACCGATACTAATACTTTCAACTTTACTAACACTTATGTACAGGAAGCTGGTACAGGTACAAATCCTACAGATCCAGATCCGACTTATAATAAGTTTGGCTCTTTGAATGTGTCTAAAAAGATTGTTAATGCAAATGGTACAACAACAACTCCTGACGATGAGTTCGCTTTCACAGCAACATTTGCATTCCCGGATGGAACAGATGCAAACACACTTGGCGGAATCAAGGCTGCTAATGGAGATACTGTTACATCTGTTGAGGGCGGAACATACACATTCAAGTTGAAAGCAAATGAAAACATGAAGTTCACTGGTGTTCCAGTAGGAACAATAATTACTGTAAAAGAGTCTGCAGCTAAAAACTATAAAGGTAGTGCAGTGATTACTATCAATGGTACTCAGTTGACTCCTGTTAGTGCTACAAAATATAGTACAGAACTTACAGTGGTAAATAAGGAAAAATTAGGTCGGAAACAGAATACCGTTGATGTAACCAATACATACAACGATGTACCTGTAACTGGTATCATCATGAACACTCTTCCATACGTTCTGATGATTGCACTTTGCGGTGTAGCACTGATTGCTTTTGTAGGATTCAAACGCAGAAGATTACAGAAATAATAAAATATAGCAACCAGGAAAGGGGATGTGTGCGGCGTTGCTCCGCCGCATCCCTTTTTGCTAATTTTGCGAGCAAATTGGTCAGATGAACCAGTTTTGATAAATATAAAAGAAACAGAAATGGTGAAAGGAACTTGTACATATGCTTCGGATGAAGAAAGTGCTGAAAGGAATTATCAGAGGATTAGACCATATTGTAAACTTCACAGCCTTATCGCTGATTCTTGCAGCCATGTTTCTCTCAGGTTATATGCTGTGGGACTCCCACCAGGTATACCAGACAGCAGATGCAAAGAACTATGAAGCATATATTCCGACAGAAAAGAATACAAAATCTTTTGAAGAATTACAGAAAATCAATCCGGATGTGATTGGATGGATACGAGTGAATGACACAAATATCAATTATCCACTGGTGCAGACGGACAATGATGATACTTATATGAATACAGATGCGGAAGGAAACTATTCCTTAAGCGGAGCAATCTTTTTACATTGTGCAAATAAGCCGGATTTTTCGGATTTTGATAATATTATATATGGTCACCATATGGAAAAGCACATGATGTTTGGAGATATCGGTGAATTTACAAATGAACAGTATTTCAACGAACATCCATATGGAAATCTGTTCTTTGATGGAAAAAATCATGGAATTGAATTCTACGCATTGTTACAGGTAGATGCTTATAATGAGACGATTTTCAATGTGTGTCTGGACACACCAGAAGCGAAACAGGAGTATCTGCAGGAAATCGAGAACAATGTTTTATATAAAAGAGATATGAATATAACGGAAGATGATCATCTGGTTTTGCTGACCACCTGTACATCGGATATGACAAATGGAAGAAATATCCTGATGGGACGCTTAACAGATCAGATATATCCGGAAAAAGAAAAAGCCAAAAACGTAGGTACAGGAATTGATGAACTGAAAAATGCAGTAGGAAAAGTGCCAGTTATTGTATGGTTTATCCTGATTGTCCTTGTACTGATGCTGATAGCAAGACAGATAGAAAAGAAAAGAAACAAGAAGAAAGAAGGAGAGGGAGAAGCATGAGAACAACACGTTTGACAAAAATAGCCATGGTTATATTCCTGTCCATGATATTCTTTCTGGGTGTTCAAAAACCAGTACTGGCAGCTGGCAAAAACACAACAGTGAAAATACCAGTGGAACAGATATTTGAAGCGAACAATTCTGTAGATGCTGACAAAACAGGCTCTTATGTTTTAATAGCAGATCAGATACAAAATCCAATGCCGGAGGGAAGCAATGGAAGAACATTTACCTGGAATATGAGTGGCAATTCTTCTACAGAGCTGATTATGAATGTCGGACAGGCAGGAGAATATCATTACAAGCTGTACCAGGCAACAGAGAATAAAGAAAATTATACATATGATTCAAAAACCTATGATGTAACGATTGAAGGATTCTTTGATTCCAATAATGAACTGATGGCGGTAACAGTGGTCAAAAATGAAAATGGAGATAAAGTATCGAAGGTTTCATTCAAAAACTCGTATACCGGTCAAACTGGTAAAAATCAAAACCCGGTTCCATCTTCCCCAAGATCAAAGGATATTATTCATAATGGTTCGCCGGTAAAGACAGGTGATGATAGTCCGGTTGCAGGCTATTTGTTCTTATTCTTTGGCTCAGTTATCTGCCTTTGCGGATTACTCATGGAGAAGCAGAAGAACAGGAAGGAAGATGCGAAAAATGAGGCATAAGAATTGGAAAACATATTTGAAAATAGCATGTTCCTGGCTCCTGATTTTTTCCATTTGTTTTATGAACTTGGAAACCGTAAGTGCATCAGAAGAGGAGACAGCAGTAGTCACAGAGCAGGAAGCAACGCAAGATACAGAAGCATTTACAAGTGAGACAGATGCTCAACAGACAGAAACCGAGCAAACTTCGGAGCAATTTACATCAGAAACAGAAACTGAGACATCGGCAGAAACTGAGGAACAGATTCCGGATAGCATAGAAGTGGAGAAGCTGGAGAAAGAAATACAGGAAGCAACTTCAAATGGTCAGGTACCGACCACAAAATTGGTGGAATATGTAGATGAATCCGGCAATGCGATTGAAGGAGCACCAGAGACTATTGAGCTTGGAAAAATATCAGATCATTCAGAGTTAAATATTTCTGACAAAGATTATGAATTTAAGAGTGCAAAAGTAAATGATGCAGACTGTTCCTTTATAGGAGTATATAAAGATACGGTTTATTGGAGTTCCGATAATATCAATGCCAATAAGTTTGCAGATGGACAAAAACTGACTATGACTTATGCATTGAAAGAAAAGGAAAAAGAGTCAGAAATATCGAAGACAGAAGACCTGGAGCAAGAAAAAGATACTACAGAAACTAAAGAATCTGAAACAGAAATATCAGAGAAGTCTTCAGAGCAGATTATTGACAATGAAAAATCTACAGAACAGGCAAGTGATGAGCAGCTTCCAGATACGATATCTGTACAGAGTTTGAATATCGCAATGCAGAGAAGTGTTGCGAATGGTAATGAACAGACGACTAATCGTGTGGAATATGTAGATGTCAATGGAAATCCAATTACAGGAGCACCTTCTGTCATTCAATTTGGAGCAATTGCGGATCATAAAGAGCTATCTATAGAAGGCCGACATTTCGAGTTTAAGAGTGCAAAAGTAGATGGAAAAAACTGTGTATACATCGGAAAATATAATGGCACCATTTACTATAGTACGGATGGTGTGATTGCAATTAAACTGGATGATACTCAGAAACTAACGATGATGTACCAGGAGTATCATCTGGTCAGCATAAAGAAAAGAGAGAGAGGTGAGCACCTATGCAGCTTACCAATACAACGGATTATGCAATCAGGATTGTCTGTTATTTGGCAATAAAAAAGCACAGGGTTACAACGGCAAAATTAGCTTCTGAATTAAAGATTCCGGAGAGCTATATTCCCAAAATCACAAAGCAGTTAAAAAAAGAGAAGATTATTTCAGCTTCTGAAGGTATCAGTGGAGGATATGCCCTTGCCAAAAATTCAGAAAAGATTTCTTTATTTGATGTCATATCATGTATGGAATCAACAATGGCAATCAGTCGCTGTCTTGAAAAGGATGGATTTTGCTCCAGAAACTATACGGATTGCTGTAAAGTACATCAAGTCTTATTGGACTTACAGAACACTTACAATAACCGATTAGAAAATGTGAAAATCTCTGATATTATCAGACCTGGGAAAGATGAATATTTTGGGCGATTTTATATCATTCTGAAAGTTAATTTAGCGGAAAACAGTTATGAATGTATCTATTCTCATAACAGGGGGATTTATGATGATGTAAAAACTGCAGGAACATATGATGATTTTCTGAAAGTATATTGTGAAAAATATGTATGTGAAAAGGATTGTGAAAAACTGCAGGAATTTTTGAAAAGCGATTCGTTGACAGAGCATTTGAAAAAGGGCTGTTCAGAAGAAGATATTGTTTATCAAAGAAGAAGCGAGAAAAACTCAGAGACTTATGTTTGGATGGAAGTAAAAAGATTTGTGGATGAAAATGAGAAAACTGCTGTTATTACATTCCATAATGCAAAAGTTATTCCTAACACAATTGTAAATATGGAACGGGAATTAAGACAAAAAGCACAGGATGAGACAAAACAGTATTGGAAAATGGTTTCGCTTCTGGCTGCAGTGTTGAATCACAATAATCTTATAGAAACAGAACATCAGGATGATATCTGTTTTTATACAAAACAAGTGTATCTTCAACTACAGAAAAACTATCCGGAGTATGGGATTACAGAGGAAGAAATAGAAAATGTCTCTCATCTGTCTCCGATTCATGATATTGGAAAAATCCGTGTGCCGATAGAGATATTGAACAAAAACGGTAAATTAACAGCTGATGAGATGGAAATTGTAAAGCAGCATCCTCTTACAGGGGCAGAGATGACATTGCGGTTTCCACGAGGAGCTACGACAGAAAAACTTAATAAGTATAGCTATGAAATATGCAGATATCACCATGAAAGATATGATGGTTCTGGTTACCCGGATGGACTAAAAGGTGATGAAATACCACTTTGTGCTCAGGTAGTAGGCCTTGTGGATGCTTATGATGCATTGGTCAGTGTACGCCCCTATAAAAGAAAATTAAAGCATGAAGAAGCCATAAGAATGATTGCCAACGGTGAATGTGGTGTATTTTCAAAAAAACTATTGCAGTGCTTTATAGCAGCGGCAATGCAGAAGGAATGGATAAAAAAGGCAGATAGTTGAGAAAAGGAAAATATGTTTTTAGGAGGAATTTGTGTGAAGAGGAAAAAGAGATGGCTAAGATGGATAGCCTGGACACTTTTATTGGTTTTGTGCATGAATAGCGCAGGAACGACAGTTTTGGCAGTTTCAGTGGAAGAAGAGAATATTCCAAATATAAATAGTACTCAAGAGGGTGAAATGCGCACAGAAGATTTTATTCCGGAGGAAAGTACATCATTGTCGGAAGAGACGTCGAAAGAAGAAAATACTTCGCCATCAGAAGAGACTCCTGGAGAGGAAATCACCCCGCCATTAGAAGAGACTCCTGGAGAGGAAATCACCCCGCCATTAGAAGAGATTCCGGAGGAAGAAATTACTCCATCCCAGGGAGAGCTTTCAGAAGAAGAAAAAGCCTTCGAGGAGCAGATTGCACAAGAGGAATCACCGAAACTTCAGGAGATTTCCGAAGGATTTGATATTGATTTTTATGTCATTATTGATGGAAACAAGGTAAAGCTTCAGCATAATGACATTACCGGCATTGCAACATGGAAAGACGGAAGAACTACCTACTATGGTGTTTCCATCGAGGACCTGCTCCTGATATATGAAGAATTTGGATTTGTGAAAAATGGTGAGAATCAGAATCCGGATGCAAATAATAAGTTTGTATCTGCATACCGGGGAAAAAGCGGGATAGAATACGGAAAAGTTTATACAGACACAGAATCCGGAAAGACATATGTTTCTTACAATTATGGACAGAATAAACAAGGGGAAGCGATAGATGTTTACTACCTTCCAAATGGAAAAGGCCTTGCATTAAATTTAAAAGATTCTGTAAAAAAGGACAACTCGTTTTATTCCGTAGAGGTAAAGGGAGAAGGGCAGGATCGGATTCGTTATGCATTAACAGGAACTGTAGTGGAAGAAGCTGTGGCTGATTTTAATCCCCAATTGTCGGACCAGACAGACCAGATCGAATGGACCTGTATGGGAACAGATGATAAGGTGATAGATGGTATACGGGAATCAGGGAACCAGACGAGGTTCACAATCGGAAAGATCACACAGTCTTATGTGATCCAGAGAGCGGATCAGACAGCCTTTGACATTCAGTTTTATATATATGCAGACAATGAGGTTCGAAAGCTGCCGGCTGATTCACTGAAAAAGGTGTATAAATGGAACCGTCAGGGCAGATGCTATTTATCTGTCAGTGATCTTGCTGAGATTTATAGAGAGTTCGGCTTGAATGCAGAGGAAACACAGTCCGGAAATTATTTTCCATATACAGTCCGTGGTGAGAAGACATTAGCACAGGCGACAGTGGTAACTTATAAAGGACAGCAATATGTATCTTATAACCTGGACAAGCAGGAAGCAACTGTACCAACAGACGTTTATTATATGCCAAAAGGAGCATCTGATGGCGAAAAAATTCCGGATAATAATTCAGACCAGATTAAGCAGAATAAGAACAGTTTCTATTCGGTTACAGTGATCAATCCGGATGGAAATCGAACTGTGAGTTACTATAAGAAAGATTCTGCGGTCACAATTTCCGTTGATCCTGGAGATACGAAGGAAAGCGACTGGCTTTGTGCCAGTGAGGATGAAAATAAAACAATTTCTCCGGTGAAACAGGGCGATAAACTAACCTTTTCTATTGGAAAGATAGAGCAACCATATACGGTTGCATGCAACACTTTTGCACCAGTAACCTTGAACATTAAATTCTATACTTTTGTAAATAATGAGAGATATAATGTTCTAAACGAAGAAATTCCTGTTATAAAAGATACTACAACAAAGCCGGGAACAGTTTATTATTATATTTCTAATGATGAGTTAAAAAAGCATTTTGAAAAATTTCATTACGATGGTTCTATTCAAAATGAAGCAAAAGAGCGTTTTTATTATTCCAAGAGAGATTACGATACAATCCATAATGCAGGGAAATACACGATAGAAGGTCATGAATGTATTTATATAGGAAAGTCCGGAGAGCCGATGGATGTGTATTACCTGCCAAATGGAGAAAAAATTGATACCATGAGTGCAAAGACCTTATTCGAACACGACAATGATAGCTATAACGGTTTTTACAGTGTGACAGTACAGGATGAAGATGGACAGGTTTACAGCGAAACAGCTTTGCGTGATCTTCCGGCAATTGATTTTGTTGCAAGAAAGTCAACACTTACAAGAACAGTTAGTACAAAGCCGCGTGTAGAAGAACAAACGCAGGATATAAACTGGGAATGCAGAAAGGAAGATGGTACTCTTTCAGAAGTTACATGGAGTAAAAATGAAGCAAAGCATACCATGAGCTTTACTATTAAGCCAGATGATGCAGTACGTCCATATGTGATTGTTCCTGATAATACAGAAAAACCGGCAGCAACAAAAGAAGCAAATATTAGTTTTTATGTATTTATCGATGGACATTATAAGCTGATAAAAAATATTAATGCTGAGCAGCATTACATAATCAAAGCAAACAGTGGCCGAGCCAGTCGTTATTATTTGCGAGCTACACCAGATGATACGATTTCTAAAATTTACAGTGAGTTTGGTTTCACTCCGAGCAAGCTGGAGCCCGGCGCAGATCAGAAAGAGAAGATTCTGTTTGGTTATGCGACAGACAGCCGTGTGTTTGTACAGCACCCTTATAAGGACAACGATGGTACATGGTATATTCCTGTCCTGAAAAACGGGAAAGATGTATCTGTCTATTATTTCTCACAGCCAAACCCACTGAATCCAGACAGAATCGAAAATTATTTTGATCGTTTGACAGGACTTTCTTCTCAGGTTGGGCTGGCAGGAAGACATTTCAGTGTAGAGGGAAGTTTTCATCTGATTGAAGTGTTGGATCCACTGAACCTGACCAAAAGAGAGGCGATTAAGAGACAGTATGTAGGCCATGGGGAAGCATATACTGTGGAAGTACCAAAGAGGGCAAGTTTAGAAGGTGAGTATTATGGCAAGGAGATTGTCTGGAGTTGTACATCTAATGACAGGGACGAAAATGAGGTTCTTCCGGAACCGTCCGGAGATGATAAGGTAAAATTTGAAATTCCGAATGTTAACTCATCTTATGAGGTGATCGCAGACAAACCGCTGGAGTCTGGGGCAGTCAGGGTTATCTATAATACAACTCGTTATATGAAGAAACTTCCTAAGGAAGCTAAGTTGACCCCTCAGGTTGAGAATAAGACAAGACACACAGATGATTATGAGAATGAAATAGAAGCTGGAAAACATAACGTTAAGTCACCATATCCTCTGGTTTATGATCATGAAGATAATGACAGCAAAGAGTTGGAACAGTATGAATTCGATCATTGGGATTACAGAAACAAAGACGGAAAGTGGCAGGAATGCGGTGCAGGGGATTCTATTTCTGATCTTATAAATAATAATGCAAGACAGCCAATCACCCTCTATGCAGCGTGGCGTAAGGTGAGTAACCAAAATCGAAAACAGGTACAGTTTTATATCTGTAAGTCAGCGATGCCGGAAGATGGTTCAGTAGCATTACCAACCACGAATGTAGACGATTATACAAGTGCGGTTGCCGTGGCAAACTGTAATGTGAAGGCAAGTATATTGCATGATGTTCCAGTTCTTGGAAATAAGAATCCATCTACGTGGGAACAGTATGCGGATGGAAATAAGAGAGTGCAAGAACTTTTGCAGGGAACTAAACCAGATGAGGGATATATTGGAAATGGAGACTATATCTACAAGATAGATAGAATTCCTTCCGATGAAGAGGTATTCCAGACAATTCGTGAAAGCGGACGTATGATTCGTATCGGAGACAGGGAGATTCCGCCATCGAAATTAGATACCGAATTCTTCACCATTTATTGGTATTCTTTCAAAAGTGAAATGTCCGATGGGTGGCATATTGACGGACGTATTGTAGCAAAAAATGGTTACCTGACAGTAAAGAAAGATTTTGTCGGAATGCCGGAAGCAATAGAGGAAGTCAAGAAAGATTATTATATCCAGGTAGATATGGATGAAAAGCTTTTAGATGGAAAACCGCAGCCACCTGCATTTCATGAGCATATGAAACTTGTGCTTCCTTCAGAAGATAGCCAGAAACCGGATGCAGAAGCTCCGCAAGCGGAGGATGCTCCAATAGAAGTTGTAGGTACATGGACAGATGAAACACATACAAGCTGTACGTGGATCGTTAAGGCGGACTCATTCTGGAAATACACATTAAAAGAGTACAACTATAAGCCAAAAGATTCGAATGTGAAATTTTCAGGTTGGTACAATGTTCGCAATTCTCATGAAGAAGGAGATAATGTAAATTCATGGGAAGCATATCCAGAAAGTGGAATTAAATTCACAGGACGTGGAATTGGACGCGGTGGTGAAACTCTTACTATTGAATTGGAGAACCGTTATCAGAAAGAGGGAATACTCACACTGAACAAATTTGATGAGTCTACCGGACAAGGAATGGAGAAGATCAATTTTGCTGTTAGTAAGAACGGTGTTGAGGAGGAAGCGGTAACAACTGATAAATACGGAATCGCACAACTTCATATTCCGTTACAAGATGAGAACAAACAGAATCGAACAGCAACTGAGACGTATTTGTTGCGAGAGACAAACTTACCGACGGGATATGTAGACACAGGAGATATACAGATCACAGTTGAGATTGCCAATGGAGCATTCAAAATCACTGATGCAAAACTGGTGGATAGGGAGGCTAACGAAAATCAGGAGGCTGTTAAGGCACCAGTTGATGGTAAGATAGACGGAAAATCTGTTCTGCTTCAGCGAGGAGATACCAGCCTTAATATCCGAAATTTTGCTAAAACAGGCACTCTGCATATCAAAAAGACATGGGAAAATCCAAATGATGCACTGACGGAAAAACAGGTGAAAATCAGATTGTATCAGAATGGAATTTCTACAGGACAGGAATTCTTGCTGAATGAAGAGAACGGATGGGAACACACAGTCGACAATGTTCCACTATTCCAGGACAGAATTCCGGTGGAATATAAGGTGGAAGAAATCGAGATAGGAAAGACACATTATTCTTCGGAATACGGTGATGGTTTCCTATATTATGAAGTTATTTATCCAGAGATTCAGTATTTCGATTCAAATGGGCAACAATTATTCCCGAAGGATGAGAATGAGTTCAAGGATGTTTCCAAGATGGAACTGGAAGTGCAGAATCTGCATTTCAATCTTGCTGAACGAAGTTTCTTAAAGACGGATGATCTTCTAAGAAACCGACTTGCTGGTGCAGGTTTTCTGTTCTATAAAGTACCGTATGATGATGTTACGAAAGAATATGCAGATGATACAGGATATACAGTAGATTATGACAATACACAGAGCAAGGACGATATCGTTCTGAAAAAGGATGGAAAAACGTGTACGACGTATCGTTCCTTAGAAACAGATGAAAATGGAATGCTTCAATTACCGGAGGACTTTGAGAACGGACGATACTGGATGGTAGAATCTGTTACTCCAAACAAAAAGGACAAAGCAGATAAAACCAAAACACAGTATCAGGATAACTTTAATTTATATATGGTCGATGTAGAATCCGATATTTTATTCCTATATGAGAAATCATCGATGACAAATACCTGGAGAGCTGTTTCGGACAGACATATCGTTAATCATCCGCAAAAAGGCGGGGTGACGGTTGAGATTACAAAGGAAGTCACTGGTCCACTTGGAAACCGCAAGAAGCCATTTGATATGGAAATTCTCTATTGGGAAGATGGTCAAAAGCTGCGTAGCAAGACAATTAGAACTTCTTTGAAACATGGAGATAAAGTTACATTAAAAAATGTAGATATATCTTCGGATATCATAATAACAGAAACTGTTGATACATCAAAATACGCTGTTTCGATTTCTAAAAAAGAAGAGAATGATAAGTATTCAAATCCAGTGCAGGCAACATCGAATGGAAATACAGCTGTCATGAAGCAGCGGATTGAGGCTGCACGAGGAGACGTGATTGAGTTAAAAATCACAAACGAAAACACACAATTAATACCGGAAACAGGGGTTCGTCTGGAAACAAGCAGGCATGTATGGTTACTATTTGCCATAAGTATTATCATGATTCTGTTTTTCAGAAGAAGACGGAAAATAAGATAAACACTGCTATGGAACAAAACTTGCAAAAATACATCAGACATTTTACATGTTTGTTGCATTGGAATAAAAAAAATAAACCACTATAATAATGGTATGCTCCCCGTCAAGAGGACAATAAAAAATAATAAATTTTTGTATCGTCAGCCATGCTATGGCTGGCGATATTTTAGTTTGCGCGCCATGGGCGCGCTCTAACGGGTGAAAGTCGTGTGTTCTGCAAGCTGTTATCAGCTTGCCAGTGAAAGTCTGGTCAAGGTAATCGCCAGTGAGCCTTGTAGCGAACCTCCAATGCTTTTGGGTGACCGATTGTGTTGAAGCGAGGTATGCCTGTGAGAAACAGGTGCAAAATAGCAGTCCGTAACATAAAGTGAATCCTGTAGCATCGTTACGTTAGCCCTGTAAGGGACAAGAGGGAGTCGAGTCACTGACTTTCTGACGAAGACCATGGAAAATGTGGGGATACTGGAGTACAGCATTGAAGAACCCTTCGGTGTAGAGGGAGCGGAATGTTATGAAAGTTGATAACGGAACAGAAGAGATCTCATATCATCATATAACCACAAGTATGTAACTGAGGATATAAGCACGCATGCGAAATTTCTTGGGAAGTGGTATGAGAAGTCGGAGGAGCCCATAGTATCTATGAACTATTGGTAAGAAAAACAATGGGAGAAAAGGGGCTCTGCTTTAATCAAGATTAACGGGAAGGTAAGGGATAGTGCATGCTAAATAATGGACAACAACACTCAATAGAAAAATCACGACAACTTCAACGTAATCTATACCTGGCAGCCAAAAAGGATAAGCAACGCAGATTTCATGCGTTGTATGACCGTATCTTTCGCCTGGATATTTTGTGGCGGGCATGGAAAGAAGTACGAGAAAACAAGGGGAGCGCTGGGATTGACGGCATTACCTTTGAAATGATTGAGGAATACGGAGTAGAAGAATACTTGTTGGATATTCAAGAGGATTTAAAGAATAAGAAATACAGACCTAAGCCGGTAAAGAGAGTATACATTCCAAAACCGGATGGGAAGCAAAGACCATTGGGAATACCGACTATTAGAGACAGGATTGTGCAACAAGCCTGTAAGATAGTGATAGAACCTATCTTTGAAGCAAACTTTCTAGATAGTTCTTATGGATTTCGCCCTAAAAGAGATGCAAAACAGGCTACAGAAAAAGTGAAAAAAGAATTATATAAAAACTGGTATGTAGTAGATGCAGACATACAGGGATACTTCGACAACATCAATCATGAAATACTACTGGGATTATTAAATCATCGCATCAGTGATAGAAGGGTCATTAAGTTATGTAGACAGTGGTTACAAGCCGGAGTCATTGAAAATGGGAAATATTATCCAACGGAAAAAGGCTCACCGCAAGGAGGAGTCATTAGTCCGTTGTTAGCAAATATCTATCTTCATGTATTGGACTCCTACTGGGAAAACCATAAGGAACTGGGCGTCATAGTCAGATATGCAGATGATGCAGTGATTGTGTGCAGAACAAGAAAAGATGCAGAATTAGCGTTTGAGCATTTGAAAAGAATAATGACCAAGTTGAAACTGACGTTGAATCCGCAGAAAACAAAGATTGTAGATATGAATAAGGAGAGCTTTGACTTTCTTGGATTCCGGTATCAGAAGTTTGGTAAAACTAAATGTGGACGGAAGTTGCCTTACATGATGCCAAGTAAAAAGGCGATGAAAAAGGTAAAGGATGCAATCAGAGTAATTACTTGCAGAAAATCAGCCTATGAGGGTCTGGAGCAAAAAGTGGAGAAATTAAATCCGCTTATAAGAGGGTGGAGGAACTACTTTCAGCACGGAAACTCAACAAGACGGTTTAAACAGCTTGATGAATACGTGTGGATGAGGCTATGGAGACGGGTGTATTACAGGCGAAAACAGAAGAAATACAGAGAACATGTGCTGTATGGATTTCGAAAGTGGTATGCAACCAGTGGAATAGAGTATTTTTATTATCTAAATAAGAAAAGATATGTGGCAGTCTTTTGAATGTTGCGGGAAGAAGATTATCGGAAAGCCGTGTGAGGGAGAACCTCATGCACGGTTTGAGGTGGCAGGCGATGGAAACGGATTACCGCGCCATCGCTTGACCCTACCCGAACACGCCTAGGCGACAAGGAAGTGTATAGCTGAACAGCAAGGGTGTCTATCGTAAGGTAGAATCTGAAGGAAGCTGTAAGCAAACTCTTGGTCCGACGGACAGAAATCACATATGAGGCTAGGTTCCGCTTGGTAAGTCTGCTAAATAAGACAAAGCCGTAAAGTTGCCGTTTGTAGGAACCGAGTAAATGTGGCGGATATATGAGAGGAAAGAGCGTGCACCTTAAGCGTGGAGGTCTCACAGAGGTTTCATTAGCCTAGTAACAACGAACTGTGAGAAGTCAGCCGAGCCCATAGTAGCGAAGAAGTCTCTGTAATGGAGATGGAGCGAAGGGGCGAACAATCAATAAGTTTGAGTATGTCTCGTATTGCAGAAATGACAACATCTGCCGTAATCAATCGGGAAAAGGGTGGTCAAATCAAGCGAGACGGAAAGGAAAGAACGCATGGACACAAGTAGTCTAATGAAGCAGATACTATCCAGCGATAATCTCAACAGAGCATATCTGCAAGTCGTACGAAATAAAGGTGCCGAGGGAGTGGACGGAATGAAGTACACAGAACTTAAAGAACATCTTGTAAAGGACGGCGAAATTATCAAGGAACAGTTGAGGACAAGAAAATATAAACCTCAACCAGTACGAAGAGTGGAGATACCAAAGCCAGACGGTGGTGTCAGAAACCTGGGAGTACCAACAGTAACAGACAGATTCATACAACAAGCCATTGCACAGGTCTTAACACCAATCTATGAGGAACAGTTCCATGACCATAGCTACGGATTCAGACCGAATAGATGTGCACAGCAAGCAATCCTGACAGCACTTGATCATGGAACAAGTGAAGCTGTGTTACAGGCAGGTGTCGGACATTTTTGGGGTACATCTCTTCCAGTTGGTGGAGAAAGTACACATACAGTTCTGACCGGACATAGAGGTCTTCCGACAAAAACACTATTTACCAATATAGATAAACTGGAAGTAGGGGATATTTTTTACATTAAAGTCTTAGATGAAACCCTGGCATATCAGATTGATCAGATATTAACGGTTTTGCCACAAGAGACAGATAGCTTGTCCATTGAACCAGGTAAGGATTATGCAACACTTGTTACGTGTACACCATTTGCAATCAACACACACAGACTTTTGGTTCGAGGAGAGAGAATACCTTATGAAGAGGCAACAAAGCAAGAGCCTGATACAAATATAAAACCAGAGTTATCTTTTACTGCTAAAGTGCTGATTGTAACAATTATAGTGATTTTTATAGGGCTGATGATAGCTGTAATTTATAGTATACGAGATAGAAAAAGGAGGAAAGCAAGGTGCGAAAGAAGATAAGAAGTATTCACATTATTTTATTCGTTATGCTTTTTCTTGTCGGTAATTTTATAGATATTTCAACAATCCATGCTGAAGCAGGAAGCAGAACAGGAAAACCAGATAAGCCAAATACTATTCAGAAAATAATAAATACGGTAAAAACCGGAGATACAACAAATATAGTTGCATGGTTTTTAATAGCGATTGTTAGTCTTGGTTTGATTGTAGGATTATATAAAAAGAGAAAAATGAAGTAGCCATTATTTAAAGAAAACTGATCCATTGCGGTGGAATCAGTTTTCTTGTGTTATACGGTTTAAAACGTTTCTGATATTAGTGTTGAAGTGGTGGTGCAACGGTACGATTGATATCGTTGTTTGATATATGAGGAGCATTGAGTAGTACTGTGAAATTCTGCTGGATGATATCTAGTGTTTTCTGTTTTTTCTGCAATTCCTGTTTTTCTCGGACAGTAGCAGCTTGTTCAGATTCAAGATGTTCAATCCGCTTCTGAATTTTATTAGAGCTTGGGATTTTGGTAATACCGAGATCTTGCAGCTCTTTTTTTAGTGAATCGTGGAGCTGATATTCTGCCTGATGCTTGGTACGGTAATCTTTTGGATTTTTAGCAGA
>OOCB01002794.1_pt1 | contig 18854 bp, 15 predicted proteins | sample 1671351 | NCBI WGS metagenome assembly OOCB01 (sample SAMN06348148, study PRJEB24527) | human gut metagenome | biome: human gut; feature: ankylosing spondylitis patient; material: feces | host: Homo sapiens | place: China | collected 2015-10
AAACAATAAATACATTATTTTTTATTATAAAATTTAATTTTACTTTTTCTTTTCATGCAACTATACTATGTAAAAAGAAAACCCAAGCAAGCGAGGTGAGCCACTTTGCGAGTATATGTAGGCGTAGATGGAGGCGGTACCAATACTGATGTAGCAGTCATTTCTGAATCTGGTGAAATTCTTGCCCGACTCAGCGGCGGTCCCACGAATCCTCACAGCGTATCAACTGAACAGGCCATTTCCGAACTGCAACGAGTGCTGGAACAGCTATTTAATCTAATAAGTGATTTATCGACAAATTGTGAGGGTATATGCCTTGGCATGTCAGGTGTAGACACGATCCAAGAACGGCAACTTATAGCCGAAGCAGTAAATAACTACATGAAGAGTCGTAATCAACAGGCATCAGAAGGTTGTCCAGTCTGGGTTGTATCCGAAGGAGAGATTGCTCTGATGGCCTCTCTCGGACATACGCACGGTGTATTGTGTATCTCTGGAACAGGTTCCATCGTGTACGGATTTACGCTGGAAGGCGAGCGATACCGTGCAGGGGGCTGGGGTCATCTGCTCGGAGATGAGGGGAGCGGCTATCGTATTGGGCAGCGTGCACTCCAAGTGGTTATGCAGAGTTATGACGGTGTTCTTCCTCCCACCCGTTTAACCCCGCTTCTTCTAAATAATCTGAGCCTTCGGGATATATCGGAACTAAAGACGCGAGTGTATCAGACGAATTGGGGCAAAACCGAGACCGCATCCATCGCCCGCTTAGCTATAGAAGCAGCTGAACTCGGAGATGAGGCCGCCCGCGCACTAATCATTGACGAAGCCTCACAATTGGCGGATACCGCCAAGGCGCTGATTGCCCGTCATCCCGAATTTGCATCCACTCCGGTTGTCCTGTCCGGATCAATGTTTCGATACGCTGCACTTTTCCGAAATACATTTATCCAGAAGTTATCAGGATATTATGGAGAGTTGGACTTTGTATATCGTGAAGATGCCCCCGCTCCAGCGATTGGCGCAGCACAACTGGCAAGAAAACGCCGTTCCCTGAATGAATCATTTTAAAAGAGAGAAGGAGGCCATACGGATGAATCACATGCTGAATTCACTACTAACAGAACAACCCAATCCACTAACGGATCATATAGATGAATTGCCTTCGGCAGAAATTATGGAGCTCATTAATAAGGAAGATCAACGGATTGCGGAGCTCATTCAGCCCCTCATTCCGGTCATTGCTCAAGCTGCGGATCGGATCTTGGAGGCGTTTCAGTCTGGCGGGAGGCTATTTTATGTAGGCGCAGGTACCAGTGGACGATTAGGAATACTTGACGCTTCGGAATGCCCGCCTACCTACGGAACCCCACCATCCATGGTGCAGGGTATTATTGCAGGGGGATTCCGGGCAGTGAAGGACCCGGTTGAAGGTGCTGAAGATAGTGAGGAGTTGGGAGCTACCGACCTTGATGAACACGGCTTAGACAAAAACGATGTCGTGGTTGGCATTGCAGCCAGTGGACGAACGCCGTATGTGCTGGGTGCGATGAGACATGCCAAGGAGATCGGGGCTACGGTGATCAGCCTGAGTAATAATGCAGGCACGCCGATGACCCTGTTGGCTGATGTGAGCATTGAGGCTGTTGTCGGCCCAGAGGTTGTCATGGGTTCAACACGTATGAAGGCAGGCAGCGCCCAGAAAATGATTCTGAATATGCTCACCACTACCGCCATGATTCGTCTGGGCAAGGTTTACCGTAATTTCATGGTCGATCTGAACCCTTCGAACGAGAAGCTTGTCCATCGGGCCAAACGCATGATCCATCTGGCAACCGGAGCGAATGAAGCGGATATTGAAGAGGCTTTTACCGGTGCAGACGGTCATGTAAAAACGGCAATCGTCATGCTGATGGCAGGCGTGGACGTAACAGAAGCTCAGCACAGGCTTGATCTGGCTGACGGATTTGTCCGTAGCGCCATTGCGGGGCCTTCCTGAGCCGTACAAGGGGTATTATTAGAGGTGGTAAGAGAGGAGCCCAACATTAGTCTGGGCTCTTTTTTTTATTTTTTTATACTAAAAGCGGATATAATCCGTCAAAAAATCCCCTCCTGCATGAACAGAAAGGGATTCATATGGTTTTACTTCACTTGTGCTCCAGAATAGCCTGTCGGCTCTTCTCCAAATATTCCACCGACTGGTTGTAATCCCGACTGGCAATCGCCAGATACAAAATATCGATCACGTTCAGCTGTGCAATCCGTGACGAAGTTGCTCCGCTTCGAATATCACTTTCGGTGGACGTAATCATCAGGGGCACATCCGCCATACTACTGAGAGTGTTGTTGCCCCACTTGGTAATGCTGATTGTCGCTGCACCACCATCATGAGCATGCTTGAGACAGGAGATTACGTTCGACGTCTCCCCTGAATACGAGATACATACAACCGCATCATCCTCACGAAGCGTCGTTGCGGACGAAATCTGCATATGCGGATCGGCGAACGAAAAGCTTGTGCGATTGATTCGCATGAACTTGTAATGTGCATCCAGCGCAATCAGGTTGGAGGCCCCTACTCCATAGAAAAAGATCCGGTTTGCCTGATGAAGCACGTCCACAGCTTTTTCCACCAGACGTGGGTCCAGAATATGAACCGTATCCTTCACCGACTGAATATTGTTTGCGGATACATGCTGAATAATGCTCTCCATGGAGTCCTGGGGACGAATCTCCGTATATTGATATGGCTCACTCGTCTGCAAATCTCCGGCAATCTTCAGCTTCAGCTCCTGAAAACCCGTTACACCTAGTGATTTGCAGAGACGGATAATGGCAGCTGGGCTGCCTCCACTCCGTTCAGACAACTGGGCCACCGAGGATTGAACAGTTTCTTGCGGGTGATCGAGAATATAAGCTCCGATCTTCCGTTCGGACGGGGTCAAGTCATCCATTAATGCGCGTAAACGTACAAGTCCACCTTTCATGCCTTCCATTCGCTCCTCCTTTCCGTACTGCATTCATGTACAAGCATTTTATCTTATAATTCCACTCGCGTCTAATCGAATTCCTCGCCCTTCCATAACTGAACTCATATTAAAGTCAGGTCTCACTAGAGTGTGAGGTTGCCTGAGATTACGGCGTGTTTCGCGCCGGTTACGGCCGGAAGTGTATTGGTTCTTCCCATGAGTGCCTCATGGCCAAGTAAAGCAAATCCAATGGCTTCCCGAGCATCATCGGGTATACCATAATCTGCCGTTCGCTCCAAACGGATATCCTTCGGTAGTCTCTGACGGATCATCTCCATTAACGTGGCATTGGAAGTGCCACCACCGCACGCGAGCATGGCCGATATTTGCACCTTGGGCAGGATAAAATCCTTCACTGCACGCACGATGGTTTCCGCGGTCAGACAGGTGGCAGTAGCCAGCGTATCTTCAAGAGATAAGGAACGCTTTGCGGCCATCTCCATCAGTCTCACTGCATACGCGGCTCCATATACTTCTCGCCCGGTACTTTTCGGTGGAAGTCTTTTGAAATACTCATCCTCCAAACACAGGTCTACCAGACCCTGATCGACCTTCCCCTGTGCGGCAATACTTCCATTCGGATCATAATGCTGCCGCCCATCCGTTGCCTGCCGCACAATGGCGTCCATCACCATATTCCCTGGTCCCGTATCAAATGCCGAAATACCTTCGGTAGAAGACTCGGAGGGAAGCACCGTCACATTGCCAATGCCACCGATATTCTGCACCATCCGTCCTTCCGTCCGGCTACGGAACATCAGAGCATCCGCATAAGGCGTAAGCGGGGCACCTTCCCCACCAGCGGCCATATCCCTTGCCCGCAGGTTGCCAATCACTGGCAGTCCTGTCCGTTCTCGAACGACAGCACATTCACCGATCTGCAATGTCGATACCACATCAATACTTGCTCCCGTTGGCCCTGGAAATGCAGATGCTACAGGAGCATGCCATACCGTCTGCCCATGCATGCTAATCATATCCACCTGCTGCGTTGAGATACCGGCAGACTGCATCAGTTCCGTAACGCTATGCGCATACCACTCCGATACACCAAAATGCGCGGCTGTCAGCTCGTCGACACGCGCCGTCCCCGGTGAACATAACCGGATCAGTACGTCTCTCAATCCATTCGAATACGGCACACAGACGAAATCAACCAGCTCTATCTGCTGTAATACCCCGCTCATATCGGTTTGAATACGCACCAGTGCCGCGTCAGTTCCATCAAGTGACGTTCCTGACATTAGTCCGATGACCAGATGCTCCTGCTTCAAACGATACTTCTCCCACATCGGATAGCTGCCTGTATCCATCCACTTCCAACCTCCTGCAAGACCCGATGAACACGTCATCCTGCCATAATTTCACCCAGTATATGATATTAAATTTCACAAGTCAAACATTATATGAAATTTAATTACATCATTAAAAATATAAAGAGAAATATTCATCCCATTTGAGATCACACATCATGTTTTCTTCCATCAATTGATAATTAGATATCAGAAGAGAAACATTTTTACATTTTTACCGTTTATATTATGTAGGGATATTTTGGATTTAAGAAAATGATCTAATATTAGTCGAGGTGCATAATGAAGAAAACCATTTTACTACTGTTTTTGAGTCTATTCTTACTCGTTTTGCTCCCTAATCAGGGAAATGCCGCTGCAAGCACGTCGAAAATCTTTATGGATGGAGAGGAATTAGTCCTCCCAAGTGATGTACAGGTGACGATTATCAATAAAAACGTGATGATCCCAATTCGTGTCGTTGCCGAAAATTTGAAATTCAAAGTCGATTGGAACCAACAAGCACGCACTGTAAAAATTCAGCAAGATCAACAGACGATTTCCCTAACCGTCGATCAAAAGCAAGCCATGGTTGCTGACAAACAAGTCACTTTGAACACAGCACCGCAGATTTTGAATAAAACGCTGGTGGTTCCCATTCGATTTGTCAGTGAACAAATGGGGCTTAAGGTAAGATGGAACAATCAAGACAAGATCGTATACTTAACAAACACCAGTAAGGAACCTGCTATTGAACCAGGAAATAGTCCTGGAAAAGGGGATTCAAGCTCTACCGCTCAGGTTACCGATATCCAATTTGCCAATAATCAGCTCGTTTTATCCACCGATGGGGCCGTTCAGCCGATAGTAACGACCCTCAAGTACCCTGATCGTCTGGTTGTGGACTTGCCCGGAGCCACCTTTGGTGATATCTCCCAGCCGCTGGATCAAGGACTCAATGGCAAGTTGGATGTGAGCGGTTATCCCAATGTGACAGAAGTGAGATATTCACTGTTCAAACGAGAACCGGCACAAGTTCGCATTGTCGTAGAATTGAATAATGTGAAGAATGTCCAGTACAGCCAGAACGTCATTGCCGACAAACTGATTATTGATCTGAATGTTGCGGGTGACAATGTCACACCTGCTCCAGTCACTCCAGTAGGCGACTCAGGACGCAAGGTTGTGGTCATCGATCCAGGACACGGTGGCAGTGATCCAGGGACGATCAGCATCACGAACAAACCCGAAAAGGAATACAATCTGGCATTAGCTCACAAAGTACAAGCCCTGTTGCTCAATGAACCCAATATCGAATTGGTGATGACTCGTGAAGGTGATACCTATCCGACCCGCCCTGAGCGTGTTCAACTCGCCAATCAATTAAATGCGGATGTATTTGTATCTATCCATGGCAATAGCGTGAAGTCCGCCCCCCAAGCCACAGGTACGGAGACATATTATTATCAACGCAGTAACAGCAAGGAATTAGCTACAATCATTCATCAACGTTTGGTGAAAGCCATGGGTCTCAGAGATCGTGGTGTGAAGAATGGCAACTTGGAAGTAATCCGAGACACGACCATGCCTGCAGTGCTTTTGGAAGTAGGATTCTTGAGTAATGTAATCGATGAAGAACTGATGTCGTCCGAAGTTGTTCAGATGAAAGCCGCTCAAGCGATAGCCGATGGAATCAAGGAGTATTTGGGCCTATAAATCATCAAATAAATCAGATAAAGGAAGTGTTTCTTTGAATAAGAAGCTAGGTTGTGCACTTATATTATCATGCTTGATCCTTATCGGAGTTGGATGTGCCCAGAAGCCAGTGAGCCAATCCGGTTCGAATGAACCTGCTGTTCAGGGAGGACAGGTGCAGGCACCAAACCCATCCGAAACGGAGGTGGATCTGGGCACAATGAATACACAAACCGTCGATGTATATTTGGCAGACTCTCAGGTACTTGAGCTAGAGAAAACAGAGCAGGAAATTGAGTACAAGGATGACTCCGAAAAATATGAAAAAACATTTGCAGCGTTGCAAACGAACACCGATTCAGAGCTTGTTTCCCTCTGGGAGCAGGTGGAATTGCTCTCTGTCCAATATGCTGAGGGTACGGTGACTTTGGATGTTCATATCCCCGCTGAAGCGAACCTCGGTACCAGTGGAGAATTGCTCGCATTGGAAGCTTTAACAACAACGATGTTTCAATTTGATGAAGTGAAGAGTCTGGATATACTGGTGGATGGTGAAGCCGTTGATAGTTTGATGGGTCATGCCGAACTGGAGCACCCCATTCATCGCGAACCCTAAATGATCAGACAACAATGGAAAAAGAACGTCCCCAGGGACGTTCCAATCTGACGCATCAATTCGATTCATGCACAATTCACACATATAGCTCGTCACCAGCAGACAGTGAATGTATCACTGTTCCCGGTGACGGGCTATTTCTGAGCAAACCTTCTTTTAATCGGTCCGTCTCTACCCGGTCAGCATGCACAAGGACCGTATGCTTTGCTGGAACCTGATGCAGCATCCGTTCAACATCCTTCCAGCCCTGATGTACTTTATAACGTATTTTCCGCACATCACACACTCCATACTTGTCAGGAACCCGTAGCAACTTATCAGCAAATGTGCCATGAGCAACATGCCCAGTGAGCAGAATCAGATTCTCCTCCCTGTCTGATAATTGACTATAATACCAACGGGCAAGCGAGGACTGCATCATGCCGTCCGGAATAAACCATAGCGAAGCAACATGATGTTCCAACAGTTGTTCCCGCTCTTGGGTAGTAGTAGGCAGATCCCATCCTCGTCCGGTCAGAAAGCCATCAATTTCGTCTTTCAACGAACTTCCGCTGACATGCTCTCCCTTCTCCCTCAACCAATACGGAACATGCATAAGTTGCTTCATACCGTCCACCAGCCCTTGTTCCACTACGATTGGTATAGCCGGGAATTGTTGCTGTGCCCACAGTATGATCTCCTGTCCACGCCCTACGACAGGCATAGGTAAGAGCACCTTTCCACCTTGAGCAATCGTCTGGCGAATGGCTCGTTCAAGCTGTTCCAGTTTGTCGGCCTGTGTATCCTGGTCCGTACCGTAGGCCGCATCAACGATCGCCAGATCTATCAGCCCGCCGGAAGATATTGGCGCAGCGTCTGCTACGTTTGCTCTGCCTGCTCTGACTGCTCCATTGGATGTGAAATTTCTCTGCTTCATGGGTATCTCCATGGATACAAGTGTTCTTGACGACGCTTCTGATGCAACAGATGTCTGATCTGGTGACGTTATGAGTTCTCCAGCCTTTTGCCCACTGTTTATAGCAATTAGTTCCTCCGCGCCCCACTGTTCACTGCTCGGAGTACCGAACAACGTATCTTCACGAATCATGTTTTCCCGTAAGAACGCCTCCGCTGGATAATCCTCCTGTAAAAGCATCGATTCTGACGTGTAGTCCCCGGAATAAAAAATCCGCTTACCTTCCATTTCAACCCCAAACCATACCGATCCAGCCAGATGTCCACTCCGGCCCCACATCACTTTTACTCCAGGAATGGGTTCGAACCAGGTTTGGGATACAACCTCATCCTCCAGATACCGATAACGAATAGCCTGCTCATCTGCTTCATCGTAAGGGAGCTTCTCTCCGACACGTTCTGCAAACCTTCGCCAGTTGGCAAAATACGTACGTAGTTGCGCCCTCGTCTCTCTCGTCGTCCACACTTCACCCTGGTAGCCCATCTTGTACAGCAAAGGGATGGCGACCGAATGATCCTCATGGGCGTGGGACAACAGGACCGCATCCAGTTGCGGGACAATCTCCGGGTCAATCATCGGATACTCGCCCGTGCCTTCTTTTTTCACACCACAATCCAGCAAAAGGTGGAACTGGCTCCCGCTCAGGAGATAGGCGGAACGTCCGTGTTCCCCTGCACCGCCCCATACGTTCAGTTTGATCATGATGCATTCCACTTTCTCTTTGAATTCAGCAGTTCGATTCCCAGCAGCATCAGCACCGTCATGCCTACAGTCACAACAGCCATTGCCATTCCCAACGACACCTGACCTTGTTCAAACTGGGCAAAAATATACGTAGCCGACGTCTGCATCGACGGTGGAAGAATCAATAACGAACCTACCAGCTCCCGGGTAGCAATCGTAAAGGTCATCATCCAACCCGCCAGCATGCCGGGCAGGATCAGCGGGATCAGGATTCGCCGCAGAATATACAGCGGCTTCCCGCCAAACACTTGCCCAGCTTGGAACAACGTTCCGTCAATCTGGGTAAAGCTCGATTTTACATACTGCACGGTGTAAGGCAAGAAGAGCACAACGTACGTGAGCACAACCATGCCGTAGGTGTTATACAACGTGACTGGCATCCAAGGTGAATTCCAGAAGAGAATCAGACCCACGACCATCACGATGCCCGGCACCGTATTAGGCAACAGACTGAACAAGTCAATCACACGCTGCATGAATGAAGATGATCTACCGATCGCGAGCGCAAATCCAGTTCCGATAATAACAGCGACCGTTGAAGCCGCAAGGGATAGACCGAGACTGTTCCCGATGGCCTTCATGCTCACCGATCCCCAAGATAACAGCTCTTTGTAATGATCCAAGGTCAGATTATCAAATGCAATTCCCGATCCCCGTAACTTCATGGTCGAAGCGGCGATGATGGAGAAATACGGGATACCTATCGACAGGATCAACAGAATCGCAAGATACACCCCGCATAACCATCCTGCTCCGCCACGAAGAGAATATCGCTTCGAACGTTGCCCTTTGCCACCAACCAGACGATACGTGAACTTTCGACTCATCGCAGACTGCATATACCACATCACCAGACAGACGGACAACAGCACCGATGCCAGCGAAGTCGCCTTACCGAAGTCAATCGGCCAACTGGAGATGTACTTATGAATTTCGGAGGTCATGACATAATAGCCAATCTTGCGCCCGAAGGTTGCCGGTGTTCCGAATTCCGCAATCGTTTTGACAAAGACCAGCATGATCCCCATGCCGTAGGACGACAACAATAAGGGTAAAATAATACGTCTGAAACGGTACCCTGCACGTGCACCGTGCACAGCTCCCGCTTCTTCCAGATTGCCACCGATGCGGATCAATGCATCCCGAAGCAGCAGATACAGGAACGGGAACAGGTGTAAGCTCATGATGAGCACCATGCCCCAGAAGCTGAAGAACAGCTCACTCCAGCCCGCAGATGAGGGCACCCATTGCTGCAGATATCCCCCTTTTTGCATAAACAGAATCCAGCCCATCGATCCGATATACGGCGGGGTCATGAACGGAATCATCAGGATTACATCGACCCAGCGATGCTCGCCCATCCGAGTCTTCGCCATCATCCATGCCAGCGGCAGCGCCAGCAGCGTGGTTACCGCTACAACGCAGATACCAAGCCAGACGGAGTTCAGCAATACACCTGATAGATGATGACCGGTAATCGTGCGAATCGGAGCCATCCAATCCCACTGCCCGTCCGGATACACACTTTGCCAGAAGATCAGCAAGAGCGGTACGCCAATGCTTATGGTCAGCAGAAAGAGGGCCAGAATCACGCCCACTCTCCGAAAAATTCGGTTGTTGTCTATTCCAACAGGTTTCACTACGTTCACCTCACATGACTTTCCACAGACAGCAGGTATTCCTTTTGCCTAATTGTCTCTATCCTTGTTCTTCTTATTTAAAAGTCTCGGAAAAACGCGCCGCTGTCTCTTCGCCATGTTCGCTCATCCAGTTCCAATCCACTTTAAGTTGTGGAATATCCTTCACATTGGCACGGTTAGTCGCTTCAATGTCTTCGCGGCCCGGAATCAGATAAGCATCTGCAACAAGCTTCTGTGCTTCATCGGACAACAGGTAGTCAATGAACGCTTTGGCGTTCTCTACATTTGGACTGGATTTCAGAATCGCTGCCGGTCTTGGGCTGATGACCGTGCCTTCCTCAGGATATACGATATCCAGTGGTTCGCCTTTTGCCTTGGAGGAATACGCCATGTAGTCCACACCTGCTGCTACGATGCTTTTGGCACCCGTAATGACTGGATCAAGTGCTTCCTGATTGGCACCTGCCATCGCTACACCATTGGCTTTATAGGCACTCAGCAGATCCCATCCTTTTTCACCATTCGCACTCAGGTATCCTGTGATGAAGTCGAGTGCTGAACCTGATAATGTAGGGTCGGGAATGTTTACTGCATCTTTCCACGCAGGCGTAGCCAGCTCTGCCCAACTTGTTGGTGGTGTAGATACCAGTTTGGTGTTATACACAATGCCCAGTGCGGAAGCACTGCTGCTAAAATAGTTGCCCTCTGCATCCGACCAGTCCTTGTTCAACTTGTCTGCATTGGCTGCTTCAGGGTATGGCATAGTCAGTCCATCGGTTTTCAGAGCCTGTGCTGAAGGTAAAGAGGCCAGGATCACAACGTCTGCAACCGGATTGGATTTCTCAGCTTCCATACGAGCCAGAATTTTTCCTGTCGTTCCCTGAAACATCTCAACTTCGATCCCTGTTTTGTCTGTAAATCCGCTCACGATGTTATCTGCCAGCTTCTGTGGGCCAGCACTGTACAAGACCAACTTGCCACCAGCCGGTTTCGTTGTTTCCGCCGCTGCTGCTGTGTTTCCTTCACCTGCGGGTTGTGCTGCGTTGCCTGTGGTGGAGTTCCCTGTGCTACATCCGAACAAACTGATACTCATTACCGCTGTTAATAACAGCATTGCGCTCTTTTTCCGTGTGTTCATACCCAACATATTCGTCCATCTCCCCTGGTTTCTTATAAAATGTGTACTTCTGCTTCCAACTGCGTGCTTGTTCAACAATCTAATATGCCACTGCGATCGCTTCGTTCTGCTTCATACTCGGGTGTTCATAACCGTCCATTCGGCATATCCGCTCAGGGGTTACATAGAGTTGCACCCGCTCCCCTACGCGCACCCTTTGGTTCATATAAGCTGTCCATATGCCCAGCCCTTCCATCTGCACTCGTACTTCATATCGTTCACCTACATAGCTGACACTAAGTACCGTCCCCGGATAACACAGATCGTCATGACCTGTTTTGTTCCAGGTGACATGCTCTGGACGCACCATCGATTGATTAGGCGTGAGCCAGTTGGACTTTCCGATAAACGAAGCGACATACGGATCACTTGGCGCCGAGTAGATCGTTTCCGGGCTTCCCTTTTGCAATATTCGCCCCTTCTGCATCACCACAATCTCATCTGACATCGACATCGCTTCAATCTGATCATGTGTGACGTACAGCGCAGTCAATCCCATGTCCCGAACCAGTGACATCATCTCAATCCGCATCTCTTCCCGGAGTACAGCATCCAGTGCGCTCAGTGGTTCATCGAACAGGATCACACCAGGTCTGACCGCTACGGCTCTGGCAAAAGCAACCCGTTGCTGCTGTCCACCAGACAGCTGATGAGGATAACGATCTTCCATGCCTTGCAGGCGAACCATGCCAAGGGCTTCATTCACCTTTTGTCGCAGATCAGATTTCTGTTTTCCGGCCTTCAGGCCAAACGCTACATTTTCGTATACGGTCATATGCGGCCATAATGCAAAATCTTGAAACACCATGCCCAGATTACGCTTGTGTGTTGGTATATCAATCCGCTTCGCCGCAGAGTAGATACACTGACCATCTGCACGAATCTCCCCCGCGTCCGGCTGTTCCAGCCCGGCCAACATGCGGAGCAGTGTTGTTTTGCCACAGCCCGATGGGCCGAGCAGGGTCGTGAACTTTCCATGTTCAAGCGTTAGATCTGTTGGCAGCAGCGCGGGTGTTTGATTAAATGATTTTTGAATTCCTGTCATCTCTAATTTCATAAGCATCCCTGCCTGTCTTCTGTTACTTGATCTCTTGCACTGTTCTCAGTCTAACGTCCGCTTTCGCGAGTTGTATGTCTTGTATGTAAAATTGGAATTAACTTTTTAGATGAATTCTGTTGATGTTCATAGATTAAATCTATAGTAGGTGAACTAAATTAATTTTCATGTTGTCGCTTCGATTACAGCACCATCTTCCGATCGCTGTTATCCCCAGATTTCTTATATTCCCTTTATGAAGGGAGAAATCCGGGGATAAAGGCGAACGCTCCGCTTCTTCAGATTGGTTCTGTACTCTCCGTCTTTATGAAAAATATTAGATCATCTTATATATTGGGCTAGTAGAAGTGAAAGGAGTGTTGGGACATTGAATCTGATCAAACTACAAATTGTTGAGCTGATCGATAAGCATCATCACATGACAAGCGTGGCCGAGTTACTGGGGATCAAGCAACCCACCGTTACATTTCATATGAAGTCATTGGAGGAAGAGATGGGCGTGCGATTATTCGAATCGCGTAGTGGAAAGACCTTTTTAACCGAAGCCGGACAGGCTTTGCTCCACTATTCTGTCAAAATCAATGCTCTGACCCAAGAGGCAAGGCGGGTAGTGAAAGAATATGACAGTCTCTATCGGGGCACCCTGCACATTGGAGCAAGCTATGTACCGGCTACATATTTGCTGCCCACCATACTCAATACCTTTTCTCGGGAATTCCCGGGCATCCGTATCGTCTTATCCGTCAAACCATCACCTGTTATTCGCGAGATGTTAATTCGACATCAGATTGATCTGGGGGTGATCTCTTCCGAGCCATTTGTTGGCCCTGCCCTGCAAGCAGAGACGTTATGTGAAGACGACCTGGTATTAATCTGTTCCCCGCAACATGGGTTGGCCCAGAAGGATGCATTAACACCTGATCATATCGCGCAGATTCCTTTTGCCTTACATGGCAATGAATCCAGTACACGGCGGCTAACCAATCAATGGCTTGCGCAACATGATATTCGTTTGCGGAGTACCGTGGAGATGGATTCCCTGGAAGCGATCAAACAGCTCGTGTTAATCGGGGGGCATGTCTCATTCATGTCTCGGATGGCAGTACAGTGGGAGGAACAGCACGGGCTCATTCAAGTTCTTCCCATTCCCGGAGAGCAAGCGCCGCGCCATATCTATACGGTACATAACAAGGACCGCCACCCTTCCGTTCAGGTAAACCGCTTCAAAGAAGTGCTGCGAGAGGTGAGTCACGGCTTCCCCATTTTCCATGGCTGATTGCCCTGATCCGCTATAAACTATCGTTTGCCATTCATCAAATCTATGCAGGGTTAACGCAATGTGCGCTCCCCTTTAATCGCTTTCATATATTCGGGCGATAAAGTGAGTCTGTACGTTAATCCAGATTAGGAGAGTGATTGGTTTTGAAAAAGTGGAAAAAGGTAACCGCCTCATTGATGCTGAGCATCGTAACATTGGGAAGTGGAATGACATTTCTGGGAGCACCCCAGGCTTCAGCTGCTGCCAATGCCGTTCCTGCTTATGAAGTAAAGTTTCTGGCCAAGCCGGAACTTGTATTGAATACAGATGGGACACCACGCAGTGAAGTGATCCAGACACTCGGCCTGAGTTCCACGCCAAGAAATATTAACGTAGAGTACTTCGACACCAATGCTCTCGGATTGGATCAACAAGGATGGAACGTTCGTTTTCGCAAAAAGGATGACAAGAATAACTACGAATTGACTTATAAAAAACGCTATCCTGTGATCAATGGCGATATCAACGCAGCGCTGACTCTGGCTAACCAAGAGGGATTTGACAAATCAGATGATAACTACGAGGCTGAGATTGATTGGGGATACGGCAAACAGACGCTGAGCTTCTCCAACACCAAAAAAGTCGATACCAAAGCGACAGGAGTCCAACTTCCTTCGCAGCAAGAAGCCTTGAACATGTTACTGGACAAGCTTCCGGGCAAATTGAAAAACTGGTCTGCCTCCAACTGGGGTAAACAACAACTGACTCAATCCCGTGCATATGGTCCAATCACATTCCAACGTTATGAAGGTACATGGAGTGGTCAAGAGCTTACACTCGAAGTATGGCCGATCCGTGACGCAGCAGGTACAGGTATTGAGAATATCGTAGAGGTTTCTTTCAAAACCGATGATGCTGTAGCCGTATCCGGACTGCGTACCCAGCTGTTGCAGTTGCTGGAGAACAACAACTGGCTGATTCCGGCTGATGGCTTGAAGACACAGACGATTCTGGAAAGATACTAATCGCAAGCTCTAATTAAAAAGACAAGTTCCTCTTCCTGCGGACATCTTAGGAGAGGGGCTTGTCTTTTTTTGCGTAGTGAATTAAATGATCTGTTATTTAAGTAATTCTACGATTAACATCAGTTAAGATTTTCACTAATTATTCGCTCAACGGTTTAGATGATGGGAACTATGTATTGGCTATTTTCCAACTCGGTAACCTATTTCAATTCAAGTTATAGTGGAGAGTTACGCGGTTCAATGATTAGAATTCGCTATTTCATTTTCATATTATCATATGGACTTCTTATTTGAATGACAATATGCGATAATTGATAATTATTCTCAAATACATCATATGTAATGTTACTATTGCAAGTTAAGGAGGGATTCTGGTGACTTTGCAAGTCTTTCCACTGATATCTAACGGTGACCATACCCGTGACCTATATGCAAGATTCAAGACATCCGAAGTTCTCGATCAAGCGTCTTTTCTTGCCCCATTCGTATTAGCGGACTCACATCTTCTGCTCATCTGTACTGGCGGTGAAGCCGATATCCGTATTGGGCATAGGCTGAATCATGCCACACTCGGCAAGATGTATCTGATCCTGCCAGGAACAGCGATAGAATATACAACGGATGAGGTTCATCCTTTACAGGGCATCGCGATATATTTTGATATGTTGAAGCCTCTCTCCGACATCAATAAAGCTACTTCCGGATCTACTGTAATGGAGGTATACCAAAAAGGGTTACTTCGTTCGGCTTATGCTGATGAGTTACCGCATGAACTTTTTCAGGAATGTACCAGAATTGCCTCACAGCTCCATGAATGCATCTCTGTACCTCAAGAAAATCGTCCATTTCGTATTCAGACTTTGATGCATGAATTGTTAACCCATGTGTATGCTCCTCCCAAAGAAAGTGCAATAGGAGATTCCGAACACACCTCTGCTTTGGATCAAACGCTTGAACTTATTGAGCTTGGATATGCTGAGCATCTTTCTCGTGAAGTTCTTGCCGGAGTGGCAGGCATGAGTGTGTGGCACTATTCGCGGGTATTCAAAAACAGCACTGGCATCAGTCCCATGGAATACGTGAATAGCATCCGCATGGACCGGGCCAAAGAGATGCTGCTCGTCCCCGGCCAAACCATCAAACATATCGCCTCACAGGTTGGTTTTCAGGACGAGTTTTACTTTAGTCGCAAATTCAAAAAATATGTTGGCGTGTCTCCCTCTACCTATCAACGACAGAAACGCAGTAAAATTGCCGCTCTCTCCTTCGGAACCACTGGCCATCTGCTGGCATTACAGATCATCCCCCATGCGGCATTGATCGATAACCGACGGGATCAACACAGGAATCTGTTTTTCTCGAATATCCCTTATCATCTGGGACGTAGCAAACGCATGAATCCTCGTATCTGGCAAACCAACGTTGAGTTGTTGATGCAAGCGAGCCCTGACCTCATACTCTGTAATGAGTACGAAGCCAATACGTTAAAAAGAACGCTACAGCGAATTGCGCCTACCATCGTTATCCCATGGAAAGGATTGAGCTGGCGGGAACACTTCATACAAGTTGCCTCCATTGTGGGACAGCAACAAGATGCTCAGCAATGGTTGGAGCAGTACGATGACAAGGTAATCCAAGCCAAAGAGCAGCTTACTCATTTAATCGGTAAGGATACGGTCTCCATTATTCATATCATGATGGGTCATCTGTTAATCTACGGGCGACGCAATGGGGGCGCTGTTCTATATAACGACCTGGGCGTGGCGCCTTCACATGATCTGCTTCCAGGGCAAGTCTATCGTGCATTGGATGAACAGGAGTTGCCTCAAATGGTTGGAGATCGCATGTTACTGATTGTGGACCAGGACTCAGAATCCCAGCAACGTTGGCATAAACTACAACATACTCAGCAATGGCAAGATTTGATGCCTGTGCAGAACCAACATGTATATCTGCTAGATGAAATGCCGTGGTTGGATTATTCACCATATGCTCATGATCAGATCATCGATGAAACCCTGAAACTTTTTGGTGGAACTCAGCACATTAATCCATGACCGGATAGCACAGAAGGCTATGTCTCCCCCAACATGAGACCGCTACAATATAAAGTGTACTGAGAATCAATATCATTAGAAACACAGGGGGATTATGATGTACAAACAGCAATATGTCAAAATAACGGGAATCCTGCTCATACTCGCCATGTTACTTGTTGCGTGTGGACAGACACCTGCAAGCACTTCGCAGCCATCTGCAGATGGCGTAAAATCAGCTGCGGGGACAGATGGCGACTCATCCACTGAATCAGCTACTAAGACCGTGGAGAGCGCCAGTGGCAGCAAAGAAATCCCGGCACATCCTGAACGGATTGTGTCCATTAATATGGAGGATATTCTCCTCTCCTTGGAGGTACCACTGGTACTTGCTACACCTATTGGCCGGCAAGATTATCTGAATGAGCAACTTGAAGCCCAAGGCGTGGCTGTCGAACCCATTAATGAAAGTGTCAATTTTGAAGCTGTAGTTAGCGCCAATCCGGACCTCATTATTGCCAATGCCAGTTTGGATGCCAAGATTCTCGAACAACTCGAGAAGATCGCGCCTACGATCACTTATGATCGCCGTAATTGGCAGGAATCTATCGTGCAGGTAGCTACTGCGCTAGATATTGAAGAGCGGGCTGAACAGCTTTTACAAAAAAATAAAGACCAAGTAACTGAATCTCAGAAGCTCGCAGCCGATATCACCAAGACCAAACCTACAGCTGCATTCCTGCGCCTCGAAGAGAAGGATATGCGTTTGTTCTTCTCTTCCATTCCATCCACGCCATTTCCAGCTTCCAGTTATGTAGGAGCGGGTTATGAGGTTGGATTCACTCCCGATGCTCTCGTTACCAAACTCGAGGCAGAGAACCCGGATCGGATGAATGCCAGTATCTCGGTAGAACTTTTGCCTGAAATCAAAGCAGACTATCTGTTTATCGTGTCCATTAGCTCAGATGGGTCAGCTGAAGCGTTGCAAAAAACAAAAGATGAACTCAATGAAATCCAGCAACTCCAAGTATGGAAAAGCCTACCCGCTGTTCAAAATGGTCATGTCTATGTCCTCAATGCTAAGAAATGGCTCATTGACGGCCCTATTGCCGAATCGCTCAAACGTAATGAGATGCTCGAAGTTCTTGGACTACCTGCTCCATAATAGTAAACATACTTCTGTTTCATCCACAACAAACAAAAGGAGATCTACCGAAAATCCGGTGAATCTCCTTTTGTTTTAATATTTCAAATGGCCTCATTCAGTTCTGTTTCATGAAAAATCATTCTACATGCTTAACAGCTAAATGTATTTCATGTACACCTTTCTCATCCTGCAATTAATTAGGGATAGGTAATCATCAAAATCATATATAACTTTCCGGCTTTTAATATATTTTAAAATTTTGGGCTGTTTCAATCCCAAGTGCACTCTGGATAAACGTATTAGCCACTTTCTCTACAGGTACAGGATTAAATCCAATAAAGAAATCCTTATATTTTTCCGCAGACTCTACAAACAGATTAGGACTAACCGAATTCAAACGAATGCCTCTTGGTAACTCAAACGCTGCCGCTTTGGCAAACGAATCAATAGCCCCATTGACCATAGCACTTGATGCACCTTGCTCAATAGGGTGGTCTTGTATAATGCCACTGACCAGCGTGAAACTCCCCTTGTCGTTAATATAGTGCTGTCCAATCAATACGATATTGACCTGTCCAAGCAGTTTACCCTGCACACTAATCATATTGTTCTCAGGTGTCAGTTCTTCGAGTTTCGCATAATGGGTCTGGCCCGCCGCCACAATGACGTAATCAATATTTCTCACCGTTTCGAAGAGGGTTGTAATACTCTCTGTCGACGTCATATCCACCTGAACATCCCCGGATTGTCTACCTGCTGTAATAACCTCAACGGAATAATCTTTCAGTTTCGCAACAACGGCTTTACCTAATGTTCCGTTTCCACCAATGACCAGAGCTCTTTTCATTACTGTTTGTCCTCCTTTATAAATAAATACGGTTAATCAGATACGAATTGTTCTATTTATTTAAACAAAGATTCCATCCTTAATCAAATGACAATTGACCCTATTTTAAATAAATTACACTTATTCTTTTTAACACAAAAAAAGCCTTTGCTATAAGCAAAGGCTCTTCTATATGTTACTAGGAAGCGGGTGATGGGAATCGAACCCACGCTATTAGCTTGGAAGGCTAAAGTTCTACCATTGAACTACACCCGCAAATAAAAAAAATCGGGATGACACGATTTGAACATGCGACCCCCTGGTCCCAAACCAGGTGCTCTACCAAGCTGAGCTACATCC
>OOCB01002795.1_pt1 | contig 18850 bp, 18 predicted proteins | sample 1671351 | NCBI WGS metagenome assembly OOCB01 (sample SAMN06348148, study PRJEB24527) | human gut metagenome | biome: human gut; feature: ankylosing spondylitis patient; material: feces | host: Homo sapiens | place: China | collected 2015-10
TGGTCAGACAATGCCGTATGGATGGTTCTGGTTTGATGGAAATGGAAGAATGGCAACAGGCTGGATGACAGATGCGTCAGGAAATACATTTTATCTGAATACAGAACAAAATTCCTTAGAGGGCATGATGATAACTGGCTGGCAGAAAATCGGAGAAAACTGGTATTACTTTAAGACAGAGTTTGGTCCGGATATGGGAAAACTTTTGAAGAATACAGTGACTCCGGATGGCTATACAGTGACCTCTGATGGACGATGGAACGGTATGCCGGCAGTGCATTAAGTATTGAAAGACTTCGTGAGTCATAAAACTTATGGCGCGCGGAGTCTTTTTAGTATTGACAAATCCGTATATTTACAATACAATCCTATTAACATATATGAAATGTAGGTAATAACTTATGGCAAATATCTACACATCTGCGGATCAGCTGATCGGAAAGACCCCGCTTTTAGAGCTTACACATATTGAAAAATCAGAAGGATTGAACGCAAAGATCCTTGCAAAGCTGGAATATTTCAATCCGGCCGGATCGGTCAAGGACCGTATTGCGAAGGCGATGATCGATGATGCGGAGGCAAAGGGAATCTTAAAGGCAGGTTCCACAATTATCGAGCCGACTTCCGGAAATACAGGAATCGGCCTTGCGTCGGTTGCGGCAGCGCGCGGCTACCGGATCATTATCGTAATGCCGGAGACGATGAGTGTTGAGAGACGCCAGTTGATGAAAGCTTACGGCGCAGAGCTTGTCCTGACGGAAGGCGCAAAGGGCATGAAGGGAGCGATCGCGAAAGCAGAAGAACTCGCAAAAGAGATCCCTGGAAGCTTTATCCCTGGACAGTTCGTAAATCCGGCAAACCCGGATATCCATGAGAAGACAACAGGACCGGAGATCTGGGAAGATACCGACGGAAAGGTTGATATTTTCGTTGCAGGTGTCGGCACCGGCGGAACCATCACCGGAACCGGAAGATATTTAAAGAAGCAGAATCCGGACGTGAAGGTCGTTGCGGTGGAACCGGCAAGCTCCCCGGTACTGAGCCAGGGCAAGGCAGGATCCCACAAGATCCAGGGAATCGGAGCCGGATTTGTTCCGGATGTTCTCGACACAAAGGTTTATGATGAGATCATCGCTGTGGAGAATGATGATGCGTTTGCGGCAGGAAAGTTAGTTGGAAAAAAGGAAGGAGTCCTCGTGGGAATTTCCTCTGGTGCGGCGATCTGGGCAGCAATCGAACTTGCGAAGAGACCGGAAAATGCAGGAAAGACGATCGTGGCACTTCTTCCGGATACCGGTGACAGATACCTGTCCACACCGTTATTTGCAGACTAGTACGTTAAAAAATTGTATCATGGATGAAGAAAAGACTGCAGGATCATGCGAAAAGGCGCGCGATCCCGCAGTCTTTGCGTTGCCATGCATCTGTAAAGAGTTACCGGCGGCAGGTTCTGCAGGTGACTGAAAATAAGGAGAGATACTTTGGCACATGCCAGGCGGATATCGCTAAGAAGGTTGTGACAGGTTGAAAGCCGGAGACAGTGGGGGAGACCGGAATGTCGTATCTGTGCGACCACCAAGCTTCTTGTTTTCATGAATATGAAAACAAGAAGATGTAATGGCTGAACTGTAACGAAAAACAAAATAGGAATAATTACTATTATTGACTTTTGAAACGAGATGTGATAGAATACAGACATGAGGAAAACAACGGATGACCGTTGAAAAAACAGTACGGATAAACAGAAGAAAAGAAAGGCAGACTGAATACGGGAATGCCGAAAATAAAAATCAAGATCTGAAAGGAGACCAGTCTTATGAGCAAATACGCAGGAACAAAAACAGAGAAAAATCTTGAGGCCGCTTTCGCCGGAGAATCCCAGGCAAGAAACAAATATACCTACTTTGCATCCGTAGCAAAGAAAGAGGGATATGAGCAGATCTCCGCATTATTCTTAAAGACTGCTGACAACGAGAAAGAGCACGCAAAAATGTGGTTCAAGGAATTAGAAGGGATTGGCGATACCGCAGCAAACCTTGCGGCAGCAGCAGACGGCGAAAACTACGAGTGGACCGATATGTATGATGAGTTCGCAAAGACCGCTGATGAGGAAGGCTTCCATGCACTGGCAGCAAAATTCCGTATGGTCGGCGAGATCGAGAAACATCACGAAGAGCGTTATCGTGCTCTCCTGAAAAATGTAGAGACAGCTTCCGTATTCGAGAAGAGCGAAGTAAAGGTATGGGAGTGCCGCAACTGCGGACATATCGTGATCGGAACAAAAGCACCGCAGGTATGTCCGGTCTGCAATCACCCGCAGAGCTATTTTGAGGTTCACGCAGAGAACTATTAAAAGTACGGACCAGTTGAAAATAAAAGTCGAAAAAAAGTGGCCTTCATCCCAGAATCGGATGAAGACCATTTTTTATGTAACAGGAAATTCCCTGTTACATAAAAAGGCACATTCTTTTATCGTTGGGGAATTCCCATGGGATTTTTGCCTTCAAGTCAATGTCATCTTACGGTCAGCGCAGTAAATGCGCAGGCCTGCTGAATAGTTACATCATTTTTATAACTTCTATTTCTGGTAAGCAGCCCGCTCTCCGCCGATATATTTGAGTCTTGTTCTCGCGCATACGACATGGGCGGAGCCGATGGACTGGATCTTCGTGCGGACCGGAACGGCAACATGGCGAAGGTGCATGCCGATCAGGGTATCGCCGATATCGATCCCGGCGTGTGCCTGAATGTATTCCACGGCGCACGGAGATTCAAAACCGTTCCATGCGGCGGTGGAGAAGGAACCACCTGCTTTTAATTGCGGTTTTACATTCACCATCTCAAGGCCATATTTCTCGGCACATTCTTCCTCGACGATCAGAGCGCGGTTTAAGTGCTCACAGCACTGGGCGGCGAGGTAGAGGCCGTGTTTCTTTGTCACATGGGAAAGGGCGGTGAAGACAGCCTGTCCGACTTCGCTGCTGGAGTAGCAGCCGATCGCGTGGGCAGCGATCTCACTGGATGAGCAGCCCACCACCAGGATCTGCCCCGGTTTCATTGCGGCGGTATTGATCAGCTCCTCGGCGATCGCTTTTGTCTGTTCATAAATTAAGTCAAGGTCCACATCGACGGATGTGGCGATATCTGTTGCGCTCATAGTATTTCCTTCTTTTTGCAGAATGCCCGGAGATTGAAAATACTCCGGGCGGTATATGGTTTCATGGTTAAATGGATCCGGCGGTGCATGCCGCTGTCATGAGGAACGTGTTAACTGGAGTTTACTCGAAATGATATTTGTCGAGCAGCTCATGTTTCATATCCCAAAGAGGCTTAGAGAGATCCACATGGACCTCATGCGGGTTTACGAGACGTTTTGTCTCATCCCACAAGGTATTCAGTTCCTCTTTACAGTACTTCTGGATGTCCATGACCTTCGGGGAGTGGTAAATACACTCGCCGTCCTTAAATACCTGGACCGGAAGTTCCCGCATCGTGTAGGTTCCCGGAGCGAGAAGTGTCTTTTTCCAGGTCGCGATCGGGTCAAAGAGCAACAGCGGCTCGTCCTCGTTGAAGGTCTCACCGACGAGGCAGATAATGTCTGCGATGACCTTGTGGCTGTCCTTTCCGTAGATACGGTAGGTTGTCTTATTGCCCGGGTTTGTGATCTTCTCCTCGTTCTCGGAAAGCTTGATCTTCGGGATAAAGGTTCCGGTCTTCTTATCCATGATCGCAGCGAGCTTATAGACGCCGCCGAAGGACGGGCAGTCCTTGGAGGTGATCAGGTTTGTTCCGACACCCCAGGAGTTGATGGTCGCACCCTGGTTCTTTAGGCTTGTGATCAGATTCTCATCAAGATCGTTGGAGGCGGAGATCACAGCATCCGTGAAGCCCTCTGCATCCAGCATCTTTTTCGCTTCCTTGGAGAGGTAGGCGAGGTCGCCGCTGTCCATACGGATCCCGTAGAAGGTAAGCGGGATTCCGGCTTCGCGCATCTCCTTGAATACCTGGATCGCATGCGGGATACCGGAATTTAAGGTATCGTAAGTATCAACGAGAAGAATGCAGGCGGTCGGGTAGAGCTTTGCGTAGGTGCGGAACGCGGTGAGCTCATCCGGGAAGCTCATGATCCAGCTGTGGGCATGGGTCCCCTTTACCGGGACATCGAACATCTGGCCGCAGAGAACATTGGAGGTACCGATACATCCGGCGATCATAGCGGCTCTCGCACCATAGATCCCGGCATCCGGTCCCTGTGCACGTCTTAATCCGAACTCCATAACTCCGTCCCCGCGGGCTGCATGAACGATCCGGGAAGTCTTTGTTGCGATCAGGCTCTGATGGTTGATGATGTTTAAGATCGCGGTCTCAACGAGCTGGGCCTGCATGATCGGAGCGATGACTTTTACGAGAGGTTCCCGCGGGAACACAACGGTTCCTTCCGGGATCGCGTAGATATCGCCTGTGAATTTGAAGTCTGCCAGATATTCCAGGAAATCTTCCCCAAAAAGTCCTGTGGTGCGGAGATAATCGATATCTTCCTTATCAAAGTGTAAGTTTTCGATGTATTCGACAACCTGCTCTAAGCCGGCCGCGATGGCAAATCCGTTTCCGTCCGGATTTGTGCGGTAGAATGCGTCGAAGATGACGGTTTCATTTGCATCCTTTGCATGAAAGTAACCCTGCATCATGGTCAACTCGTAGAGATCTGTAAGCAGCGTCAGGTTTCGTTCGCTCATAATGTTTCTCCTTAAATTTCTCCGCGGTAAGTGTCAGCGGAATATTAAATGAAGCAGTCCGGCGCGTATAAAATGCCGGACGATAACGACAGCTTAAGTGCGGTTCACCCCAAAAGAACCGGGCGGCTGTCAAACGTGTTGTGGTTGATTATATCAGTTCTTGTGCGAAAAGGCAAATTGTGTGTTAAAAAAGTAACGAACATTTCAAAAGAACGTAAAATGTGCCTAAAAAGTTAAGAAAGAAAACAGGAAGACGGCATCAATGTGGAAAGATTTCGCAACTCCAGAGGGATTCCCTTGACTTTTAAATACCTTATTATTATAATTATTTTGATTGTGGGAGCACGTAGTGCGAAACAATCCGGTATCAAAGGGGGCAAAAGACCTTTTGACCCCACATCATTATTTTGTCTGAATGTAAAAAAGACGTAACCATGAACAGATTCGATAGCTGCATTCAGACGATCCATAGAAAAAAGCCATGACGGAGACAGTAGGTTCACAAGCAGAAAGCCAAAGCGAGCCGGGGACGATGGAAGCCCGGTGCTTTTTCGTGAAAGGAAGATCACTCCCGAGCTGGAAGCCGAACCCCGGGAATAAATGTTCTCCGGACAGTAAGTGTACCCGGTACTTTCTGCCGTTAACGGAAACTCATATGTCAGTATGCAGCAATAGGTGGTTAAAAGCGTTATTTTCGCCCTGTTCTCATTGGAACAGGGCTTTTTTATTTCTTTATTACCAACCGACGGCACCGGAAAGGCGCCGGGCGGACCTGACATACGACACACAAAAACACGAAGAGCGCGGCAGGGGACCGTCTGCGAAGAGTGCAGAGGGAAGCCGAGGCAACGAGAAAGCCCCGCGCGAAAAAAAGAATTGGAGGAAATGTGTCATGTACGAGAAAGTATCAACAGACCTGAACTTTGTGGACAGGGAAAAACAGGTTGAGAAATTCTGGAAAGACGAAAAGATCTTTGAAAAGAGTATCGACAGCCGCAGAAAAGGAACCCCATACGTATTCTATGACGGACCGCCTACCGCAAACGGCAAGCCGCATATCGGACACGTACTTACCCGTGTTATCAAGGATATGATCCCGAGATACCGCACCATGAAGGGCTATATGGTTCCGCGTAAGGCCGGATGGGATACCCACGGACTTCCGGTAGAGCTTGAGGTCGAGAAGCTTCTTGGTCTCGACGGAAAAGAGCAGATCGAGCAGTACGGTGTTGAGCCGTTCATCGAGAAATGTAAAGAGAGCGTCTGGAAATACAAAGGAATGTGGGAGGATTTCTCCAGCACCGTTGGTTTCTGGGCTGATATGGAGAACCCGTATGTTACCTACCATGATGATTATATCGAATCCGAATGGTGGGCATTAAAGCAGATCTGGGATAAGGGACTTTTATATAAGGGCTTTAAGATCGTTCCGTACTGCCCGCGCTGCGGAACACCGCTTTCCAGCCATGAGGTTGCCCAGGGATATAAGGATGTAAAAGAGAAATCTGCGATCGCCCGCTTCAAAGTAAAAGGCGAGGACGCATACTTCCTTGCATGGACAACGACTCCGTGGACTCTTCCGAGCAACGTGGCACTCTGCGTAAACCCGAAAGAGACATACGCAAAAGTAAAGGCCGCAGACGGCTATACCTACTACATGGCGGAAGCTCTTCTTGACACTGTTCTCGGGAAGCTTGCTGACAAGGAGAACGGAACTCCTGCTTACGAGATCCTCGAGACTTACACAGGTAAGGACCTTGAGTACAAGGAGTACGAGCCGTTATTCGACTGCGCAGTTGAGATCTGTGAGAAACAGCACAAGAAAGCATACTTCGTGACATGCGCAGATTATGTTACCCTGACAGACGGTACCGGCGTGGTACACATTGCACCGGCTTTTGGTGAGGACGATGCCCAGGTAGGCCGTCGTTATGATCTCCCGTTTGTACAGCTTGTAGATGCAAAGGGCGACATGACAAAGGAAACTCCGTATGCAGGCGTATTCGTGAAGAAAGCGGATCCGATGGTCTTAAAAGACTTAAAGGAAAAAGGTCTGTTATTCGAGGCACCGGCATTCGAGCACAGCTACCCGTTCTGCTGGCGCTGTGACACACCGTTGATCTACTATGCGAGAGAGTCCTGGTTCATCAAGATGACAGCGGTGAAGGATGACCTGATCCGCAACAACAATAAGATCAACTGGATTCCGGAATCCATCGGTAAAGGACGCTTCGGCGACTGGCTGGAGAACGTTCAGGACTGGGGAATCTCCAGAAACCGTTACTGGGGCACACCTCTTCCGGTATGGCAGTGTGAGTGCGGAAAAATGCACTGCATCGGCAGCCGTGAAGAATTAAAGAAGATGAGCCCGAACTATCAGGATGTTGTTAAGAAATACAGCAAGGAGATGGACGGAGACAAGGGGGAGGTTGAGCTTCACCGTCCGTTTATCGATGATGTAGTGATCACCTGCCCGGACTGCGGAAAAGAAATGCACCGTGTACCGGAGGTTATTGACTGCTGGTTCGACTCCGGCGCAATGCCGTTCGCACAGCATCACTATCCGTTCGAGAACCAGGAGCTTTTCCACAAACAGTTCCCGGCACAGTTTATCTCTGAGGCCGTTGACCAGACAAGAGGATGGTTCTACTCCCTGCTCGCTGAGTCCACGCTGCTCTTTAATGAGCCGCCGTACCAGAACGTTATCGTTCTCGGTCACGTTCAGGATGAGAACGGACAGAAGATGAGTAAGTCCAAAGGAAACGCTGTCGATCCGTTCGACGCCCTGAAGACATATGGTGCCGACGCGATCCGCTGGTACTTCTACATTAACAGCGCACCGTGGCTGCCGAACCGCTTCCATGGAAAGGCTGTTATGGAAGGACAGAGAAAGTTCATGGGTACTCTCTGGAACACTTATGCATTCTTCGTCCTCTACGCGAATATTGATAACTTTGACGCGACCAAGTACACACTGGAGTACGATAAGCTTCCGGTTATGGATAAATGGCTGTTATCCAAGTTGAATTCTACGGTAAAGGCCGTGGATGATGACCTTGCGAACTACCGCATCCCGGAGGCAGCAAGAGCACTTCAGGAGTTTGTGGATGACATGAGTAACTGGTATGTCAGAAGAAGCCGTGAGCGTTTCTGGGCAAAGGGCATGGAGCAGGATAAGATCAACGCTTACATGACTCTCTACACAGCTCTCGTGACGATCAGTAAGGCAGCAGCTCCGATGATCCCGTTCATGACGGAGGAGATCTACCAGAACCTTGTAAGATCCATCGATAAGACAGCTCCGGAGAGCATCCACCTTTGCGACTTCCCGGCCGTTGACGAAGCGCATATCGACAGCGAGCTGGAAGCAAAGATGGATGAAGTCTTAAAGATCGTTGTGATGGGACGTGCGGCAAGAAATACCGCAAACATCAAGAACCGTCAGCCGATCGCGAAGATGTTCGTAAAGGCACCGGAGAAGCTTCCGGAGTTCTATCAGGAGATCATCGAGGACGAGTTAAACGTGAAGTCCGTAGAGTTCACAGACGATGTGAGAAGCTTTACCTCCTACACCTTCAAGCCGCAGCTTAAGACGGTAGGACCGAAGTACGGAAAACAGCTCGGAAATATCAAGAAAGCCCTGACGGAGCTTGACGGAAATGCTGCGATGGATACCTTAAACGAGAAGGGCGCTCTGACCTTCAACTTTGACGGAAATGAAGTTGTTCTCACAAAGGATGACCTTCTGATCGATATGGCACAGACAGAAGGTTATGTATCCGAGGCAGACAACACCGTGACCGTTGTTCTCGATACAACACTGACACCGGAGCTTCTCGAGGAAGGCTTCTACCGCGAGATCGTCAGCAAGATCCAGACCATGCGTAAAGAGGCCGGATTTGAGGTTATGGACCACATCTACGTTTACGCGGACAAGAATGAGAAGATCGCGGATCTGATCAAGAAGTACGCGGATGAGTTAAAGAGCGAGGTCATGGCAGACAACATCATGCTCGGCGAGATGGCAGGCTACACGAAGGAATGGAACATCAACGGCGAGGATGTTGTATTCGGCGTAGCGAAAGTGACAAAATAGACGGATGACAACAGGAAAAAGTTCCGCAGCGCGGGGATTTCATGAACAATATTTATGGACAGACCCGCAATGCGGAACCTTCCTGTAAATAAGGGGTTCACATTGACCGGATCACAGACGCGGCCCAAAGCGGCATGGCGCGGGATCCGGCCATTAAGAGAGTATAAAGGAGGACTTTAGGGGTGAGTCAGACAATTAACAAGGATGAACTGAAGAAGACCATTGTGTTCAACGTAAAGAGCATCTACCGCAAAACGATCGACGAGGCGACTCCGGCTATGGTTTACCAGGCTGTCGCACTTGCAGTCAAGGACATGATCATCGACCGCTGGATCGCGACTCATAAAGAGTACGACAAGCAGGATGCGAAGATCGTTTACTACATGTCCATGGAGTTTTTGACCGGTCGTTTCCTCGGCAACAACATCATCAGCCTCTGTGAGCAGAAGGAGATCGAGGAGGCACTCTCTGAACTGGGATTTGACCTGAATTCCATTGAGGATCAGGAACGGGATCCGGCACTCGGAAACGGCGGTCTTGGACGTCTTGCGGCATGCTTTTTGGATTCCCTTGCATCTTTAGGCTATCCGGCATATGGCTGCGGCATTCGTTATCGTTATGGAATGTTCAAACAGCAGATCCGTGACGGATATCAGATCGAGGTTCCGGATGAGTGGTTAAAGGATGGCTATCCGTTTGAGATCCGCCGCGCAGAGTACGCGACGGAGGTCAAGTTCGGCGGTTATGTGGAGACCGAGTGGGACGGAAAGAGAAACCATTTCGTACAGAAGGGCTACCAGTCCGTTATGGCAGTTCCGTATGATATTCCGATCGTGGGATACGGCAACAATGTCGTAAACTCCTTGAGAATCTGGGATGCACAGCCTGTGAACACCTTTAACTTAAGCGAGTTCGACAAAGGTGACTACCAGAAAGCCGTTGAGCAGGAGAATCTGGCAAAGACCATCGTTGAGGTCCTTTATCCGAATGATAACCATTATTCCGGAAAAGAGCTTCGCTTAAAACAGCAGTATTTCTTTATTTCTGCCAGTGTTCAGCGTGCCATCAAAAAGTACAAGGAAAAGCATGACGATATCCATAAATTCTATGAGAAGGCATCCTTCCAGTTAAACGATACACATCCGACCGTTGCGGTTGCCGAGCTTATGCGTATCTTACTTGACGAGGAGAACTTAGAGTGGGATGAGGCCTGGGAGATCACAACAAAGACCTGTGCGTACACAAACCACACCATCATGGCTGAGGCTCTTGAAAAATGGCCGATCGAGCTGTTCTCCCGTCTGCTTCCGCGTGTTTACCAGATCGTTGAGGAGATCAACCGCCGCTTTGTAGCTCAGATCCAGCAGAGATATCCGGGCGACAACGATAAGATCCGCAGAATGGCGATCATCTACGACGGACAGGTCCGCATGGCTTACCTTGCGATCGTCGGCAGCTTCTCCGTAAACGGCGTTGCGAAGCTCCACACAGAGATCCTTGAGAAACAGGAACTGCGTGACTTCTATGAGATGATGCCGGAGAAGTTCAACAATAAGACGAACGGTATCACCCAGAGACGTTTCCTTCTTCACGGAAACCCGCTCCTTGCAGACTGGGTAACCGACAAGATTGGAAACGAGTGGATCACCGACCTCTCCAATATCAAAAAACTCTCGGTCTATGTGGATGATGAGAAGTGCCAGCAGGAATTCATGAACATTAAGTACCAGAACAAGATCCGTCTTGCGAAGTACATCAAGGAGCACAACGGCATCGATGTCGATCCGCGTTCCATCTTCGATGTTCAGGTAAAACGCCTGCATGAGTACAAGAGACAGCTCATGAACATCCTTCATGTGATGTATCTCTATAATCAGTTAAAAGATAACCCGAATATGGACATTGTTCCGAGAACCTTCATCTTCGGTGCGAAAGCAGCAGCCGGATACAAGCGTGCGAAGCTGACCATCAAGCTCATCAACAATGTGGCTGACGTGATCAACAACGATAAGTCTATCGGCGGCAAATTAAAGGTCGTATTCATTGAAGATTACCGTGTATCCAACGCAGAGCTGATCTTCTCCGCCGCTGATGTCAGCGAGCAGATCTCCACAGCAAGTAAGGAAGCATCCGGTACCGGCAACATGAAGTTCATGTTAAACGGCGCTCTGACGATCGGAACCATGGACGGTGCGAACGTCGAGATGGCAGAGGAAGTCGGCAAGGACAATATGTTCATCTTCGGTGCGTCCGCAGATGAGATCATCAACCTTGAGAACAACGGTGGCTACAACCCGATGGATATCTTCAACAATGATCAGGATATCCGCCGCGTGCTGATGCAGCTCATCAACGGCTATTATTCTCCGCAGGATCCGGAGCTGTTCCGCGATATCTACAACTCCCTGCTCAATACACAGAGCAGCGACCGCGCAGATACCTACTTCATCTTAAAGGACTTCCGTTCCTATGCGGAAGCTCATAAGAAGATCGATCAGGCATACCGCGACGAGAAGTGGTGGGCGAGAACTGCGATGCTCAACACCGCATCCGCAGGAAAGTTCTCCTCTGACCGTACGATCGAAGAGTATGTAAGGGATATCTGGCATCTTGAGAAGATCAAGGTAGAGCTGTAATCCGACACTTAAAATATTACGTAACTGTTCAGTACTCTCACACCTACAGAAACCTCCCCCGGAGATTTCCTTCGGATGCATGGCAAGTTACAAGCAAAAATCCATTTCAGATCGGCTTCGCCGATGGGATTTTTGCCTTCCGTCCCATGTTTTATTACGGTCAGCGCAGCAAGTGCGCAGACCTACTGAATAGTTACAATATTACTAACATAAAAGAATCACCCGCTTCATACACTGGAAATATCACGGTGTATGAGGCGGGTATTTTTTATGAAACGATTTTTTATGCTCCTGTTCGCGATGGTCATGATCCCCTATGTGACGACTCTCGCGTGGACAGGCAGGATCCGGACGGATGTGGGGGAGAGCATTCCGACAGAGGAGTTTCTCGTGGGGATGGTGGCGGCGGAGATCCCGGCGGAATATGGGATCGAGACAATGAAGGCGCAGGCCGTGCTCGCAAGGACGTATGTGTACCGGATCGTGGATCCCGGGATCGGTGGGGAAAACACGGACGATCCGGGAAGTGCGGATCCGGGAACAGACAGCGGCGCCGGAGCTGCGGGATGGGGAAAACGGAGCAGGACTCTGGACCGGGACCTTATGGAGGAAGAGCTGGATATCGACTGCCTGAGTGTACGGGAGATGGAGAAAAAGTGGGGAAACGAACATTTTGAGGAGTACTATGAGAAGGTCCGCAGGGCGGTCCGGGAGACGGAAGGACTTGTCGCGGAGTATGACGGGGAACTGATCGAGCCGTTCTATTGTCTCGCGTCGGCAGGAAAGACGAGAGAGCTGGCGGCGTATCCGTATCTTTCTTCTGTGGAGAGTCCGGGGGATCTGGAAACGGATGGATTTTTATATGTCCGGACGTTCACGGAAAGCGAGTTTGCGGACAGGATCGGGCGGATCGGCGGACCGCAGCCGGCTGCGGACGGGATCGCGGAGAAGATCCAGATCATCGAGCGGGACAGCGCCGGATATGTAAAAAGGGCGCAGATCGGAAATATGGACTATACGGGAGATGAGGTCCGGGATTCCCTGGGGCTTTCGTCATCATGCTTTTATTTTTCCTCCGCGGACGGAAAGATCCGGGTATCCTCGAAAGGGATCGGCAGCGGATACGGATTTTCGCAGGCTGGGGCGGACGCCATGGAGAGAGAACAGGGGAGTGCGTTTCAGGAACTGCTGAAATATTATTTCCAGGGGATCGAAATCGTGAAGATCGCGGAGTAGAGGATCTGGCATGAATGACTCTGCTCCTTTTTTATCAGGATTGCGTGCTGCTGGCACGATGTGTTAATGATGCGCGTTTGCGCGAAGCTGAAGAATGCTGCAAACGACTGTGCCCAGTGCAGGAATGTGCCGGGGCATATGTTCTGTTGTGCGGTCTGTACGGCAAATGTGCAGATTTGCTGAATTATCGCAGAATTTTTTGCTTTTGTGAATAACTTTATCATCACGGGTAAAAATATAACCGAGGTGATAAACGTGAAAGAAAAAGGAAATCAGCTGTTCAGGGACAAATTTGTCCTTGTCATGCTCGTGCTCGGCCTGCTGACTATTGTTGCGGCAGCAGGAGTTGTGAGGATCCAGAAGGGGAGAGAAAATATCGAAAAGAGCCCCTATCTGGAGATCGAAGATCCGGAACATGTGATCGCGGGGGATTCCAACGCAGGCGCAGAGTCCGGAGGGGATACTTTGGCCGGGGAACTGGCGGCATCAAAAGATGAAACTGGAAACGTGGAAAATACCGGAGATGGCAGAAATGCTGCGCTTGCGGCAAATGAGGCGGGAACAGGCACGGATCTTGCTGCAGCTGCCCCGGGCGTTTCTGAGGATACCGGTCTTGCGGATGCGGCAGGCGGAGCCGGGGCTGCATCGGATCGTTCCATGGCGGAAGCCGGAGCTGCCGTCACGGAGTCCCTGGTGCTCGACTTTGCCGATACGGACAAGCTCGCCTGGCCTGTAAACGGGAACATCGTTCTCGGCTACAGCATGGACACCACGACATATTTTCCGACGCTGGACCAGTATAAAGTCAACCCGGCAAATGTGATCCAGAGCGAGGTGAGCACCCCGGTATCGGCCCCTGCGGACGCCAGGATCGTCTCTGTGGGGACGAATGAGGAGATCGGAAACTATGTCGATCTCGACTTTGGAAACGGCTACACAGCCGTCTGCGGTCAGTTAAAGGAGATCCCGGTCGTGGAAAACGAGTATGTCCACCGGGGCGACCTTTTAGGCTATGTCGCGGAGCCGACGAAATACTATACGGTGGAAGGAACGAATGTGTTCTTCGAATTCTTAAAAGACGGCGTGCCGGTGGATGCGCTGGATTTTCTGGAGTGAGCGGGATGGATCACCCCGGTCAGTGTCATACCTATGCCCACGAATTAATCCGGTTATGAATGCGCAGGGAAGAGACAGTGTGCGGCAATAAAATAAAGAGGAGTTTTGTGGAAGAGCTTTCAGGGAGAAATTTCTGAAGGCTCTTTTTTGCAGCGGAAAGATCCCATTTTTGATTCTGTGCATACCATAATATCAGAACAAAGAAAGGAGACATCCGCATATGAATTGCAGAAATTCTGATCTGCCGGATACCGCCCGGACTTCTCCCTGCGGCTGCGGCAGACTTCCATCTGATATTTCCGGCCCGGGACCTGTTGTGCGTCCGGTGGCCAACTTTTGTTTTGACGACAATGATCCAAGATTTCCGATAGGAATGGGATATGTTCCGATGCAGATGTGGGGGACCATATATCCGTTAGCCAGAGGTTTTGTCCGGGGAACGATCTTCCCGTCCCTGGATCTTCCATTTGCGATGGGGAGGTGCAGAAGATGAAAGAATTCTATCGATGCAGTATGATGCCGGGAATGCCGGCAGAACCGATCCGTGATCCGCGCCTGTCTGCGCAGAATGTCGTGCCGGCGTGCGGCAGCTGTCAGGGCGGTGGAGACATGATATTTCAGGATAAAGAGGCACTGATGCGCCAGATCATGGAGGCAGGATTTGCGATGGATGATGTGGTCCTGTTCCTGGACACTCATCCGGAAAATCAGGATGCACTCCGCTATTACCAGGCTGTCCGCGACATGCGAAATCAGGCCATTGCCGCCTATGAAAGCCAGTTTGGACCATTGAGATATGCCGATGTGACATCCTCATCCTGGAACTGGGTAACTGAAAAATGGCCGTGGGAAGGAGGATGTTAAGATGTGGGTCTATGAAAAAAGACTGCAGTTTCCGGTGAATATTAAGGAGCCGAATGCGAAGATGGCACAGTTTATCATGAGCCAGTACGGTGGACCTGACGGCGAAATGGGCGCGTCCATGCGCTATCTCTCCCAGCGCTACTCAATGCCGTATGGGGAGCAGAAAGCGGTTCTGACGGATATCGGAACGGAGGAGCTCGCCCATCTGGAGATCGTCGCGGCGATCGTTCACCAGCTCACGAGAAACTTAACAGCGGAGGAGCTGGAAGCGCAGGGATTCGGCCCGTACTATATCGACCATACCACGGGGATCTGGCCCCAGGCAGCCGGCGGCGTGCCGTTTAATGCCTGCGAATTCCAGTCGAAAGGTGATCCGATCACCGATCTGTTTGAGGACCTTGCAGCAGAACAGAAAGCGCGGAGCACCTACGATAATATCCTTCGTGTCGTGACAGATCCCGATGTCTGCGAACCGATCCGTTTCTTAAGGAAGCGCGAGATCGTCCACTTCCAGCGCTTCGGAGAAGCCCTTCGCGGCCTCCAGGAGAAGCTGGATTCCAGAAACTTCTACGCCTTCAACCCAAGCTTCGATCCGCAGCTGACTGCGGCAGGAAATTCACGGTAGAAGAATAGAAAAAGAGATCCCGTTCCTTTTTCGTAAAATTTACGGGAGGAAGGGATCTCTTTTCTCGTCAAGCGTCAGATCGGACTACATCTTGCACTGGAAGGAATCGCAGTCGGTACATTCCTTTTTTGTCGGATTGACCTCGTGTGTTCCGACATGGATCCGGTCTAAGGTGCAGTAATCCACGTTCTCAGCATGATGCACGCAGTTGTGGATCGAGCACTGGATGCTGTCATTTTTCTCCTGATTCATCATTGTTTCTCACCACCTTTTTCTGGGATGGTATTAGGATAACCAGGCGGGAGAAAATGATGCTGGAAGAAAATGACAGGAATTTATGCGACAGTCTGGAAAAAGCCATTTGAACCGGAATCCAATAACTTAAGCATTTCCTGTTTTCTTATAGGAACCGGAAAAATATTTCATGATATCGCGTCTCGTGATAATTCCGATAAAGGATTTATTGTCATCGAGTACCGGGACAAAGTTCTGCTGCATCGCCTTGTCCAGCAGATCTTCCATTTTCGCACCGGCATTTACCGGGCTGTTGTCCTGACGGCGCTTTACTTCCATGACGGAGATCAGCTCCATATCCTTTAAACTCTGGTTCATATGGCTCTTCATGTACCAGAGCAGGTCGCCCTCCGTCAGCGTTCCGGCATATCGTCCCTGCTTCGTAAGGATCGGCAGGGCGGAGTAGCGGTGCGCTTCCATCAGGTCGATCGCTTCTCTCAGGTTCGCGTCAGAATAGATAAATGCCACATCACTCTTTGGTGTCAGAAAAAACAGAATATTCATGTGTCTCTCCTTTAATATCCAAGATCTTCATTGATAAATACCATTTCAACTTCCATTCCGGTACAGGGGCGTTCTAAGATCAGGATCGCGTTACAGATCCTCTCCGGACTGTTGCAGTCATAGCACTTTTTGTCATCGGACACGACGCAAGGAGTCTTCTTGTTAAAACGCGCCGCGTTCTTTGGACAGGCGATATTTCGCGCGCGATCCATTGCGGAGGACAGATCCGGCGCGATTTTATTTTTCCCGATCACATAATATACTCGTTTCGGTCCAAATAAGCTCTCGGAAAGACGGTTTCCGGTTCCGTCGATGTTGATGATCTGTCCGGTCTCTGCAGCGGCATTTGCGCTCAGTATGTATACGGTAGATTCTTTTTTTGCCCGGATCCTTGCATCCGGTCCCTGTTCCCAGTGCCAGATCACTTCGTTGTCTTTTCCGAGGACCTCAAAGAGATTCATCTCTTTTGCGGTGATGGAGCCGCCAAAGCCGACTTTCTCGCCCTTGATCTGGTCGCTCAGATAAGCGGCAGCTTCCTCCTTTGTCTCGAAATATGATGTATGAAAACGATGGTTTTCAAAGTTCTTTTTTAATACTGCGTAATCCATAAGTTCTCGATGTTCCTCCTTCGGGTACAGGCGGCAGCCGCCGCCGGGTCAGTGGCGCAAAAACCGGTCCAAAAGCAGCAGCGGATCAGCTTTTTCTTGCGTAAATAGAGTCATGATACTTTACCATGACTCGTCTATTAACATTATAGCATAAATTGTAACAAAAAGAGGGAAGAAAACATGAATTATTTGTGAAAAAATTCGAAAAGAGTCATAGTATGTCAACTACCCATCACCTAAAGGTAATGGGCTTGTAACTGCCCAGTCGTACTAACGGCTTGCACCTCCGACCTTTAATCCCCGATAGATATTGCTATCTAAAGTGGCGTTACATCATAGGGTGGTTGACAGCACCCTTTGTAGCAGAGTTTACTCTGTTACAACTGTATTAGGTACTTGGCTATCAACAAGATAGTTTATTCCCATACGATACAGATTCATAGCTCCAATGCGGTCATCATTAGATTTGTAACCACAGTTTTTGCAAGCAAACAGATGTATCTTTTTATTGCGGTTAGATTTTTCAACGTGTCCGCAACAAGGGCAGCACTGACTTGTATAGCGAGGGTCTACCTTAATAACAGAAGACTGATTCTGTTTTGCTTTGTAGATCAGTTTTTGCTCAAGGTCATAGAAAGACCATGATACAGAAACATAACGGTCTTTTGTTTTAACACGTTCTGTAGCATTACGAATACCTGACAAATCTTCCAATACAAAGAGGGTGTGCTTTGGGTTATTTTCAACGAGTGCCTTTGATACCTGATGGTTAATATCCTGCATCCAACGGTTTTCTCGCTCACCAATAGCTTTCATTCTTCGTCTTGAAGATGAGGTCTGTCGCATTTGGAGTTCTTTACGAAGTTTGGAATAATTAGCACGTTTTTGCTTTATAGCCTTACCACTAACAAATCCAGACTTGTTTTTGCTGTCATAAGTGGCAACAACAAAGTTAATACCTCTGTCTATGCCCACAACATTACAGATGTCAGAAATATTACTTTCTTCGACATCGTAGGTTACTGGTATGTGAAGATAATACTTGCCATGCTTATTTACAAGTTTAGCTGTACCAAACTTATAAATCGTATGGTCGAAATACTTAGACATTCCATCTGCAAAATAAGATAACTTCACACGACCGTTTAGCGTATTGATCGAAAAGCAGTTTTGTGTTAAGGAATAATCTCTGTTCCAAACCAAATCATACTGAGGCTTTTTGAACGAGGGTTTAATCCATTCATTTTGATTCTCAAGAATGGTCTTACATCTGGCGATAACCGTCTTTAAAACAGACTGAGCCATTTGTGATTTAAGGTTAAACTTTTCTCGTAAAGTAGAATACAAAATCTTATTAAGTGAAAACTGCTTTAAGTCATGAGTACGGAATACATAGTCTGAAACATAATTACAGGCATTACGATAAACAGACATAGTTTCATCAAGCAAAACCTTATCTGTTTCATCTACGACTATTTGAATTTTAGCTGTAATAGTCATTTGTTCCATATATGTACTCCTTTCATAGATATTTCACTAAATATATTATATAATAATAATTAGTGAAAATCAATGTTTTGAGGTGAATTATGGATAATAGATACAATCGTCATAACAGACGGAAATACAGCCTTAAAGTACATGTAGTTCTAGTAACCAAATATCGTAAACAATTATTCAAAGGTTCTATCGCTGATGATGTTAAACAAAAGATCTTCGATATTGCTAATACTTATGGCTACGAAATTATTGCTATAGAAACCGACAAAGACCATATACATTTCTTATTAATTTACGATACAACAGATAGGGTTTGCGATATTGTCAAAATTGTAAAGCAAGAAACAACGTATTATTTATGGCACAAATATGGTTCGCTTCTGTCTAAACAGTATTGGAAGAAAAAGATATTTTGGTCAGACGGATATTTTGCTTGTAGCATTGGAGAAGTATCGTCAGCTACCATAAAAAAATATATTGAGAGTCAGGGGTAATGACTAAAGATTTACAAGGCTCCTCCCACCACCTGAAGGTAGTGGGTTTCCGCCTATGGCAAACGAAAGGATTTTATTTATGAAAAAAGGTTCCTGCCTGGAGTTCTTTGGATGGGTGATTTTGATATCATATTGACATTA